>Ga0256406_1001110_pt1 | contig 44639 bp, 39 predicted proteins | sample RumenRJG_03DNA_FD_185986 | JGI IMG/M metagenome (GOLD analysis project Ga0256406, IMG submission 185986) | Bovine rumen microbial communities from Lethbridge, Alberta, Canada - RJG_03 | ecosystem: Host-associated > Mammals > Digestive system > Stomach > Rumen | place: Canada: Alberta | collected... | reverse complement strand
CGCTTGATCAGGCGGCAGGACGGATTGCGGGCGACTACATCATCGTTTACCCGCCGGACAGCCCGCTCGTCGTTCCAGGTGAGAGGTTCACAGAAGAGAATATCCGCACGATCCGCGACCGGATCCGTGCCGGACTCACGGTGACGGGAATCTGTTATGGAAACGTGTCGGAGACAGATGAGGTGGAAGTCGTCATTCCCGGTTGAGTTACAGTTCACACGCCACCAGACCCCGGTGAACGGTCAGCGATATCAGGAGCGGTGAGGGCGTTATACATTGTTCTCAGATCTCTTTGACATTGAAGATACGGAGGAGTCCGAAGATCACCCTGAGCCGCTGCGTCAGCGGCGAAGGGAAGCTGAGGAGGACGGAGTCTGCCCGATACCGCCCTGATATTCGCGACCGCATGCGACTTTGGATGGCGTGTGAACAGTAACACCCGGTTGACGATGCCGATATGAATGGTGTGCATTGTCTTGCCACAGGGCCTGCATCGGTTGTATGATGGATACAGTGCTGGCAGTTTCATAATGATTTTAGTGTTGAAAATGATTACGCGCGGCTACGCTGCTACGCAGCTCTCGCCGCGCTTCCCGCCATTCGCAATCCGCGGGGCCCCCGCCCCACTACTTGCTCATGTCGGTGCGTGTCATAAAGTCTTTTACCCACCGGCAAGCAAGCTTGCCGTGGATTCAGACTTTTGACACTGTAATCATATAATAAGGAGGTGTGAAAGATGTCGGTTTCAGGGTTCAGAAACATTCTTGGAAATGAGGAGCTCATCGATCACCTGAAGGCGGCGATTGCCGGAAATCGCGTCAGCCACGCTTATCTTATTTCCGGTGATCCGGGGTCTGGGAAGAAGACCCTCGCCGAGGCGTTCGCGATGACACTTCTCTGCGAGAAACACGGAGATGACGCGTGCGGAGAGTGCGCGTCCTGCCGCAAGGTGGCGGACCGCAATCATCCGGACCTGATCTGGGTGACACATGAAAAAATGAACACCATAACGGTCGATGAAATCCGCGCGCAGGTCGTGAATACCGTCGATATCCTGCCCTATGAGGGCGGACGGAAAATCTATATTATACCGGACGCGGAGAAAATGAACGCGCAGGCGCAGAATGCGCTGCTCAAGACGATCGAGGAGCCGCCGGCGTACGTGACAATCATTCTTCTGGCAGCGTCTCCGGAGGCCATGCTGCCGACAATTCTGTCGCGCTGCACGAAGCTCTCCATGAAGCCGGTGCCGGACAAGACCGTCGTTGACTATTTGATCGAGGAGATGCATCTCCCGGACTACGAGGCCGGCGTCGTCGCGGCATTTGCGCAGGGCAATATCGGACGGGCGCGGGCGGTCGCCTCGGACGGTTCATTTGATGAGCTGAGAAATCAGACCCTGTATCTGATCCGCCACGCGCAGAACATGGACACGGCGGAGATGGCGGAGGAAATCCGCGCACTGAAGGAAGATAAGGACAAAATCGGGGATATATTTGATATCATGACGATGTATATTCGTGATGTCCTTTATTTTAAGGCCACGCGTGACGTGGACAACCTGATCTTCACAAGAGAGATCAGCAGCATTTCGGCGAATGCGGCGGCATCGTCCTATGAGGGCCTGCAGACGATTATTGCCGGAATTGACAAATGCAGGACGCGCCTGAGAGCGAATGTCAATTTCGAGCTCGCGCTCGAGCTGCTCCTGCTGGACATCAAGGAGTATTTGCATGGTTAAAATCATAGGCGTCAAATTCAGAAATGTCGGCAAGGTTTACTACTTTGATCCCGGCGATCTGGATATCCATTACAACGACCACGTCATTGTCGAGACTGCCCGGGGCATCGAGTACGGGACCGTCATGATGATGCCGACGGAGGTGCCGGACGAGAAGATCACGGCGCCCTTAAAGCCGGTGATCCGCATGGCGGACGCAAAGGACGATGAGCGGGAGAAGACAAACCGCGAGAAGGAGAAGAACGCATACAAGATCTGCAAGCAGAAGATCCGCGAGCACGGCCTTGAGATGAAGCTGATCGCCGCGGAGTATACATTTGACAACAGCAAGGTCCTGTTCTACTTCACGGCTGACGGACGGATCGATTTCCGCGAGCTCGTCAAGGATCTCGCGAGTGTCTTTCGGACCAGAATCGAGCTCCGCCAGATCGGCGTCCGCGACGAGACCAAGCTGCTCGGCGGATACGGAATCTGCGGGCGGCCGCTCTGCTGCCACACCTGGCTCACGGATTTTGCGCCTGTCTCGATCAAGATGGCGAAGGACCAGAACCTGTCGCTGAATCCGGCGAAGATCTCCGGAACCTGCGGCAGACTGATGTGCTGTCTGAAGAATGAGGAGGAGACATATACCTACCTCAACAAGGGCATGCCCTCGCGCGGCGATTATGTAACGACGCCGGATGGAAAGCATGGAGATGTACAGTCCGTCAATATTCTGCGCCAGACTGTGAAGGTCGTTGTGGACATGGGCAACGACGAGAAGGAGCTTCAGGAATTCGATGTGAAGGACATTACATTCATCCCGAAGTCAAAGAAGCCGAAGCCTGAGCAGAATCAGAAAAATGAGAATAAGCCCGAGCGCCGCGAGAAGAAGAACGCCGGAAGAAAGCCGGCCCGTGAGGAAAAGCCGGGCACGGAGGAGAAATCCGGAGAGGCCGCCGGAGAAGAGGGAAAGCCGCAGCGCCGCGAGAAGAAACGCCGCGGAGCAGGCGGAAGAGACCTTGCGGAGAGACCGGCAGAGAGGCCGGCAGAGAAGGCTGCAGAGCCTGCGGGACAGGCTGTCTCTGAGGAAAATGCGGAGCGCAGGCGCCGCAGAAAGAGACGCGGCAAGGGCCACCGCGCCGGAGAGGCCGAGAATGCGGATACAGAGCCGCAGACAAGAAGCAGCGCGGACAGCAGCATGGAGCGCGGAGAGAATGCGCGCGCAAGGCGGAATGCGCAGGACGGCGCGTCTGTTCATGAGGAGAGACGCACGCAGAATGCAGAGAACCAGAACACCAGCACGTCGGTGACGTCCTCGTCGAAGACGGAGGTCGTGAAGGATACGGCGCATGGGACCGAGAAGGTGACCGCATCGACAAAGACAGAGGTCATCCGCGAAAATGAAGACACCGGAACAAAGGTGACGGTGACCTCGGAGAAGACGGTCACGGCAACCCTTGTGACCGGCAGCGGGGCCGGCAGCAAGCCGGCGGCTGCCCCGGCAAAGGCGCTTCCTGATCACGAGACACATGATGGGGACAGCTGATGCTGAGGCTCGATGATCTGCAGAATGGCTACTTTATCTGGCAGGACCCCGCTATGTTCTGCTTTGGCGTCGACGCAGTTCTCCTCGCGCATTATCCGGCGCTGAAAAAACATGATCGAATACTCGATATGGGAACGGGCTTCGCGCCCGTTCCGCTGATTCTTGAGGCGGAAAATAAAAAGCGGAGTCTCGGTGCGCACATCACAGGTCTTGAAATTCAGGAGAGGGCCGCTGAGATTGCGCAGAAATCCGTGGATTATAACCGTGTCGGAGAGGATATCCGGATTCTGACCGGAGATATCCGGACAGCCCCCGAGACAATGGGTGCGGCCTCCTTTACGCTGATCACCTGCAATCCGCCGTACATGGCGGCCGAGGACGGCATCATCGGCTCCGATGAGGCTAGGGCCATTGCCAGAACGGAAATGAAGTGCACCTTGCACGATGTGGTGAGCTCGGCCGGAAGACTGCTGGTCCCGGGAGGAAGATTTGCAATGATCCACCGTCCGTTCCGGATCCCGGAGATCTTCTCTGAGATGCAGAAGGCGGGACTTTCTCCGAAGCGGATGCGGCTCGTCTACCCCTACGCGGACGCGGAGCCGTCGATGGTCCTGGTGGAGGCCGTGCGCGGAGGGCGCCCCTATCTCAGGTGCGGCGCGCCGCTGGTCATTTACAACAGAGACCGGAGCTACACAGACGAGATTCTTGACATATACGGACGGAAATGAGGACATATGGCTGGAACATTATATCTGGTCGGCACGCCGATCGGAAATCTTGAGGATATCAGCGAGCGGGCGCTGCGGACGCTCCGGGAGGTCGATCTGATCGCCTGTGAGGACACGCGCACGTCCGGAATCCTCCTCAGGCACTTCGGCATCACGACGCCGACTACGAGCTACCACAAATTCAACGAGGAAGAAAAGGGAGACGAGCTGATCGGCCGTCTTCTCGGCGGCACGGACATCGCGCTGATCACGGACGCGGGTATGCCCGCGATCTCGGACCCCGGTGAGTCTCTTGTCCGGAAATGCCATGAGAACGGAATTTCTGTGACGGCGGCCCCCGGGCCGACGGCTGTCACGACGGCGCTCGCGCTCTCAGGAAGGGCGACGAGGCGGTTTGCATTTGAAGGCTTTCTCCCGCAGGAAAACAAGGAGAAGGCGTTTGTTCTTGATGAGCTGAAGCGGGAAAGCCGCACGATTGTCCTCTACGAGGCTCCGCACAGACTTCTTAAGACGCTGCGCGAGCTCGCGGATACGCTCGGCGGGGACCGAGGCATCACACTGACGCGGGAGCTCACGAAAAGGTTTGAGACGGTGACGCCGGCAACGATTGCCGAGGCCATCGAGGAGGCGGAGCATACGCCGCCGCGCGGCGAGTACGTGCTCGTTATCGACGGAAAATCAAGAGAAGAGGCAGCCGCGGAGCAGGCCGCCAGATGGGAGACGATGGACATTCCGTCCCATGTCGCACTGTATGAGGCGCAGGGCATGAGCCGGAAGGACGCGATGAAGGCTGCCGCGAAGGACCGCGGCGTGTCGAGACGCGATATCTATCAGGCGCTGCTCGGCAGCGGACATGACAAGAAGGAATAAAGCCGGACTTCGCCGCGCCCCGCATCGCAAAGGAGCTCGGAAACGCTCATGTGAGAACGAGACAAGAGACTGTTGCTTCGTGCAACAGTCTCTTGTCTCGTTCAGTTTTCTACATATCCCAGCCGGATCAGATAATCCTCAATCAGGCCGGTTGTTCCCTCAATGCCGAGCTTTGAGCTGTCGAGCATGAGGTCCATGTCCTCCGTGGAGCCCCACTTCTTGTCCGTGTAGAACTGATAGTAGGAGCGTCTCGCCTTGTCTGTGCGGCGGACGATCTTATCGGCCGCCAGCGGATCCTCGATCTTCTCGATCGACATGATTCGCTTGATTCGGTCATTTTTCGGGGCGTAAATGAAGATACTGACGACGTCGTCATATTTGCGCAGAACGTCATTTGCGCAGCGTCCGACGAAAATTGCGGAGCCCTTGTCAGCCTGTTCCTTGATGATATCAGCCTGCGCGAGGAAAAGCCGCTCGGAGATAGCACCCGTATCCAGTCCGTATGGAGAGTACGGATCAAAGAACGGATTGGAGAGCCGTTCATCGGACGATGTCAGAGTGTCCTCATCATACCCGTTTTTCTTGGCGATGATGGCGATCATATTCTTGTCAAATACAGGGATGTTCAGATCCCGGCCGAGACCTTCGGCAATCGCGCGTCCGCCGCTTCCGTATTCGCGGCCGACCGTGATCAGGACCTTCTTCAAAAGCTTCATACGAATGCCTCCTTTCAAAAGATTCGTCAGAAATCCGCGGAAGCGGAAATCCTCTCTGATAGTTACATATTACCATAAAATGCGGAAAACAGAAGAGAAAAATTAGTAAAATCTAATGAATGCAAAGAGCAAGCTATTCTGATTTTCGTGCATGAATGCTATACTTAAGCCCTGACTTAGTGAGAATCTCTGAAGGCGCGGATTTCCCTGACGAATTCCGCGCCGTATTTTATACAGCCGAGGAGGCCGGCGCCCTCGATGACCATAAGGTCCGGCAGGGTGACAGGCCGGGACGCCGCCATGTCGTGGAGCGTCTGATCTGAAAAAATCCTGTACGGAAGCTTTCCGTGCTCCTTCGCGATGCGGAGGCGGAGCGCGACGAGGTCCGCGTACAGCTCGCGCGACTCAACGCCCGGGAGAAGCGGCTCGGGAAAGGGTCCGGTCCGGAGGCAGACGGAGCAGTTTCCGCAGTACTCCGGTGCACGCTGCCCGAAATAAGCGAGAAGGTTTTTGCGGAGGCAGGTCTTTGAGCCGGCGTAGAGCCGCATGGCAGTCAGCTTTCTGCGCATCACCTTCCGGAGCTCCGGATTTTTCGTGCGGCTGATAAAGAAGCGGCAGATTTTCACGTCGCGCGGAGAAAAGAGCAGGATGCAGTCGGACGGAAGACCGTCCCTCCCTGCCCGGCCGGCCTCCTGGTAGTAGCTCTCCGGGTCCGCGGGCATATTGTAGTGAATGACGAAGCGGACGTCCGGCTTGTCGATGCCCATGCCGAAGGCGTTGGTCGCGACAATCAGCGGAATTTCGCCGCGGATCCACTGCTCCTGGCTCTGCGCGCGCTCCTCGGGCGTCAGTCCTCCGTGATAGCGGACCGCGCGGAAGCCCTGCCGGTTCAGCTTCTTTGTGACAGCTTCGACGCTCGTCCTCGTCAGGCAGTAAATGATCCCGCAGGTCCCGCGGTATGCCCTGAGGAGCCCTGTGAGCGCTGTCCATTTGTCGCGCGGGTGCAGGACCTCGTAGTAGAGATTGGGACGGTCAAAGCCGGTTGTCAGGATATATGGGTTTTGGAGGCCGGTAAATGCTATAATATCATCACGGACCTCGGGGGATGCCGTCGCGGTGAAGGCCGCGACGCGCGGACGCTCCGGGAGCGCATCGATGAAATCACGGATTTTCAGGTAGGCGGGTCTGAATTCCCTCCCCCACTGGGATACGCAATGCGACTCGTCGATGCAGACAAATGAGATGCGCACCCCATGGGCGAGTGCCTGTATATCCCTGGTCCACAGACGCTCCGGGGACAGGTACAGGATGCGGACGCGCCCGGCGCGGACCTCCGCGAGAATGCTTTGCTTCTCTTTGGCGCTGATGGCGGAGCTGATGGCCCGCGCGCTTACGCCCCGGCGCCTCAGCGCGGCCACCTGGTCATCCATGAGAGAAATGAGAGGCGACAGCACGAGCGTGAGCCCCGGCAGGGCGAGCGCCGGGACCTGGTAGCAGATGGATTTTCCTCCTCCCGTCGGCATGATGCCGAGTGTGTCGCGCCCGGCGAGAATCGCGTCGATGAGCTCGTCCTGACCGGGACGAAATGAACTGTAGTCGAAGACATCGTGTAATATGCGTGTTTTCTGATCCATAGAGACTCCTTTGAAGGACTTGTGCATATGTGGCGGAAACGAAACATAAAGAAGGATGAGGCGAAGGCCTTGCAAACTGAATATGAGGCTGAAGCGGATTCCGGGCAGGAGGCGCGCGGCCCTGTTCCGAGGAAGAAACGTGTCCGGGGGCTTTTGGGAAAGCTGCCTCCGGCGGGAACGATCGTGCATTTTGCGGTGATCGCTGCGGTCACGCTGCTCTTTCTGTGGTATCTCGGAGATGCGTTCATTTTCCGCGGAATGGAAGAGCCAAGGACAAGGTACAGAGATACGAACCGCACGCCGGCATTTTACCAGACGGAAAATGAGATGAAGCAGGAGCTGGCCGTCCGTTTTCCGGAGCTTGCAGGGAACGTTCAGAAGACATATGTGATCCCCGGCCTGAAGGCGACAAAGTCGATCGTCGGCAATTTCCACGCGACATCGATGTGTACGTCCATGACGCCGCAGGGAATGTGCGTGACGGAAAAGTATGTGTTCATTTCCGCGTACTGTCACACGCACAGGCATAATTCTGTCCTCTACATGCTCGACAGAGAGACCGGAAAATATATCAAGACGATTGTTCTCGGCGGCAAGGCGCACGTCGGCGGAATGGCCTATGACCCCGTGCATCAGAATGTATGGGTGTCCGGAGGCACGTCGGGAGCGGCGAAGGCCGTCTGCTACTCGCTGGAGGATTTGGAAAATTATGACATTGACAGCAAGACGGCCGTCAGTGCGAAATATAACTATACGCTCGCGACGATCACGCGGAGCTCGTATATGAGCTACACGGACGGCGCGCTTCTGGTCGGCTATTTCTCGGACGGCATGTCCGATCTCGAGCGGTTCAATCTGACGGAGAAGGGCGGCCTCAACGCGCAGATCTACGTGGATTACGACTCCGTCCATGAGAGTGTGTCGGCGGATTTCAACGCCTACACGCCGGGTGAGATCCAGTCGGTGGCCGCATCCGATCCGTACATTCTGCTCTCGAGATCGTTCGGCATTATGAATTCATCGCTGCAGATCTACCGGAACACCGATGTCGTCGACACATTTTCCGAGCGCGACGCGGCGAAAATCATCAGCTTTCCGCAGAAGCTCGAGCAGGTCTACCCGTACGACGGACAGCTCTACTGTCTGTTTGAGTCGGCCGCCTATGCCTACCGCACACAGCCGGCCCTGAAGATCGACCGCGTGCTTGTGTTTAATATTGATGACATTGTTCCTCATGAAAATGAGAAGAAGTCCGGGAAGGATGATATCCTGAAGACCGTTACGAAGCTCGTCAAATGGCCGTGGAACACGGACAGCAGCTCAGATTCAGATGTAGTCAAATGGCCGTGGAACACGGAGAGCGGCGCGGAATCGGATTCAGACAGCGTCACCTCAGGAACAGGCAGCGGCGCAGAGAGCGCCGCATCTCAGGCGGAGAGCACCGGGTCTGAGACTGAGAGCATCGAGACCCTGGCCGGGACAGTGAAGGCCGGGGCGGAATCGGATGCAGAGAGTGCCGCGGGCTCTGCTCACGCCGAGTAATCGGTGTCGATGTGGATGTGGCAGTGGAAGCGCTGGTTGGCCTCACTCATCTTCTTCTGGATGTCGAAGAGGACCGCCGCGCGTCTGTCTTCAGTATAATCGAACGGTACGACGATATCAAAGACCAGATTGATATGATGCACGCCGTCGATGATACGGAAATCGTGGAAGGTGATCCGCGGGTCAATTTCACGGAGCACGTCCACAAGCTTTGCCCTGATCTCCGCGACGCGCGGATCGCGGACGGCGACCGGGTCGCAGTGGACGGTCAGAAGCACGCCGAGACTGGATGCGACCGTTCGCTCCGCCCGGTCGACGATTGTGTGCGCCTCCTCAAGGCTCATGGTGTCCGGGACCTCCGCGTGGATCGAGGCGATCGTGCGGCTCGGTCCGTAGCTGTGCATGATGAGGTCGTGGGAGCCGATGATGCCGTCCGTATTGTCGACGATGTCTGTGATCTGCTTCGCGAGGACTGCATTTTCCGGCTCACCGATCAGCGGCTCGATCGTCTTTCTCGCGATGGAGAAGCCCGAGATCATGACAAATGCAGACACGATGAGGCCGGCGATTCCGTCGATATGGACGGGAAGGAAATGCTCGATGAGGATGACGGCGATGGTCACAGATGTGACGATGCAGTCATTCCGCGCGTCCGTTGAGGTCGCGGTCAGGAGCTGTGAGCCGATGCGCGTGCCGATCTTCCGGTAGAAGACAGCCATCCAGAGCTTCACGAGGACCGTCATGCAGAGAATGACCAGCGAGATGGCCGTGAGCTCCGTGCTCTCCGGGTGAAGAATCTTCGCCGCGGAGGACTTCAGGCTCTCGAAGCCGACCTCGATAATAACGATCGCGACAATGAGCGCCGAAATATATTCGATGCGGCCGTGGCCGAACGGGTGCTTCTTGTCGGCCGGCTGGCTTGCGAGCTTCGATCCGATGAGCGCGATGATATTGCTCGACGCGTCGGAGAGGTTGTTGAAGGAGTCGGCGATGACAGACACAGATGATGTGACGATGCCGGTAAACAGCTTGAGCAGGAACAGGCAGAAATTGAGAATAATCCCCGTGAGTCCGGCGAGCCGGCTGTATCCGAGACGGACAGAGGTATCGGTCACCTCGTCCGGATTTTTTACAAATTTTCTGATCAGAAATTCAGTCATAGAAACACCCCCGTACAGGGAACCTTATGCAAATGGCTCTGATTAGTCAACGGCAATTCCCGTTAGCGGTTTGATTTTCGTGGACACGCGAAAAATGAGATGCTATAGTGTAGAACGAAGTTCAGGCCGGCGGACACGTGAGGTCCGGCCGGTGCGTGAAAAAGCAGGCCGGCGCGCAGACCATGTCAGGCGGGCCGGATGTAGGGGCGGAAGAAATATGCGCGATTCCCAGGGTGGGATGCGCTTTTCGCCGAAGGAGGAAGAGTATGAGACCGACAAATCTGACGCTGATGACAGATCTTTACGAGCTGACCATGATGCAGGGATATTTCAGAAACCCGACGGACCAGGTCGTTGTATTTGACGCGTTCTACCGGACCAATCCGTACAACGGCGGGTACGCAATCGCCTGTGGTCTGGACCAGGTCATCGAGTATATCAAGAACCTGCATTTTACATATGAGGATATCCAGTACCTGAAGACGCTGAACCTGTTTGACGATGAATTCCTCGACTATCTCTCGGGCTTTCATTTTACGGGAGATATCTGGGCGATCCCGGAAGGAACCGTCATGTTCCCGAGAGAGCCGATGCTCAAGGTCATCGCGCCGATCATGGAGGCGCAGCTGATCGAGCCGGCCGTACTCAACATGCTGAACCATCAGTCCCTCATTGCGACGAAGGCGTCCCGCGTCTGCTACGCGGCGAAGGGCGACGGAATCATGGAGTTTGGCCTGCGGCGCGCTCAGGGCCCTGACGCGGGCATCTACGGCGCGCGTGCGGCTGTCATCGGCGGCTGCATCGGCACGTCCGTCGTGCTGACCGGCGAGATGTTCGGCGTGCCTGTACTCGGCACACACGCGCACAGCTGGATCATGAGCTTCCCGACGGAGTATGAGGCGTTCCGCGCGTACGCGAAGGTATTCCCGAACAACTGCATCCTGCTCGTCGATACGTATGACGTGCTCGACTCCGGTGTTCCGAACGCAATCCGCGTCTTCAAGGAAATGAAAGAAGCCGGCATTCCGCTGAAGCACTACGGCATCCGCATCGACTCCGGCGACCTCGCGTACCTCTCCAAGAAGGCGTACAAGATGCTCGCGGACGCAGGCTTTGCGGACGCGACGATCTGTGCTTCCTCGGACCTCGATGAGTTCCTCATCCAGTCCCTGAAGGAGCAGGGCGCGAAGATCAATTCCTGGGGCGTCGGCACGGCGCTCATCACCTCGAAGGGCCATTCGTCCTTCGGCGGCGTCTACAAGCTCGCCGCAGTCAAGAACAAGGGCGATAAGGAATTCACGCCGAAGATCAAGCTCTCTGAAAATACAGAGAAGATCACAAACCCGGGCAATAAGAAGATCTACCGGATTTACGACAAGGAATCAGGAAAGATCAGGGCGGACCTCATTTGCCTCGAGGAGGAGACCTTCCGCGAGGACCAGGACCTTGTGATCTTCGATCCTGTCGAGACCTGGAAGAAGACAAAGATCAAGGCAGGGACCTTTACGCTCCGAGAGGTACTGGTCCCGGTCTTTAAGGACGGGACATGCGTCTATGAGGACCACTCGACGACGATGGAGATCAGAGACCGCTGCCAGAAGGAGCTGGATACGCTCTGGGATGAGTCGAGACGGTTCGTCAACCCTCACCAGATGTATGTCGATCTCTCCGACAAGCTGTTTAAAATGAAGAGCCAGCTGCTCGACGAGATGGGCAACGAGAGCATCAGCAAGTAAGTTTTGTTTTACCGGAAGGATAGTTTATTAATGGGGATCAGAAAATTAAAAGCTTTTACAGCGGCAGCTTTTGTGGTGCTGTGTGTGCTCTGGGGACCGCTTAATGCGTACGCTACGGTGACAAATGCGGACGCATTCAACGATATTGCCTGGACGGAGGTCTTTTCTGATCCTCTTCAGAGCACAAAGGGCGTCGTCCAGTCGATGTGCTCGACGGAAAATTATATCATCACGATCGAAAATGCGTCCGGCAGCAGCACGGAACCGGACACTGTGTCCGCCTACTACAAGAACACGACGGACGCAAATGGCAATCCGGTCACGCAGTACAGCCTCGCGAAGCGCGTCACAGACACGGACTGGGAGCACGGCAACGGCATGGCCTACGATCCGCGTACAAAGCTGATCTATGTCGCTCCGTACAGCAATCTCACGGCGTCGAACCGCGGCGTTTTGTTTGTCATGGATCCGAATACGCTTGAGAAGGTGAACACGATTCATATTTCGGACAGCTGGAATGTGCTCGGAATCGCCTACATCGAGAAGACCGATCAGTTTGTGATTCTGACAAATGTAGATGGCGGATACGATCTCCGTCTCTATGACTCTTCTTTTTCCCAGTACACGGACTTCGGGACGATGCAGACGGACGGCGCGGTGAACTTTCAGGATATCTGCGTCACGGGCGATTTTGTCCTCCTGCAGCCGCTCGGTCTTAAGGACGGCAATTATCTCCGCGTCTTCTCGATGTCGGAGAGGAAGATCGTCGCCAACGTGAAACTCTCCTACACGGTCAGCAATGTAAAGACCGCGGAGCCGGAGGACATCGCCGAGATCTCGCCGGGCGTCTTCCTCATGAGCGTCACGGAGAACCACACGGACGGCTCCACGGTCAACCATTTTTATGAGACGGTCCTGAAGACCGGTTGCTCGGTCACGGCGAGTGCGACGGGCGGCAGTGTGTCCCTTGCGGGCACGACGCCCGAGGGCACGCAGATCACGGATTTCACCGATGTCGAGGAGGGGAGCACGATCACAGTCACCTTCCAGCCGGACGCAGGAAATGTCATTTCCTCGCTGATTATCAACGGCCAGGGCGAGGAGGTCACGGAGGACGAGAGCTCCTACACGATCAGCAACATCACCGGGAATATCGTGCTCAGCGCGGGCTTTGATCTGCCTGACGCGGAGACGGACGCGGGGAGTGCGGTGACGGAGGGCAGTCTCTCCATGCCGGACTCGGAGACGACGGCCGGGGCGGACACGCTCTCGATCCCTGATTCAGACGCGGCCGCGCAGACGGCGGACTCATCGACTGTCAGTACGCCGGATTCTGACGTCTCGTCGGTCAGTGCGGCCGCAGCGGGAAATGAAGGCAGCGGCAGCACATCGGACCCGGATGTCGTCGTCGAGCGGCTGCAGCTCGGAGCGAGGGGCGGAAGAATCCTCGCTGTCGTGGCAGCGGCTGCCGCATGCTTTGCCGGCGTGCTCATACGGCTCCATGTCGTCCGTGCGAGAAAGCAGCGGGAGTATGTCCGGAGACGGCACGAGCACGACGCGCAGAGTGAGGAATCGTGACGAATGTATAAGTCCTGACGGATTGCTCCGCTGGTGTGCAAGCACGCCGCGTCCTGTGCACTGCGACCGGGACTTATACAAATAAAATATTCGCGAAAATTTAAAAAAGGGCTTGCATTTGGCAGAGGGGCACGCTATAATAACATTCGTCTTGAAAATTGGGCTATCGCCAAATGGTAAGGCAACGGACTCTGACTCCGTCATTTGAAGGTTCGAATCCTCCTAGCCCAGCGAACAGAAGGCTCCAGACGAAATGTCTGGAGCCTTTTTAAGTATTCAGCACACCCACAACGAGAAGCGCGAAGCGCTCCGAGTCTGGGGTGCTGAATCATTGCTATCCATGAGCGGAAAGGAAAAATCATGTACGAATTCACTTCGAAGGTGCGCTACTCGGAGATCGGCCCTGACGAGCGCATGACGCTCCGGTGTATTGCGACCCGGATGCAGGATGCTGCCGTCTTTCACTCGGACAGGATCGGAGAGGGGCCGGCCGTCTGGGAAAAGAACCAGAAGATCTGGATGATCATTTCCTGGCAGATTCTTGTCCATGAGCGTCCGCTCTTCGGAACAGACGTGACGACGCGCACGTGGACCTATTCCTTCCGCGGCTTCAACGGCTTCCGAAACTTCGTCATGGAGGATGAGAATGGGAAGCGGCTCGCGGAGGCGAACACGCAGTGGGTCTATTTTGATGTAAAGGAGCAGCGGCCCGCGCGGATTCCGAAGGAGCAGATCGAGAGGTACGGCATCGAAGAGGAGCTCTTCATCCCGGACAAGGCGCCGAGGCGGATTCCGATCCCTGCGGACGGCGCGGAGGGTGTTGTCCGCGAGGAGATGCCTTCATTTGAAATACAGATCAGCAATATCGACACGAACCGCCACGTCAACAACCTTGCCTACATCGACATGGCCGACAACTGTCTGCCGCTCGGCATGAAGGTGAAGGAGCTCCGCGTCGAGTATATGAAGCAGGCACGGCTCGGAGACACGATCACGCCGGTGACGTACCGGACAGACAGCTATTTTATGGTCTGTCTGAACGACGCGCAGGGAAGCCCGTGCGCGATCATCCAGTTTATGATATGATAATCGTTCAGCACCCCTCAGAGAATTGAAAAGATGAAGGGAGAGCTTGCTCGCCCGAAATCTTTTCAATTCTCTGAGGGGCGGACAAGCGGCGAAGCCGCTCTGTACGCCCACAACGAGGAACGCGAAGCGTTCCGAGTCTGGGGTGCTGAATAGCTGCGGTTGTGTTATTATAATTGTATAAGGAGCGCGGTGGGAGCTGCGAAGCAGCGGAGCCGCGCGTAATCACTTTTGGAACCCAAATCAATAATTCTTCAGCGCCCACAACGAGGAACGCGAAGCGTTCCGAGTCTGGGTGCTGAATAGTCACAATTGTGTTATTATCCATATTAAAAATGAACACTCCGGGGGAGACCGGAGAGAATGGATTGTATATGGAAATTGGTGTAAGAAAAACATTCGTGATCGTCAGCGTCAAGGATCACGGCGCGTATCTCGGCGAGTCGAGGGACGCAGGTCCTGAGGACCGCGTGCTGCTGCCGGCCAGGCAGGTGCCGGAGGGCGCAAAGCCGGGAGATGAGGTGGAGGCCTTCATTTACCGGGATTCCGCGGACCGTCTGATCGCGACGACGGCGGAGCCGAAGATCAGGCTTCACGAGACAGCGGACCTTGTTGTCCGCGAAACGACGAGAATCGGCGCATTTCTTGACTGGGGACTGGAGAAGGACCTGCTCCTTCCGTTCCATGAGCAGACAAGGCGTGTCAGCGCGGGGGACAGCGTGCTCGTGGCCCTCTACGTCGACAAGACGGGGCGCCTCGCGGCGACCATGAAGGTCTACCCGTACCTCAGCTGTGAATCGCCCTACAAAAAGGGAGATCTGGTGAAGGGCGTTGTCTATCAGATCGCGGACAACTTCGGTGCATTTGTCGCCGTGGACCACAAGTACTCGGGAATGATTCCGAAGAGAGAGAACCCGCATGTTGCCGTCGGTGATGAGCCGGAGCTCCATGTGACGGGCGTCAAGCCGGACGGGAAGCTCGATCTCTCGCTCCGCGGCAAGGCGTATGAGCAGATCAGTCCCGACGCGGAGGCAGTCCTTCGCATCATTGAAAATGAATACAGCGGGCATCTTCCGTTTGATGACAAGGCTGATCCGGACAGGATCCGCGATGTCTTCGGCATCTCGAAGGCGGCATTCAAGCGCGCCGTCGGGCATCTCTACAAGATGAGGAAGATCAGTATCTCCGGCGGGAGCATCACAGTCACAGAGTCAGACAACAGGTAACGGAGGATTAAGAACATGGGTTCAATGCTTACTCAGCTCGGCAGTCTGGAGACGGCACTGACAGGTCTGGATACGGCGCCGAAGGCGCTGCTGCTTGCGGTCGGTCTTCTGATCGCACTGATCTACTGCTTCAGCGGCTACACAAGTATCAAGGCAATCGGCGCACTTTTCGGCTTTATCGTCGGTCTTGCCATCGGCTTTATCATCGTGGGTGTCATGGGACTCTCATCTCCGCTTGATATCGCGGTTCCCGCGATCTGCGGCATCATCATGGCAGTGATCTCATTTTTACTGTTCAAGCTGGCTGTCTTCTTCGCTGTCGCCTCTGCCGGCGTATGGCTTGTCGAGGAGGCTCTCTCACATTATCCGGCATTGTCGGATAATGCGACAAAGATGCTGATTGCCATGTGTGCGGGCGTCGCGCTCGGTGTAATCGGTGTCCTCACAATGCGACATTTCATTATTATCATGACGGCCATCTTCGGAGGAATTGCATTTTCAAAGCTGATCTTCGACAACATTGTGCTGATTACATGGGATTCGCAGGTGGGAACCGTACTCCGGATCCTGCTCGCAGCCGGGCTGGCGATCGCCGGTATGGTTCATCAGTTCAGGACAACAGGAAAGTAAAAGGGTTATATGGCGTTTGTACATCTTCATGTCCACACGGAGTATTCCCTGCTGGACGGATCAAACAAAATAAAAGAATATGTCGCTAGAGTGAAGGAGCTTGGCATGACGGCCGCGGCCATTACGGACCACGGCGTCATGTACGGCTGCATGGATTTCTACAAGGAATGCCTCGCACAGGGAATCAAACCGATTCTCGGGTGCGAGGTTTATGTATCTCCGGGGAGCCGTTTTGACAAGGACCCGGGAACGACGGACGACAGATATTATCACCTCGTGCTGCTCGCCGAGACGACGGAGGGATATTACAACCTCTGCAAGATCGTGTCGGCCGGCTTCACGGAGGGCTTCTACTACAAGCCGCGCGTCGACCGCGAAATCCTCGCGAAGTACCACGAGGGCATCATTGCGCTCTCGGCGTGCCTCGCGGGCGAGATTCCGCGGCACATCTCGATGGGCGACTACCAGGGGGCGGTCCGCGCGGCAAAGGACCTCTCCGCCATCTTCGGGCCGGACCATTTCTATCTCGAGCTCCAGGACCACGGAATTCCGGAGCAGCGCCATGTCGATCAGCAGCTGATCCGCATGCACGAGGAGACGGGCCTTCCGCTCGTCTGCACGAACGACGTCCACTACACGCGCGCCGAGGACTGGGAGGCGCACGACGTGCTCCTCTGTGTCCAGACGCAGAAGAAGGTCCAGGACGAGGACCGCATGCGCTACGAGGGCGGCCAGTACTATGTAAAGAGCGAGCAGGAAATGAGAGACCTCTTCTCCTATGTCCCGGAGGCCTGCGACAACACGGCAAGGATCGCAGACCGCTGCCATGTGGAGATCGTCTTCGGCGAGCGGAAGATCCCGAAATACGATGTCCCGGGGGGCCTCACGTCCTGGGAATATCTGCAGAAGCTCTGCGAGGAGGGCTTCGCCGAGCGCTATCCGGACGCGAAGCCGGAGGTGCGGGAGCGGCTGAACTATGAGCTTGGCACCATAAAGAGCATGGGCTTTGTCGATTATTTCCTGATTGTCTGGGATTACGTGCATTTTGCAAAATCACACGGCATCATCGTGGGCCCCGGAAGAGGCTCAGCGGCCGGCTCAATCGTGTCGTACTGCCTCGGGATCACGGAGCTCGATCCGCTGAAATATGATCTCATTTTCGAGCGGTTCCTGAACCCGGAGCGTGTCACGATGCCCGATATCGACGTCGACTTCTGCTTCGAGCGGCGCCAGGAGGTCATCGACTACGTCGTGCAGAAGTACGGCAGAGACCGCGTCGTGCAGATCGTCACGTTCGGCACGATGGCGGCCCGCGGCGTCATCCGCGACGTTGGGCGCGCGCTCGACCTGCCGTACTCCGAGTGCGACCGCATCGCGAAGATGATCCCGAAGGAGCTCAACATTACGCTCGACAAGGCGCTCGAGGAAAATCCCGATTTCCGGAAGGAATATCAGGAAAATGAGCAGACCCGGAGCCTCATTGACATGTGCCGGAAGCTCGAGGGCCTGCCACGGAATACGTCCATGCACGCGGCCGGCGTCGTCATCAGCGGCCGGCCCGTCGTCGACTATGTGCCATTATCCCGCGCACAGGACGGCTCGATCACGACGCAGTACACGATGACGACGCTCGAGGAGCTGGGGCTTCTCAAGATGGACTTCCTCGGGCTCCGCACGCTGACCGTTCTGCAGAACGCCGAGAAGCTCATCAACCGGACAAGACCGGAGGGAGACAGGCTCGATCTCCGTAAGATCGATTTAAATGACCCGAAGGTCATGGAAATGATCGGGAAGGGCAAGTGCGAGGGCGTCTTCCAGCTTGAGTCGTCGGGCATGAAATCATTCATGAAGGAGCTGAAGCCGGGGACGTTCGAGGACATCATCGCAGGAATCGCGCTCTACCGCCCGGGCCCGATGGACTTTATTCCGAAGTATATTGAGGGCAAGCAGCATCCGGAGCGCGTCCGCTACGACTGCCCGCAGATGGAGCCGATTCTGAAATCGACGTACGGCTGCATCGTCTATCAGGAGCAGGTCATGCAGATCGTCCGCGATCTCGCCGGCTACTCGATGGGACGGTCCGATCTGGTCCGCCGCGCGATGTCGAAGAAAAAGGCGAAGGTCATGGCGGAGGAGCGCCAGAAATTCATTTACGGCGATCCGGAATCCAATGTCCCCGGCTGCATCGCAAACGGGATCAGCGAGGAGGTCGCGGGCCACATCTACGACGAGATGACGGACTTCGCGAAGTACGCGTTCAACAAGTCGCACGCGGCGGCGTACGCCGTCGTCACGATGCAGACGGCCTATCTGAAGTGCTATTATCCGGTCGAGTACATGGCGGCGCTCATGACGTCGGTCATCGACAACCCCGGAAAATGCGCGGAATATCTGATGCACTGCCGCGCGAGCGGCATAAAGATCCTGCCTCCGTCCGTCAACGAGGGCGAGGGCCGCTTCACGGCCGAGCGTGTGGAAAATGCAGGGAAGCCCGCGAGCGACACGTCTCTTTCGGAGAATAACGCGATCCGCTGCGGCCTGTACGCGATCAAGTCGGTCGGCCGCGGCGTCATCGATGCACTCGTCGAGGAGAGGCAGAAGGGCGGCCCGTACACGTCGATCCGCGACTTCATTACGCGGACCTACGGGAAGGATATGAACAAGCGGGCGATCGAGAACCTGATCAAGGCCGGCGCGCTCGACTGCCTCGGCGGCACGCGAAAGCAGCTGATGCAGGTCTACCCGGGCGTGCTCGATCAGGCGGCCTACGACAGCAAGGAGAGCATCACGGGACAGATGTCCCTGTTTGACTTCATGGCGCCGGAGGAGAAGAAGGCGCGTGAGGTCGCGCTCCCGAACGTCGGCGAGTTCGGCCGGGAGCAGCTCCTCGCGTTCGAGAAGGAGGTGCTCGGCATTTACCTCTCGGGCCACCCGCTGGAGGAGTACATGGATGTCTTAAAGAGCCGCGCGACCTGTGTGACGACGGACTTTGCGCTCGACGAGGAGACGGGGACGTCGAAATTCGGCCTCCTGGAAATGCAGGGCGGCGATTCGTCCGGGAGAGGCATCCGCGCGACGCTCGGCGGCATGATCGTCGGGAAGACAATCAAATACACGAAGAACAACCAGGCGATGGCATTTCTCACGATCGAGGATCTCGTCGGAACGGCGGAGGTCATCGTGTTCCCGAAGAGCTACGAGACATACAAGGATTACCTGAACGAGGAGGAGAAGGTTTTCATCGAGGGGCGCGTATCCGTTGAGGACGACAGGCCGTCGAAGCTGATCCTCGAGAAGATCACGCGGTTCAGCGACGTTCCGAGGGAGCTGTGGATTGCATTTCCGTCGAAGGACGCGTACCTCGCGAAGGCGGATGTCGTCAGGAGCCTTGTGAACGCGGGTGGCGGCATCGACGGGGTGTTCATTTTTCTTCGGAACACGAAGCAGTACATGAAAATGCCGGGCACGGTCTCCGTCACGCCGGAGACACTGGCTGTCTTCCGCGAGGAATTCGGGGAGAAGAACGTGAGCTCGCGCGTGAGCCCTGTGCCGCGGGAGCGGAGACGCAGGTAAAGGCGCGATGTGGAATGGCGCGGAGCGCCAGCGATATCAGGGCGGTATCGGGCAGACTCCGTCCTCCTCAGCTTCCCTTCGCCGCTGACACAGCGGCTCAGGGTGATCTTCGGACTCCTCCGTATAACGCCCTCACCGCTCCTGATATCGCTGCCCGCTTCCGCGCCTTCTCTACGCGTGCGGCAGCCGGGCAGTGTGACTGGGGTGCAGAATAGTATATCGATTTCAGAAAAACTTCACGCGTTGGTTCAAACGAGTTGAAAAATGAGCCCGCATGAACTAGAATATGATCAGTATTGTAAATATGAACCCGAGCGGAGGGTAGAAAAAATGGCAGAAAATAAAATCCATACAATTGGTGTCCTCACATCAGGAGGCGATGCGCCGGGAATGAACGCGGCGATCCGTGCCGTTGTCAGAAGAGGTCTTGCGAAGGGTCTCAAGGTCTACGGCATCCACAGAGGCTATGACGGTCTCATGGAGGAGGACCTTGTCGAGATGCATGCCCAGGATGTATCTGATACAATCGAGCGCGGCGGCACGATCCTCTATACGGCGCGCTGTGCGGAAATGAGAACAGAGGAAGGCCAGAAGCACGCGGCTGATACCTGCGATAAGTACGGTATCGAGGGTCTTGTTGTCATCGGTGGTGACGGCTCCTACCGCGGCGCAGAGAAGCTCGCAGCTCACGGCATCAACGTCATCGGTCTTCCGGGTACCATCGATCTTGATATCGCCTGCACGGAGTACACGATCGGATTTGATACAGCTGTCAATACAGCGATGGAAGCGATCGATAAGGTCCGCGATACATCCACATCTCATGAGAGATGCTCGATCATCGAGGTTATGGGCCGCAGCGCCGGCTACCTCGCTCTGTGGTGCGGCATCGCAAACGGCGCGGAGGATGTCCTTCTTCCGGAGAAGTACGACTACGATGAGCAGAAGCTGATCGACAACATCATCGACAGCCGCCGCAGAGGCAAGAAGCATCACATCATCGTCAACGCAGAGGGTGTCGGCCATTCCGCATCCATGGCGAGACGAATTGAGGCCGCAACAGGCATCGAGACACGTGCGACAATCCTCGGCCACATGCAGCGCGGCGGTTCCCCGACAGCGAAGGACCGTGTCTATGCGTCCATCATGGGCTGCATGGCAGTCGATCTTCTGTGCGAAGGCAAGACAAAGCGTGTCGTCGGTTACAGAAACGGTCAGTTCCAGGATTTCGACATCGAGGAGGCTCTCGCCATGACGAAGGGCATCGATGAGTATCAGTGGGAGGTCTGCCAGTCTCTGTCCCACAACTACACGAAGGATGACAAGAAGAAGGCCCTCAAGGACGAGAGTCTGTAAAGGAAATGTCACTTCGGGTACTGCCTGACATAGGAGACAGCCGTTGTTATCATTTAAAGAAATCAGACAATTAGAGAAACAAAAAAAGGCCCGCGATTCGCTGGGCCTTTTTGTTACAGAAGGAAGAAAGCTGTTCGAGGAGGCACCGCGGGAGCTGGTCCGCGAGGTGCTTGTCTCGCGCCGGTATGAACAGCAGCATCCGGAGGTCCGGGAGCAGATCCCGGAGGGCGCGGACGCGGTGTTTGACATCGAGGACAGCCGCTTCGCGTCGGTCTCTGACACGAAGACTCCACAGGGGATTCTGACGGTCGTCGAGAAGCCGTCCTTCAGCAATCCGGAGGCAGATGCCTTCCGGACGGCAGGGGCGTCATCGCCGCTCTATCTCATCCTTGAGAACCTGCAGGATCCGGGAAATGCGGGGACCATCATCCGGACGGCGGAGGCTGCGGGCGTCACGGCGGTCTTCATCACGGAGGGGTCCGTCGATCTCTACGCGCCGAAGACGATCCGCTCGACCATGGGCTCGATCTACCGGGTTCCTCATTTTCTGACGGGAGACGCCGGCGCGCTGATCAAGAAAATGCATGAAAACGGCGTGACGAGCTTCGCGGCGCATCTGCGTGGGGACAGGGCCTATACGGCGTGCGATTTCCGCGCTCCGGCGGCGATCGTGATCGGAAATGAGGGAAACGGCATCACGGACGAGACGGCGGACGCCTGCGGCGTGCTCATGAAGATCCCGATGAAGGGGAGAGTTGAGTCATTGAACGCGGCGATGGCCGCGGGCATACTGATGTACGAGGCCGCGCGGCAGCGGGGATGAGCCTCATAAGGCCGTCGGTCCTGCGCAGGAACAGATTGCAGCGAGGCCGGGCCTCGCGGAGGCAAGTGCATGGCCGTCAGCCTTGTGCGAGAACAGATGACAGACAGAATGTATGCATTACACACAGACAGGAAGAACAGGGAGAGCATATGGGAATCAAAGAAGAATTAGTCGGACGCGATTTTCTCACACTGAAGGACTTCACGGCGGAAGAGATCACCTATTTTCTTGATCTCGCCGAGGAGCTGAAGCAGAAGAAGCATAGCCACGTGCTGCATGACACACTGAGAGGCCGCAACGTGGCCCTCATTTTCGAAAAGACGAGCACAAGGACGCGCTGCTCCTTCGAGGTGGCCGCTCACGATCTCGGCATGGGCACGACCTTCCTTGATCCGAAGGCCTCCCAGATCGGCAAGAAGGAGAGCATCGAGGACACGGCCCGCGTGCTGACCCGCATGTTCGACGGCATCGAGTACCGCGGCTTCGGCCAGGAGATCGTCGAGGAGCTCGCAAAGAATGCGACCGTCCCGGTCTGGAACGGTCTGACAAATGAATACCACCCGACGCAGATGCTTGCCGATGCGCTGACGATCCGCGAGCACTTCGGAAAGCTGAAGGGCCTCACGCTCGCGTACATGGGCGATGCCCGCTACAACATGGGTAACTCCTACATGGTCCTCTGCTCAAAGCTCGGCATGCACTATGTCGCCTGCACAAACAAGGAATATTTCCCGAATCAGGAGCTTGTCGATCAGTGCGAGGCGTGGGCAAAGGAGAGCGGCGGCTCCATCACGCTGACAGAGGACGCGATGGCCGGCACAAAGAACGCCGATGTCGTCTGCACGGATGTCTGGGTCTCGATGGGTGAGCCGGACGAGGTCTGGGACAAGCGAATCAAGGATCTGACGCCGTACCGCGTCACCTCGGACATCATGAGGAACGCGGGTGAGCAGGCGATCTTCCTGCACTGCCTGCCGTCCTACCATGATCTCGGCACGGGCATCGGCCGTGAGATCGCTAAGAAGTACGGCATCACGGAGATGGAGGTCACGGACGAGGTCTTCGAGTCGAAGCAGTCGCTCGTCTTCGATGAGGCGGAGAACCGGATGCACACAATCAAGGCTGTCATGGCCGCGACGCTGGGAGCCTGACATGTGGATCGATGATTTCCGCTCCATCATGAAGGACACGGGCGAGGATAAATTCTACGATACGCACTACTTCGGCCGTGTCGACTCGACAAATGAAGTGATCAAGCGCGCCTTCCGCACGGGAAGGCTCACGCTTTCTCCCGACGAAGGTGACATTGTGCAGGGAGAGCATGACTCGGACAGAAATTCTGCTCCGGCGTCTCCGAAGGAGGGCTTTCTTGTCATCGGCGAGGAGCAGACGGCCGGAAAGGGCAGAATCGGCAGAAAATGGGTCTCCCCGGCCGGCGAGTCGGTGTATTTTTCATTTCTGCTGCAGCCGAAGGTGGATCCGGAGCACGTCTCAGCGCTCACGCTCGTCATGGGCCTCTCGGTCGCGCAGGCAGTCCGCAGCGTTCTCGCGCAGACGGCCCGCATCAAGTGGCCGAATGACATCGTGATCCACGGGAAGAAGATCTGCGGCATCCTCACAGAGGCGCAGGCGGGGCCGGAGGGCCTCGACTACGTCGTGATCGGGACCGGCATCAATGTCAACAACCGGCAGTTTCCGCCGGAGCTGAAGGACGCGACGTCGCTTGCGATCGAGGAGGGCAAGAAGGTCCCGCGGGCACTGATCCTCGCGGCTGTTCTGAAGGCATTTCACTCCAATTACAGGAAATTCTGCGAGGCGGGCGACATGTCGACACTCGTGAGTGATTACGATTTCCTGCTGGTCGACAAGGACGAGAAGGTCCGGATCGAGGACCCGCGGGTGCCGTATGTGGCTGTATCGCGGGGCATCGACGAATACGGACGGCTGAACGTCGAGCGCGAGGACGGCACGAAGGAGAAGATCGCGACCGGCGAGGTCTCGGTCCGCGGCATCTACGGGTATGTATAATATAATTATTCAGCACCCATTGGAAAACTGATGAAATTCGGACGGAGAGCTTGCTCGCCGGACGATTTCAGAAGTTTTTCAATGGGCGGACAAGCGGCAAAGCCGCTCTGTCCGCCTACAACGAGGAACGCGGAGCGTTCCGAGTCTGGGGGCTGCATCTGAATACTGACCGCTCATGGGGCGCTCTGCCCTGTGGATGGTCAGTCTGTTTTTCTTCAGGAGGTTTTTGACAAATGAGTACAACTCTGTGCGGCGCAAGCAGCTACACGAAAAAATATTATCTGGACCCGCAGTTCGACCGGCTCCCGCAGGATGTGAAGGACGAGCTCAAGATCATGTGCGTGACCTTCACCGAGGATGTCGGCGGCATCCTGACCGTCGAATTCGGCGATGACAAGCGCCCGAAATTCGTCGTCCGCGCCGCAGACAATGACGATGCGTTTAAAGAGCAGGACGTCGACGGCGCGATCAGTAAGCTTCAGGAGGACAAGGAGTCGCTCATGGAGAAGCTGAGCATCTTCTACCGCGTGTTCGTTCTCGGCGAGAAGGCGGAGGATGTCCTCACGGAAGTCGAGAATGAGATTGAATCCTGAGTGAACCGAAAAGGAGAAGCGCTCTATGACATATTTCACATGCTTTTTTCTCGACAGCGAAAAGGATATTATCGTCAATCTCTATCAGGACCTTGACCATCTCTACTATAAGCTCGTCACACCGAACCACAAGTCCGGCAATCTGATCCGGAACCTCGCGAAGCTCTGCGGTCTCCCGCTCAGCCATGACACGGACGGGGACCATGTGCTTCCGGGAGCCCCTGCCCCGGCAAAGGACGAATCCGACGGCCCGTCTGCGGGTCAGCCGCTTTGTATCCGCGGCGAGGTGCCGTGCTATATCGACGGAAATAACGAGGAGGTGTTCATTTTCCGGCTCGGCGACACGAAGGTCGCGAACATCTACCCGGACGGGCGCGTGGAAATGAAGGCCTCGATCCCGTCCATCGCGAAGACGCTGATGAGCCAGACGACGGACTACCGCCTCCCTGTGGCAAAGACCATTTTCAAGACCTATATTCCGCGCGAGCTCAAGTTCCGCGCCGATCTGCACACGCACATGAACGGCAACCTCTCGCCGGACATTCTGATCGCGCTCGGCATCTATCATCAGATCCGCTATCCGCTCTACTACGTGCGGAAGCTCGACTTAAAGCTCACGGACGCGCAGGAGGCGGTGCTTATGCGCCGCAGAGAGAAGGTCGCGCGTCAGTTCGTGGACTCGGGCCTCAAGGGAAAATATCTCGACCGCCGGATCAATGACAACACCTTCATCAACTTCGCGGACCTCATTTTGCGGAACCTGGACAACGCGGAGGAAAATATCGTGAAGATCCGCATTTCCCTCGCGATCCTGAAGGACGGACAGGCCGTCTTCACAAATCTCGAGAAGGTGTACCTCTACCGCTACGTCTTCACGAAGGGGACGGAGAGCGAGGAGAAAATCCCGATCGAGGGCATTTCGCGGATCCCGGACCCGGACGTCGCGGGCGCGCTCCGGCAGATGCTGAAGGACGGCGAGACGCCGGAGTATCACGGCAACTCGGTCTTCCAGGACTGCCTCCTGTGGATCGCGCGCAGCTATCAGAGACAGGGCATCCGCTATGCGGAGATCAGCGACACGACGCTCGTCAAGAAATACGAGTCACTCCAGATGCTGCATGAGGTGCACGCGGTCATGCCGAAGATTTACCGGGAGACGGGCGTTTCGATTCGCTTCCTGGCCGCGCTCCGCCGGATTCCGCTCACGATCATCAAGGACCGCGTCACGCCGGAAAATTATCTGATCCAGAACCTCAACGTGCTGCAGGCCGTCGCGCTCGACCCCTACGTCGCGGGCTGTGACTTTGTCGGCGAGGAATTAAACGATATTATCACGCTGAAGCCGCTCTTCAAGGAGATCGTGAAGATCGCAAAGCGCGATCCCGACTTCGTCATCCGCATTCACGCGGGTGAAAATGACAGTCTGAAGGACAACGTCCGCCACAGCATCGAGTGCGTCCGCGACTCGCTGGAGCCGGGACAGGCGATGCCGCACGTGCGCCTCGGCCACGGGCTCTACACCTACAGCCTGAAATCGGGCAAGGGCAAAAAGACGCTGAAGGAGATCCTGGACGGAAATGTTGTCCTCGAGTTCCAGCTCTCGTCAAATGTCCGCCTGAACAACCTGAATTCTCTCGAGAACCATCCGCTCCGGGAGTACCTTGCGGCCGGCATCCGCTGCGTCCAGGGAACGGACGGCGCCGCGCTTTACGGGACAAATCCGATCGATGAGCAGCTCTCGCTCGAGAAGCTTCTCGGTCTCACACACGATGAGATGCTGCAAATGAAGCGCGCGGAGTCGGAGATCATCCGCGAGGGCCAGGCCGCGTACTCGCGCAAGAAGAAGGAATTTCTCCGCATGCTCGACGGCCGCTCGCTCGAGGACGCGCTCCTTGCGAAAATGAACGAAAGCCCGATCGGGAACGGGCTCGAGCTGCGCCGCTCGCGGAGACTCGATGCCAACACGGAGCTGAAGGACGCGGTGCGCGAGCTCCCGTGGGACCGCATGCCGGTCGTCCTCATGGGCGGAAGCTTCAACTCCGAGAAGCGCGCGACGCGGATCACGAGCGAGGGCGTCCGCGAGCTCGATGCGCTTCTCGAGCACCTCGACCCGGACGATGTGTTCTTCGTCATCGGCCACCGGATCAGCGGCTACGAGAAATATCTCGTCGAGCACAACAAGAAACATTTCGGAATATTTGCATTTGTTCCGTCAATGATCACGAGAGAGGAGAAGCGGCGGCTACTTGCGGCTGGCGTCGGCATCCGCGTCTCGACGGAGACGGAGGGCGTCGCGATCTACAAGAGCATCAACTATGAAATTTTCGAGAGACGTCCGTCAGTGGTTCTTGCATTTGATGGAAATTCGGCGGGCGCGAACCTGATCCAGGAGGCCAGAAACGGCAAGGGACGCTCGGCGATCTTCGTCTGGGAGCGCTCGTCGGTGCTCCGCGAGAAGGCCATGTCGCTCGAGGGGTACGTCCATCTCTTCGGCAAGGAGAACCCGCTTCTTCCGCAGCTGGAGCCGATCCCGGCGGATCCCGGGAGCCGCATTCACTGAACCGGATCCGGGCAGGGAAAGTCGCATCCATAGTCCGAGTCTGTCAGGAAATGATGGCCCCGGCAGAACAGAGTATGGGAACCAGGGTGACCGCATATCTATGTATTCCCCTGCACCTTACGGTTATCTCAAATACGAAAGAGAACGCTATGTACACGAATGAAATCAGTATCGGCGGCGTCCGCATCCCGAACCGGCTCGTCCTCGGCCCGATGGCCGGCGTGACGGACCGGCCGTTCCGGACGATCTGTCATGAGCTCGGCGCAGGACTCGTTTCGATGGAGATGGTCAGCGCGAACGCCGTCAAATACGGAAATAAGAAGACCTTTGATCTCATCCACATCGATCCGGATGAGCATCCCATCTCGATGCAGCTGTTCGGGCCGGACCCCGACACGATGGTGCTCGCGGCAAAGGCTCTCGATGCTGTTCCGTATGACATCCTCGATGTGAACATGGGCTGCCCGATGCCGAAGATCGTCAACAACGGCGAGGGCTCGGCGCTCATGAAGGACCCGGAGACGGCAGCAGCCATCATCCGCGAGCTCGTGCATTTTCAGAGCGGAAAGAGCCGCCCTGCAGACGTAAGTCAGACCGGGACAGGCGGCACCGTACCATCTGACGAAAGCAAGACCGGGACAGGCGGTATCGCACTATCTGACGAAAGCCGGACCGGGACAGGTGGCCCCGCGCCATCTGACGAAAGCCGAACCAAGACAGGCGCATCCTTCGGCCCGCGGCCCGTCACAGTGAAGATTCGAGCCGGCTTTGACAGAAGCCACCTGAACGCGGTGGAGCTCGCGGAAAAGCTCGCGGAGGCGGGGGCAGCGGCCATCGCGGTCCACGGGCGGACGCGCGAGCAGTATTACACGGGACAGGCCGACTGGGACGTGATCCGGCAGGTAAAGGAGGCCGTCCCTGTCCCAGTCATCGGAAATGGAGATGTGACGTCGCCGGAGAAGGCGGTCGCCATGTTCCAGCAGACGGGCTGCGATCTCGTCATGATCGCGCGCGGCGCGCGCGGAAACCCGTGGCTGTTCCGGGACATTGACTATTTCATCCGGACAGGCCGGAAGCGACTGATTAAAGACAGCGTGATCGATGCGGATACTTCATTTTCTGACATGATGCGTGTCACGGCGGAGATGAGCCGGAAGGAAGGCAGACTCTTCTGGCCGGGCGAGCACTGGAAGTATCGGACAGGCGATGAGGATGAGGACTCGTCAGCTGTCTCGCTGAGGGACGCAGCCGGGTCGGCGGCTTCGGCGGATGAGGACTCGTCAGCTGTTTCGCTGTCGGCTGCCCCGGCAGGCGGGAAAAATTCCATCCGCCCGTCTGCCCGCGAGGTCTACGACATGATGCTGCGGCACGCGCGGATGCAGCTTGAGGAGAAGGGTGACTACCTCGGCATCTGCCAGATGCGCAAGCACATCGCGTGGTACACGACCGGGCTTCCGGGATCGGCCGCCCTCCGCGCGAAAATCAACGCGTGCAATACGCTGGACGCGCTGGAGGAGACGCTCGACGCCTGGCTTGCATCGACAACGCCTTGACAGCTGCGACCGCAATTGTGAAGGGTGTGTGGAGGGTGTCAGGTTCCGATTAACAAATCATAAACATTTGTCCCGATTTATTTATAGAATTTTTATGGGAACCTGACACCCGAGTGGACACCCGAGTGGAGACACCCGTGGCGCGTGTGCCCTGCATCTGCCAGCGGGCATTGACATTTTGAGGCTCCTTGCGTATAATACGACAGTATATGCGTGGCAGTAGTCACGTGATTTTTTTCGCTCATAAGAGCATATGAATTTTAGCGCTTGGAGGTACAAGTCCAATGGCAGAGGAGCAGGCAGTAAAAAAGAATATCATGACCTACGCAGGTCTCAAGAAGCTCGAAGACGAGCTGAACGACCTCAAGGTCAATAAGAGACAGGAGATTTCCAAGAAGATCGGTGAGGCCCGCGAGCAGGGCGACCTCTCCGAGAACGCCGAGTACGACGCTGCTAAGGACGAGCAGCGTGATATCGAGGCTCGTATCGAGGAGATCGAAAACATCCTGAAGCACGCAGAAGTCGTCGATGAGGACGAGGCTGACACAGACAAGGTTAATGTTGGCTGCTACGTCAAGGTTCATGATGAGGACTATGACGAGGATCTCGACTTCTATATCGTCGGATCCACAGAGGCGAACAGCCTCGAGGGCAAGATTTCCAACGAGTCCCCGGTCGGTCACGCTCTGATCGGCGCGCGCGTCGGCGATGTCGTCGATGTCGAGCTCGCGGACGAGACGGATCACTACAAGGTTCTTGCGATCTCCAAGAACGCATAAGAAGCAGTAACCACGCCTGACAAATGAAGACACCTCATTTGCAGGCAGCAGTACAGAATTGAGGGAAGACATGCCGCAGAGAGAATCAAAGCCACAGGATTTAAATCAGCTGCGCAAGGTCCGCCGCGAGAAGCTGAAGGAGCTGATCGACGCGGGCGAGAACCCGTATGAGATCGTCACGTACGACCAGACGGAGCACACACAGCAGATCAAGGACAACTACGCACAGTACGAGGGAAAAGAGGTCTCCATCGCCGGAAGGCTGATGGCGAAGCGCGTCATGGGCAAGGCATCATTTGCCAATGTCCAGGACCGCGACGGCAACATCCAGATCTACGTCTCCCGCGATGATCTCGGTGAGGACTACAAGAAATTCAAGCGCCTCGACGTCGGCGATATCGTCGGCGTCAAGGGAACCGTCTTCACGACGAAGATGGGCGAGATTTCCGTCCACACGAAGGAGCTCACACTTCTCTCCAAATCTCTGCAGATTCTTCCGGAGAAGTTCCACGGCCTGACGGATACGGACATCCGCTACCGCCAGAGATATGTCGACCTCATCATGAACCCGGAGGTCAAGACGACATTCATCAAGCGCTCGAAGATCATTTCCAGCATCCGCCGCTATCTCGATGCGAGGGATTTCATGGAAGTCGAGACGCCGATGCTTGTCGACAACGCGGGCGGCGCGTCCGCGCGTCCGTTCGTCACGCATTTCAATGCGCTTGATGAGGACAAGAAGCTCCGTATTTCCCTGGAGCTCTACCTGAAGAGACTGATCGTCGGCGGACTGGAGAGAGTCTACGAGATCGGCCGCGTCTTCAGAAATGAAGGCCTCGACATGAAGCACAATCCGGAGTTCACGCTGATGGAGCTCTATCAGGCGTACACGGATTACAACGGCATGATGGAGCTTACTGAGGACATGTACCGCACGGTCTGCCAGGAGGTCAACGGCACGACGAAGATCGTCTACAAGGGAAATGAAATCGACCTCGGCAAGCCGTTCGCGAAGATGACGATGACAGAGGCCGTAAAGAAGTACAGCGGCGTCGACTTCGATCAGATCAAGACGCTCGATGAGGCGCGCGCCGTGGCGAAGGAGCACAATGTCGAGTTCGAGGAGAGACACAAGATCGGCGACATCCTGAACCTGTTCTTCGACGCATTTGTCGAGGACAAGCTGATTCAGCCGACATTTATCACAGGTCATCCGATCGAGATCTCCCCGCTCACGAAGAAGGATCCGGAGCATCCGGGCAAGGTTCTCCGCTTCGAGATGTACGTGAACGGCTGGGAAATGTGCAACGCGTACTCCGAGCTCAATGACCCGATCGATCAGAGAGAGCGCTTCAAGGCGCAGGAAGAGGCATTTGCCGCGGGCGACGAGGAGGCGAACCACACCGATGAGGACTTCCTCAACGCGCTCGAGATCGGCATGCCGCCGACGGGCGGTATCGGCTACGGCATCGACCGCATGTGCATGCTTCTGACAGGCGCGGAGACGATCCGCGACGTCCTGCTCTTCCCGACAATGAAGACCCTCAAGTCTGAAAACAATGAAGCACATGCGGAGGAAAAGGCCGGCGAAGAGAAGAGTTCCGAGGCTGTTTCTGATCAGTCCGGGTTCTTTACCCCGAACGAAAAGATCGATTTTACCGGTGTGAAGATCGAGCCGCTGTTTGCGGATCAGGTCGATTTCGACACCTTCAGCAAGTCCGATTTCCGGGCGGTGAAGGTAAAGGCGTGCGAAGCTGTTCCGAAGAGTAAGAAGCTCTTAAAGTTCGTTCTGGATGACGGAACGGGCACGGATCGCGTGATTTTAAGCGGTATTCACGCTTATTATGAGCCGGAAGAGCTGGTCGGAAAGACCCTGATTGCCATCACGAATCTCCCGCCGAGAGCGATGATGGGGATCGACTCCTGCGGCATGCTCCTGTCCGCGGTGAACGAGAGAAACGGCGAGGAAGAGCTGCATCTTCTGATGGTGGACAACCACATCCCGGCCGGCGCGAAGCTGTATTGATCCGGAGAAAATCACAGGCGGAAAATCTGCGGATTTTTACAACAAATCCAAGCCGATTTTTTGCAGTGACACCGGATTTACAACATTTGTGCAACAAAAAGTCAAATGACGGTACATCGTAACAGTTGACAGCATAAAGTCTGACGTACGTCCCAGTTCCAAAAACATTGAAGGCACTCCTTTTCAGAATCAATCTGAGAGGGGGTGCCTTTTTGCGTGCAGACAGCAGGAAAAGAGGCTGAAAAGCCTTTTATCCCTGTTTGAATAGCAACCAGATGACGCAGATGCGTATGATCCTTGCATCTGCCCACAAATCCACAAGGAGGAAATGTATGGAACAGGAGTATCAGGACATCACAAGACCGAGAGAAGTCCGGGAAGAGGTGAAGAAGCTGCGTAAAAAGTTTCTTCGCTATCAGGAAGCGGAGGTCGTGTACAGCATCTCGCACCGCAAGCTCATCGAGCTCGCGGATCGGGCGGGAGCGCTGTACCGGATGGAAGGGACGGTGCTGATCAACCGCGATATTTTCGATGCCTATCTCGAGAACTTTCATGAGAAGACCAGGGAAATCGGTAAGCGCGGTTTGAGCAAAGAAGAGAGGCGGCGGAAGGAGGAGAAGCAGTGAGCGGGAAACTCTGGATGTTCTCGGATCAGCTGGACGATGAGGATCTGGAATTTGCAAGACACAGCTTCTTCCGCTATGCAGATGGAATCGCGTACTACAGACTGACGGAGAAGACGATTACCCGACTGGCAAAAGAAGCGGAAGCCATCTACAAGATTGACGGAAAGATGGTTCTTGTCCGGCGTGATCTCTTTGAGTCGTATCTCAGAAAACAGTACAGGAAAACCGGAAGAGGACCGGGATTGGAGGAAAAGGATGAAAGCAGCAGATAAGGAAAAAGCGATGGCTAAAATGGAACGAAGGCTGGCGTCTGGAATGAAACCGGCAGCCTATGCAGCATCAGAGGAAAAACCGATCAGCAGAAAAACCGGGAGAGGCAGAACAGGAAACGGCAAAACGCAAGAGAAGAAAACCGGGAAAGAAGCCGTGAGGGAAACGCTGGCAGCGAGAAAAAAGATTTACGTCAGGTACAAGGAAGGAGCGGCACTATACAGCATGGGGCTGTCCAAGTTTCAACAGATGGCGCATGCTGCCGGAGCAGTTTACAAGGCAGACAAAGCCTGCTTTGTAAATCTGGAAATATTTGATGCATACTTTCAGACCTTCCGGCTTGATGAAGGAGGCAGATGATGGACAAGGAGAAAACGATGAACGCACAGGATAAAAGTGCAGCGACGCAGATTTCCATTCGTCAGATTCATCCCTTCCGGAATCATCCTTTCAAAGTGCTCGATGATGACCGGATGAAAGATCTTGTTCAGAGCATCAAGGACAATGGGATCCTGAATCCGGTTCTGGTGCGTCCTGATGAACAGGACGGATTTGAAATGATTTCCGGTCATCGGAGAATGCACGCGGCAAAGCTGGCGGGGCTGACCACTGTTCCGGCGATCATCAAGGAGATGACGGATGATGAAGCCGTCATCGCGATGGTTGACTCCAATATGCAGCGGGAGGAGATCCTTCCGAGTGAGCGGGCATTTTCCCTGAAGATGAAGATGGATGTGATGCGTCATCAGGGATATCGATCAGATCTACACAAGAATGAGACCTTGAATCATAGCAGGTCTTTGGCCACTGAGCGGCCGATGTCAGATGAAGATGAACGTATCAATAGTAGGATTGATAAAAATGGACAGAGAGTCACTTCCGCCACTGACCGGCCGAAGATAGAAAGTGCCAGAATAGCTGGAGAAGAATTCGGTCTTGGGAAAACGCAAGTCAAAAATTATATCCGTCTCACAGAGCTTACGTCCGATCTTCTGAATCTGGTCGATCAGAAAAAGCTATCTATCGTACTGGCTGTGGCGATTTCCTATTTTGACAAGGATCTGCAGAGAAGTCTTTACTCATACATTCAGAAAAATGGGATGATCAAGAAAACTCAGCTTGACGCACTGAAAAAGTTTAATTATGAGAATCTTACGGAATTCAGCGTGACGCAGGTGTTAAATGATGCCGTTTCAACAAAGGAAGACGATGGCAAAGTTGTGTTTTCGAGGCGGGAACTGGACAAATATTTCTCTAAGACAGTGGAAACGGACAAGCGGAAGGAAGTCATCCTTGATCTTCTGGATCGATGGAAGCGGGGACAGAAGAGACCCTGAACAGGCGGATGTTCGGTTGACGTAATGCAGGGGCCGTGTCAGGAATTCTGACACGGTTCTTGTGGATTTCATAAAAGAGTTCCTTCATAATTTATGTAGAAGCAAAGTCCGGATAACAGTTGCCGCCGGCATAGTCGCCGGCGCACAGATCGAAACGGGCATGAGAAATCATTCCCGATGCTCCGGCATATGCAATGTATTCGGGAAAACGGACGATGGACAGGAGGTTAAAAATGAAGGTGCTCTGCGTTTTGGGTTTTGTGCTGCTACTGATGCTGAAAATCGTCCTGCTTCCGGTTCGGGCGCTGCTTGGCCTTCTCGATCTTTCCTTGGAATTTGTAGGGAAGATCGTCTGCAGAATTGGAGAAATTTTTGGAACCATTTTCTTATTGATCGTGGTCATCAGCCGTATCTGTGGCGATGTTTCCAACACAGCGTTCCTGGAGGGACTGATTTTTGCTGTCCTCGCCGCCGTTATTCCACGAGCACTGTACATCCTCGGCGGAAGTCTGATTGCTGGAATTCAGGGTTTATTGCGGCAAATCTGAATGCACTTTTGGTGAAAAATGTCATGCCGTGAGAAATGTTCAAGGATGTTGAGAAAATGTCTATCTGCTGTCTATTGAGGCGGTTCTAAACCGGTGATAGTATTAGGATAGATAAATGGAAACGGCGAATGCCGGCGGCCATTTATTTTTCTTTTGCAAAAGAATAGGGAACGATAGACGTGAGCGTCAACCTGCGGAGTGATCTGCGGGCTGGCGCTTTTTTCATGCCCGGATTTCTGGAAAGGAGGCAGATTCATGCGTTCCATTGGAGAAAGGCTGAAGGAATGGAGGCAGGCGGCGGGTATGAAGCAGGATATCGCCGCCATGCGGATGGGCATGTCAAGAACTACGCTGAGCGCGATTGAAGCGGGAAAGCGTGAAGTGCTTGCTAAGGAAATTCCAGGATTTGTCAAGCTCTATGGAAAATCCCCGGAGGAGCTCCTGGAAGGAATCAATGGGAAGGAGAACAGCGGAATAATGACAGAGGATATGGAACAGTTTGCGGACCGTGTGACAGATGAACTGATTGATCGTCTGGATGAGCGGGGTATCAACAACATTTCCATGGCTGTACACGATGTGAGTCATCAGGAAGAAGAGCATACGGAAGTATCGATTCACGAGAGAGCTTCCGGTATTCAGGTGAATGTAAACCTGTCGGACATGCAGGAAGAAGTCAGGAACGGAGGGAATTTTAACGATATCGTTTCCCGCGCAGCGGATCAAATTGCCGACAGAATCGGCATGGCGCAGAAGATTGATCTCTCTGCCCTTGGTGATTACGAACAGATTAAGGACAGACTCATCATGGAGATCGTTCCGACAGGCGGAAATAAGGAGACACTGGAGAAGGCTCCCCATATGGAGATGGAGGATCTCTCTGTGGTCTATCGTATTTTCCTCGGAGAGAACGAGCTGGGCAGAAATACCGTACTGTTGACCGATAAGATGCTTGAACATTATGGTGTCTCCCCGGAACAGTTAAGAGCGGATGCCGGTGAGAGTGCGCCTAAGCTTTTTCAGCCTGTAATTAAACCGATCTCCGAAGTGCTGGGGATGCCAATGGGATCGGGAGCAGAGGACACATTGTATGTGGCCACTGTGCAGGGGATGAATTATGGCGCCGGCGTGTTGGCGTATCCCGGATTTCTGGACGATGCAGCAGAAAAGCTTGGAGGCGATTTCTTTATTCTTCCCTCCAGTATTCATGAAGTCCTGCTGATGCGGGATGATGGCGGAATCAAGGCACAGGAACTGCAGGATATCATTTCCAGCGTCAACAAAAGTGAAGTGATGCCGGAGGAACGACTTTCCGATCATGCTTACCGGTATGACACCAAAGCGCATGCGTTTGAACTCGCCGAGCGCTTCGAGGCGCGGCAGAGAAAAAATCCGGAGCATACTGCTGAAGATGGAAGAGAATCCGTGCTGACAAAGCTGGAGGACAAAAAATCAGAAGCTGCAGTAAAGCAGCCAGCAAGAGATACGGCAGTCAAAGCCAGCCGTATGAGGGGAGGCGAGGCGATATGAATGAGGCGATTGCAATTGAAACCCTGCAGAAAACTCCGCCGAAGAAATATCCGCAGCCGGAACCTTATCCGGTCAACTGCGGTCATCCCTGCTGTTACGGACATGGACATCCCTTCTGCTTTCCCTGTATGAAGAAGATTCTGGAGGAACATCGAAAAAACAGGAAGGAGCAGTAAAGCTTTGCCGTACGACTACTTTTATGAGGAGCAGTCGGAACAGTTCTCATTTTATCGGATCCCGAAGGCACTAATGAAGGAGAAAGCATTTGACGGACTCTCCGGGGACGCCAAGATCCTCTATGGCCTCTGCCTGGATCGCGTATCTTTGTCGAGAAAGAACCGATGGGTGGACGCGGCAGGCAGAATTTATATCTATTACACGCTGAACAGCATCATGGAGGATGTCGGATGTGCGGTACAAAAGGCGGTAAAACTTCTCGGAGAACTGGAAAAATACGGACTCATTGAGCGCGTCAGGCAGGGACAGGGCCGCCCGTCCCGGATCTATGTGAAGAACTTTCTTCCACCGCTTCGGAACTCAAAGAACAAGGACTTTGAAAATCATAGTTCCGAAACTTCCAAAACCAAAGTTCAGGGACTTCGAATATCAAAGGGGAATAATACTGAGAAGAATAATACAGATATGAATGATACGAATCGAATCTTATCCGGGATGGGATGTGATGACGATTCGAGAGAGCAGTATCGGGAGTACTTTCGGGAGAAGCTGGCTATTGAAGATCTGAAAGAGCGCTATCCCTATGACCGGGAGACATTGGACGGGATCGAGGAGCTGATCCTTGATGTGGTCTGCAGCGGGAAAAAGACCATCCGAGTGCAGGGAGAAAATTTCCCGGCAGGCGTTGTGAAGAGTCGTTTTATGAAGCTTCGTTTTGACCATATCGAATATGTCATGGAGCAGCTGCAAAAGACAACGACAGACATCCGAAATATCCGCCAGTATATTATTGCCGCTCTCTATAATGCGCCCTGCACCATTGACAGCTACTACAGACAGGCGGTCAGGCACGATTTCGCCTACCCGGAGGATAAAAAGGAGGCAATACAAGATGAAGGACATACACTTTGAAACCAATTTGGATCCACTGAAGGATGGCATGGTTTCTACCAGAGAAGATCTGGACAGACTGAGCCGCCATGCCGTTATTATTGGAACGAATGGCCGGTATCGTAAGGTTTCCATGAAGGAAGCCGGGAGCATTATGGAATCCATGCAGGGTTGCTCGGCGACAATGCTGGTTGGCGAGGAGAATTTTGCTGTCGTCTACAATGTGGAAAAGACATTCCGGATGGACGGAAATATCTTTCTTGTGGGCAGCTTTCTGGTTATGAAAATGGAAGGGCAGCGCATGTTCCCGCTTTCTGACCGGGATCTTGGACGGCTGTTCATGATCCTGGCTGGAAAAATGGAGGAATTCCGGAACGGGGATGAAGTGTTCGATGCACTGCGGATCGAGTAGGAGGCGAAAAAGTGAGCAGAACCATACCTAGAGCTTATGTCACAGCGGCGTGGAATGATAATCCGGTGGTTGCGAAGGATGATGCGGTGAAATACTGCACCGCGCTGGTTAAGGAAGGATATCTTCCCCTGTGTCCGATCCTGGCTTTTGATGGGATTTTTCCGGCGGATGTGGAGGATGCACACAAGAGAAAGCGCGAGATGTCGGAGGATATGCTTCGGCGCTCGCGTTTTCTTGTGATCTGCGGGGATGCGCGGAATGAGGAAGTAAGAGACGACATCGCCATCGCAAGAAAGGCGAAGGTCATCGTCACAACGCTAAATGGCGTGATCGGCTATGTGTAAGCGGCTGCCGCTGATTCCTGAAAGTGGCAGCAGTGGGTCATCGGATATGGAGACTATGAAGAGAAGCAAAGGAAGCTGCCGGGAAGGAGGTGATCGCATTGATGAATGAAGAGGTTGCAAGAGAAACAGTTGAAATTGCGGCAAGACCGTTGAAACAGGCAGGTCAGTATTTTATCCGGAGGGCCGTGCAGATGGACGAGAAGGCCCTGCTGAAACTGATTGAACTCATGAAAACAGCGCCGGGAAAAGTGGTGGAGATGCTGAATGGACTGGGCAAAGAGATGTCCGTCAAGGAGCTTCTGAAAAAAGACGAGGGAGCAAAAAAAATCGACATCGCGGAGCTTGGCATCGGCGATTTCAAGCCAATCGCAAGGCGCTACGGCATGGACTTTGCCGTTGTAAAGAGCAAATATCTGGACCCGCCGAAATACACGGTTTTCTTCAAGGCAAGAGATGCTGACACGATTGAAAAAGTTATGAATGAGTATTCCGCGAAGTGCATGAAGCGGAAGAATGAGATCGGCAGAGAAAAGTCGAGCCTTCTTGCGGCTCTGAAGAAGTTGAAATCGATGGTCCTGTCAGCTCCGAGAAAAGAGGTCGAGAAGAGGAAGGAGGAAGTGCGATGAATTTTTCTGAAGCACCTCTGCCAGGTGAACATCCGGCATTACAGGAAGGGAGGATTTTGATTGAATGGCAGTAAGTGGAAGAAAACGCTGATTCTCTGCCTTCCTTACATTATCGTTAGCCTGCTCTGCACAAACCTTGGCGAGGCATGGAGACTGGCAGAGGGTATCAATGCATCGGAGAAACTACAGGATGTTTTTCAGAGCGGAACACTGCAGATGGCATTTCAAAATCTGCTTCCCAGCCTCTATCCGTCGGATCTGATCGTTGGTATTGTCTGCGGAGCGGCATTGCGGCTGGCTGTGTATATGAAAGGCAAGAATGCGAAGAAGTTCCGGCAGAACGAAGAATATGGCAGTGCCCGCTGGGGAACTCATGCCGACATCGAGCCGTTCGAGGATCCGGATTTTGAAAACAACGTGATTCTGTCCCAGACAGAGCGGCTCACGATGAGCAGCCGCCCTCCGGTCCCGAAGTACTCGAGAAACAAGAATATTCTTGTCGTCGGTGGCTCGGGATCAGGTAAAACAAGGTTCGTCCTGAAACCCAACCTTCTTCAGTGCTGCTCAAAAAAATATCCTGTCTCTTTTGTGGTGACGGATCCGAAAATGACTGTATTTTAGGATAATAGCTGTGAAAACCTATGAGATAGGGATTTACAGCCGATACATACCAATCACGATGGTTGAGAAATCCCTGAAAACAAGGGAATCTCAGCCATTTTTACATTCTGGAAGAAAGGAGGCCGGAGCCGGATATGAAAGAGAAAATCACAGCCCTTTATGAGCGTTTGTCCCGTGATGATGAGCAACAGGGCGAGTCGAACAGCATTACCAACCAAAAGAAATACCTGGAAGACTTTGCCCGTTCCAAGGGTTTCAGGAATGTCCGCCACTTTACCGATGATGGATACTCCGGCACGAATTTCAACCGTCCGGGGTTCAATGCCCTGTTGGAAGAAGTCAAGGCCGGGAACGTGGCCGTAATTTGCATCAAGGATATGTCGAGGATCGGCAGGAACTATCTCCAGGTCGGTTTCTATACCGAGATCCTTTTCCCGGAGAAGGGTGTCCGTTTCATTGCCGTCAATAACAATATCGACAGTGATAACCCGACGGAGAACGAGTTCACGCCGTTCCTCAATATCATGAACGAATGGTACGCGAGGGATACCAGCAAGAAGATCAAGGCCATCTTCCGCAACCGCATGGAGCATGGCGAACGAGTCAGCGGCGCGGTCCCCTATGGCTATAAGATGGCCGAGGATAAGACGTTCGTGGTTGACCCGGAGGCCGCCGAGGTCGTGAAGCGCATCTTCGCTATGGCTGCGGATGGCAAACCGATCCGCACCATTGCTGACACGCTGACCGCCGAGAAGGTGCTGATCCCGTCCGCATATTGGGAGCAGAAAGAAGGGATGGTGTCCCGCAACCACAAGTACCATGACCCGTATATCTGGACGAATGCTTCTATCGCCTATATCCTCGACCGCAAGGAATACTTGGGCCATACGGTCCTTGGGAAGACTGTCCGCGACAACTTCAAGTCGAAGAAACGCAGGAAAGCGACCGAGGACGAGATGCTCTTTTTCCCCGATACCCATGAGCCGATCGTGGACCAGGACACGTGGGACAGGGCAAACAGGCTGAGGAAGCGGTCCCCGAAGCGCATTAAGAACGGGCCGTTTTACCACAGACTGTCCGGCATGGCTTTCTGCGCGGACTGCGGTTCAAGACTTCGTTACAACGCGCCGCCGCATGAGAAGGATAAGGAATGGGATCCCCTGAAGGGCGGGTATCAGTGCGGCAACTACTGCAATATCTATCATTCATGCAGTTCCCACTATATCAGCATCAAGAATCTGGAAGCGGCGATCCTGCAGGCGGTCCAGGCCGTGTCCGGCTACGTACTGGAAGACGAGGACCGTTTCATTGACCAGCTCATGGAACAATGGGAGCTGAAGCAGACGCAGACTACTTCCGATGACAAGAAGGAGCTTGCCACCGCGAAGCGCCGGATGTCGGAACTGGACTCCCTGATTAAAGGTCTGTATGAAAGCCAGATCAGCAACAAGCTCCCGGAGAGACAGGTCCAGAAGCTCATCGTCCAGTATGACGAGGAACAGGCCCGGCTTGAAACCCGTATTGCCGAACTGGAAGCGCCGGATGAGGTAGCCGCGCCGAAGAAAGCGGATATCAACCGCTTTATCACCCTTGTTAAGAAATATCAGGACATCACCGAGCTGACGGACGAAATGCTTTACGAGTTCATTGAAAAGATCGTGGTCCATGCCCCGACGGGCGGCAAGACGATCTACCGCCAGCAGAAGCTTGATATCTATTTCAATTTCATCGGCCACTATCTTCCGCCCATGCCGGAGATCACCGAAGAGGAACGAAGGGCCGAGGTCAAGGCGGCAAGCGAGGCCAAAAGGCAGGCAAGGTACGAACGAAAGAAAGAAAACAGGAAGCAAAAGCTGGCCGACCTGAAAGTCAGGGCGGAGACAGATCCGGAAGCGGCAAAGGAATACGCGGAATATCTGGAACGCCAGCGGGAGATCCGGCAGAGAAAGAAGGAAAAGGAACAGACAAAGCGGCAGGCCGCCGGGAATGACCCGCAGGCCCAGGCGAAAAAGGAAGCGAAACGTATCGAGAGGAACAAGAAGAATATGGAGCGTTATCACCGCAACCATGTCCCCATTGAAGAGCTTGAAAAACGCGCGGAAACTGACCCGCAGGCGGCTGAAGAACTGAGGATCCGAAGGGAAACGCAGGCGGAAAAGAACCGTAAGAACAAGGAGCGCCGTGAGGAACGCATGGCCCAGGACCCGGCATACGCCGAGGAAATCCGCAGGAAGAAAGACGAGCGGAACAAGGCCAAAACCGCACAGCGTATGTCTGACCGCAAAGCCCTGATCGAGAGGGCCAAGACGGACCCGGCGGCCGCCGCCGAGCTGGAAGCCCTCAGGGCAAAAGGCCGTGAAGCCGCCGAGCGAAGCAGGCAGAAGAAGCTTGCCAGGATGGAAGCTGATCCCGAATACGCCGCCGCTGAAAGGGCGAAGAAAAACGAGAAGGCAAAGAGGGCCTATCACGCGAAAAAAGCTAAGATGGACGACCTCAAGGCCAGAGCGGAGACTGATCCGAAAGCGGCTGCGGAACTTGCCGCCATCCGTGCCTATCAGGTGGAAGCGACCACTAAAAGCCGCAACAAACTGATCGAGGATGCCAGGACGGATCCCGATGCCGCCGCTAAGCTGGCCGACCAGCGAAGCCGCAGGAATGCCCATGCCAAAGAGAAAAGGGATGAGCTGATCGCGCAGGCTGAAACCGATCCGAAAGCCGCCGCCAGACTGGCTGAGAGAAGGGCGCGTGATGTGGAAGCCACACAGCGCTACTATGCGAATATGCAGGAACAAGCGAAGACCGATCCCGAAGCTGCGGCGAAGTGGGAAGTGCACAGGGAATACAACCGCCGCTATCTGAGGAACTACAATGCGAAGAAAAAGGCGGTATCTGCCGGAAGGGAGCAGGAAATCTATGAAACTGTATGACATTGGTAAACTGATCGCAAAGATCGTTATGCTTCCGGCGGTCGTGACCGTGACGCTGGTACAGTGGATCATGGTGTTCCTGGTCGGCTTCTCTTCTGTCGTCTCTAACCTTCTTGCCGGATTGTTCCTGCTGGTGGCGGTCCTGTCGTACCTGATGGGGCTGTCCGCCGGGGCCGAGGTAGTGAAGATGATTATCGCCGGATTCGTGATCTTTATGATCCCGGTGGCCGGGGACGCGGTTGTGACTGCCGTTACCGCGCTGAATATGGGGATGCGTGATTTTATCAGGTCTTGAACCGCAAAACTGAATATGAAAAAGTATCGCCGATACTTTATTCCAATGCCGTCCTTCTGAACACAGGGACGGCATATTTTTTTGAAAAACAGAAGGAGAACGAAAACATGAGGCTTAGCAAGTATGAGAAAGAGACAATCATCCTGACCAGCGAGGGCGACGACACCTACAACGTATATACCTTCAATGCAGGACTCAAGCGCCGACTGGCCGACTTCGCAAAGAAGTATCCTGCGGTCTGCCGCTTGGAGAGCGAGGATAAGAAGATCGGTTGTCAAAGCTATGTAATAGACAAGGCGAGGCTATCAATCAGGCTAACTGCCCCATATAGCGAGGAAAGACGCAAGGCGGCAAGAAATCGAGCAAAAAGAGATGGGTTCCAGCCTGAAAAAAGTTGAAAAAGAGAGAGTAGTATGTTAGTATGTGAACATACAGACTAAAAGGAGGGAGAACATGCGAAAAGAATGTGAATTTGGTGAGTTCTTAAAGACTCTCATCAAAGACGCAGGAATGACTCAGTATGAGTTCTATTCCGAGTTGGGAATTAAAAAAGCATACTTTTATGACATTCTGAGCGGTCGTGTTAACCCTCCGCCACCAGAATTACAATTCAAAACGATGGAAATCCTCAAAACCAATGAGGGGACAAAAAAGAAGTTTTTTGATTTAGCGGCTAAAGCTCGAGGTGACTTTCCTGCAGATATAGCAAAGGCAGTTAGCAGCAACCCAAAAGTAATAGCTCAAATCCGAAAAGCAATAGGAATATAGGGGGATATCGGCATGGAAGAGTTGAAAGAAGGCTACCTCATTGATTTCATTTCCGGGTTACAAGTGAAAGAAACGCCGGAGGAAGTTGAAGCGGTACAACCCTTTTCAAAGATCCTTGTAGATGATTATGGTTATCCAAAAGATCACATTCATACAAGGCCTCAGTATAGGGTGAAAGTAAGGCCGTCGGATACAAAAAAAGAATATCCAGTAGATATCGCGGTCTTTACAGGGAAAGAGCATTCAGATGATTCGGCTTATATCATCGTTGAATGTAAAAAGAAGAACCGACGCGATGGCAGATCACAACTTGAAGATTATTTAAGGTTATCGAGAGCATATCTGGGCGTATGGTTCAACGGAGATGAACGTCTATACCTTCAGAAAACAGAAAAAGATGGAAAAATCTTTTTTGACGAAATCCCTAATATTCCTCGCTATGGGGAGCGTGTTGAAGATGTAGGTAAGTTTAAGAGAAAAGATCTTCGCCCAGCCGAAAACCTTAAGCCGACGTTTAGAACCATAAGAAACTATCTTGCCGCGAATGCAGTTGGTATCACTCGTGACGAAGTTTTTGCGTCCCAAATCATAGATATAATCTTCTGCAAGATTTATGATGAACGTTTCACCCGTCCTGATGATACGGTGAAATTCCGCGCAGGAATAAATGAAGATGATGAAGCAGTTCGTAGACGTATCTTGGAGCTGTTTGAAAGGGTAAAGCGACAATACAACGATGTAATTGATGTTGCTGATTCCATTATATTGGATGCAAAGTGCATCAAATATATCGTGGGAGAACTTCAGCTTTACAGTCTAAAGGATAGTTCGAGGGATGCTGTCGGAGAGGCATTCGAGATTTTTATTGGTCCCTCTCTGAAAGGTGCGCAGGGTCAATTCTTCACGCCAAGAAATGTTGTTAATATGGTAATCAAGATGATTGATCCGGATACAGATGAAAAAATACTCGATCCAGCTTGTGGAAGCGGAGGGTTTCTCGTAGAGTCCTTAAGATACGTTTGGAACAAGCTTGAAAACAAAGCTAACGAGTTAGGATGGCCTGAGTCAGAAATTGAAGCCGAGAAACAAAAAGTCGCCATTAAGAATTTCAGGGGAATCGACAAAGACAGTTTCTTAAGCAAGGTCGCGAAAGCCTATCTTGCTATTTTAGGTGATGGTCGTGGTGGAGTGCATTGTGAGAATAGTCTTGAGCACTTTGATAATTGGAGTCCGAAGACCATTGAGGACATACAACCAGGGACGTTTGATATTATAGTCACGAATCCCCCATTTGGAAAAAAACTCGCGATTGATACAACCGATATTTTGGGATTGTATGATTTAGGACATAAATGGACACAAGACGATGATGGAAAGTTTGCTAAAGGTGATCTGGTTGATAAGCAACCACCACAGCTTCTTTTTATCGAAAGATGTCTCCAAATGCTTCGTGATGGGGGCAGAATGGGAATCGTACTTCTGGAAAGCATCTTTGGTATGCCCAAGTATCAGTATGTTGTGAATTATATTAGAAGCAAAGCTAAGATACTTGCGGTGGTTACTCTTCCGGAGGATTTGTTTCAACCGCACACTCATGCAAAATGTTGCGTTCTGATATGCCAGAAATATGATAAAGGTGAAAGCCTTGAAACTTGTGGGGATTACGATATTTTCATTGTTAACTTCCAGTAGTCTTTCCCACTAGACATATTTTGTGGTAGTGGGAAAGGTGTCCGAGAGCCCTGAAACCCGCATAAAATCAACAAATTCTGGCACTTTTCCTTGCTTGGAAAGTGCCTTT
>Ga0256406_1001109_pt1 | contig 44660 bp, 32 predicted proteins | sample RumenRJG_03DNA_FD_185986 | JGI IMG/M metagenome (GOLD analysis project Ga0256406, IMG submission 185986) | Bovine rumen microbial communities from Lethbridge, Alberta, Canada - RJG_03 | ecosystem: Host-associated > Mammals > Digestive system > Stomach > Rumen | place: Canada: Alberta | collected... | reverse complement strand
GCTTCGGCTATTTCGATTTAGCCGAAGCATACCAGTCAGTGCATAACAACTGTTGAAACCGCCGTGTACCGAACGGTACGCACGGTGGTGTGAGAGGACGGGGGCTAACCGCCCCCTCCTACTCGATTCAGGATTCGGCGGTCCGGCATCCCGACATTTATTTTTTATAGGCTCTTGCCATTTCAGATGACGTGAACTGAGCGTCCTCCAGATTGGCGCCGTCCAGGTTCGCGTCGTCAAGATTTGCATTCGTCATTTCTGCCTTGCTGAGATCCGCTGCTTCCAGAGTGGCACTCGTCAGATTGGCATTGCGCAGCGTAGCGCCTGTGAGTTTGGCACTGCGCATCCGGGCATCATAGAGATTGGCCGAAGTGAAATTTGCACTGCGCATCTCTGTTGTAAAGAACCAGCTTCGGGCCAGGTTAGCCGAATAGAAATTGGCCATGGATGTATTGGCGTAGTCGAAGTTGCTTTCCCGCAGGTCCGCCGTATACAGGTTGGCAAAAGTCAGGAACGCGTGGGAAAAATTGGAGCGGTATCCATGGATCCCGATCAGGCTGGACCGGTTCAGGATGGCATAGGAAAGATTGGCGTTTTCCAGATTGGCGTTATCCAGGTTGGCACGGACAAGGTAGGCTTTGCGCAGATTGGCCTTTTTCAGGTTGGCACCTTTGAGGGATGCTTTTTCGAGGACTGCACCGTTCAGATTGGCATAGGACAGATCTGCCCCGTCGAGATTGGCTTCCGTCAGGTCTTCGTTCCGCAGGATGGCACCTTTGAGATCCCCGCCCGGACAGGATCTGTCGGCAAGGAGCCTGTCCACATCGGCCTGATTGAAGGCCAGAGCAGCATGGACTGTGCAGAGGGCAAGCGCGAGACTTGTCCACATCAGCTTGATTTTCAGCATTGCATGTTCCTACTTTCTTACGCAGTCAGCGTACAAACAAGGCCTGGCACTCTTCCGGCCGGGAAGGAAGCTCCTCGATAAGCTTCCAGGGATGGCATTTCGTCAGATCTTCTTCTTTATAGATCGATCCGTTCCTGACGAGGAGACAGCGGACTCCGATGGCGGCTGCACATTCTGCGTCGTGGGGCGTGTCGCCGATGATGAGGAGATCGTCCGGCCTGGCCGAGGGGTCCGCCTTCTGGATCTTCTGCCAGAGGAGTCGGGAAAGATCCGAACGCTGTTCACTCAGGTCGCCGAAGGCACTCAGAGTAAAATCGAAATACTTTTCCAGACCGAAATGAGCGACTTTGGAATGGGCGGCAGCTTCGCAGTTGCCCGTCAGGAGCAGGCAGCAGCAGTCCGGCGACTGGGCTGCCCATTCCAGGCACATTTTCACATGGGGCAGGAGATGCCCGTGTTTTGCCGCAAGGGATGCCGGCAAAAGCGATGCGTAGCAAGCGATGAAGCTGTCGATGTCCGCCTGGGAACAGGAACCTTTTACCATTTCAATGGCTCTGCGGGTGATGTATTTGTCCGTCCGTCCGCTCATGCCATAGGTAAAGCTGAAATCGGATACGCCGAACAGCTGCCGGACAGTTTCTTTCATGGCGGCAACGCCGGCAAAATTGGTCAGCATCAGCGTTCCGTCGATATCCCAAAGTAAATAGTTCATAGACCTACCTGTTTCTGTAAAAAGAAGAGGCCTGTTACAGCCTCTCTCCGTGGATGTCAGTCGTTTGGATTTGTCGATTTCAGCATCAGTTTCTTCAGTGTCGCACCGGCATTCTTGGCACGGCGGATGGGTTTTACCATCTTTTTGCGGCGCGGCTTCATGTCGGCTATGGAACCGAAATCCCCACGCTGCAGCACTGTCAGCTTGGACTGGTCAGGGCTGAATTTCTTGCGGATGTAAATAGCCACTTCTTCCGGGCTGGACTCTTCCTTCTGGCTGAAGACATCCGCGGCGGCGTAACCGTAATCCGGGAAAACGTGCAGGAAGATATGACCGCCGTCATAAAGAAGGATGAAAGTGAAATCCTCTTCATCTTCTTTGTCATTCAGATAAAGAGCATCTTCTTTCATGGCGAAATGAGTCATCGTATCTTTCAGTATGTTTTCAATTTTCGTTCTGTCGCAGATGATTTCTTCGTCGCAGCGGTACATATCCATTGCGACCTGTGTCCCTTGTCCTATCACGAGGCAGCACATCCTTACCCTGGTAGTGGATTTTTCTTGAGAGATGCGGACGGCCCGGCACCGGGCAAATCCGTTCCCGTAACTATCTAATTATAAACTATCGCTGCCGGCAATGTCAAAATAAATTGGCAAAGTATGTTATAATGGAAACCATATATGAGGTGAGTTATGGCGGATTTAGAAACATTGGAAGTGACCATCAAGAATATCGTTTTCCAGACCGGTGAAGGTACGTTCAGTGTTTTCCGGGCTGTGAACAAGGAACTCGGGGTCGTGACCTGTGTCTACAGGGGCAAGGCGCCTTATGCGGGAGAACAGGTATCCCTCACGGGTGCCTGGACGACGCATCCCCGTTTCGGCAGACAGTTCCAGGTAAAGAGCTGGGAAGCCCGCAAACCGTCCGGCCGGGACGCCCTGGTCAGGATGCTCGGCAGCGGGGCTATGAAGGGCATCGGTCCGAGTCTGGCCCAGCGGATCGTAGACTGCTTCGGTGAGGCTGCGCTGGACGTCCTGGAAAACCATCCGGAGCGGCTGCAGGAAGTCTCCGGCATCGGAAAGAAAAAGGCCCGCGCAATCATGGAATCCTACGGAGAGCTGCGGGAATCGCGGAAACTGATCCTGTTCCTCGAGCAGCACGGGATCAGCGGTAATTTTGCGCCGCGCATCCAGAGCCTCTACGGAGGTACGGCCATCACGCGCATCACGAACAATCCCTACTGTCTGGCAGAAGATGTGGACGGGATCGGATTCGTGACCGCGGACCGCATGGCCCGCAGCCTTGGCTTCGAGGCCGGCAGCGAGGACCGGATCCGGGCAGGGATCCGCTACGTACTGATGAACAGCGCCAATGAGGGACACACCTGTGTCCCCGACACATGGCTGATCGAAAAGACTGCACGGACACTCCAGCTGGCAGCGGAAGAAGTGCGCACGGTCTATGCGAAACTCCTTTCACAGGATATCCTGCGGACAGAGGATCTGGGAGGCGGACGGACCTGTGTGTACGCTGAATATCTGTACCGGGCGGAAGCAGGTGTCGCCAAACGCCTCCTGCTCCTCCGAGACAAGGTGAACAGCCTCTGGAAAGTGGACTATGAAGCAATCATCAGGCAGTGGGAAGCCGATGCGGACATCCGGCTCGCACCGGAACAGATCGAAGCCATCCGGGCTTCCGTGTCCCATGGTGTCTTTGTCCTGACGGGCGGCCCCGGCACGGGCAAGACGACCGTCGTCAAGGGCATTCTGTCCGTCCTGCGGAAGGCAGGCTGCCATATCCAGCTGGCAGCCCCGACGGGGCGGGCAGCCAAACGTCTCTCTGAATCGGCAGGAGAACCGGCTCTGACCGTGCACCGCCTTTTGGAATACACACCCGGAAGCGATGATGGGGAGCCGCTGTGGGGACGCAACGAGGACAATCCTGTCGATGCGGATGCAGTCATCGTGGACGAAGCGTCCATGATGGACATCGTGCTCATGTACAACCTGCTCAGGGCTTTGCCCATCGGCTGCAGGCTCATCCTTGTCGGGGACATCAACCAGCTGCCGTCAGTAGGGCCGGGATCCGTCCTGAAGGATATCATCCGCAGCGGAACGATGCCCATCGTCCGTCTGGAAAACGTTTTCCGCCAGGCCCAGCTGAGTCCGATTGTCCGGAATGCGCACCGCATCAACCAGGGCCTGATGCCGGAATGGAAAGGCGAGAAGGATTTTGTCTTCACTCCTTTTGCGTCAGAAGAAGAAACGATGCGTTATATCGTGGACCTGTATGAAAAACTGGTGCGCACCCAGTCATGGGAAAATGTCCAGGTGTTGACACCCATGCATAAGAATGTCTGCGGTGTGGAGAACCTGAACCGCCTGCTCCAGGGACGGGTCAATCCGCCGGCCCCGGACAAGCCTGAACTGACGCTGGGACTTCTGTCCTTCCGTGAAGGCGACAAGGTCATGCAGATCCGGAATAACTATGAAAAGAACGTGTTCAACGGAGATCTTGGCACCATTGAGCGGATCCAGGGAAAGTATGTCCTCGTTTCTTTCCCGGACCGGCCCGAAGATCCCCACGTGGGGTACGATGGCGCTGAGGTGGAGGACCTGCGCCTGGCCTATGCCATGAGTGTCCATAAAGCTCAGGGCAGCGAGTATGCCGTTGTCATCATGCCCCTCGTGCCGAGCCACTATATCCTGCTGCAGCGGAATCTCTTTTATACGGCAGTCACGCGGGCCCGCAAACAAGTCTATCTGGCAGGGAGCCTCAAGGCCATGCAGATGGCCGTCGGCAATGACAGAACACAGAAACGGTATTCCCTTCTGGCCGAACGTCTGAAACAGGCTTTTTTTGAATAACACCTGCGGCATACTCTGCTTTGTCGTACGCAAGTGATATATCCTCTTTACTGGACTGCATCCGGTAAAGAGGTTTTTTCATATGTCCGGAAAAACCACACAGGCATAGTTTCCAGGTTTTTCGCCGGAATGTGCTTTCCATCTCCTGCCTCTTCCCCGCTATTCCACTGCAGCAAGCACCAGTCCGTATACCCGGGAAACACCGCCTCTCTTCAGTACTCTCGCAGCCTCCAGCAATGTGCTCCCGGAAGTGCAGATATCGTCCGCCAGGATGGCCCGCTGCGGCAAAGCGGCTCCCTGTTTCAGCGCAAAGCAGCCTTTCAGGTTTTCCCGGCGTTCTGTCCGGGTGAGACCGTATTGGGGCTGTGTGGGCCGGATGCGGCGCAGGACGGGCAAAAAAGGCAGCTGATTTTTCTCTGCCCAGGGCCGGAAAATTTCTTCCGGGATATCATACCCGCGTTTTTTTCTCCGCCCGGGGTCCGTGGGTACCGGGATCACTGCAGGGGGCAGGATGCCTTCCTCCTGCCAGGGCATTCCCGTCCTGCCCTGGAGTGCTGCCGACATTTCCCGGGCCAGCCGGGGCAGATAGTCTTCGCGTCCTGTGAACTTGGCTCCGTGGAGAGCCGACTTGATGCCCCCTTCGTATAGGAAAACACGGTAGACCGCAAGCTGCAAAGGTCCCTGGGGGACAAAGCCACGGGGCTGAAGGAGCCTGGCGCGGCATTCAGGACACAGGAGGACCCTGCCCGGCACCGGTCTGCTGCAGCCGGGGCACTGGCAGGGATAAAACAAATCAAGCAGCAGTTCCCTGATTTCCTGCAGCATAGAAACGCTTCCTTTCCTGACGCGGGCTCTGACCGCCAAAAACACTTGCGGCTGCCAGAATCCCGGGCGCATCATTCTTATCCTGATTGTAACAAAAATCCTGAAAGACATAGCGGTCCATGCGGCGAAACGCCCTTTGACGGATGTAAACGTCATTCCACTGCAGGCAAAACAGGGCTGTGGATCATACCAGTTCTTATGATATGATCCACAGCCCTGTTTATCAGGCGGTGCGGCTTTTGGATTCCGGCTGCAGAGGGAACCCGCGGACAGCACCATGTTTTTCCGGTTATTTTTCCAGCACGGAGGTATGCATCTCTTCTCCCGTCTTTGTGTATCCTGTAACGGTCAGTTTGTTTTCCGAGGCGTCGAGGACGAGGTAATTGCGGTCCTCCGGCTGCGGTGCCTCGTAGACGTCCAGAGCGTGCCGCTTCCAGAGCCCCTTGTACTGCACGTCTCCGGCAATGCCCGTCAGCAGATAGAGCGGGCCTGCCGCGTCACGGACAAAATCGCGGATATGGCCGCGGTCACGGTAGGTGTGGAGGTGGGCCGAAAGGACGAGGTCCACGCCGTATTCGTCAAAAATCGGCATCCAGATCCGGCCGGTTTCGGAAAAACCTTCGGGCCGGGGTTCGGGACGGCTGGCAAAGCTGTACTGCAGCGGATCTTTATGCATGAGGACGACTTTCCATTTTTTCCGGGTGGCTGCCATGTCCCTGCGGAACCAGGCAATCTCGTCTTCTGTAAGGTTCGGTTCCCATGGCTGCAGTTCTTCATCCTGCGTGTTCAGGACGACAAAATGGACGTCGCCCACATCATAGGAATAGAACTCGTTCCTGTAGTGCTCCGCGTCACCTGAGGGCAGGGAAAAGAAGTGGATATAGGCTTCCGGCCTGCGGACTTTCCAGTCCAGATTATACGTCTCGTGGTTGCCCATGACGGGAGCTGACGGGATCCGTTCAGCCATTGGTTCCGTTGCGTGGAACCAGGCGTCCCACTGAGAAGCCTGCTCACCGTTATCGACGAGGTCACCCATGTTGACGAAGAAAGCGGCTTCGGGATGGTCGGCGTAGGCTTTTTTCGCAAGCTGGTCCCAGCCGGAGTAGTCAGCGGACTGGCTGTCCGGGAAGATAAGGGCCGTAAAGGAAGGACCGTCCGGCGTGTGGAGAGGATACCAGTCGGTCCGTTTTTCCCCATAGCCTGCCCGGTATTCATAATCCGCTCCGGGCTTCAGCTCTGTCAGATGGGCTTCATGCAGATAGCGGGTGACTTTGTCATCCGTAAAGACTGTCGTTTCGGCAGGAACGGACGAGGTCCCGTTTTCGCCTTTGAGACGGAATTCGACGACAGGATCTTTTTCTTCATAATCCGACTGCCACATGATGGTACGGGAGGTGGAAGGGTCCTTTGTCATGATTTGACGGACATATGAAACATCCGCTTCGTTTGTCAGATTATAATGGGCGCTGAGGGACTTTGCCTTCCGGGTCACCTGGTTTCTCTGCGAAGAAAGGCCGGGTACCAGGGCAAAGGCCAGGGCGCAGGCGGCAATCAAGGCGGCCGCGATCCCTGTTTTTTTTCGCATGATCTTTCTCCTTGTTTTTTAGTGTAATCATAATACAGATGCACAGGATTGTGAAATAGTTAGTTTTCATATAAGACTATGCATCCCGGGCATTAAAGGAACCGTAAAAAAGAGACATGGACCTCGATCCCTGTCTCTTCTTCCGATATCTGCCGGGCGGCTCCTGATGGCGGAAGCCCGGCCAGGACTGTTCCTGGGGCCGGGCTCATTCAGCTCTTTGCTTCCCGGTCACTGCAGAAAGGGCCTTTGCATTCCTGAGTACGGGTATTTATCTGGCTTTCTTCCACTCGTTATACGCATGGACGGGAGGTGCTCCGGCGATATATCCGAGCTCCGGGATGTCGGGCCGTTTTTCCTGCAGGGTCTTATAGGCATCTTTGGAGACAATGCCTCCGCCGCAGTGCAGGAGGACGGGACGGTCCTCCGGGATTTCGGCATAACGCTCCGCCATTTCCGTATAAGGGATCCACAGGGCTCCGCTGAAGCCTTCTTTCAGTTTCCATTCCGGTGCATTCACTTCGACGATGACAAGATCCGGTGTCCTCTTCATATAGGCCAGGGCATCATCGGGCGAAAGGCCGCCCAGAAGGTGTGTCTTTGTCTTTTTTGCAGAAGGGGCCTCAGCCGGAGCTGCTGCGGTTTTTCCCGGGACGGCAGGTTCTTTGCCCGTTTGCTGTGGAACAGTCTTTCCGGCACAGGCGGTAAAAGGGAGCACAATCAGACAGAACACGATCATCCATAGTGTTTTTTTGACAATCCGATGCATAGTGGGATTCTCCTTTCTAATGATGAGTTCATTATAGGGAAAACGGGAAGCGTCATCACCGGTTTATCTTAAGGAAACAGGTGGCTAATCATAAGAAAAGAGAGCAAAAAAGAGCTGTGATGCGTTGATACTGTGGTACTGTGGGCTGGGTACGGAGCGGCCCTCCTGCCATTACCGGGAAATTTATCCTTTCGGCCGGGTTGGAGGCCCCGGCCTGTGAGTATCAGAAAAGAGCTGTGAAAAAATGACTGCTCATCCTTTCACAGCTCCTTTGAGAGAAGCGCAAAGAAACCGGATATCTTTAAAATGACTGCGGACAGGGGCTGAGTTTTTTCAGCGGTTCAGCAGATACGTGTTCAGGGAAGTGCACAGTTCCATTCCGAGCGTATGCGGGGAGAGGGCGATCCAGGCCCCGTCTCTGACAGCACCTTCCGAAACGACTTTGCGGAGCCGCCGGTCATATTCAGCGCGGTACATGTCTTCGAAGGTCCTGAGGCGCACGTCATAGCGGGAATAAAGATAGATATCCGTAGTCCCGCCGCGGCGGGTCCAGCGGTTCCAGACCGTGATGATGCCGATCTTTTCATCATATTCCAGGGAGGCCGAATCAAAATAGACTTCGTAGCGGGAATTGGAGGCCGCCATTTCCCAGCTGGCTTTGCCTTCTTCCGGAATGGCGGGCAAAGGTTCGGACTGGAGTGAATCAGAAGGTGCAGGGGCTGCCGGCTTTGCTGCGGTATTTGCGCCTGCATTGGCACGGGCACGGAATTTTTCGAGGGCGCTCACGGGTTTTTCCGCAGGGGCTGCCGCCGGAACGGGTGATGCCGCCGTCTCTTTGGCTTTGGCCTCTGCCGGAGCGGCTTTAGTTTCCGCATTGGCACGGGCGCGGAACTTTTCAAGGGCACTCATGGTTTTTTCCGCAGGGACTGCCGCCGGAACGGCTGGTGCAGCCGGCTCTTTGGCTTTGGCCTCAGACGGAGCGGCTTTGGTTTCCGCATTGGCACGGGCACGGAATTTTTCGAGGGCGCTCACGGGTTTTTCCGCAGAGGCTGCCGCCGGAACGGGTGATGCTGTCGTCTCTTTGGCTTTGGCCTCTGTCTGAGAGGTTCTCGTTTCCGCATTGGCGCGGGCACGGAATTTTTCGAGGGCGCTCATGGGTTTTTCCGCAGGGGCTGCCGGAGCGGCGGGCTGTGTTTTTTGTGCTGCCGGGGCGGCCGGTTTTGCTTCTGCTGCTGCATCCGCTGCGCCCGGTGCCGCTTCTTTATGATGCGTGACGTACCGTCTCCACAGGGGCTGGGCTGCTGCTTCGGCAGCTGCCTTCCGGCGTGCCTCTTCAGCATTCTTTACAGCTTCCTGCCTTGCCTGTTCTTCTGCGGCGGCCTGCTCGCGGGCACGGGTTGTATAAGTTCTCCAGGAGGGAGCTTCTGTAGCTTCTGCTTTCCACGACACTGGCAAAGAGAGCAGGGCCCCGACCATGAGGGACAGGAACAAACGATTTTTCATGGGGTTTCATCCTTTCTTTCGGAACAGGGCGGCCGCATGGGCTGTTCATACACACATGCTGCTGTATTTCCCACATCCGACTGCTCTTTATTGTAACATAACTGAACTGTATTGGGTGTTTTTTTTGCCCTGAAAAAGGAAAGTCTCAAAGAGATATGGTATAATGAGAATAGAATTTTCAGAAACTTTAACGTCGGGAGGCAGATCGTATGAAAATCAGGTTTCTCGGAGCTGATAAAATCGTGACAGGATCTTGTCATATGCTGGAGGTGAATGGAAAGAAAATCCTGCTGGACTGCGGGATGTTCCAGGGATCCAAACTGATCCGGGACCTCAACCGCAGGGAATTCGCCTTCAACCCCGGTGAAATCGACGCGGTTGTCCTGAGCCATGCCCATGTCGACCACAGCGGTCTTTTGCCGAAACTTGTCAAGGAAGGTTTCAAGGGCCCCATCTACTGTACCCACGTAACGAAGGAACTGTGCGAGATCCTGCTCCCTGACTGCGGCCATATCCAGGAACAGGATGCGGAAATCGCCACGCGCAAGGGACTCCGTGCCGGCCGGGCGGAAGTGAAGCCCATCTATACTGCAGATGATGCCTATCTTGCGCTGAAGCAGTTCGTCTGCTTCGACTACAATGAAAATGTGGAAATCGTTCCGGGAGTGACCGTCCGCTTCCGCGTAGCCGGCCACATCCTGGGCAGTGCCATCGTCAATCTTCTGATCGAAGAGAACGGCAAAAAAACAAAGCTTATCTTTACTGGTGATATCGGGCAGCCCAATGTGCCCATCCTGGATGATCCGCACCAGATCACCGGCGCGGATTTCATCATTACCGAATCGACCTATGGCAACCGGACCCATGAGACCGTGGACCGGGAAAAAGAACTCCTCGATATCATGAAGGAAGCTCTGGCCCGGGGCGGCAATGTCATCATCCCGGCTTTTGCCGTCGGACGTACGCAGGTCATGCTTTACTATTTCCAGAAACTCATGTCCTCTGGTCAGCTGCCCACTGTGCCCATCATGGTCGACAGTCCCATGGCCATCAAGGCGACGCAGGTCCTCATGGTCAATCCCGATGAGTATGATGAAGAAGCAAAATCCATCTTCCACAGGCAGGGCGGCCGGCTCTTCAATATGAAGAACGTCCATTATACGGAAACGACCCAGGAATCCAGAGCCATCAACGATATGCCGAGCCCAATGATCATCATCTCTGCCAGCGGCATGGCTGACGCGGGCCGTGTCCTCCACCATCTGAAGCATAATCTCTGGCGGAAGGATTCGTCCGTCATCTTCGCAGGCTATCAGGCCGAAGGCAGCCTGGGACGCCGCCTGATCGAGGGCGCAAAGAAAGTAAGGATCATGGGCGAAGAGATTTCTGTCGGTGCGAAAATTTATAATATGACCGGTTTTTCTGCCCATGCTGACAAGAATCAGATGCTGAAACTCTATAAAGGCATGATGCGGAAACCCAAGGCCTTTTTTGTGGTCCACGGCGAATACGATTCAGCCAGTGCCTTCGCAGATCTGCTGCGGACCGAACTCGGCACGGCTGCGTACATCCCCAACTATGGCGATACTGCCGTCATCGAGGGGACGGAATGGCGGATCGAGCCGTCCCAGTTCATTCTCAAGGAACCGGCTGCCCAGGAAGTTATGGATGCCCTGCGCGGCCTCGAAAAGGTCTACCTTACCTACAAAGCCAGGATCATGCACCGCGTGATGCAGGATGTCTCGAAAGTGCCGGATATTAAAGTCCGGATCGGCAAAGTGAAGAAGTTCATCGACGATCTGTTCAAGAATATCTGATCGAGGAAAAAGGGAAGCGGGAAAAATAGAGAAAAATGCGGAGCGAGACCCGTCTGACAGGTATGGTGTTCTGCCGCTGCTGATCGGATTTCAGCGCGGCGGCCATCCACAGGCGGGTATCCATCCGTGATATCCGGTGTTTTCCATTTGCGTCTGATCCCATCTTCTCCCTGTTATCTGTCAGATTCCTTCTGCGGGAGGATTTCCTGCAGATGAAGGGTACTGAACGGCATCTTGTTGACAGCTTTCCGCATTTTTGTTCAAAGTGTGTCAATTGACAGCATCACAGGAATAGCATATAATAATGTGGTCAAAAATTTTTGGTTACAGTGAGGATGCTTTTGACAAGCATCCTCTTGATTTATCTCAAGAGGGGAAAGGCTTTTATGATTAGAAACGATTTGCGTAACATTGCTATCATTGCCCACGTCGACCATGGCAAGACTACCCTTGTCGATGCCATGCTGAAACAGAGCCATGTCTTCCGTGCCAACGAAAAGGTACAGGAAAGGGTCATGGACTCCAATGATCAGGAAAGGGAACGCGGAATCACAATCCTGGCAAAGAACACTTCCGTCATGCACAAGGGGACCAAGATCAATATCCTGGATACTCCGGGCCATGCAGATTTTGGCGGCGAAGTGGAACGTGTGCTGAACATGGTCGACGGTGTCCTGCTGCTCGTCGATGCGTATGAAGGCCCTATGCCCCAGACGAAATATGTGCTGCGCAAAGCACTGGAACATCATCTGAAACCGATCGTCGTCATCAATAAGATCGACCGTCCGGATCAGAGAGTGGAAGAAGTCGTCGATGAGGTCCTGGATCTGTTCATCGAGCTGAATGCCAGCGATGATCAGCTGGATTTCCCTGTGGTGTACTGCTCCGCCAAGACGGGTGTCGCCAAACTGTCCATGGATGATGACAGTGACAACCTGGAACCGCTGTTCCGCACCATCCTGGATACGATCCCGGCGCCGGATGTCGATGTAGATGCGCCGCTGCAGCTCCTCGTCAACACGCTGGATTATGATGATTATGTCGGTCGTATCGTCGTGGGCCGTATCGTCCGCGGCACCATCCACAACGGCCAGATGATCTGCCTGATGCATGACGACAAGCGCACGAATGAAAAAATCGGCCGTCTGTATACGTACGAAGGCCTGAAGCGGGTGGAGACCCAGGAAGCCCAGGCCGGGGAAATCATCGCCCTCATCGGACTGCAGGATGCGGAAATCGGCGATACCATCGCTGACGTGGACAATCCGGAACAGCTTGCCGGCATCAAAGTCGATGAACCGACCCTGTCCATGACGTTCTCCGTCAATGACAGTCCTTTTGCCGGACAGGAAGGCCATTTCATCACGAGCCGCCATATCCGGGAACGCCTCTACAAAGAAGTGGAAACGAACGTTTCCATGAAGGTCGAAGATACGGATTCTGCCGATACCTTCAAGGTATCCGGCCGTGGTGAACTCCATCTGTCCGTACTGATCGAAGCCATGAGAAGAGAAGGCTTTGAACTGCAGGTCGGCAAACCGACCGTCATCATGCGCCGCGACAAAGACGGCAAGCTCCTTGAACCGATGGAAGCCCTGACCATCGACGTGCCGCAGGACTTCATGGGTCCTGTCATGGAAGGCCTGGGCATCCGCAAAGCGGAGCTGCAGAATATGACGGAAATGGCCGGCTATCTGAGAATGGAATTCATCATTCCGGCCCGCGGCCTCATCGGCTTCAGGAACCAGTTCCTGACCGATACCAAAGGCAACGGCATCATGAACCACGTCTTTGCCGGCTGGGGCGCCTACAAAGGCGATATCCCCGGCCGTACGAGAGGGTCCCTGGTGGCCTTTGAAGCCGGTGAAACGACGGCTTACGGCATCGATAAATGCCAGGCCCGAGGCACCATGTATGTTGTGCCGGGCGAACAGGTCTATGAAGGTCAGATCGTCGGCGAAAACAGCCGTGAAGACGATATGGACGTCAACCCCTGCAAGAAGAAACACGTTTCCAACATGCGTGCCGCCGGTTCCGATGATGCGGTCCGGCTGATCCCGCCGCAGACTTTCTCCCTAGAAGGTGCTCTGGAACACATCAATGAAGATGAAACGGTGGAAGTTACGCCCAAGAGCATCCGTATGAGAAAGAAAGTCCTGTCCCGTCTGGAACGGGCCCGTCAGAGAGCGCGTTCGGCCCGGGTAGAAGGCTGATTGCAGAAGATCCTGTTTCCGGGTAGTGAAGGAGGGTGGTCCCATGCAAAGGGGAGTTTCTTACAGCAATGAGAATGAACGCGGAGAAGGTTCCGGTTCCCTGCGGGTCCTTTCGCGGCCTGCTCTCCGGCTTGCCCTCAGGACTCCGGCTTCCCTGCATGACATCACGGCGTATGCCGGCCTGCTCCTTGAAGGCGCTGCCCTGCTGGTCGATTTTTCCACCCTGGGCGCTGACGAGGCAGTCCGGGCGATGGACTATCTGTCCGGTGTGGCCTATGCCCTGGACGATTCGGAATTTGAAATTTCAGTGGATGTGCTTCTCTACCTGCCTCCGGCAGCGGAAGCTGTGAAAGGCTGAGAACTGCATCCGAAAAGCAGTAAACACTGCAGCACCTGTTTTTCATAATCAAGAAAAACAGGTGCTGTTTGTAGTATAATGGGAAAGTATGATACAGCGGCCCGTTTGCGGCTGCATGCAGGCTTTCCGCAAGGCAGTAAGGAGTCACCCCATGTCCAATCAGTTCGTCCATTTACATACGCATACGCAGTACAGCCTCCTCGACGGGGCGTGCCGCATCCCGGAACTCGTCCGCTTTGCCCGGGAGCAGGGGATGCCGGCTCTCGCCATCACGGATCACGGGGTGATGTACGGTGTCGTCGAGTTTTACCGTGCCTGCAAAGACAACGGGATCAAACCGATCATCGGCTGCGAGGTCTACATCACGTCCGGTTCCCTGCGGACGAAAAATCTCGATGCCCGGAACAAACTGTACCATCTGATCCTGCTGGCGGAGAACATGACAGGGTATGCCAACCTGATGAAACTCGTTTCCATCGGTCAGGTGGACGGTTTTTATTACAAGCCGAGGATCGACAAGGACGTGCTCCGGCAGTATCATGAGGGACTCATCTGCCTGAGCGCCTGCGTAGCCGGTGAAGTGCCCCGTCACATCGTGCGGGGAGAGCTGGAGACGGCGGAAAAAGTCATGCTGGAGTATCTGGATATTTTCGGGCCCGACCATTATTATCTGGAGATCCAGAACCATGACCTGCCGGAAGAAAGGACTGTGGCGGCAGAACTCCATAACCTGGCCCGGAAGCATCATGTGAAGCTGGTGGCGACGAACGATCTGCATTATGTGCATCGGGAGGATGCGGCCGGCCAGGATATGCTGCTGTGCATCCAGACGGGGGCCCACTACCTCGATCCGGACCGGATGCGTTTCAATAACGATTCCTATTACCTCAAGAGCCGGAAAGAAATGGAAGCCATTTTCCCGGATGATGCCGAGGCCCTGGACAATACACTGGAAATCGCCAGCCGCTGCAATGTGGAACTGGAATTCGGCCATCTGCTCCTTCCGGAATTCCCTCTTCCTGAAGGGGAGACGTCCATGGACGGATACCTGCGGAAGCTCTGCGAGGAAGGTTTTCCGAGCCGCTATGGAACGGACGACGGGACCGCGGCAAAACGCATGGAGTACGAACTGGGCATCATCAGACAGATGGGCTATTCGGGGTATTTCCTCATCGTCTGGGACTTCATCAATTACTGCCGGACCCATGACATCCCCGTGGGTCCCGGGAGAGGGAGCGCGGCCGGCAGCATCGTTGCCTATCTGACGGGCATCACCGATATCGATCCTCTCAAATACAATCTGATCTTTGAACGATTCCTCAATCCGGAGCGCGTGAGCATGCCCGATATCGATACGGATATCGACTACGTAAAACGCCACCTGGTCGTGGATTATCTGGCCCGGAAGTACGGTGAAAAACATGTGGCCCAGATCGTCACCTTCGGGACGCTGGCTGCCAAGGCCGCCGTCAAGGATGTGGGGCGGGCCATGGAGATTCCACTGAACGTCGTCAACCAGGTAAACAAGCTCATCCCCAATACGCCCGGGACGACGCTGAAGGGAGCCCTGGAGTCGAGCCGGGAACTTGCAGCCATGCGGGACGAAAATCCCAGTATCGCGCAGCTCCTCGAATTTGCCGGGCGTGTGGAAGGGATGCCGCGCCACACTTCGACCCATGCCGCCGGCGTCGTGATCACACCGGGCGAGCTGACAGACTATGTGCCCCTGCAGATGACATCGAGCAGCGATGATGACCATGAATACATCTGTACCCAGTACGACAAGGACTGTTCTGAGTCCCTGGGTCTTCTGAAGATGGATCTCCTGGGTCTCAGGACGCTGACTGTCATCGACGATGCCGTCAAGATGATTCGGAAGAACAAAGGCATCGATGTGGATATCCGGCATATCGACCTGGCTGACAAAAAAACCTGCAGGATGCTCTGCGAAGGCGACACGGCCGCGGTCTTCCAGATGGAATCGAGCGGCATGACGCGCCTGATGAAACAGCTTGCGCCGGAGAGCATGGCGGACCTTATCCCGCTTGTCGCCCTTTACCGGCCGGGTCCCCTTGGCAGCGGCATGGCCGAAGATTTCATCGCCGGCCGCCATGGCAAAAGGACTGCCAAAGTCCTCCATCCCCTGATGGAACCCATCGTGGCCGACACGTATGGCGTCATCCTCTATCAGGAACAAGTCATGCAGATCGTATCCGCCCTGGCGGGTTTTTCCCTTGGCGAAGCAGATATCCTGCGCCGTGCCATGGGGAAAAAGAAAGCTGCCCTCCTGGACAGCCAGAAACAGAAATTTATCGACGGGGCGGCCCGGGAACATCAGATCCCCAGACCGCTGGCAGAAGAGATCTTTGCTCTGCTGCAGCACTTTGCCGGTTATGGATTCAACAAGTCCCATTCCGCGGCGTATGCGCTTGTGGCTTATCAGACAGCGTACCTGAAGGCCAATTTCCCCGTCGAATATATGGCAGCCTTCCTGAACAGCGTGATCACCGTGGCCGAAAAGGTCAGCTGGTACATCAATATCTGCAAAGATATGGGTATCAAGGTCCTGCCGCCCGATGTCAATGCCAGTGAAGCGGGCTTTTCTGTGGATGGAGGCACCATCCGCTTCGGTCTGGGCGCCATCAAGAGTGTCGGTGATGCTGCGGTGGAGGCAATCCTGGCGGAACGCCGCAAAAAGGGAAAGTTCAAGGATTTCTATGATTTTGCCCAGCGCGTGGATCTGACAAAGGTCAATAAACGTGTCGTCGAAAATCTCATCCAGTGCGGGTCCATGGATACGTTCGGTGTCAAACGCTCCCAGCTGCTTGCCGTGATGGACCGGGTCCTTGACATGGCGGCGGCAGACCAGAAGGACCGGCTCATGGGAGCCATCGACCTCTTTGGGGAGGAGGAGACCCAGCGCGCGATACGTGTGCCCCTGCCGGATCTGCCCGAGATCCCCAAGAGTGAGATCCTGCGCCTTGAAAAGGAACTGATCGGGTTCTATGTCACGGGCCACCCTCTGGAGGAGTACCGGGCGGCGCTGTCGGGAATGACCCAGATCGCCCGCTGCAGCGAAGAAAATTTCCGCGACGGCGAGCGCGTGATCGTGGGCGGTATCATTTCGGACCTGCGCCTCCGGACAACAAAAGCGGGGGACCAGATGGCGGTCTTCACGCTGGAGGACCTGAGCGGGTCCATCCAGGCCATTGCCTTCCCCAGATCCTATGCCGTCAGCCGTGCCGCTGTCGGCGAGGATAAGATCGTGTCTGTTGCGGGGATGCTGAAATTCGATGAAGAGTCACCCCGTATCTTCGTAAACAAGGTGGATCCTCTGCGGGCCTCCGGAAGCGGCGTGCATCTGTATATCCGGAAGGGGCGGAACACCCAGGCTGTCCAGCGGCAGCTTGCAGGGATCTTTGCCGCCTACCACGGTTCGACTCCCGTGTTCCTGCATATCGAAGATACGCGGCGGGTCATCCGTACCAATCCCCAGTTCTGGGTGGAACGCGAAGCGCCCGGTTTTGCCGATGCCATTGCAAAGATCCTCGGAGAAGGGTCACTTAAATAATCAACTGTGCCGCCTGTTTTTCCTCTGGGAATGGCGGACTCTGTTAAAGCAAGGAGTTAACATGCGCAAGGAAGATGTTGAACTGTTATCCCCGGCGGGGACCTGGGAAGCTCTCGAAGCCGCCGTCTATGCCGGCGCGGATGCCGTGTATCTCGGAGGCACCAGTTTTGGAGCAAGGCAGTATGCGGAGAATTTCGGCCCCGAAGAACTGCGGCGGGCCGTCCATTTCGTCCATATCCACAAAGTGCGGATCTATGTGACGGTAAATACCCTCGTGCGTGACGATGAACTGCCGGCGCTGGGTGAATACGTTACGGAACTCAGCAATATCGGTGTCGACGGCATCATCGTGCAGGATGTGGGCATCATCCGCATCTGCCGCCGGGCCGTGCCGGAGCTGGAACTCCATGCGAGCACGCAGATGACCATCACCAATTCGGCCGGTGCTGTCTTTGCTTACCATCAGGGTATGCCCCGTTCCGTCATAGCCCGTGAAACATCTCTCAAAGATTTGAAGACGATCTGCAGGACGACGCCAGGAGAAATCGAAGCTTTTTCCCATGGCGCTCTCTGCGTCTGCTATTCCGGCCAGTGCCTGATGAGCAGTCTCATCGGCGGACGCAGCGGCAACCGCGGACGCTGTGCCCAGCCCTGCCGTCTGCCTTATACGCTTGTCAACGGGGAAGGCAGGGACCTGCTTGCCCATGTCGATGCAGGCCACTATCTGCTCAGCCCGAAGGACATGAATACGCTGGATATCCTGCCCCAGCTCATCGAGACGGGGGTGCGGTCCTTCAAGATCGAAGGCCGCATGAAACGGCCCGAGTATGTGGCCGTCGTGACCGATATTTACCGCCGCGCCATCGACAGCTATTTTGCCGGCCATTATACGGTGTCCGCAGAGGATAAGGAACATATCGAACAGATTTTTAACCGCGACTTTACGACGGCCTATATGATCGGGCGGCCGGGACGCACTATGATGAGCGACCGCCGGCCCAACAACCGCGGGGTGCTGCTGGGGCGGGTCACCGCATTTTCCGGTGATTTCCGTTACGGTACGATCAAACTCGACAAAGACCTGCATCTGGGCGATGGCCTGGAATTCTGGGTCAGTGTCGGCGGCCGTGTCGGCACGACGGTGGAAAAGATGACTGTAAACGGCCGGGAAACAGCGGCTGCCCGGGCGGGCGAACAGGTGACGATCGCTGTGCCGAAGGGCATCCGCCTGAATGACCGCGTCTTCCGGACATATGACAACAGGCTTATGCAGTATGCTGCTCAGTTCTTCGGGGAGCATCACAAGCAGCGCATCCCTCTCGATTTTTATGTGACGGCCCATCTGGGTTCACCCCTTTCCATCGTGGCGGTGGACAGTGACGGCCATTCGGGTGAAGGAAAGACAGATTTCATCGTTGAGAAAGCTCGCAAACATGCACTGGACGAAACGGCAGTGCGCAAACAGGTGGACCGTCTGGGCACAACGGAATTCAGTGTGGGGCAGCTCATCCTGGATCTGGATGAGGGTGTCATGGTGCCTGTGAGCGAGCTGAACGAAGCTCGCCGCAAGGCCGTGGATGCTCTCGAGACTGCGCGTCTCCGTGATTTCGGGCCTGTCCGCCATCCCGTGAAATGGAGCAGTAAATGGCTCGAACAGCCTGTGAACCATTCCCTGCGCCATTCCAGCAGCATTTCTGTCCATGTGGATACGCTTGAAAAAGCAAAGAATGCTCTCGCAGCGGGTGCCGATACTCTCATCGTCGGCGGTGACAGCTACAGCCTGCCCCTTTTGACGGATCAGGATTATGAGACCATTGCCGGCTGGGTCCGCGAGCGGGGAAAGAGATTCATCATCGCCACGAGCCGCATCGTCAGCGAAGGGCAGCTCCCGTATTTCCGCAGTGCCCTGACACGCTGGAGCAAACTGCAGCCCGATGGTTTCCTCGCTGCCAACAAAGGGCTCATCGAAATGATCACAGAAACAGGGATCCCGCTCTATATCGACTACGGCCTCAATATTTTCAACAGCCAGAGCATCCTGTACTGGCAGGACTGCGGCGCTGCGGGTGTGACCCTTTCGCCGGAGCTGACTCTTGCCCAGGTGGGAGAACTGCTGAAGAAATCCGCCCTGCCCGTCGAATGTCTCGCTGAGGGAGCGCTGGAGATGATGGTCTCCGAATACTGTGTCACCGGCAGTTTCCTGGGGCATCTCGACAGCGGCCGCTGCAGCTTCAACTGCCGGGAGCAGGCGTATCTGGAAGACCGCAAGAAGGAGCGGTTCCCGCTCAAACAGGACCAGTTCGGCCGCACCCATATCCTGAACGGCCATCCGCTGTCCATGCTGGCCCATGCCAGAGATATGGAAAAAATGGGCCTGGCGAGCCTGCGCATCGACGGACGCGGTTATACCGCCGAAGAGGTGGGGACGCTGACTGCCCTGTACAAGGGTGTCCTCGCGGGCGATACAGCCGTTACGGAAAACAGGCCCCATACGACACGGGGCCACTATTTCAGAGGTGTTTTGTAATATGGCAAAATTTGCTGTCAATACATTGGAATTCGACAAGGTCAAGAGCCGGCTCGCCCGGGAGGCCGGGACCACCCTGGGGCAGAAGCTCGCTCTGGAACTCCAGAGTTCCTCCGAGTTTGAAGTCGTCAAACGGATGCAGGAAGAGACTGCCGAGGCTCTGCGCATCTTTGATGAAGGCAAGCGGATCCCCCTGGGCGGCATCACGGATATTTCTTCCTGCGTCAAGCGGGCCCGGGTGGGAAGTGTCCTCGACCCGGAAGAATTCAAGGCCGTCCACGAGGCCATTGCGGGCATGAAGGATCTGAAGGACTTCCTTCTCGAAGAACGGGAAAACGCTCCTGTCCTCGCATCCTATGCGGAAGATCTGGCAGATTTCACACGCCTTGCCAAGCAGCTGTCCAGTGTCCTTGACGAAAAAGGGAACATCAAGGATACGGCATCGGTCAAGCTGTCGGGCCTGCGCACAGGAATCCTGGTGGCGAAAAACCGTGTCAAAGACAAACTGACGGATCTCCTCCACGATCCCAATAACCAGAAATATTTCCAGGATGCTCTCGTAACGATGCGGGAGGACCGGTATGTCATCCCCATCAAGCAGGAATACCGCCTCAATTTCCCGGGCATCGTGCATGACCAGTCCTCCAGCGGAGCGACACTTTTTATCGAGCCGATGGCGGTGGTGAACCTCAACAACGATATCAAGAAATACCTGCTGGAAGAGCGGGCTGAGGTGGAGCGCATCCTGCGGGCCCTGACGGGCCACGTCGGCTCCGAGAGCGGCAATATCCTGGAATCCCTGGATGTGGCGGCTGAAATCGATTTGATCGCCGCCAAGGCCTCCTACGCTCACCGGCTCCATGCGCGCCGCCCCATGATGGTGACGGGCCAGAAGCTGCGCATCACGAAAGGGCGCCATCCGCTGCTTGACCAGGAGAAACTGGTACCTCTTGACATCACTCTGGGGGATACCTTCACGACACTCCTGATCACAGGCCCGAATACGGGCGGCAAGACCGTTGCCTTAAAGACGGTGGGCCTCTTTGCTCTGATGGCTCAGTCAGGACTTTTCATCCCGGCTGAGGAGGCTGTCCTGCCTGTGTTCCGCGGTGTCTATGCCGATATCGGCGACGAGCAGAGCATCGAGCAGAGCCTGTCCACTTTCTCAGGCCATATGCAGAACATGATCTCCATCCTGTCCGCAGCAGGCGACCGGGACCTCGTCCTCGTCGACGAAATCTGTGTCGGGACCGATCCGACAGAAGGCGCGGCTCTTGCCATGTCCATGATCGAGTATCTGTACGACCGGCATGTCCTGACCATCGTGACGACCCACTACAGCGAGCTCAAGACTTTTGCCTACGAACATGAAGGCATGGAAAACGCCAGCGTGGAGTTCAACCCCGAGACACTGCGCCCGACCTACCGCCTGCTGATGGGTGTGCCGGGCAGCAGCAATGCTTTCTATATTTCTCAGCGCCTCGGTCTGCCGCAGGAAATCCTGGATCATGCCCAGACCTATATCAGCGAGCGCCACAGCAATATGGAACGGGTGCTCCAGAACCTGGAAGGGGAACGGCGCCAGTACGAGTCCCGCAAGGACGAAATCGAATCCCTGCGGCTTGAGACGGAGACCCTGCGCAACCAGCTGCGGGCTGAAAAGAACCGGCTGGAAGCGAGCCGGACAGCCATCCTGCGCAAGGCGCGCGAGGAGGCGGACGAACTCTACCGGAACGCCCGCCGCGAAAGTACGGCCATTCTGAAGGAACTGCGGGCCAACCAGAACATTGTGGAAAGCGCCCGCATCGAAAAACTAGCGGAAATGTCCCGCAAGGCGCTGAACAAGAACTTTTCCCTGTCCGGCCGTCCCGTGCCGGAAGGCCAGGGCCTGACGAGCGGCAATGCGGCCGTGGGCAGACGCGTCTTCGTAAAGACGCTGGGCCAGAATGGCAAAATCACGGCCATCAATGGGCGCGACATCACGGTTGCCATAGGGGCCATGAAGATGAACGTCGCCATGAAGGACTGCATCCTGACAAAAGATCAGCCCGTGCCGCCGCAGAAGACCCATCGTACGATACCCGCCCGCGGCGGCAGCCAGAAGCATGATCTCTTTGTCAGCAAGGCCCAGTCCACGTCCGTCCAGATCGATGTGCGCGGCAAGACTGTCGACGAAGCGATCCCGTACGTGGACAAGGCCATCGATGATGCACTGTTGGCCGGCATGGACCGCTTCCGCCTCGTCCATGGCAAGGGAACGGGCATGCTGCGCAAGGGCCTCCTGGAATACCTTTCCCAGCATCCCAACGTGAGCCGGACCGAAATGGCGCCTCTGAATGAAGGCGGTTTCGGAGCGACGATCGTCTATGTGAAATAAAACAGGGATCCTGACAGATGGACTGCCGGAAAGAGAGAAAATGAATTTCTTTCTTTTCGGCAGTTCTTTTTATTTCAGAGATGGCCTCTGCAGATACATCAGGATACGCTGTTTCCAGTATGTACAGGGACAGCAAAATACCCTCCTTTCCGGGATAGTCCGATAGTCCGGCAAGGAGGGTATCTGTCCATTTGAAAGATTTTTTTGACCGCATTTTAGGGTTTCCGGCACTCTGCCGCACGGTATGCGATGAGAATGTGCCGGTTGCCGCTGCAGTTATTTCACGGCTGTGACAGCGATTTCCACCTTTGCACCTGTGGGGAGGGCTGCCACCTGGAAAGCCGCCCGGGCCGGGCAGACTCCGTTGAAGTATTCTGCATAGATTTTGTTCATGGCGCCAAAGTCGTTGATATCTGCCAGCAGGACTGTGGCCTGCACAACGTCCCGGAGCGTATAGTGAGCTTCTTCCAGGATGGCCTTTACATTTTCCAGGGACTGACGGGTCTGTTCTTCAATCGTTGCCGGCGCCTTTCCGGTCTTTGCATCGATGGGGAGCTGGCCCGATACGTAGACCGCTGTCCCGGAAGCTTGGATGGCCTGGGAATAGGGACCGATGGCGGCTGGTGCCCTGGAAGTACTGATTTCTTTTAACATGGATGATTCCTCCTTGGATGAATTTGCAGTCATTGTATGTTCATCAGGCCTGCAGGGCCTGGATGATGCGGCTTGCAGCTTCTTTGATCAGTGCCGGGTCCGTGGCAAGATTGAGACGGACAAATCCCTGATATCCTTCCCCGAACCATTCTCCGTAATCCACGGCGAGACGGCAGCGGTCCTGGATAAAGGTGTGGATGGCTGCGGGCGGCACACAGGACCGCAGGTCCACCATGACGAGGTAGGTGCCTTCCAGCGCGCAGACGGTCACATCCGGCAGGGCCTCCTGCAGCGTAGTCTTCAGCATTTTGTAGTTGTGACGGACCGTGCTGAGCATACCGTCCAGCCAGTCGGCACCCTGTTCGTAACCGGTCTGAGTTGCCAGTGCACCCAGGAGACTGACTTCGGTACGGTTCATGCCGGCAGCAAAGGCGTCATAGTGTTTGCGGAGCTGTGCACTGGGAATGATGATGTGGGAATGGAGCAGGGTGGCCAGGTTGAATGTCTTGGTGGCGGAATTCAGGATGATCAGTCCGTCACGGTAACGGCCGCCTTTGACCATGGCTGCCGGCACAAAGGGTTTGTCCCCGGGCAGGATATCCTGGTGGATTTCGTCACTGACTGTCAGTACCCCGTGTCTGGCGCAGATCTCCAGGACCTGGGCCAGTTCATCTTCGCTCCAGACACGTCCCATGGGGTTCTGGGGCGAACACTGGATGAAGAGTTTCACGTCCTGTTCCACGATGGCTCTTTCAATGGCTTCGTAATCCATGGTGGCGTATCCTTTTTCGTAATGGAGGGGAACCTGGACCAGTTTGCGGTTGTTGTTCGTCACTACATTATGGAACGGATAGTAGACCGGTGTCAGGATCATGCAGGCGTCTCCCGGCTGGGTGAACGCGGCAATGGACCATGCGATGCCGGTCACGCAGCCCGTGCTGAACCGGACCCATTCCCGCGGTACGGGACAGTTGTGGCGGGTGGTCATCCAGCGGTCCAGGGCTGTATAGTAGGAATCCGGTACAAAACTGTATCCGAAGATGCCCTGTTCCACCCGTTTCTTCAGAGCCTCCGTGATGGCATCACAGGTACGGAATTCCATATCAGCGATCCAGAGGGGAAGCAGATCGGAGCGGCCGAATTTTTCCTGCAGGCCATCCCATTTGGAGCAGTTTGTATGGCGGCGGTCTGCAAGGTATTTGTCAAGGAATTCATGCATATCCATAAAAGAATCCTCCTTAACCGTTCTGCCGGGCAGCGGCCGCTTTTTCCTCAGGTGTGCGGAGCAGGCCGAACTGGATGGTGATGCAGGTGAAAAGCATCAGCAGGACCGGATACCAGGCATTGGAAACGACATCAAGATAGGTGACACCGCCGTATTTCTGCACCAGCAGGAAACCGCTGTCATGCGGGACCAGCATCAGGATGGCACAGGAGAAAATATCAATCAGGCTGGCCAGCCGTTTGGGCGCGATGGTGTATTTCTGTCCCAGGGCCTTGGCGATGGGCGCTGTGATGATGATGGCGACGGTGTTGTTCAGAGTGGTGCCGGAGATGGCAAGGCAAATCAGGGAAATGAAGTATTCACAGGTCTTCCGGCTGTGGATGCGTGCGGACAGAGTGTCGACAAGCCAGGTGATGCCGCCGTAGTAGCGGATCAGTTCGATCAGGCCGGACACGAGCATGGCAAAGACAGCCAGGAAGAACATATCTTCCATGCCGGCGCCGATGGCCATCGTCCACTTGAAGAAAGAAACACCGCCGAAAAGGACTCCGATGATTCCGGTCATGGCGATGCCCATCAGGAGGACCAGCACCACATCCATGCCGGCAATGGCTGTTACCAGCACAGCGAGATACGGCAGGATTTTGGGCAGGCTGTATTCTAGGCTGCCTTGGATGCCGGCAGCATCTGCACCGCGGCTCAGGAACCAGTAGATGATGACCGTCAGGATGGAAGCAGGCAGGGCGATGGTGAAGTTCATGCGGAATTTGTCCTTCATATCGGCACCGACGCCTTTGGTGGCGCAGATGGTCGTATCAGAGATGATGGACAGGTTGTCGCCGAAATAGGCTCCGGCAATCGTGGCCGCACCGGCCATGCCCACGTTGAGTCCCGCGCCCTGGGCGATGGAAATGGCGACAGGGATCATGGCTACCTGGGTGCCCATGGAAGTCCCGATGCAGGTCGAAATGAAGGCTGTCACCAGGAAGATGCCCGGGATGATGAAATTACGGGGCAGCAGGGAAAGGCCCATATTGACCATGGAGGTTTTGCCTCCGATTACATCAGCGGCCGATGCAAAACCGCCTGCCATCAGGACGATCAGCCCCAGGAGCATGACGCCGGAGGCACCGGCGCCCTTGCAGTAGACATCGACCTTGCGGGCAATCGGGATTTCCCTGCTATAACAGAGCAGGGCCACTGTGATGGCGGCCAGGACGGCTACATATCGGGGCATATAGGAGAAGGGTTTGGGAGCTCCGATGGCGGTGAAGTAAATCCCGGTCCCCACGTACAGGATCAGGAAGAGGACCATGGGGAAAAAGGCTGCCGCGCCATAATTTTTTGGTTTCAGCAGATCATTGGACATTTTCAGCACTCCTTTTGAAAACAGCATTGCGTCAGGGTGATTCGTGCGGCAACAGATAAGGCATCTTCTCCTCCGCGCGCCTGGAGAAGCAAATTGTCTATAAATTTTGTAAAATTTCGCTGTATTTTTGAACCTTATCTTTTATGCTTGTATTCATTATAAAAATGCAGGAGCGGATGGTCAAAGCCAGGAAAGTTTCGTGAAACGGGACGGATAAACTAAAAAATTTCGCCAAAATGGAATTTTATGATTGATTTATGCTAAACTGGGAAGGAAAAGACAGAATGGGCGGCAGAGAGCTGATTTGTTGACTTTTACGAAACGAGGAAAGAAGGGATCCCCATGACGGTTTCTGAAGAAATCGGGAAGAAACTCAATACTTTCCGCAAGGCCAGGGGTATGACACTGGAGAGCCTTGCCCGCAAAGTGTGCAAAAGCAAGTCCACCCTTTCCAAATATGAAAAAGGGGAGATTTCCCTGGATGTGGAGACGCTGTACGAACTGGCCCAGGCTTTGGGAGTCCATGTGGAACAGCTGCTATATGTCCCGCCGGAACGGACTCCCATCCGGGACAGTGCTGCTTCTCCCGCCTTCTTCAAGGGACTTTCCCGTTTCTACGGCTATATCTTCGACGGCCGGGCCAATCAGCTGATCCGCTGCGTCTTCGATGTACTGGCTCCCAGCGAAGAGAATGGGTATAAAATCATGATGTATATGAACTTCAAGGAATATGCTCATTATGAGAACTGTGAAAATACCTATTGGGGTTATATCAGGCATTTCGATGCCCTGACCCGGATTACCCTGACAAATCAGGATACTCCCATGGAGCAGGCCAGTGTCCAGGTGCTGGCCTCTTATTTGGATTCCCCGACCAAATGGGGGCTGTTCACCGGATTTTCTTCCCGGCCCATGATGCCCATTGCCACCAAGATCCTCTTGAGCAAGCAGGTGATTAAAGAGGACGAAGAATTCCTCAAATCCCTGAAGATTTCCCGGGAAGATGTGCGGATCCTAAAGCTGTACAATATGCTATCCATTACCTAATAGGTGGTATACTATGAAATTTATCAGTGACTCATAAATTTCTCCATATATTGTTTCTCCCGAGCTGCTGACTTATGATAAGAAGCGTCGAAAAACAAAGCCGACAGGCAAGGAGGAAAAAACAATGCTGAATGAAAATGTTGTGAATCTGCTGAAAAACAGTATGTGGGATCTGGCTACCTGTGCCGATGGACAGCCCAATGTGGTGCCCGTTGCCTTCAAGGATGTGACTCCGGAAGGGAAGCTGCTGGTGGGGGACGTGTTCCTGGATACCACTCTAAAGAACCTGAAGGCCAACGGAGGCAAGATCGCCATTTCCGTCTATGATCCCAAGAGCCTGGAAGGATATCAGCTGAAAGGGACGGCGGAACATATTACGGAAGGTCCTGTAGTGGACAATTTCAAGAAAATCGTGGAAACCATGTTTAAAGGGGCCGCTACGGCCAAAGGGGCCCTGGTCATTACCCTGGACAAGGTAATCGTCACCACTCCCGGCGGGGACAACAAGAAGGAACTGTAAGAGAAATCTTAGATCTGTGCAAGGAGGTGCCGGTCCATGTACAAGAAGAAAATGGCCGCGGATATCCGCTGTCCGCTGGAATACGGTCTGGAAGTGTTCGGCGGGAAGTGGAAGTCCAGGATCCTCTGTGTCCTGGCAGCACAGGAACCCCTGCGCTACAGTCAACTTCGCCGGGAAATGAGCAACATCACCGATGCGGTCCTGGCCGCGACCCTGAAAGAATTGCTGGGTTCCGGTATGATCCAGCGCAGATCTTATGATGAAATTCCGCCCCGGGTGGAATATTCCCTGACGGACAAGGGCCATTCCGTAGTGCCCATTCTCCAGTCCATTTGCCGCTGGGCCGGACAGTTCAGCAAGGAAAATAAGACGGAACATCCCATGACCCAATGTGAAAAATGTGATTATCGGTAAAAAAGATTGCTGTACGTGTATGTTTTATGCACAGGCAGCAATCTTTTTTTGTTTCCTGTAAATCAAAAATTCCATCTTTCTTTCGGTACGATAAGAGTTGGAAGAAAAAAGAGGGAAAAAGTCCGGGGATTTTCCACTAAAAAGAAACTTTTCTGACATAAAAGTCTCTTTTTGAGAAACTTCCATCCTTTTGTCAGGAAGACTGATTTCTGGTAAGGTAGGAGCAGGACAGAAGAACGGCTGGAGGCGGCCGTTCCTGAAAAAATAAAGACAGGAGTGGAAATCATGAAATACGATTTTGATGAAGTGGTCGACCGCTATCACACCAATGCACTGAACACCGACGGTTTTCGGGGATATATTTTCCATGATTTTGAAGGAAAGAAGAAGTTCCCCTTCCGGGATGACGAATTCGTCCGCATGTGGGTGGCCGATATGGAATTTGCCATGTGCCCCGATATCATCCAGGCCATCAAGGACCGGGCAGACCGCCGCATCATCGGTTACAGCCAGGTCTTTGAACCGGAATTTTATCAGGCGTACAATGCCTGGAACCAGAAAATGTACGGCTGGACATATCCCAAAGAACAGATTTGTTTCTCTCTTGGAATCATTCCGGCTCTCTATACACTGGTGGATCTTTTGCTCAGCGACCATGAATATGCCATCCTGAACACACCGGCTTACGGGTATTTCCAGCATCCTCTGGACGAACGGCATAAACATGCCATCCATAACCGTCTGATCCCGGACGGCAGAGGCGGCTGGCAGCTTGATTTTGAGGCTCTGGAAAAGGACGCGGCCAATCCATTTGCCAAGGTACTGATGTGGTGCAATCCTCAGAATCCGACAGGCCACGTCTGGACGGAGGAGGAACTGAAACGCGTGGCGGAAATCGTGAAGCGGCACAATCTGTGGATCATCAGTGATGAAATCCACTGCGACATCCTCCGCCAGGGCGTAAAACATATCCCCATGGCAAAGATCATGCCCGATTATGATAAACTGATTGTCTGCACGTCCGCTTCCAAAGCCTTCAATATGGCCGGCATGATGTTTGCTGAAATCATCATCCGGGACCCGCACCTGCGGCAGCTGTACATTGCCTCCACGAACAGCTATGCTATGAACCTGAATCCCCTCTCCATTGCAGCCCATACAGCTGCCTACGAAAAAGGCGGAGAATGGCTGGATCAGCTGCGTACCTATCTGGACGGCAATTTCCAGCTGGTGAAGGAGACCTTTGCCCGGGAACTTCCGGAGATTCTCTTCCAGATTCCGGAGGCAACGTACCTGGCCTGGGTGAACATGAACCCTTATCTGGGCGATGTGGAGAACATCCCTGATTTCATGGCCAACAAGGCCGGTGTCCTCCTGGAAGGCGGCGACGCCCTGTTTGTAGACAATGCCAAAGGGTATATCCGTTTGAATCTTGCCATGCCACAGGCAATGGTACAGAAAGGACTGGAGAGGATCGTGAAAGCCGTGAAGGCGCACTGCGGGAAATAAGGGGTGCCGATACCTGTTTTGAAGATTCCATCCATGTCATTGTCAGCACGTCTTTTCATCTCCAAACTGAAGCATAAACATCAGAAAGCAGCTTCGGGCCGCGCATCCTGACGGCGCAGCTGCTGCGGCGAAAGAGCCGTGATTCCTCGGCGTACCGAATCGTACACCATGAGGGAGCACGGCTCTTTTTGCATCTGCACGCTGCCGGCGGTCGGAACGGGAAGCCTGGCCATGTGCATCTTTTGTACGGTTTCGAATCGGCATCTTCAGCGGCGTCCTGACTTCATCCTTGCTTTCCTTCCCATAGTTTCCTATAATGGCATGGAAAATAAAGAAACTGCAGATCATTCCGGTATGACAGTCCTGCGTATCCTCACTGTCCCCGTGCTGCCGTCAGATAAAGGGTGCCGACAGGTGCCCGGTCTTTACACGGAGAGGGGACGGGGCAATCTGTATAGATCAGAGAAATCTCCATGGCCCGGTGCTGTCCGGCTTCCCGTGTGCTGGAGCCAGATGCCGGGAATGATGCCTGCAGCAGGAACGGTTTTGTATTTTGAAGGGAGGAAAATGAATTGGCTTCACTGATCAGTCCGGAAAATACCTGGATGCTGCTTGCCATTACCTGCATTTCTGTTGCTGTCGCTGTGTATCTGGAACAAAAGTATGCATGGGCTTCCAAATTGTCAGGCGCCGTGATCGCCCTGATTTTTTCGCTCGTCCTCGTCAATCTGAACATAATACCCATGCATGCGCAGCTCTTTGATGATGTCATCTGGGGCTATGCTGTGCCCATCGCCATTCCGCTGCTCCTGCTCCAGTCCAATCTGAGCAGGATCTGGCGGGAAACGGGCCGGCTCCTCTTCATTTTCCTCATCGGAGCCGTTGGTACCGTTTGCGGCGCCGTCCTTGGCACCGTCCTGCTGGGTCCTTTCATCAAGGGGCTGCCCAAGGTGGCGGCCATGATGACCGGTTCCTATATCGGCGGCGGGGTCAATTTCGTGGCCCTGGCTGATGCTTTCAGGACCGATGGCTCCCTGGTCTCCTCGACAGTGGTCGCGGACAATCTCAATATGGCCGTCTATTTCCTCGTCCTGCTGGGCTGTGTCGGGAACTCCTTCTTCCGCAGGCACTATACGCATCCCCATATCGATGCCGTGGAAGCGCACCAGGAAAGCCGTGAAGGCAGGACTCTCGCTGCGTCATACTGGAGCCGCAAGGATATTTCCCTCAAGGATATCGCAGTGGCGCTTATGTACGGCGTTACGGTCGTCACCGTGTCCAGACTGATCGGGAGCGCCGTCACGGCAGCTCTTCCCGGCAGCGGCGGGCTTGTCCAGATCTGCCGTACATTCTTTGGCAGCCAGTACGTGTGGATCACGCTCATCTCCATGGTCTTTGCCACCTGCTTTGACAGGCAGGCCTCAGCCATGAACGGAGCCCAGGAATTGGGGACTTATTTCATCTATCTCTTCTTCTTTGCCATCGGTGTGCCGGCTTCCATTCCGGAGATCCTGCGCAATGCGCCTCTCCTTTTCGTGTTCTGCTTCATTATGGTCGCAGTCAATATGGCTTTCTGCTTTGTGGGAGGACGGATTTTCCACTTCGATCTGGAAGATATCGTCCTTGCGTCCAATGCCAACATCGGCGGGCCCACGACGGCAGCGGGCATGGCCATTTCCCAGGGGTGGGACAGGCTCGTCGGGCCGTCCATGCTGGTCGGGACCTTCGGCTATGTCATCGGCACCTATCTGGGCATCATCGTCGGCAGTCTCCTGGGCGCCTGACAGTGGAACCGGGACAGATGAGGCAAAGCCTTTGCTTGAAGGCAGCCTGAAAAGAAAAAACAGTAAAGAAGAATCTCCGCAATTCAGATCGGGAGTGCTGATTTGCGGAGATTTTATCTGGGAATTACAAAGATATGGTTATTTCCTTAAACTTAATGGCATCTGTTTATTTTACATCCAAAATAGTTGACGGAAAACTCAAAAAAACATATACTATATACAAGAAAGCAGATGTCTGAAGTGTCGGTTGTCATACAAGAAAGGGGGAGGTGAAACAATTGAAGAGAATCAGTCGTGACAGTACGACAAAACAGGTCGTAGATGTCTTTCAAAGCGATTTAAAAGCAGGGCGGCTGAAAATTGGCGACAAGCTGCCCAGTGAAGTGGAACTGGCCAAGATGCTTGGTATTGGACGATCGTCCCTGCGGGAAGCTTTGAGAGTCCTTTCTGTGTACGGTATCGTTGAAGCGCGTCACGGGGAGGGAACCTTCATTGTCGATAACCGTGCAAAGAATTTCTTTGAAATGATCGGGTTTGAGTACAATCCGGAAACGATGGCGGAATTTATTAAATTCCGGGAAATCATTGAGGTCGGGAATATCGTTTCTATCTGCGGCAAGCTGAAAAAGGAACAGTTCGATGAACTGGAGGAGTATCTGAAAGTCTTTGAAGACAAGAAACCTCATCGTGTAGATGAGTACATCCTGGCAGATATCCAGTTCCATTCCAAATTGATTTCTTACAGCAAAAACAAGATGCTCATCTATGTCAATGACATGATATCCGGATTCCGGTCAGAGCTTCTGAGCAAGATCTTTGAATACAGTGATGTCGTCGAGGACGCCCGCCGTGCTCACAGACATATCTTTGAAGCGCTCAGGAAAAATGATTTGAAGGAATGCATCTCCGCAGTCATCAATCACATCGATACGACGCTGCACCACGTCGATGAGGAGTATCGGATTACGAGATAACAGGAAAGGGCAATGTGTCGAAAGCCGGAAAATGGGGATTCCGGCTCTTTTTCTTTTTGTGGTGCAAAGTGGTCCTGGAGGTCTCAGCCGGAACAGGAAGCATAAAAGCAAAGAAATAAATCCCCGGATCAGTCCGCCGGGGATTTCAGGTATCTCTCTATTCTGCCTGTGGTTCCTTTTCGGTCGTCCCGGTGATGCAGTGGATGCCTCTTGCATTGAAATACTCTGCTATGGCACTGACATGTTTCTGGAAAGATCTGCGGTTGAAACGCAGTCCTTCCATGGGGTAAGGGATTCCCAGAGACTCATATTTTTCCACACCAAGGCGCATATAGCTCAGGAGCTGCAGCACTGTGACCTGGTTATCCAGATCTTTCAGGATGAAATCGGCCGTGGCTTCGATATTCCTGTTGTCATCGTTGACGCCTGGAATGACGGGAATCCGCAGGATAAAGGGCTTTTTTTTCTGTGCGATACGGGTCAGATTGGTCAGGATCTTATCATTGCGGACCCCTGTGTACTGCTGGTGCACGTCCGGATCCATATGTTTGATATCCGAGATGATGACGTCCGTATAGGGAAGGACTTTTTCAATCTCTTCCCAGTCGGGATAAAAAGTCGATTCGCAGCATGTGGCGATCTGTTCGGCTTTGCAGGCACGGAAGAGGGCTGCCACAAAATCGCTCTGCAGCAGAGGTTCCCCTCCCGATACCGTGACGCCGCCGCCGGAACGATCATAGTACCCGCGGTCCCTGCGGATTTCCTTCATGCACTCTTCTACCGTCATGGGAATGCCCCAGGGTTTGATGGCTTCGGAGGGGCATGCATCGGCACACTGCAGACAGCCCACACATTTCTGCCGGTCCACAAGGGTGATCTTGCCGCGATGGAAGACCAGGGCATCATGCCTGCAGGCTTCTTCACAAAGGCCGCATTTTTTACGGGAAATACATTTGGACCGATAGATCCCGGGCTGGCGGATGCCCATGAGGCCTTCGGGATTGCTGCACCAGCGGCAGCGCAGCGGGCAGCCTTTCAGGAACAGTTCCGTCCGCACGCCCGGTCCGTCATTGATGGTAAAACGCTGGATGTTGAAGATGAGGCCTTTTTCTGACATGGTTTATCCTTTCTTTCCTGCGGACAGGGAGAATAATACGGCAGGCCACCTGAGGGTTGATCGCCCAAGGTGGCCCGCTGGCATTCGTTCGGTTAGAAGTGGAGTTCCGTGCGCTGGATCAGGTCTTTCTGTAGGGGCTTGCCCAGTTCCACGAAGTAGGCGCTGTAGCCTGCCACTCTTACAAGCATGTCTTTATAGTTTTCAGGATGCTTCTGGGCGGCGCGCATCGTGGCAGAGCTCATGATATTGAACTGCAGGTGCATGCCTCCCTTGTCGAGATATTCGTCGATGAAGCTCGTCAGATTGTTCCGGCCCTGCAGTCCTGATACAGCGTTCTCAGGAAACTTGAAGTTCATCAGCGTGCCGTTCGTGGCCAGACTGTGGTCGACCTTGCAGACGGAATTGACGAGAGCCGTCGGGCCCTTGATATCATGGGACGCTGCATCCGTGTGGACAGGACCCATATTGTCGGAAATGGCCTCGGCTTTCTTTCTGCCATCGAGGGAAGCGTTCATGTAAAGTCCCATGCCGACGTTGGCATTGACTGAGTAGACCCCCGGACGGAATTCGCCGCCGCGGCTGTTTTTGCGGCCCGCGACATGGCTGCAGTAGCATTCAAAAACTTTCTTGAAGAGCTCATCGGCATAATCATCATCATTGCCGAAATGATGGACTTTGGAGCTGTTGACCAGACGGTACAGTTTTTCGTGGCCGACCCAGTTGTCCTTGACTGCCTGCAAAAGTTCTGCTCCGGTGACTTTCTTTTCCTCGAACATGAGCTGTTTGATCGTGCACAGGATATCCGTGCAGGTGCCCAGACCGCTTGCCTGCGGACCTGTCCCGTTGTAGACGGCACCGCCTTCACCCAGATCCCTGCCGCTTTCCACACAGGAGGGGAAGAAGGCGGAAGCATAGGGGAGCGGTTTCAGATAGCGGTGGGCCCGTTCCAGCGTGGTCAGGGTGCTGCAGATCTGATCGATCCAGTAGTCGAACTGCTTGTCGACGCTTGCCATGACTTCATCAAAAGTCCTGTAGGTCAAAAGACTGCCCGTATCGGGACCCAGTCTCTTGCCCTGCAGGGTGCATCCGCCGTTGATGACCATTTCGAGCATCTTGGGCGTATTGATGTAGGCGGCGTCATGCCAGCCGTATTCCTTGCCGGGGAGGGACAGTTCCACGCAGCCCACGACTGCATAGTCGCGCGCTTCTTCAAGGGAACAGCCCTTTCTCATCATGGCCGGGATGGCTGACTTGTCATTGAAGATCTTCGGGTGGCCGTAGCCGGCGCGGATGCATTCCGTGATTTTGGTCTTGATTTCACAGGGCATTTTGTCATGCATGCGTACAAGGAGCCAGGGTCTGTCCATGCGGGTATGGACGGAGGCTTCGAGGAGCATGAACGTCAAATCATTGGTGCAGTCGTTGCCATCCTTGTCGACACCGCCGACAGTGAGGCATTCGCCGCCGAAATTGTGGCCGTTGCGCAGCGCTGTCGTGCCCCAGTCCTTGATCTTTGTGGGATTGTTGCTCCGCAGGTACATGACTTCCAGGAGTTCCTGAGCAAAATCTTTTGTGATGATGCTCTTGTCGATATCATGTCTGTAGAACGGATAGAGCCACTGGTCCATGCGGCCGTAGGATACGGAATGGCCGTTGCTTTCTACTTTAAGGAGGCTCGTCGCTGTAACAAAGAGCTGCAGCGCCTGCCAGAAGGTTTTGGGTTTGCTCCTGTAGACCTGACGGCAGTTGAGAGAGATCGTTTCCAGTTCTTCTTTGCGGGCAGGATCGGTTTCCTGTTCACTCATCTCCATCGCCAGTCTGGAATAGCGCATGAGGTACTTCTGTGCGGCTTTGAGCATCATGAGGGAAGCTTCGTAAAAGTCCCGTTTTTCATCGTAATCAGGATCTTTTTTGGTAAGCTTGTCAAAAGCGGCCTGGACCTCTTTGATGATGCCCGGAAATCCGAGTTTCATGAGGCGCGGATAATCAATGACATAATGGCCGATGCCGGCGTAATGGTAGAGATTCGTCTGGAAGATCTTTTCTCCAAACTGCGAACCGATCCGCTGCGCTTCTTCCATACGGGCATCCGCATAGTCTGCGATGGTTTTTCCTTCCCACCAGCGGCAGAGCTCAATCAGTTCCCGGCGGTCCTCTTTATTCTTGAAAAAGTATTTATCGTGTTCACGCTGATCGAAAGGCGCATGCAGTGCCTCATCGATGATCCAGTTGACGGAAAATTCCGGATAGATCGGTGCTGCCTTGGGGTCTGCTGCGATCTCGCCGATGATGAGATCTTCGTCTGAAATCTGGATATCCGCATGTTCCAATACATTTTTGAATGCATAGGCACACTGCAGTTTGCGGGAGCAGTTCTCATGCTTCTGATAGGCTTCCGTCACGAGACGCAGCCGCTGCAGGTCAATGTAATACGGTTTTTCAAAGAACGCTTTCTGCATACGTTCCACCCGGGGATAGGGGGTCCAGCTTGCGTGGCCCACCTGATAGCCGACGCCGTAGCATTTATCGAACGGTTCCGTCCCGCAGGCTGTGGTGTGGATTTCATTCATGTTCTTTTCCTCCCTTGTTGAAGCATTCACGTTCCAGTCTTTCTTATGCTGCGACCAAAGTATCATATTTTCAGAGAAGTGTGAAATAGTTTAAGTCAATCGAATCCTATAATATAATGTTATAAAAAGAAGGAATCAGGATCCGGACGGAGAAAAGAGTGGATGAGCGGACTGCGGACTGTGCCGCAAAGGAGGAGGAAGGGCCTTGCAGCAGATCATTGAAGTGAAAACAATTCGTTATATGCTGGCCATCGAACGGGAAGGCGGATTCCAGAAAGCTGCGGAAGCTCTTTATATCAGTCAGCCGGCCCTTTCCCAGTATATACGGCGGATCGAGGACAGCCTCGGGTTCCGTCTGTATGAACGCGACAAGGGGAGGTGTGTCCCCACCGAGGCAGGGAAGGTCCTTCTTTCCTGCGGCCGCAGTCTTTTGCGGGATTATAATGCCATGCTCGAAAAAGTGAATGCTGCAGCGGGCATTACGGATGTCCACATCGGCTGGCCCACAGGGTATACGGTGCGTTTCTTCAATAAACTATTTTCTTATATGGCGGCTCATGAGCTGTCAAAAATAACGTATACGGAAGATGTGGCCGATCAGCTGCTCCTGCTCCTCCTTGAAGGAAAGCTGGACATGATCTTCGTTCCCGTCTACTATTCGCATCCCGATATTGAATATACGACGATACAGCATGAGGAATTCTATCTGACCGTACCCAGACAGCACGAAGCAAATGCGGTCCTTGAAGCGAATTCCCGGGACGGATTTGTGGATCTGAGTCTTGTCCTCGACCAGCCCTTTATCATGATCGATGCCAGAGCCTATGAGGATTTTGTGGAGGGACTTTTCAGAGATTTTTCGCATGGTCCGAAAGTACGGCTCACAGTCAAGGACTGGGGAAGGGCTTATCTGCTTTCAGAAGAAGGTGCGGGACTTTCCATCCTGCCTTACTGGTATGCCGAAAAGCCTGATAAGGATCTGGCCTTTTACCGTATCCGGAGCCCGCATCCCAATGCCCGCATCTTTGCCTGTGCCAAGCTGAAGCGGACGGCCATGAGCCGGGGGATGCAGGCCGTGCTGGATTACATGCTGAAAAATTACGGGGATGAGCATGCTGGTGAACAGGTGGCTGAAGATGTCTTTAAATCAGTCTTCAGATTTTAAAAGGCTCATTGTCCCGATACGGACAGAATAGAATCAAAAGAAACGGCCATGGGGCCTGCCAGTCAGATCTGGCAGATCACATGGCCGTTTTTCTATGGAAGCGTTGGCATTGGTCGATTATTTGAACGTAGCATCGGCATATGCTTTCAGCTCATCCCGGAAAGCCGGGTGGGCGACAGCAATCATGGCATAAGCCCGTTCTTTAAGCGTCAGGCCCGTCAGGTGAGCAATCCCGTATTCAGTGGCTACATTCTGGATCAGGCCGCGCGGTGCCGAAATCGTGCTGCCCGCGGGAATGGCGGCAAGGATATTGGAGCGAAGTTCACCTTTTTTGTCCCTGCGGGCCGATTCGATGCAGATGTAGCCGGCCCCTCCCGGTGAGAGAAAGGCACCTTCCAGGAAGTCGAGCTGGCCGCCCGTACCGGAAAGCTGGCGCGTTCCGGCGCTTTCGGCATTTTCCTGTCCCATCAGGTCGAGCTGTACGCCGCCGTTGATGCTGATGAAATTCGAAATCTTTTCCATATTCCGCGGATTATGGATATAATCCACGTCAGCCGGGTAAAAGAGCTGCGGTTCTGCCTGCAGCCAGTCGTACAGCTCCTGAGAACCACTGACAAGATTCCAGGCAGAGAGTCCCGTGTTGATTTCCTTCTTTTTATTTGTCAGTTTGCCCGCCTTGTAAAGTGCCAGGAAAGCGTCGCTGATGGTACCGGTATGGCAGCCCAGGTCGGTCTTGTCGGATTTGGCGAGGAGTTCCGCAATGGTGAACGGAACCGTACCCACACCCAGGGAAAGCGTCGCCCCGTCTGGGATCTCGCGGACCACATTTTCTGCAATGCGGATATCCGCTTCCGAGGGCTGCCGGTAACTGTTTGTCGCCAGCGGCGCATGTTCACCTTCCACAATGATATCGGCCTCATCCAGGCTTACACGGTGGGATCCATCCACACCCTGCAGGGTGGGCATATGCTCATTGATTTCAAAGATGACTGTCTTTGCTTTTTCCATGATGGTCTTCCAGCAGTAACTGGCAAGCCCCAGTCCGCAATACCCATCCGCATCAGGTTTGGAAACAGGGATGCAGGCTACGTCGACAGTCAGATATTCGCGGTACATCTGCGGCAGGAGACGGAGCAGCATGGGAGCGAAATGGATCCGCCCGGCCGTATGGTATTTCCGTTCTGCGGCGCCCAGGTGCCAGCTGTAATATTGAAAGCTTTTTTGTTCCGGGTCACATTCCACGACCTGGATGGCGGGCCGGTAGACAAGGCCGCCGCGGATCCTGACATTATGGAGTTCATCCCGGCGTGCGGCCAGGGCTTCATCCATCAGTTCGGGAAACCCGCTGCCAAAACCGAAATCGACCCAGTCTCCGTCTTTGATGACCTTGGCTGCCTCCGCGGGGGTTTTGAATTTGTTCCGGTATTTTTCTGTCATAATAGACCTCCTTCAATGTGTGTTTGAACCGGCTGCAGTGCAATCAGGCTGTGGAAGCAGACTGATTGCACTGCAGCACCCTGTTTTTTATTATATACTGTAAGAATTTTTATTTATAGCATTTATTCAAATAAATCATATCATCAGACAACTTGATGAAAATATTTAAAAACAAAGAGCGAAATAATTTGTACAGATTAAAAAATAAATCGGGATAAAATAAATTAAATAAAAATGAATATAAGATGTAAGAAAATTATTGTATAGAAAAATACACTAATTGCAAACGAATGACCGTAATTTAAGGACTTTTTAACAGAGATATATGAAAATAGAAGAAAAATAAATAAAAAGTGTTAAAGTAGTAAGAAAAAATATAAAAGTTAGAAAATTCTTGACAATGAGACAAGAATAAGGTACCATACAAGCAGATAAGACGTCTGAGGAGCTTACTTAAATACAAGTCGGACGTACGTGGAAAGTAGCAAAACAAGGAGGGAAGTAACATGTATGCAAAAGCTGGATTAAAAAGAACGTTAGCACTGTTATTATCGGCAACAATGGCTCTGGCCGTACTCGGCTGCGGCGGTGGTGATGAAAAGAAGGGCGGAGACAAGCAGGCCTCTTCCGGTGGAAAGATCACCATTTCCTGGGCTCATGGTTCTTCTCCCGAAGACCGGTTGGGCAAAGCCAGTGCAAAATTCAAGGAAAATCTGGAAAAAGCCTCCGGCGGGCGGATTGAAGTCAACCATTATCCTGCCAATCAGCTTGGATCGGAAAGAGAAGTTATGGAAGGGGTCCAGCTGGGCACTATTGACTGCGGTGTCATTTCATCTGCCGTGGTTGCCGGGTTCTCCAAGAGCGTTAACGTGACGAATATGCCGTATCAGCTGACGGACAGGCATAAAGCGTGGAAAATCTACGACGGCGAATTCGGTAAGAAACTCGGCGAAGCTACTGAAAAAGAAGCTGGCTGGAAGTTCCTCGGCTGGGCTGAAAACAGCCTGAGAATGTTCTCCAATACCAAGCACCCCATCAAGACGCCTGCTGATATGGTCGGGCTGAAGATCCGGACGCAGGAAAATGATGTGCACATGAAACTCGTCAACGATCTGGGCGCTTCGGCAACGCCAATCGCCTTTGGCGAGCTGTACACGGCTTTGCAGCAGGGTACTGTGGATGGACAGGAAAACGGTATCGCTCTGACGTACTCCATGGGCTTTTCGGAAATCGTCAAATATATGACGCTGCTGCCCCATATCTATGATCCGTACATCGTCGCCATCAGTAAGGACTCCTGGAATAAGATGGATCCGGAACTGCAGAAGATCTTCATGGATTGCGTGAAGCAGTTCATCAAAGATGAACGTGAACTGAACGAACAGAATGATAAGGAATTCCTGGAAGCCATGAAGAAGAAGAATGGCCTGCAGACCTACACTCCGACTCCTGAAGAAGCACAGAAGTTCAAGGATGCCGTAAAGGATATCGAACCGATGATCCGTTCGAAGGCTGGGGATGCCATCGTGGATGAATTCCTCAAGGCTGTTGCCAAAGAAAGCTAACTCTCAGGAAAAGTGTTAGTGAATGGGAGTGCCTTTGCGACACCCCAACCGGTAAGTCGCAAGGGCACTCCTTTTTAAGAAGGGGTTAGATATGAAGAAGATAATAGATTTTTTCTATGGCGTACCTGTAACAAGGTTTCTTTCCAGTATCCTGATCATGGCCATGGCTGTGGTCATGACACTGAACGTCGTCCTGCGTTATGTGTTTGGATTCTCCTTCAACTGGGGGGATGAAATCCTTCGTTACATGTGTGTGTACATGGCATTCCTGGGAATCGCGGCTTCCTGGAAATTCGGTGCCCATGTCCGGGTGAGTCTCTTTGTGGAAAGAGTCTTTCCGGCAGGTTCAAGAAAGTATTTCCGTCTCCTGGCAGATATTATCACCATTATCTATCTTGTGTTCTGTGTCTATTTCGGTGTTGTGCTGATCCGCCGCATCGTGGCCAGCGGCCAGGTTTCTCCGGCGCTGCATATGCCGATGTACTTCCTTTATGGAATCGTTCCGCTGAGCAGCATTCTTTCCATCATCCAGATCCTTATCCAGATCTTTGTGAAGAAGAGCTATCTGGAAGAAAGAGAATGATCACAGCCTTGCGGACAAGCAATGGACAGAAATTCTTGAACAGGGTTAAGCCGAAAGCACCATGTATATTCACAATAGTGAATCCTGAAGGAAAGGTTGGGTAACTTATGATTGCGGTATTGTTTATAGGGTTGGGCGTTTTACTGGCCTTGAGCGTACCCATTGCCGTATGCATCGGCGGTGCTCCGCTCATGGCGATGGCATATGGCGGCAGGATCCCGCAGATGTTCCTCGCCGCACAGCGCATGATTACAGCACTTGATTCTACGACGCTCCTGGCAATTCCCCTTTTCGTACTGGCCGGCGCCATCATGGGCAAGGGCGGTATTTCCAAACAGATTGTCAATCTCTGCTACGAATTGTTTGGATGGATTCCCGGATCCCTCGGAATTGTATGCGTCATCGCCTGTATGTTTTTTGCAGCCATTTCCGGTTCTGCACCGGCTACGGTGGCTGCCATCGGAGGCATCCTGGTCCCTGCCATGATCGATGACGGGTACCCCGCCGGATTCTCAGCAGCTGTAGCTGCCAGCGGCGGTATCATAGGATGTATCATTCCTCCGAGCATTCCTTTTGTAAACTATGCACTGATCACCGGTGAATCCGTCAGCGAACTTTTTGCAGGCGGCGTGGTCCCCGGTATCCTGATGGGCGTAGCCCTCTGCATTATCGTTGCTATCCAGGCTCACAAGCATCACTGGGGCAGCCGGAATAAAGGCATCGATTTCGGCCGCGTTGCCAAATCTTTTGCCAAGGCAATCTGGGCAATCCTGATGCCGATCATCATCCTGGGCGGTATCTACAGCGGCATGTTCACTCCGACAGAAGCTGCAGCAGTCGCCTGTGTATATGGATTTATCGTATCGCTGGTGGTTTACCGTGCCATCAAGATCAGTGATATGATGGACATTTCCTTTGAGGCCGTCAAGACCTCGGCAATGATCCTCTTCATCTGTGCAACGGCAAATATATTCAGCTTCATCGTTTCTACGCAGCAGGTTCCGGCGAAGCTCTCCGCAGCCGTCCTTGGATTTACGCACAGCGCCACTCTGATCCTGCTCCTGATCAACATCATCCTGCTGATCAACGGGTGCTTCATGGAAACGACGGCTTCTACATTCATCTATACGCCGATCCTGTTCCCGCTCATTAAAAAACTGGGTGTCGACCCGGTGCAGTTCGGTGTTGTCATAGTCATGAACCTGACGATGGGCCTCATCACTCCGCCTCTTGGCATCAACCTCTTTGTGGCTGAAGGTCTGGACAAACGAGTCAAGTTCAATGAACAGGTCCGGGCGGTGATCCCGCTCTTCATCGTCCTCGTCATAGTACTGATGCTGGTTACGTATGTTCCCGACATTTCTCTGGCGCTTGTTAAGGTACTGCGTGCATCACGCGCCGCTGCAGTCCACTAATTTTTCATGGAAGAGGAGGATTTGTAATCATGAAAGAATTCAATTTTAAGGTACCCCAGGATATCGTTTTCGGACAGGGAGCTTTGAATAAACTTCCGGAAATGCTGAAGGAAGCCAAATGCGGGTCCGTATTTCTTGTGGCCGACCAAGGTCTGAAGTCTGTTGGTCTGGTTGATCGGGCCGAAGAAATCATCAGCAAAGCTGGTTTGAAATACTATGAATTCGTGGATGTCGGCGTCAACCCCACTGTCGGAAACGTCAATATTGCCCTGGATGCCTATAACGCTTCCGGCTGCGACAGCATCATGGCTCTGGGCGGCGGCGGACCGATGGACGTGGCAAAAGCGGTGGCCCTGCTGGCGACACATGGCGGCAATATGCTGGATTATGCAGGATTCGGCAAGGTTCCCGGGCCGACCAAGATGCCCATCATCGCCGTCCCGACAACGGCTGGTACGGGCAGTGAAGTTTCCGCTTCCTCTGTAATTACGGATGAAAAGACAAACTTTAAGATGGCTGCCATCAGCTATTATATCTGCCCGGCTTACGTCATCCTGGATCCGGAACTTGTCATGACGCTTCCGGCCTCTGTGGCAGCTGCCTGCGGCATCGATGCTTTCATCCATGCCATGGAAGCTTATGTGTCCAAGATGGCTTCTCCGTTCACCGATGCCATGGCTGAAAAAGCGATGAAGATGATCGGCGGCAATATCCGTCAGTTTGTTGCCAGCCGCAACAATATCGATTATGCATCCAATATGCTGGTAGGCTCCACCTTTGCGGGCATGGCCTTTGCCTGGGGCAAACTCGGCAACATCCATGCCATGAGCCACCCCGTAAGCGGTTTCTTCCATGTGGCCCACGGCGTTGCCAATGCCATCCTGATGCCGACGATCGTGGAATACAATGCCCTTGCTGATAATGGCAGATACAGAGTCATCTATGACTGCATCGCCCAGGGCAAGAAGGCCGGCGACGATTTCAAACCGCAGATGCTGGTGGATGTCCTGAAGGAACTGAACAAGGATCTGGGCATCCCGGCTAAACTGTCCGATGTCGGTGTAACGGAAGACAAGGTCGGCGTCATGTCGAGAGACGCCATGAAGAGTGTGAACGTGGTCGTGAACCCGCGTCAGACGACCATTAAAGATATTGAAGCACTGTACCGCAAACTGCTGTGATGTCCTGTAGGAAAAATATCTGTTGAGAAAGGATCGTGTTATCATGACGTTAACTACCAAGGAGTATCTTGCTGAACTGGTTGCCAAAGCCCGTGCTGCCCAGAAAGTCTTCGAGACCTATTCCCAGGAGCAGGTCGACAAATGCGTCCGCGACATCGGCAAGACCATTTATGACCACGCTGTGGAAATGGCCCATATGGCCGTCGACGAGACCGGCATGGGGAACTATGAAAGCAAGATCGGCAAATGCATGGGAAAATCCAAATCCGTATGGTGGAGAATCAAAGATAAAAAGAGCCGCGGCATCATCGAACGCGATGAAGAACACGGCATCATCAAGGTGGCAAAACCCATCGGCGTCATCGGCTGCGTAGCACCGACGACGAACCCGGTCATCACGCTGATGCACAACTCCATGTGCAGCCTGAAGTGCGGTAACGCCATCATCATCTGTCCGCATCCCCGTGCCAAGAGGACCGGCGTCCGGACAGTGGAACTGATGCGTGAAGCCCTGAAGAAGCTGAACGCCCCGGAAGATCTGATCCAGATCATTCCGGAACCGACCATGGAACTGTCCTCCGGTCTGATGTCGGCTGTGGATCTGTGCATCTGCACGGGCGGCGGCAGCATGGTCAAGGCTGCTTATTCCAGCGGCAAGCCGGCCATCGGCGTAGGCCAGGGCAATGTCCAGGTGATGGTGGACCGTGATGTGGATCTCGACAAGGTCGCAGAAATGGTCATCAAGGGCCGCACCTTCGATAACGGTGTGCTCTGCACATGCGAACAGAACATCATCTGCCCGAAGGAGAAAAAGGACGAGATGGTGGCAGATCTGGTGAAGCACGGTGCTTACTTCATCGACAATCAGGAAGATGCCCAGAAACTGAGAGACTGCGTATTCCCTGACGGGAAACTGAACAAACTTGTCGTGGGAGCCAGTGCCGGCCGCATCGGTGCGATGGCAGGTCTGCCCGTACCGAAGGATGCACGGGTCATCGTCTCCGTGACGAAGGGCATCGGTAAAGACGAAGTCCTGGCGAAGGAAAAACTATTCCCTGTACTGGCACTCTTCCTCTATGACAAGTGGGAAGATGCCGTGGAAATTGCCCGTACGAACCTGGAGATGGAAGGTATCGGCCACAGTGTGGTCATCCATTCCAACACGAAGGAGCACATCGAGTATGTGCCGACGCGCGTGAACGTGTCCCGTTATGCTGTGAACCAGGTGGGCGGCACAAACCTGGGCGGCGCCCTGGATAACTTCCTGAACCCGACGACGACGCTCGGCTGCGGGACCTGGGGCAACAACAGCATCAGTGAAAACATGTGGTATTACCATCTGATGAATGTCAGCCGGATTGCATTTCATCTGGATATCAAGATCCCGACAGATGAAGAGATCTGGGCAGAATAATCGAGTTAAAGTGAGTTTCAGCAGATAGAAGGACCCTCCTCCTTTTTGGCTACCCTGATCGCCCCTTCCGGCCTTGTCCAGGGCTGGAAGGGAAACCGCAGGACCGCTGCAGTGATGCAGCGGTCCTGTGGTTTATTTTATTGGCTTTAGCCAGTCGAGTTTTGCGACCGAATAGGGAGCAAACGAGACAGAGAACCACTTGCTTATGCAGATATGTGTTGATTGTTATATAAAAATCATACTATAGTTGCTCAAATCGTATTATATGTATAGAAAGAATGATTCTAATGACAACAGAGACAGCAAGAAATAGGGGAAAGTGAATTTTATATACAAGAAGGAGGCTGGATTCCAGATTTTTGAACCCTTCCATAGAACTCTCTCTTTTTGCTGTGAATTTTATCGTGAGACAGGGTATACTTGCAGACAGAAGTGTCTACAATGTTTCAGTATTTGTTATAGAACCTAAAATTCACAAATTTACTTTCATTCGTTCTATTTTTACTTTATACTGAAAGAAAATAGAAGCGGATATTTAGATGGAACGATGCCACAAGGAGAGAAGTTTGAAAAAGAAGCAGACGGTTAGATACCGTAAAAGAAGGCGCAGCAAACAAGCCCTCAAAGGGGGCTTCAAAAAAATATATATGGTTGACTTATCAGGAAGCTGTGACAGGCAAATCATCTTT
>Ga0256406_1001108_pt1 | contig 44660 bp, 46 predicted proteins | sample RumenRJG_03DNA_FD_185986 | JGI IMG/M metagenome (GOLD analysis project Ga0256406, IMG submission 185986) | Bovine rumen microbial communities from Lethbridge, Alberta, Canada - RJG_03 | ecosystem: Host-associated > Mammals > Digestive system > Stomach > Rumen | place: Canada: Alberta | collected... | reverse complement strand
AAAAATGCTCTGCTCTCACTTGATGAAGTAACGGGCGAAGTCGTTACCGATGAAATTTTAGATAATATCTTTTCGCATTTTTGCATCGGGAAATAAGCAGTTCTCATTGTCGGGATAGCAATCCCAAGGGTATTTACATTGTCGGCATGGCAATGCCGACCTACTACTTACTGCAAAGAAATTTCAAAGTTGCCGTTATAAAATTTTATATACAATCTCAATGTTTCACCATTATACCCGTCAGGCGGCGGATTGTAGCTTGTTGTAGTATTCAATGCGTTGAACGCCGCATCGTTTAATGTTATATTTGACGATTGTTTTGTAAAAGCTTTTGAATACAATTTGCCGTTTGAATTAACTTTGAATGACAACGTACAACTTCCGTCGCCAATTACCCTTGTAAAATCAACTTTTCTGCCTATCGCATTTCTTAAACCCGCTTTATAAGACGACAATTCCTGTCTTACCTGTGCTGCGGATTTTGTCGGTTTTGCGAGCGCAGAAGTCTGAACCCTGACTGTCGGCTGTGATTGAGAAGATGAAGCCGTAACTTTTTTAGGCAGCGGAGCAGGTTTATATGCGTTTGTCGAAGTTTTAGCTGCAGTCTGATTTTGAGAACCGTTTAAATTATTTTTTACCCGATTTGCCAAAGCATTATAATTATTTGTATTTGCGGGTTTTGATTGTTTTTTAGTCTGTGTTTTAGGTTTTGCTTTGGTTTTTGGGGTTTGAGGTTTTGTTTGAATTTTAGCTTTCTTCGGAGTTTTAGGAGCGGTTCTCTTAACAATCGGTTGAGAAACAGGCTGTTGCTGCTGCGCAACAGGTGTTTGCGCAGGAATTATATTTTTTACGGCATTCTGAATTAAAGTTTTCGGAGTTTGAGGTTCTTGCTGTTGCGGTTCCTTTTGTACCTGAGCAATTTTAGCGGGCGTATTATCCCAATAAGAATCAATAGGCGGGATATTCACCTGTTTAACCGTTTCTTGCCGTTCGGATTGTTTTTTTTGCGGTTGCTTTTTAGGATTACCAACAAGAAACAAGATTACAAGAGATAATATGATACAGGCGGTAAAAATTCCGATTGCAAGCGGGGAAAAACTCGTTTCTACCGGTTTTCTTTTTCTTTTTGAATATGTTGCGTTTTTTTGGTCTAAATCGATATCATCAACATTATCCAAATCGTCAAGATTGACATCATCAATTTCTTTGCCGATTTCATAAAAGATATCATTCCCGCAATCGCAATACTTCGGCTTTGTTTCGTATTCCGCACCGCATTCGCTACATTTATACATCTTTATTTACCTGACCTTTTCTATATCATGATAATCATCAGGAGAGCTGTATTTGCTTGTATTGGAAATCTTCCACGCTCCTGAAACTACTGTCGTAACTCTTTTTGAACCCGTAGGGAAATTCAAAATCGAGTGCCCCTGATAACTTCTTATAACAGGTGCAATAAATTGTATTGCATAAGGGGTATACCCCGGAGTTAAAGAAGATGTCTGGACATTTGAAACTTTGCCGTATTTATCGACCGTAAATTTGTATTTGAAAATTATTCCGTTTGGCATAGTCGGAAGTTTTGCATCTCTCATTATCTGGTTATTTAAATTTGAGCGCCATCTGTTCCATGCGATTTCTTCCTCTTGCGCAGTTAAAGTAACGGGGTGTGCCGTCGTTGCTGCCGTCTGTCTTGGCGCAGAAGATGAAGTGTTGCCTGCAAGTCTTATTGACGGCTTTGTGGTTTGCGTTTTTGCAGTCGGTGTTTTGACAGGCGCAGAAGCGGAAGTTGATGAGCTTTTGCGAGTCTGGGGTTGAGGATTGTATACTCTGTTGTCATCAATATCATCAGGCTCATTATAAACATTTTGATTGTGTTGAATTATTTTATTCAAATCAATTTTTGCACCGTTATTTTTCGTTTTTACATTATTAGTTCTTGTTTTGGTTTGCTCAATTTTATTACCCGTAGTTTTAATATTGGTCGTTTTAAATCCCGTATCATTATTTTTTACATTGAATGTTGAAGTATTCGGGTTAAAGAAATTAATCTTTTGCGATTTTGCGGGCATATTATCGGTAAAAGAAATATTATTCGAATTTTGCGCAACGGTTTGAGTTGGAGCAACATTTATTTCATTTTGATTTATTGCCGGACTGTTATTATCCTGCGAAATATTACTGTTTTGTACAAGCACGGGGATATTTTGCTCCTCAATTTTTGAAGATGTATTATTTTCGACCGAAAATTGAGAATTATAAACAATAACGGGCTTATGCATTTTCGGTTTCATTATGGAAATGCAAATTGTTGATATGATTGCAAGTATAAGCAATATTTGTATTATCGATTTGTAACCCATTATTCTCCATCTGTTTTAGCTAACAATTCATCTGATGCAACCGTTTCAAATTTTGTATGAGAAAGCATTACGGTTTCTGCAAGAAGAAGCGCCGTAGGAACAAGCGCAGCAACCGTACTTACAAACATTGCGCTAAACCCTGAGCCCATTTCCTGTATAAAATATGAAACATTCATCGTAAATTCAATTATGATAATTGCAATACCTATTATAAAAAACCTTCTCATTTCTTCATCAAGTTTTTTAGTTCCCTCAAGTCCGTAGATTTCCGTGCCATGAGTAAGATAATTACTGAATCCGTCCTGTTTAATTATTTCTGATGCGCTGATTTTTTTCTTTGTAGTAAATCCGCTTACAAAAGAGAAAAACGCAAAAATTATCAAAAATGTTGCAAGTACAAGAAATATCAGGCTGAACCTTATTCCGCCGATTCTTAGCCACCCTGCCGCTTCAGGAAAACACATTGCAAGAGTGTTTGAAACTCCGTAAGCTAAAAACGGCGCCGTTATAAGTCCCAAAAGTATTTCTACCGTCTGCCAAATTTGCAGATTAAGCATTTTATCCTTTACTTTTTGAATTTTTTCCTGCGAAAGCGATGCGGCATATTTTTCTATCCAATTTTGATAAGATTTTATAACCATTTCAAAATCAGGGCGATATTCATATTTATCAAGCTCTTTTCTTGCCTTGTAACTGCCGTTTTTAAAATAGCCGCAGCCAAGCGACAGAACCAACGCCGTTCCCGCATAAAATGCCGAAATAAATATTGCAAACAATGCCATATCTTTCGATGCAATATAATACAAAAGATTTATCAGATATATTGCAATGAAAAATACAAGCGATAAAACAATCATTAATTTTTCAACAACAACGGGCGTAGAATTTTTGTCCCCGTCTTTTCTTCTTAAATACAGGAAAAATCCCTGCTTTAGCATTAAACCGACAGAATAAATAATCAATGAATACAAAAGCACAAGTTTTGTATTGGTCGGAATTTGAACCGTAGTTCCGTCATTTGTTAAGGGTAAACCCGTTAAATAATTTGATACCCCGAACGCACAAATAAAAGATGCAACAAACAAAGTGATATGCAATAATATTCCCGTTTTTGAATTTACGGAAATCTTTCTTTTTAGTGCCGATACTGTCGGAGAAATCTCTTTGACGATTTTTATTCTTTGTTCTTCAATTTCGTCTTTTGAAATTTCAATATTATTTTGATAATTTGTTTGAATGTTTTGTTCTTTATTGACGGGAGTTTGAGCGCTGTCAAGTTTTATTGTAATAAATTCGTTTGAGTCTTTTATTATGATTTTGCAAACCTTATCAACAATAAGTTTTTCGGGCAGCGGTTCACCTTTGAAAGTCAATTGCGGATATTTGTATTTGTTTATTATAATGCATTTATTTGATGTATGGTCATATTTTACGCCTATAACAAATTTGAAATCAACATCTATGCAAAAATCACATTTGGGCATTGAACCGATATAAATTACAGTTTTATTTTCAAATGTTTGTTCTTTATTTTTTGATATAACGGTAAATCCCATTATGTTCTCCTTTTTATCTGCCGATTGCCTTTAAAAACCTTGAATTGGCCTTATCTATATTTACCTCATTTGCAATAATAAGTTTATCCTCCCCGAGCACGGGATTTAATTTTGTTTTTGCATAATCAAGTTTTTCGGGTTCTGCATAAACAAACATTATTGAAAGTTCCGGTAAATACTTTAAAGTATGCTCTATATTTTCAGGTAAAGTATCCCAATTAATCTGTTTTGATGAATCGCCGTTTTGCTCCAAATCACTCAAAACAACAATTGCCGTATTATAACCGTCTTTTTTCATTGTAAGAGAATAATCGACGGCTTTTTTCATGGCATCGCCGGTTGAATCTCCGTCGGTACCGTTCGGGGTGTATTTTTTCAATGCGTTGCCTATCCCCGAATTGTCGCCTGCCGAACCCTCATAAATCAAATATGAATTGCTGTCGGATTTTATTATTTTGACCGAATCTTCAGGATCTAATAACGAGCACAAAGATTTTACGTACCTGATTTCTTGCGGGAGTTTTTGTTTGTTTGAGCCCGAAACATCAATGATAAAAGTAATTGCAGCCTTATGAAAAGCATCTACTTTTATACTTTTTATTAAAACAAATGTGATTTTTATAAATATTGCGGCGGCTAAAATTGCCAATCCGATTGTTATGAGTCTTTTGTTCAATGGTACTCCTTGATATCAAAGATACCGGAATACTAAGGCACTAAGAGATTTCAGCCTTACGGTGTTAAAAAAATAAAAAGTGCTTTAGCACCGATAACTCTTAGTATCTTAGTGCCTAAGTGCCCTAATATCTTTCATAATTATACAAAATCCAAAATTTTTAAGCAAATATTAAGAATTGTAAAAAGCGGGTTTGAAACAAAGTAAATGCGCTTATACTGCCTAAATGAAAAGAAGCCTGCCATGCAATTTTTGAAACAAAAATTTTTTATATATGAGTAAGGTGAAATTCAAAATAAAAAAGTAGGTCGGCATTGTGCCCACATTCTCTTGGCGAACATTGTGAGCTTTAGAGAATGGAAATACCCTTGGGGTGCTATGCCGACGATAATAAAGTAGCAGGTTGGGTGAAACCCAACAATAACAAAAGTAAGGTACGTTTGCTCTCCACACCGCCAAAATGTGATCATAAAAAGAATGTAGAATGAAAAGGAGTAAATATAATGACAAATTCATTAAAAGGTTTAGGAATTAAAGATCCGTATGTAGGACAACCTTATGCAGGGAAACCCGAACACACAACAAAACCACCCCAAAAAACCGTCAGAATTGGCATTACAAAAGATGAATACAAATCTAAAATGACAAATTCATTAAAAAGTTTAGAAATTAAAGATTCGTATATAGGACAACAATATGTAGGAAAACCTGAACACATGGCAAAGGCTCCTCATTCTTTCAAAACAATCGCCAAAGATTTGGCAGGCAAAATTTTAAAATTAATACGCAGATAATTGCTGATTTGGCAAATTTGAATTTTTACATAAAGCAGGTTGCGCTTGCCTGCGCACCATTATTATTTGCACAATAAGGCGATTCTTCGCCTGCGGCTCAGAACGACGAAAATTTTCACTCGCCCATTGGGGAGAGGATGCCTGAAAGGCAGGAGAGGGGAGCAAAACCGTAAAGCACTTAACGTCTTTTACTGTCGGCAGGCAATGCCGACCTACTATTCCTATTGGTGCGCTTGCAAGCGCACCCTGCTGCATTTTCTTAGTGCCTCAGTGCCTTAGCATCTTAGTATCTTCTAGTAACTGACCGTTGTTGTAAACGGTTTTGTTAAGATAATTTCCATTTCCGTAAATGACGGTATTTCGGCATCAACACCTTTTTCAGCCGTATCGCCAATCAAAGCACCGCCTGCGCCTACGCCCGCACCGATTGCAGTTGCAGAACCGACGTTGCCGCTAATCGCACCGATTACAAGTCCTGCCAACGCTCCGACCAATGCTCCGACTGCCGCATCCTGAACGGTTCTTCCCAATTTCCCGTCATTTGTTACCGTAAAATCAATTTTGTCCGTACTTATATTGTAAGTTTTGCCGTCAGGTGTAACAAGTTGGTTAAAATTAATTACGATACGTCCGTTACGTGATCCGTAAGTTGCATGGCGTGCTTTGGTTAAAATTCCGTAAACCAAGCTTCCTTGCGGGGCAACGGTGTAGCCGTTATATTTCAAATCACTTGTTAATACGGCAATAACTCTGTCCCCTTCAACTGCCGTTGCGGTATTTATGGCGCTCTGAAGATAAACGCCCAATTTTGTTCCGCTTTCAACATTTGCAACATAACCTTTCAGAGTATTTGAAGATTTCTTTTGAGCACTCGACGTTGCAGTAGATTTGTTATAATCGGAAGTCGAATAATCAGTACTGTCATCATTAAATACATAATTGTTTGTATTTGAAGATGTAGACATAACTTTTGATGCCAGATTGTCATAAATACTTATAATATTTGTGTTAAACGATTGTTCACAGGTAATTCCCGCACGCTTAATTGATTTTAGGATATAATTGTTTATTTTCTTATTTGAATTTGATTGGTAATAATAAAACATGTTATTACCGCTTTGCTGCAATATTACAACGGCATAATCCTGCGGATTTTTTGTCGATTTTGCATAATAAGGGCTTTGCTTAACAACCTTATAATCCTGCGAATAAAATCCGCTGATAACACTCGGTTGTATATTTGCAACGGTTGTATTTTTCAGGTAGTAAACTTCGCTGAATGCAAAACAACTGTTACAACAAAAGAAAAATAATGCTAAAAACAACGCAATAATTTTTTTCATAACTTACTTCCACAATTTTTTTGTTTGATACAATAAAATTATACATACAAAATCAGTTAAAATAAATTTTATAAAAAAATTTTAACATTATTTATTAAAACTTATTTAAAAAGAAAGGCATTGGCAAGATTTAGAAAATTCTTGATTTTGAAATATTTAATGATACAATTTAGGAGTAAAAAAGAAAATAATCCCGGATCGTCTAGCGGCAGGACTGAAGACTCTGGATCTTTAAACGGTGGTTCGAATCCATCTCCGGGAGTTTAAAAAAGCAACCTTATCAGGGTTGCTTTTTTATAAGATGTTATTTTGCAAAAAAAGGAACAAATTACCTTTTAACAGGACATTTGGTCGGAAGTGTTTCATGTCATTGCGAGGGCGAATGCCCGAAGCAATCCAGTTTTTGCCGATTTAAAAAGGTCGGAAGTTGGATGAGTTAAAATGTCTGGAATGTCCGGTTTTGGTAACAAAAATGTCCGCGAAAAGACTTTAAAAAGAGTTAATATAAGCATCAAATGCTGACAAAATCGGAATTACACAAAAGGACAAAAATAGGTAATTTGAAAAAATGGTGCAAAAAATTAGATTTTTAGTAATTAACTATTTATAAATTTGCAAAATATTTCAAAATAATTATAATTATAATATGAATGAACATCTACAACTGACTGATTATTATATTGATAAGTATCTAAATAATAATATTGACAAAACAATAAGAGAATGTCTTAATATAATTGAAGAACATCAGGCAGACTATCTTACTTATTTTAAATTAGGCTTTGCGTATTTTATCCAAGAGAAGCAAGATGTTGCTATTAAATATTTTGATAAGTCTATAGATTTAAAAAATGATTTTATCCATTCATATTATTTTAGAGGATATGCTTCTTTAAAAATTGATATAAATGATAGTATAGAAAATTTTTTAAAAGCATTAGAACTTAGTCCTAACGAACCATTAGTACTTTTTTACTTAGGGGTTGCATATGAGCACAAAGACATCCAGAAAGCAATAGAGTATTATACTAAATGCATAGATACAAATTTCGAGATGGATATTGATGCTTATTATTGGAGGGCAAAGTGTTATTTTGAAATAAAAGACTATAAGTCTGCTATACAAGATTTGAATTATGTTATAAATCTAAATCCTAAATACGATGATGCTCTTATTTTAAGAGGTAATTCATATATATATGGAGATATTGATATAAATAAAGGTCTAAATGACTATGAATTAGTAGTTAATCTTAATATCGAAGAATATATTTTAAAAGCACTACATGAGATTTTAAGTTTTTCTAATGATTTCAAAAGAACATTAGAATATTGTAATATTGCAATTGAAAAAAATAAGACAACTAATATGGAAATATATGCTTTTCGTTCAGCAATGTATAATGCCTTAAAAGAATATGATAAAGCATTACAAGATGCAGATAAAGCATTAGAAAATGATAGTAATGATATATATTATTTAATGAATAAAGCTGAGTCATTGGTTGGGCTAAAAGAATATGATAATGCAATAGAATTGTTATCAAAAGCTATCAAAATTGAACCGAAACATTGTGGAGTTTTACAAGTGTTATCAATGGCATATATAAATAAAAAAGATTTTGAAAAAGCCTTGAAATGTATGGATAAATCATTAAATATTTGTGATTGCTGTGCTGAGCATTATATAATTCGAGGATATATAAAAATGCAAATGGAAAAATTTGAAGATGCAATAAAGGATTTTGAAGTTGTTATTAATTCTGAATTTCAAACTAATCCATCCGCTCAAGAACAACTCTCCGCATTTATTAATCACAGTATTTCAAATTTTAAACTAAATAATATTGATAATGCAATTTTTGACATAGAAAAATCAATTGAACTTATTAATGATAGTACTTTAAAAGAAGATTTAGAAAAATTAAAAGGAAACTTGTCTAATAAATCTGCAAATACTGAAGAATTATATGAGAAAATTGTTGAAAATTATTTTAGATAAAATTATCAAAATCTTTGTTCTTTCTTCTCAAACCGACTGTTCTTTTACACAAATAATGTGCAAAGAAGCTATTTTAAAAGATGTCAAAACTTTTAATAAGAATTTAGAATTTTCTGATGTGATAAAAGATGATTATTTTAAAAGAAAAAGGCTTAATATAGTTGCAGATGGTTATGGAATTTATGATTTGAAAGATAAAAAAGCAACTCACAGATATTGTCTTTTGGTTGATATTAAAGATAAAACAGATAAAACCATATTTGCATTATTAATGAATCCGTCTAATACTTTTGCGAAAGGTTTAAACGGCACAAAAAAATCAAAATTTGACCAAACCATAAGAAATATTATAAAATTTGTATCGGATTTTGGCTACGGGCATTTAATCGTTTTGAATGCGTTTTCTTTAATTTGCGGCAACGGAAAATCAGCAAAAGAATTATATGAAAAAAATAAAAATTCCCAAGAAGAAAAATTAAACAGAGAATTTATTGAAAATATTTTAAAAACAGATATAAGTAAGGAATTGCTTGTTGCGTGCGGAGATGGAGTTCCTGCAGATTTGTATGAATATTATTTTGATTTAATAGAAAAAAATGCAAATAATTTAAAAATTCTGACCTACGCAAAAGAACTTACAAAAAATCACCGTCCACGTCATTTCAGTTTACAATCCTCTAAAAATCGAGAATTTTATAATAAGCGGGAACTTTATGAATTAGAAATTAAAGATAACGAATTCGTTCCAAAAGATACACCATACATACAGAAAAAATAATATTAAAAAATGCGGAGAATAAAATAAATATTCCTCGCATTTTGTTTTGTAAAACTATTTTTTATTCAGCATCTTTCATAAATTCTTCTTTTGCTTCTTCAACTGCTTCAGATAAAAGATCAAGCTGATCAGGCGTGAAAGTAACACCTTTTTTGGTAGGCAGCCAGGTTTCGCCGCCATCTGTTGTATAGAATATTCTCATATTCAAATAACTTTTGCCCTTATATTCGCTGATTGAAATTTGTAATTGTTCTGTGTCCGAACGCTCTATTGTTGCTAAAATTTTTGAATCTGCCATTATATCTCTCCTTATATTTTTTGCGATTTTATTATAAAGGGAACGAATAAATAAAGCAATATTTTAAATGAATAATTTAAAATATTATTTATCTGATCCGAAAGCATTGTCCTCTAAAAGGTTATCTGAATTTGAGGAAGCAACCGCCATTTTATCGCAGCGCTCATTATATTCATGTCCCGCATGTCCTTTTATCCAGATAAATTTTACTTTATGCGGTTCTTTTGCTTTTAACAGCCTTTCCCACAAATCTTTGTTTTTTACTGGTTGTTTTTGAGAATTTCTCCAACCTTTTTTAATCCAACCGTAAATCCAGTTTTGATTAAACGCATCAACAAGATATTTAGAGTCTGACGTTAATTCCACCTCGCACGGTTTTTTTAAAGCTTCCAGTCCGACAATTGCAGCCATAAGTTCCATACGATTATTTGTGGTATTTTTATAACCTTGGGTTAATTCTTTTTTATGAATATTGCCGTTATTATCCTGCGCAAGAAGAATCGTTCCGTACCCGCCTTTTCCGGGGTTGCCCGAACATGCACCGTCTGTATAGATTTTTACTAACATCATTTACTCCCAAATACTATATTTCTCTTATTACTTTGCAAGGATTTCCGACTGCTACAACATCTGACGGTATATCTTTTGTTACAACCGAACCTGCACCGATTACCGCTCTATCGCCTATCGTTACCCCGGGTAAAACAGTAACGTTTCCGCCAATCCATACCCCATGCCCGATAATTATAGGTTTTGCACTTTCAAGTCCCTGTATGCGTTTTTCATATTCAATCGGGTGAATAGCGGTATAAAATCCGCAATTAGGACCGATGAACGTATCTGCTCCGATTTTTATTTTTGCACAATCCAAAAATACGCTGTTATGATTTATGTACACAAACCCGCCAAATTCAATATTATAACCGTAATCACAGAAAAAATTCGGTTCAATGACGGCTTCATCACCTATTTTGCCGAGCAATTCGAATAGCATATCATATTTTTCCTCCTCTTGATCAGGCAACAGAGCATTGTATTTCATACAAATCGTTTTTGCGGTTTTTCTGTCATTGATAAGTTCTTCGTCCATGGGGGAATAAGTTTCACCGTTAATCATTTTTTCTTTTTCGTTCATATTATTAATCCTTATTGTTATTATTCTTCAGTTATATCCCAATGTTCCAAAATATCCTCGGGGATATCGTCCAAAAATCTTGACGGCTTTGATAATACCATATTTGTTGAAAAATCATACATATCAACGGGATAGGTAATATAAAGGTTATTTTTTGCACGAGTTGTTGCAACATACATCAATCTTAATTCTTCGTCCATTTCTTCTTCCGAATTAAAAGAATAAACGCTCGGGAATCTGCCGTCAACCGCACCGATTATAAATACACTATCCCATTCCAAACCTTTTGCAGAATGTATGGTCGAAATTGTCAATGCATCATCATCGTTGTTATTTTGGTACACTCCCTCAACACTTGAATCAGGCGGTTCAAGAGTCATATCGCTTATAAAATCTTCCAGATTTGAATACTGTTCCGACAAATACAAAAAATGATCCAAATCTTTTTCCCTTTTATTAAAATCATCATATCTATCTTTTAATATCGGGCGATAATATCTTATGGCAGCTTCAACAATATCGGCAGGCTTTGCAGTCGAAGCAACCGAACTTTCTTTTGACAAAAATTTAAACAAAGGCGCAACACTTGCAGCATTTTTAGAGGGTAAAAGTTTGATATCTGTTTTTAGATTACCTTTCATAATCGGGATAATATTATTAACAGCAACATTTCCGACCCCTTTTAAAAGCAGCAAAATTCTTGTTAAACTTATTACATCATCAGGATTCAAAATTACCCTTAAATGAGCTACAACATCTTTTATATGCGCTGTTTCCATAAATTTCGGACCGCCGAATTTTCTGTACGGTATCGCTCTTTTTGATAATTCAACTTCAAGAGAATAAGACATTCCGGCGTTTCTTGTAAGTACGCAAATATCCGATAACTCCAACCCCTCATCCAAAAGTTCTAAAATTCTCTGGCAAATAAATTCCGCCTCCATTAAAGAATTTTTTGCGCAAATCAATGCGGGTTTCACGGGGAAAGTAATTTCTGAAAACAAATGTTTATCGTATTTTTCCTTTGCCCTGCCTATTATAAGGTTTGTTAAATTAAGTATATTTTGGGTACTTCTGTAATTTTGTTCCAATTTAATTATTTTGGTATTCGGAAAAATTTTCGGAAAATCAAAAATATTTCTGTAATTTGCCCCTCGGAATGAATAAATACTTTGTGCATCATCACCGACAGCCATAATGTTATGATGAACGGAAGATAAAAGTTTTATGATATCGGCCTGAAGTGTATTGGTATCTTGGTACTCATCAACCATAATATACTTGTATTCGCCCGCTATTTTTTGTCTTAACTTGTCATTTTCACCCAAAAGCAATTTCAAATATACAAGCAAATCGTCGTAATCAAGGATAGAATTTTCACGTTTGTATAAAATATATTGTTTATGAACCTCAAGGATTTTATCAATACAATGTTCAAATTGCGGAAATTCCTGCTCGATAATTTCTTTTGCGGGAATAACTTTGTTTACGCTTTTTGAATACATTTCCAAAAGCGTATGTTTTTTAGGAAATCTTTTTTCTTTTTTAGGGAACATTCGTGCCGTGATATGGTTTATAACATCTTCACAATCCGCCTGATCCATAATAGTAAAGTTATTTTTTAATTTCAGCGCAGAAGCATATTTTCTCAAAATCAAATTTGCGAACGAATGAAAAGTTCCGCCCGCAACTCTGTCGCAGCGATTATCCAAAACAAGCGAGGCACGTGTGAGCATTTCTTTTGCGGCTTTTCTTGTGAAAGTTAAAAGCAAGATATTTTCAGGTGCCGTTCCGTCCTCAATCAGCCTTGCAACACGGTATGTCAAAGTTTTTGTTTTCCCCGAGCCCGCACCCGCAATAACAAGCAAAGCGCCGTCATTTGCCATGACCGCCTCAAGCTGCTTTTCATTCAAATCCTGCTTGTAATTAACCTTGTAATCGGTTTTATTATCCCCACGCTTTTTGAGGACGTATTTTTTACGTGCAGGTTTATTTTCAGATACTTGCGCAATTTGTTTTGACAAACCATACTCCCTTAATTCAATACAAATATTCTAGCAGAAAATCTAAAATAAATCATCACACCGATTTAAAAGAAAATTTTGTAAATTTTTTCTAAATAATATACTTATATGATTAAATTTTTGAAAAAAATGGGATAATAAATAATATGAAAAGATTTTTTGCATTATTTTTCACATTTATTTTTTTATGTGCGACGGTCGTTTTTGCAGACACAATAAGGTACAATCCGCAAAGAATTAAGGTTTATATTCCGCCTAAAAATACGCTGACACCTGCCATGCAGCATGCATTTGCCGATTGGCAGAGGCATTTGAACAACAAAATTTCTTTTGAATACGTCGGAACAAAAAGCACCGCAAATATTGAAGTAGTTTTTGTTGAAAACACCAACAACGAAATATCAAAAATTTGCAACAAAGAAGCTTTAGGGTGCAATGTACAAAAAATTGCCCAAACATCTCGAGGGAATCAAAAATGCGTTGATTCAAAAATCTACGTATCAAAACGTGATAACAAAGGCAGAATTATGACCCCCAATGAAACTTATACAATTATGCTGCATGAAATAGGGCATGCAATAGGTTTGGAACATTCAAGCGATCCGACAAGTCTTATGTATGAGGGAACAAACAGAAATTGGGCAAATTCTCAGGAAATACGACAGGATGATGTTCAAAACGTCATCAAAATTTACGGATTAAAATAGAATGAAGAAGTTTAAAATACTTATACCGGAAGCATTGATGCTATTTTTGACCGTCTGCGCAATATCTGCCTATGCAATCGGCGTATGGAACAATCCGCAAAATATTAAAGTCTATATTCCGCCAAACGATGACAAATCTCAAATGATGAAAAAAGCTTTTGAAGAATGGCAGGCAAAAACAAATAACAAATTTGCATTTAAATTCGTAAATAAAATAGAAGCTTCACAAATAAATGTTATCTTTATAGAGAAAGATTTGACAAACTACTGCGGCAACAAACTTGCCATGGGCTGTTCGCAGATGTACTTTAACCAAAGCGGGATTCATTCAAGAATTTATATAGCCAAAAGACGACCAAAAGGGTTGTTGCTAAGTAATACTCAGGTTTATGCAATTATGAGGCATGAAATAGGTCATTCTCTGGGGCTTGCGCACACAAAACAAGCCAACAGAATAATGTATGACGGAACTAACCTCGGAATAGCCATAAGGCAAAACATTCAAAAAGAAGATATTGAAGAATTGTTTAACCTCTACGGTATCAGATATTAAAAGTGAACAAAATTCCCTCTCAAATCCGTAGTTCCTTTATTCATATATGACCAGCCGTTAAGTCTGAAAAGTTTGACTATATCGTTTGAAATTATATCCTGCGTTGCATTGACGGGAGAATGCATTATGCCCAAATTTCTTCTTGAATCTTTTAATCCGAGCGCATGTCCTATTTCATGCAGCATTACGGTATAAATCAACTGATTTGAATTTGTTTGAGGTTTCGGCGCAATAGTAATTTTTGCAGAGGTAATATTTCCGCCCTGAACCGTCAAAGAATATGAACCTATCTCACCATCAGTTCCGTCGGTTTTTGATGCAAATTCTACTTCAATATCGGCAGGCGTTTTATTAACCATTGTAAAAGTCAATTGACCGTAACATTTGCTCTGCCATTTTTGAAAAGCATGCAGCATAGTTGAAGAATATGCACTCTCATTCGGAATATAAACAGTAATATTATTTTTTCCCCAATTAGGTCCGTATTCGCCTACAGCAAACGTTTTAACAGACGTAAAGAACATAAAAACAAAAACTGCGAATAATATTGAAAATACTTTTCTTATCATAACAAACCTCTTTTTATTTGCGATTTTACTTTATTTTATTCAAAAAATCAAATTATTACACCATGACCTTTGACATTTGGCAAAAAATCCTTAAATAAAAAACATAAAAAATCATACGAAAGTATGACAACATATTTTTTAGAATATGGTACAAATATAGTGTAAAACCGGACTTAAATATGTGTAAATCGGAATAACGGTTCCGAAAGATAATAGAGGCAGGTAGTATAAAATAAATGGGATTGAGTCTTAATAACATCTATCAAAGACCTTACGTAAATCCTAATTTACAAAACAGGGTCAAAAGAAGAGAAGATGATGAACAAACATCATCAACCGCTGCCGAACACCGTGAAGAAGAAAACCAAAATTCAAAAAGCAGAGGGCTTCAATATCAGGAAGAAAGACAACAAACCTATGTCCCCAAATATGCAAACACTTTTGCCGCAAGCGCATACGGCAATGTTAATATAAATGCACAAAAAACAAAAGCTCCTAATAATCAGGCAGCATCTTACGTTCAAAACCCCGAACAAAAATCTGCCGATTTAAACAATTCTCAAATTAACATTGCTCAAATCTTAAAAGATTTCAAAAATACCGCCGTTGCAATCGGCACACCCGATGGGATTTCGGAAGAAGTAGACGAATATCTTGATTTAATTCAAAAACAGGTTACAAAAGATAACCCCAATGTAAGACTTATAAAATCCAATTTAAAAAATGCCGCATCATTGCTTGACGGTCATATTTCAGACACTTTGAACAAAGATTCCGAAGTTGTTGAAAATTGGGTTGATACATTATTTTTACAAAAAATCAATTTCAAATATGATGAAAACGACATCAATGAAAGATTTTTAGTCAAATTCCCCGACGGTTCGACAAGCAAAACCAAAAGACAGGAAGAACTTCAGGAAACTTCTCAAGAAGCACAAGAACCTCAAGCCAAAGACAGCGATAAAGTTATTCCGATTAATGTTGCAGGCGAATCAAAGGTAAAAATTCCGCAAGATAAACAATTAAAATCATTGTTTATTCAAGCCAAGAAATTTGCTTACGCACAAAACCCCGAAAAAGCAATAAAGACTTTTGAAAAAGCCCTAAACAGAGCAAACGAAATCGATGATATCGAAACTTCAGGCAAAATTTATTATGAAGTAGGCAAAATTTATGACAATCACGACTATTTGCCACAGGCTTTAGAGAGCTATCATCAATCAATTCAACTTTCCAACGATGAAAACGTAAAAGCAAGAGCATACTATTCAATGGCTCAAATTTATGATGATGTAAATCAGGTAACACCCGCATTAAATCACTACGTAAGCGCCGTATCTCATGCCGGTGAAGCGGAAAATCTTCCCGCACAATCAGCATCATTAACCAAAATGGGCAACATTTATACCGATATGTATGAAAAAGAAGCTTTTGATTACTATGATTTGGCAAATGATATTGCAAACGAAACGGATAATTATAATTTGAAAGGTTTTGTTTCTGCAAATACAGGCAAAGCTCACGTAAAATTTGATGAACCCGAACAGGCTTTGAAATCTTTTTCAAAAGCCGTGCAGGATTACACAAAAGGCGAAACACCTTTAAAAACCGCACAGAATTACGAAGCTGCGGCAGATGTTATGGTTGAATTTAATAATATTGATAAAGCATATAAACTTTTATCAAAAGCACAAAAATACGCAAGACAAACAGATAATCTTGAATATATGAATGCATTAAATAATAAAATTAACCAGTTAAAGGAGTTAGATGTTGAGTAGTAATTCAAAAATTTTTACAAGTACCCCCGTAGAATTTAATCGTTACATTATCCCGACACAGGACAAATTAGAAAATCCCAGTATTTTTAAATATATCGGGATATTTTTAAAATTCAATACAGCATCATGCGAATATAAATTCTAAATAAAATCAGTTAAATTTAATTAGTGCGAAAAGTAGTGTATTTACATTGTCTATTTTTGTTGTCGGCAGAGTATGGTACACTTGTCGCACCATACTATAGTTTCATAAATACAAATGATTTAGTCATCAGGAATGTATGTAAACATTTCAGCAGGGGTACAATTTAATGCAAAGCAGAGTTTGTTCATTGTTTCATATTTAATACCCTTTGCTCTATCACGATAAATGCTTTCAACGGTGTTATATTCTAATTTTGCAATTTTTGCGACTTCTGCAATAGTCATCTTATTTTTGCCGATTAACGCAGGAATATTACTTCTTATCATAATTATATTTTATATAACCCACTTGGATAAATTGACAAATTTTAGTGTACTAAATAATATGTTAGTATATGAAATTTATATAGAAATATTACTTAATAATAGGAGGTGTGAATGCATAACAAAAAAGAGGCAGACACAGAAAGTGTACTGGTAAGTTTATACAGTCTTTTGCAAATTACAAGAGCATACGGCGATAATAATACAAGTGTTTTTTCACTTGAAATGGGAGTTATGATAGACAAAATGATAGAAGAAACCGAAAAATTAAGATTTCACTATGAACTGCTTGAGCCGCTTATTATGCATGACCATTCAAATAATATTCTTCAACTTCTTGAAAATTTATATGATAAAAGTAAGGATTAAAAAATCCCCGCTAAAATTTTGCGGGGATTTTTTATATTTTTATTTTACTTAAACCGCTGCAGGTTGTTTTTGATGTTCTAATTGCAATGTAACGGTCGTTATATCGCAAACCGAGCTCGGTCCGAAGTATTGAATTGCTCCGGGGAACAAATATCTGTCATTCATAGCCCAATCTTCTCTGTTATCTGCCAACTGTTTGAAAACGGGACCATCAAGCTCAACAAGAGCTTTTTTAATAACAGGTTTCATTTCGCCATGACGTTTCTCCATATTCATCATCATTGTTAAAGGAACACCGCCAGCTTTCCATTCAGAAGCGGGGGCAGTAAGATTTTTAACCGATGACAAATAACCTGTCAAACCGTTAGAAATCAATGCATAAGCATTGTATCCCAATGAATAGCAATAATCAGCATCAAAGTTTGACGGGAATGCACATCTGCCTTCATAACCGAAGAAATGAGATTGCGGTGAGAATTTACCGATGAAATCGCCTTGCAATTTCATATCATCAAGTTTATTTGCAACCATTTCAATAATCAATTTTTCTGTTTCGATTTTTGAAACCTGAACGTTACCGTGCGGATCTCTATCAGCAAGCAACTGTCCTTTGATTAAAGCAGGAAGTGAAGAATAAACTTTTGCATTCTTTTCATCCAATCTGTTTTCAACGATTTCAAATTTTTGTCTGATTGTTTCCGCATTCAAGAAATCAGGATCGCTTTCCAATGTTGCCATAATATCATTTAAATTAGAAATCATAGAACCCATTTCGGGAATAAATTCAATCAAGCCTTCAGGAATGATTGCAATACCAAAGTTTTTACCTTGATCGGCTCTTTTTACAATGATATTAACGATGTAATCAATGATTGAAGAAAGCGACATTTTCTTTGCCTGAACTTCTTCAGAAATCAATGTGATATTGGGTTGAGTTTGCAATGCAGCTTCTAATGCAACATGAGATGCGCTTCTACCCATGATTTTGATGAAGTGCCAATATTTTTTAGCTGAATTTGCATCTCTTTGAATGTTTCCTATCAGTTCAGCATAAGTTTTTGTAGCCGTATCAAAACCGAAAGAAATTTCAATCTGATCATTTTTAAGGTCGCCGTCAATAGTTTTTGGGCAGCCGATAACCTGAATACCCGCATCATGTTTTACAAACCATTCTGCAAGCATTGCTGCGTTTGTATTAGAATCATCACCACCGATAATTACAACAGCGCTGATATTTAATTTCTTACAAACGGCAAGAGATTTTTGGAATTGTTCTTCTGTTTCAAGCTTTGTTCTGCCTGAACCTATAATATCAAATCCGCCCGTATTTCTGTATGCATCAATAAATTCATCATCAAATTCAACATACTTTCCGTCAATAATACCTGACGGGCCGCCTAAAAACCCGTATAATTTGCTGTCAGGATTAGAATGTTTTAATGCATCATATAAACCTGCAATTACGTTATGTCCGCCGGGAGCCTGACCGCCTGATAAAATTACACCGACATTTCTTGCTTCTGATTTTTTGGAAGAAGATGAAGTTTTAAATTCTACGGTCGGTTTTCCGTATGTATTTGGGAATAATTTTTTAATTTCATGCTGGTCGCCGACTGATTGAGTTGCTTTACCTTTAATCATTTCCAAAGAATTTACACCGTTTTCCAAGCTTTGCGGAAGTTTCGGTTGATATTTCAATCTCTCTTTTTGTAATGGTGAAAGTTTTGTCATATTTTTATCCTCTCTTTTGTACCACATTTCAAGTTATATTGTAATATAAAAATGCCATTATTTATATATCGGGTAAAAAAGATTTAAAAATTTAAGAAACAATTATATCCGCAAGATTAAATTTTATAGCCTTTGAAAGTTCATCAAGACTCATTTCAAGCTGATATCCGATTTTGCCGCCGCTAAACATTATTGTTTCGTAATTTTGAGCGGTAGAATGAATAGTCGTTGTAAAAAATCTCTTCATTCCGACAGGAGAACATCCGCCATGAATATATCCGGTTAAACCAAGCAGCTCTTTTGATTTAACCATTTCAACGGATTTTTCTTTAACGCTTTTTGCAGCTTTTTTCAAATCCAATTCTTTATCAACAGGCAGCATAAAAACGTAATGTTTCCCTGATTTACCGACGGTAACAAGAGTTTTGAACACATGATCAGGATTTTCGCCAAGTTCTGATGCCACTTCCATTCCGCTTACGGCATCACTTTGAGTGTATGAATGAAAAGTATATTTGACTTTTAATTTGTCCAATTCACGCATTGCGTTTGTTTTGTGTTCCATTTGCTTATATTCAGCCCCTCTCTTATTCTGTGAATATCCTCTCCCACAAAGGGCGAGGGATTATAATAACGAAACTGACTTATGAACTTATAAACCGAATTTATCCTCTTTCACAAATGGTTCTTGCAACATAAATTCCTGATGCCGAAGCTTGAAGCAATCCTCTTGTTACCCCTGCACCATCGCCGATTGTGAACAGATTTTTTACGTTTTCTGTTTCAAGTTCATTGGAAAGTTTTACTCTTGCCGAATAGAATTTGACTTCTATACCGTACAACAATGTATATCTTGAAGCTGTTCCGGGACATAATTTGTCAAGAGCTTTGAGCATTTCTATTATACTTGTCATCTGTCTGTACGGAATAACAAGGCTCAAATCCCCCGGAGTTGCACATGTTAAAGTCGGTGTTATTACGCTTGCTTTAATTCTTTCGGGGGTAGAACGGCGTCCTTCCAATAAATCGCCGAATCTTTGGACAAGAATCCCGCCGCCAAGCATATTTGCTAACCTTGCAATATGTTGTCCGTATTGTATTGGTTCTTTAAAAGGTTCGGTGAATTTTTCACTTACAAGCAAGGCAAAATTTGTGTTTTTTGTTTTGTAATTTGCATAGCTGTGCCCGTTTACCGTTGCAATGCCCGAATAATTTTCCTGAACAACTTCACCGTTCGGGTTCATGCAAAATGTTCTTACTTCATCACCAAATGTCGGAGAATTATAGATTAATTTTGATTCATACAATTTTGACGTTAAAGGTTCAAAAACGGGTGCGGGAAGTTCAACCCTTACACCGACATCAACCGCATTATTAACCATACCGATTTTATGTTTTGCAAATTCATGCGTCAGCCAATCGGCACCTTCTCTGCCCGGTGCAATAATTGTATATTGCGCTGAAACTATGTCGCCGTTATCAAGTTCAATCCCTTTAACCTGTTCACACTCTACTATCAACGATTTAGCAGACACGTTATTTAAAATCGTAATTCTTTTATCAAGATAATCCTGCATGTTTTTTAATACATCAAGACTTCTTTCCGTACCAAGATGTCTGACGGGGGAATGAATAAGTTTTAACTCCGCCAAAACTGCCTGATGTTCAAGTTCTTCAAAAACTTTTTTATCGGTTCCGAAAACTTCTTCCGTTGCGCCGAATTTCAAATACAAATCATCAGCGTATTTGATTAAATTTTCGGCTTGTTTTCTTGTCATATATTCAGCCAAATGTCCGCCAACGTCAGGCGTAAGAGTTAATTTGCCGTCAGAAAACGCACCTGCACCGCCCCAGCCGCAAAGCAATCCGCATTTTTTACAGTTTACGCATTTTGATGCACCTTGTCTTAGCGGGCATTTTCTTGTTTCTATTCTTTGCCCTTTTTCTATTAAAATAATTTTCCAGTCGGGTTTTAATTTAGTTATTTCAAGAGCGGCAAAAATTCCCGCAGGTCCGGCACCTATTATTGCGACATTATACATTTAGTTTCTCCCTAATTATTCTTATCAGCCAATCTAGTTTACCCCAAACAAAACCTTTTTTCAATCTCGGGCTTATGAGATTTGTTTTGTACGAATTTTAAAAGATTATTATTTGACTTTCCATGATTCTTTGCGGAAAAGAACAAGGAACGGAATAATTTCCAAACGTCCGATTAACATATTGAAAATGAAAATAATTTTTGTCCAGAATGACAGAGAAGAATAATTCCCCATAGGTCCTATAACATAACCTAAAACAGGTCCTATGTCGCCTAAAGATGTAATGGCAGAACACGTACCGATTATAATATTATTTTCTATTGCGCTTATCAAAAGTGCCGACATTACAAAAATTATGAAATATGCAAATACGTAAAATATTGTTTGCTTAACAACATTTGTAGGAACTACAACTCTGTCTATTTTTATACTCAATACAGCATTCGGGTGTAAAATTCTATACACTTCGTTTTTGAGATATTTCCATATCAACAGCCAGCGAACCATTTTTACACCGCCGCCCGCAGACCCCGAGCACGAAGATATAAACATTGAAACAAAAAGTATTAATTTTGCATCCAAACTCCAGAGCTGATAATTTTCACTCGAACTGCCCGTTGAAGTAGCAAGGGACAAAACCTGATAAAACGACGCCTGAATAGAATGCAAGAACGAAAAATTATTCTGAAAATACAAAACCAATGCAAGCAAAGCCGATACGCAAACTATAACTTTTGCATAAAGCCTGAATTCTTCGCTTTTCCAGAACAATCTCGGGTCAAATTTGGTTAAAACCTTTGATTGCACCATAAAACTTGCACCTGCAATAAACATAAAGACAGAAATTATACAGATGATTAAATTTGAATGATATCCGCCGATACTTTCAGGGTTTGGCGAAAAACCACCCGCCGAAAGAGTAGACATCGCATTGCAAATGCAATCAAACGGATGCATACCCGCAGCCCATAAACAAATTGCACATAACGCCGTCAAAACGGTATACACAACCCACAATGCTTTTGCGGTATTTTTAATTCTCGGGGTTAATTTTTCTTCCGTAGGTCCCGGGGATTCCGCAAAAAACATCTGTCTGCCCGCAACGGCAAATTGAGGCAATATTGCAATGAACAAAATGATAATCCCCATACCGCCTAACCATTGTATAAACGAACGCCAGAATAAAAGTGATTTCGGCACATCAAAAGAAGTTAAAATAGTTGCACCCGTCGTCGTAATCCCCGAAACCGCTTCAAATAGCGAATCTATAAAACTAAATCCGTTAAACAAAAACGGAACCGATGCAATCAACCCGAACAGTATCCACGCAAGCGATGCAACAACAAGCGCTTCACTTCGTTTGATATCATTTAATGCATCCAAATCATTACAACGCTTATCGCTTTTATGCAATATATCACCCAACGCAACAGATAATATACCCGCCGCAAAAAACGCAAGAACACAAGTCCATTCATGATAATATAATGCAACGATTATGGGAATGAATGTCATCAATCCCACATCCATCAATATTAAACCTATTGCATCAGATATATAATTTAATCTCATTTATACTACCTTGAAATATTCCTTGATTTTTTGCGCATCATCAGCTTTTGTAAAAGTGATTAAAATATCATTCAATTTTATTTTGGTATCGCCTTTTGGAATAATAATGTTACTTCTTCGTTGAACAACCCCGATTACGGCAGGTGCAGGCAATTTTAAATCTTTTATCAGCATTGAATCAAAATCAACTTTGACAGGGATTTCCAAAACTTCACCCTCACCCTGTTCAACCGTTGCAAGAATATCAACATCCGCTTCATCCAAATCGTTACGAACTTCGTTTATAGCGGAAGTTTTTGATGATACGGCAACATCAATTCCGACTTTTTCAAACAGCGGAATATTTAAAACTTTTGAAACCCTTGCAATTACTCTTTTTACGCCTAACTGTTTAACAAGCAGTGAGCACAAAAGGTTTCTTTCATCATTATTTGTAACCGAAATCGCAACATCACAACTTGCAATTTCTTCTTCATCAAGAAGTTTCAAATCCGTACCGTCGCCGTTTATAACAAGTGTAGAATTTAGCTGCTGGGACAAAAATTCACATCTGTCATAATCTTTTTCAATAATTTTGGCTTTAATTTTAACTTCTTCAAGGTTTTTGGCAAGCATAAACCCGACATTTCCGCCGCCTATAATTGCAACGGATTTGACCTGTTCTTTTTCGTGGAAAAAAGTTCCCGCCAAAATATCAAGAGATCTTGACGTACCCATAAAAATTAATTTGTCATCGGCATTAATTTCGGTCAAACCGTTTGGAATAAAGAGTAAATCATCTCTTTTTATCCCGACGATAATGGTATCTTTTGTAAACCCGCAATCTTTAACCATTTGCCCGACAAGAATAGAAGTCGGCTTAACTTTGTATTCAAGAAGTCTTGCTTTGCCGTCTGCAAAATTTTCAACATCAAGAGCATGCGCAACCGTAACTATTCTGAATATTTCCTGTGTTAACAAAGCTTCGGGCCAAATTATATTATCAATAAAGAAATCTCCGAGGTATTCTCTTGATTTGTCCTGCCTCATAGCGTTTAAATATTCTTTTTTAGATACAAAGCAGATTGTTTTTATTCCGCTTATTTTTTTAGCACCCAAACATGCAACAATATTAGCTTCATCAAGAGGAGAACACGCAATAAAGACATCCGAATTATTTATATCGGCTTTTTTCAAAACATCAATATCCGTTGCGCTGCCTTGAATAAAGCTGATATCAAGCTTATCAAATTCTTCGCTGTGATTTTCTTCTTTGTCTATAACAGTAATATCGTAATCTTCAAAAAACTCTGTTGCAAGCAAACATCCGATTTCCGTTGCACCGTAAATTATAATTTTCATACTTATGTACCTATCCGAATAAACCTAATATTGAAAATAATTTAACAAAAACATATATTGTAATCTGCCATATCGGCACCAATAATATCATTGCCACAACAGGCGAAAAATCAAACGGGCCGATAGGCGGAATGAATTTTTTAAATAAATTCAAATACAAATCAACCGAATCTCTTAATGCCCTGAAAAGCAGGTTTCCGTCCCAATCAATCGACGGAATCCAGGTCAGTAAACATCTTGCACAAATCATAAACATATATATTTTGAAACATAAGTCTATTGCCCATATTAATTTTGCGCCTATCATTGTTTATTTTCCTCGCTTTCAGAATGTTTGTCGTCCGTTTCTTGAGTGTTGTCATTTGCAGCATTTTGCTGATTTTTTATTATTTCTTTCATAAAATCTTCCGTGCTCATAACAATAACTTTAGGTTCTTTGCTTTCAAAATATTTGACATAAATTTTGCTCAATCCCATCATTATCAAAGCCAGCACGACCATAACAATCATAGGTGAAATTACAAAGCCGAAAATCGGCGGAACCAAATAAAAACCTGCCGCTTTAAAAATAGCATTAAAGAGCGGATAATTCGGATTAATATTCGGAACTATAGCCAAAAAACAAGCCATAATCACAAAATATAAGTAATAATTAACTATTCTGTATAAGTATATTATGAATTTACCCATAGAGTCCTTTTAATTAAAATTGATCCAAATTTGTAGATTTTGCGCATTCGCAGTTATTTGTATCAAACGGAATTTTTTCAATCATTTTAAACAGTAATGATTTCAAGTGTTCAATATTGCTGTCGAATACTTTCAAAACCGCATCATGAGATACCGGAGGAACATCTCCGACCAAACCTGCATCGTAATCCGTTATTAACGAAATGTTCAACGGGCACATATCAAGTTCTTTTACAAGATATGCTTCGGGGAAAGCCGTCATATTGATTACCTGCCAACCCTGTCTTGTAAAGAATGCGGATTCTGCTTTTGTTGAAAAACGAGGTCCGTTGATAACAACAACCGTACCGCCGTCATGAACCTTAATTCCGAGTTCTTTAGCGGTATCAACCGCCAACTTTCTTAATTCGGGGCAATAAGTATCGGCAGCCGACGGATGCTGTACCACAGGGCCTTCAAAGAAAGTTGTTTTTCTGCCGTCTGTCCAATCGATAAATTGATCACAAATTACAAAACTTCCGGGTTCGACTTCTTTTTGCAAACTGCCTGCTGCGCACGGAGATATTACTCTTTTGCAGCCTAAATGTTTCATAGCCCAAACATTTGCTCTGAAGTTTACCAAATGAGGCGGTATAGAATGGTTTCTTCCATGACGGGGCATAAATGCAACTTTATGGTCGCCGATTTTACCGATAAATACGCTGTCGCTTGTTTCACCATAAGGGGTATCGACTTTTACTTCTTCAATATCACTTAAAAAACTGTAAAAACCTGATCCGCCAAATACACCTATGTCTGCTTTTTTTAAAATTTCCATATTGCCTCCTTTTTTAATTTATCGATATCGATATGCATATTTTACAATATAAATGCTAAATATACAAATTTTGAAAATTAAACAGTCGGGAAGTACATATCAGACACAAGAACAATGAAGAAACTAACCTGTTGACCAATTTAAAAGGGGCGGAATTTTTAATTAAATATAAGTAATCTTTTTCATACTTCCAGCTATTCTTAATTCCAACGAGGGTATTTGCCCTCTTTTTTTTTGAGTTTGAGATTTTTATAAATATAACTGCGGTTATTCTGAGCGCAAGCGAAAAATCGCCTTGTCGTAGCAATAAGTTTATAGGTTTATAAGTTTATAAGTTCATAAGTGAGTTACAAATTCATTTTATTCCGCCCCTTGGGGGGAGGATGTCCGCAGGACAGGAGAGGGGCTATAAAATGTTTGACAAACTTGACTAATAGCCCCTCTGCCGAATTTCTGACTTTCGCTATCGCTCAAGATGACGGAAAAACAATCTTTCTTTTCCAAAGATAGCAACATCAATGAATATTTAGTCCGACGTCGCCTGAAAGAATTTTGCTTTTTAATTTTTTCATGCCTGCACCGTAAAAATATTTCAACTGTTCGGGGAAATTCTGTTCAACATCCAATAAATACATATCATGAACTATAAAATTCAACAAAAGATATGCAATATGATGATTGGTCGTCCACGATACATCTGATTGAATTTTACCAAACAGGCTTTCTTCATTATCCGCCAGAAGATAAATCAACCTGCTGCCCGCATTGTATTCAATCCCTCGTGCACCATGATGATAATACACAAGTCCGAAATTAATCTTGTATTCGCCAAGCGCTACGATTTTTATCTCAACATCTCTATCATAAGCATCTTTTAATTCCTGCTCGATATTTTTGTAATCCTCCCCCCAAATTTCAAGATAAACGGATTTTTTAGCATTTTGAATTATCTCTTTAATTTTTTCCAGAATGTTTTCATACCCGCTTATTGAATGTAAAGGCTCATTATAATTTTCTTTGACATTTGGAAGTCTTTTATCAAGAAACTCTATTGTAGAATTTACTTTGCGTTTGTAGCGTTTAGTCAACTCTTTCGGCGCAATGGGGGAATATTTTTGCGGTTTATCATTTGTAGAAGTTACAATATTATCTTCCAACAACGATTTTAATGCATCATAAGCACGAGATTGAGGAATATCCGCCATTTGAGATACTTCATAACCCGTTGCGGGAAATTTTTTTAACAAGGCAACATAAACCTTGGCTTCATAAGAATTAAAACCTATTTTTTTAAGTTCGTCAATTACGTCTTTCATCAGACAGATTTTAGCAAATTTCAACAATCAATGCAAGATAATTAACTTTACACCTTTTTAAAAAATCTTCCTACAACAAACGGTTGATTAAAAATTAACCGTTTTCATATAAAATATGGTAAAAAGGGCAAAAACTATGGCAATAAATAAAGAATTATATGAGCGTTATAAAGCAATGAAAGCAGCAAAATCAGCAAGCGAATCAGAACAACAACCGCCCAAAACAGGTTTTGCGGCGTTAAATAATTCTCCCCCCGAGCAACCCGCTCAAGAAAATCCCCCCGCTCAAAATTCAAATCTATGGAGCACAACATATTCACAAAACTCACAGCCAGTTCAAATGACTCTTTCTCAAAGTGCAACAGGCACATATAATTCGCCCTCTGAGCAAACACCTATTCACACACAGGCACCTCAAGAAAGTGTAGTGCCAACCTATAAAGAAGAACAAAAGATTAAAAAATTTGCACTTATCGGTTATCCTCTGGGGCATTCTTTGTCAGAATGCATTCATAATGCAGGATTTAAAAGTATCGGAGTAAAAGCAACTTATGAAATTATGCCGACTCCGCCGGAAGAATTGTCAGACAGAATTAAATATTTGAGAAACAACGGTTATACCGGTTTTAACGTTACAATACCATTAAAACTTCCCGTTACATTGTTTCTTGATGAAGTAGATGTTTCTGCAAACATTGTCAAAGCAATAAACACGGTAACAATAGACCCCGTAACAAATGTTTTAAAAGGTTATAATACCGATGTAACAGGTTTTGGAAAAGCCATACCGCAGGATTTTCCGTTGTATAACAAAACGGCAACCATTTTGGGAACAGGCGGGGCAGCACATGCCGCAATTACTTATCTTGCCTCAAAACAGGTAAAAGAATTTAAAATTTTTACAAGAAATATCGCAAATTGCATTGAAACTATCGATTATTTCAGAAAAACATTCCCAAATATCGGTTTTAATCCGTACCAGATTGACAGACCCAAAGATTTGTCTGATGTTGATATACTTGTTAATGCAACTCCCATCGGAATGAGCGGACAGGGAGTGGGGTATATCCCGATTGAAGAAAACGAATTGAGAACTTTGCCTTCTCATGCGCTTGTGTATGATGTTATTTACAATCCGAAGAAAACGAATTTAATCAAACTTGCACAAAAATTCAATTATCGTACGGTAAACGGAGTAGATATGCTTGTTTATCAGGCAATGGAAGCAGAAAAAATTTGGACAGGCAAAACTCCCGATTTTAAAGATATGAAAATCGCTTTACTTGAAAATTTGTAGTAGTAAGTAGTACAAAATTAAAACGGTGCGTTTGCGAACGCACCATACATCTACACAATATACCGTCATTCTGAGTAGATCGGCATTGCTATGCCGACATTGTAAATATCCTTGGGGTATTTCCATTCTCTAAGGCTCTCAATGTTCGCCAAGAGAATGTGGGCACAATGCCGACCTACTTTCTTTTTGAAAACCGAAGATTTGCTTTATAAAATATCCAAAGGATCGACGTCAACTGCCATTCTGATATCTTTCGGCGCTTTGATTTTTGACAAAAATTGCGAAATAAACTGATGTCCCTTATCTTCAAGTTTATTTTTTATGATAATCTGAAATCTGTAATAGCTATTAATGCGCTCAATTACGCACGGAGTCGGACCAAGAACCTCCAGTTCTTCGCCAAATCCAAACTTATTTATCATAAGATTTAAGCGCATTGCAACTTCCTGTGCTGATTTTTCCGCCCTGAATTTGTTTTGAGAGCTCATTATTATTTTGATAATTCTGCTAAACGGCGGATAATCAAAATCTTCTCTTGATACGATTTCTTTTTTATAAAAATCATCATAATTTTGGGATTTAGCGCTTTCCAATGCGTAATATTCGGGGTTATAAGTCTGGAAAAATACTCTGCCTCTAAATTCCCCTCGCCCTGCTCTGCCTGCAACCTGTGTAAGCAATTGAAATCCTCTTTCCGATGCTCTGTAATCGGGCAAATTGAAACTTGCATCGGCAGAAATTACCCCGACCAATGTAACATTCGGATTGTCCAAGCCCTTTGCTATCATCTGAGTTCCAACAAGAATATCAATTTCACCACGCTGAAATTTTTCCAAAAGTCTGATATGTTCTCCTTTTTTAACCATAACATCGCTATCTATACGCTCAACGCAATATCCGGGATAGATTTCTTTTATATATTGTTCAATCTTTTGAGTCCCCGTTCCCGAATTTTTTAACAAATTCGAGCCGCAATTAGGGCAAACATCGGGAAAATATTCCGAGTGGTTGCAGTAGTGGCATTTTAGCATATTATCTTTTGCATGCCATATCATCGGAATAGCACAGTTCGGACATTCTATAACATGCCCGCAGCCCTGACATTGGGTATATGTCGAATAACCTCGCCTGTTAATCAGTAAAATTACCTGTTTATTATTTTCAAGCGTTTCATTTATTGCGGTTTGCAACGGTTTGGAAATCAAATGCTTATACGCTGCCTGCCCGTATTCCTGCATATTTACAACCGTAACGGGTGCAACTTTTGCATTGTTATATCTTTTTAGCATTTTATACAAATGATTTGAATTAACGGCATAATAATAACTTGAAATATCAGGGGTTGCAGACCCCAGAATCAAAGGACAACAACTTAACTCGGCTAATTTTTTTGCAACGGTTCTTGCATCATATCTTGGAGCAGGTGAAGTTTGTTTATAGGCGCCTTCGTGTTCCTCATCGATAATTATCAAACCGATATTTTGAAGCGGTGCAAAAATTGCCGAACGAGCACCCGCAAGGATTTTTATTTCGTTTTTGTAAAGCTTTTGCCATACATCATATCTTTCACCCTCTGATATGCTTGAATGCCAGATTGCGACATCTTTTGTGCCGAATTTTTTTGCAAGCCTTTTAGTAAGTTGAGATGCAAGCGCAATTTCAGGCACAAGAAACAGTACGTTTTTGCCTGATTTTATTGTGTCATCAATGAGTTTGAAATAAACTTCGGTTTTTCCGCTTGCCGTAACTCCATGCAAAAGTATAACGGGATTTTTCTCTTGCTGAATTTGTTTTGAAATCCCTTCATAAACTTCTTGCTGCAAATCGGTCAATTTGTTAAGCAGTTCTTTTTCTTTTACATTAAGAACATCAAGCGGATTTCTGTATATTTCTTCTTCCGTTATCTTGACGCATCCGAGAGCTTCAAGTTTTTTAATCGTTGCACGTGTGGTTTTAGCAAGTTTTTCAAACGAAACAAGCGGCATTTTTCCTTTTTGTTTCAAAACTTCTAAAACCTGTAATTGTCTTTTTGTTGCTCCAAAATCTCTTACATATTCTATTTGGTATTCGGTTTTTAGAGATTTTTCAATAAGTTTTAGCGGAATTGCAGCATTCAAAACGGTAATTAAATCCGTGCAATAATAATTTGCAACCCATTCAAGAAGTTTTAAATATTGGGCAGAAAATAAAGGTTTTTCGTCAAGAATTTTTATAATCGGTTTTGCTTTAATTTCTGAAGGCAAATAATTACTAAAACCGACACAAAAAGCATTGACAGCACCCTGCCTGCCAAACGGTACAAGTAATGCCTGACCCGTTTTAATTTTATTTTGCAGCTGCAAAGGTATTTCATAGCTGAATGTCCTCACTCCTAATGCTTTGATATTAACAAGACAAACAGCATATTTGTATTCACAGGTTTTTGCGGTTTCAGGTTTTTGCTCGTGCTTTTTTAGTGTCAGTTTTTGTTCAAATAATTTGTTTTGAATTACATCTGCCATAATATTGTTATTATAGCATAATTTGACGGATTAAGTTTTATTTAATATCAACATCCTCAAAAAACTTTTCCATCGGTATATTTAAGACTTTTGACATCTTATACAAAGCAATGGCGGTAGGAGATGTAAGCCCCTGTTCTAATTTACTGACATAACTGACACTCATATCTATACGTTCTGCTAACTGTTCTTGAGTAATATCATTTCTTATGCGTTCTATCTTGATATTGCGCCCCAGTTTATGTTTAACTTCATTTTTTTTTCTCATTCAAAAATTATAATTCGTTGACATTTTTTGAAAAAGTGAATATACTCATATTAATAGTAATATATTGATAGTTATTATTACTATGTTGATATAAAAAATTTTCCACAAGGGTAAGGGTTAAATATGAGTGAGAATGAACATATTCCTGTATTTTTTGCAAGCGATGACAACTATGCAAAATTGGTTGCCGCTACTGCTGTTTCAATACTTGAAAATACAAAATCATTTGTTGATTTTATCGTTCTTGATAACAACATCAGCGAACGTAATAAAAATAAAATAAAACTTACATTAAGTAAATTCACCAACAGTTTAATAAAATTTGTTAACATTGATAAAGCCTATCTCAATTCGTTTCCGAGCGTTTCGGGGGCAAAACATGTTACAAAAACAATGTATAGCAGATTTTTAATTCCAAAATTATTTCCTGAATATAAAAAAGCTATTTATTCAGATGTAGACATAATTTATACACAAGATATCAAAAAATTGTATGATGAACCGCTTGACGGTTATACAATAAGTGCTATACCCGCTGCAATATATCTTGCGGATATTAATCACGATAATTGCAGAAACAGACTGAATATTGATTTGCAACATAAATATTTCAGTTCCGGATTTTTGCTAATTGATATTCAACAATGGATTAAAAGTAATATAGATGAAAAAATTCTTGAAATTTGCAAAAAATATAGAAATAAATTGCTTTTTGGAGATCAGGACATTTTAAATATCTGCTTTAACAATAATTATAAAATATTAAATCCTAAATACAGCGAAAGTATCGATTTACAGCCGCCTGCAATAATTCATTTTTTTGGAGCGGTAAAACCATGGAATACATCAGATTATGTTGAATATGCAGATTTATTCTGGAAATATGCACGCAAAACTTTATTTTATGGGGATTTCAGAAATTTTTATGTTCCCGCAAATTCAAAAAAAGGTATATTTTTAAAAATTGCACGAGAAATTATGAAACTTATGCCGTATTTTTTGGTACACAGGGAAATTAAAAAAATAGACAACAAAATTACAAAATAAAAATTATTTCATATCAGGTAGCATGGGACTTTCCATTTTTTTGTATAAATTTTCATGTTTTCCTCATTATCAACCCAGTCTTTGAGCTCTTGAGGATATTTATTATAGTCGTTGTCATAATCATGAATAGCATAACAGCGGATTTTATCATCCTGAATATGTCCCATTTCGTGATATATCGTTCTGAACGGAGATGTTTTATCCAAATTTTGAACACCGAGTCTTATAGGAGAAATAGAAATATCACCGTATTTTTCTTTTGCACATTTATAAATCTTTTTCAAATTATCACCCGAAATTGAAGAAGGCATTTTCGGTTCTTTGAGTATTCCTTTTTGAACAAGTTCATTTGCAAAATCTTTATCTTTTTCAATTAACTTATTCATCTTGAACAACATATTATTGGTTCTTCTTATGATGAACATTTCTTCACGAATTTTATCCTGCTCTTTTGTCGGAAGTTTTTTAATTGCATCTAAATCAAGTTTGATGCTTTTTTTTGCAAGTAAAGCTTTTTCACTTTCTGAAAACGATTTTGCAAGAACCTGAATCGATCCGAACGGCAGATTTTTATAAGTAATATAAGATTTATAACAATTATCAATTGCATTTTTCAATCTTACAGCAGAATTGAATGTTTTATTTTGTTTAAAATCTTTTATCATGTTTGGTAAGATTTCGCAAATATCAGATGCAAACAGATTGTTTACCTGCATTTTACCGTTTTTATCTTTTATAAAAATATTGTTTTTAACCGCATCATTGATATAATCTTCCACATATTTTATGGGATCTTTGAAGAATTTTTTGTTTATAGCAAAATACCCGTCATATTTTTTTTGCTTTTTAGGCATTGTGGAATTCCAGTTAAAGACACAAGCCAAAGTGTTATCGTTTTTGCCTGACATTTCCAAAAAACCGATACGCTTAGGCATTCTGAGCTTGCCTTTCATTCTGTTTGAAACATTTACAAGTCCTTCATTAACCCAGTTTATCGCATTTAAATCTTCTTTTTCAAAACCGTAATATGATTTTATGCCTAACTGCTTTTTGCCGAATTTTATGGCTTCTTCAAGAGTTTGAGCAGGTTTAAAATCAATATGCTCGGCAAGTTATTTTGCTTGAGAAACTTTACCTCTTGCAATGAAAAATGCAATAGTAGCAAGAGCTGCCGCACCTGCGCCAAGTCCTATTTTTTGATTTTTTGAAAGATTTTGAAACGGATTAGTTTGAATAGAATTGGTTGTTTTGTTATTATCGTCTGTTTTTGGGAATGTATCTGCTTGAGTATTGTTAACGGGAACGGCAGGCATATTCGAAGTCATTGAGGCAAAAGGGTTTTGAGCACTATTTGCGCCAAACGAAGTATTATAAATACTGTTTTTAAATCCGTATTGCGGAATTTGACTAACCATGAATTACTCCGATTCTACCTTACTTATTTATAAAAACACTATAAGCAAAAAAATGCTAAATTTTCAAATTTTTATTAATAATTGAAAATAAATATTATAAAATATTCATTATTGAATTATCGGAACAATTATTTTTATAATACTTGCACTAAAATCTTTTCATGATAATATTAAACATGCAAAAATTAAATTTGAGTACAAAATATGCGTCTGTAGCTCAGCTGGATAGAGCAATTGCCTTCTAAGCGGTGGGTCATACGGGCACAAAAATCGAAAATTTGACAATTAAATAAACATAAACTATGCGTCTGTAGCTCAGCTGGATAGAGCATCTGCCTTCTAAGCAGAGGGTCGCGCGTTCGAATCGCGCCAGGCGTATTTTTTGTGCCTAAAATTTTAAAAAGTAAGTCAAGCATGTTAGACTTGAGAGCTATTCAAACTACAAATTAAAACAGTTTTTATTGATGTTATAAACTGACTATGTGATGTGCACTATTTTTATATTTAATATATTGACTACATTTGCTAAAAGTGTGATAATTTATTTATGTTTAAATACTATAGGAAATATGTTCCGTATTTATTTTTAATCCCTGCATTGCTTGTTTTAACGGTGTTTTTCTTTATTCCGTTTTTTCAAACAATCGGTTTAAGTTTTTTTGACTTTTCAAATAATCTTTATCACCCTGATTTTTCGGGAATTAAAAATTATATCGAAATTCTGCATAACCCGGTTTTTTACAAGGTTATGTTAAATACAATTATTTACCTTGTTGTTGCGGTTCCTGTTTTGGTTATTTTTCCGCTGTTTTTAGCGGTATTAATAAACCAAAAAATCCGAGGAATAACTTTATACAAAATTTTAATTTATCTGCCTGTCATTGTATCAATTGTCGTTGCGGCAATTGCTTTCAAATGGTTATATGCTCAAGCAGGGGTTTTGAATTACATAATGCAATTATTTCATCTGCCTGCCGTAGGTTGGCTGACAGATCCCAATGTTGCAATTTATTCAGTCATAATTCTGACTATCTGGAAAGGTATCGGATATTATATGATGATTTATCTGGCATCTTTGATGAGCGTACCCAAAGAGTTATACGAAGCTTGCGACATTGACGGCGCTAATTTCTGGCAAAAGCATTTAACAGTAACTGTTCCGCACCTTATGCCGACAATTGCGCTTGTTTCTACAATCAGTTCAATTTCTGCGATGAAAATCTTTGTAGAAATTTATGTTATGACAAAAGGCGGGCCGTTAAATTCAACAAAAACAATTGTTTATTATATATATGAAAAAGCTTTTGAAAACCTTGATTTGGGCTATGCAAGCGCAATGGCGGTAATTCTGCTTGTAATAGTCATGGCTTTTTCTATAATAAACATTTGCTTTTTTGATAAAGGAGGAAAGTACAAAGTGTAAGGTACATACCTACAAAAAGATACTATAACACTAAGATACTAAGACACTAAGATACTAAGACACTAAGATTTTACGGTGCTATCGCACATTTTAAATATTTGAATTGTCCGAAAGACTGAAAACTCTTAGTGCCCCGGTTCCTTAATATCTTATTATCTTGACTAAAAAAACGAGGTAACATGAAAATTAACTTAAAAAACATACCAATCCATATTGTTTTAATCGCAGTATCAATTTTGTCGATATTTCCTTTTATCTGGCTGTTATCAACCTCATTAAAGGGGGCAGGGGAAAATATTTTTGCATATCCGCCTACTATTATCCCGAAAGATTTTACTTGGGCAAACTATGTCGGCGTTTGGCACAGAGTCGATTTGATGCGATATTTTATAAACAGTATGATTGTTGCCGGCGGTACGGTTTTATTAAATTTAATCCTGTCCTCGCTTGCAGCATACCCGCTTGCAAGAATGGAATTTAAAGGCAAAAAAATAACTTTTTTCGCAATTCTTGCAACAATTATGGTTCCGTTTCAGGCAATAATGCTCCCTGTTTATCTCATAACCTTAAAACTTCATTTAGTTGACAACGTAAGTAATACTATGGGATTTATCGGATTGATTATGCCGTTTGCAGTAAGCGCATTCGGAATATTTTTAATGCGTCAGGCTTTCCTTGCAATCCCGAAAGAAATGGAAGAAGCCGCAATAGTAGACGGCTGCAACGCTTTTCAGGTATTTTGGAAAGTTTTGCTACCAATGGTTAAACCGTCATTAGCGGTTCTTGCAATATTTACATTCATTGGTTCATGGGGCGAATTTTTATGGCCGAGTATTGTTTTAACAAAAGAATCAATGTTTACTTTGCCTGTCGGAGTAAATAACTTGCAGGGAATGTTTTCTTCAAACTGGCGATATATTGCGGCAGGTTCAATTATTTCAACAATCCCGATTATTATATTTTTCTTAGCTTTGCAAAAATACTTTATATCTGGTGAAAACGAAGGTGCCGTTAAAGGTTAAATGTTTTAAAAATTTTCAAATAAAAAAGACAAGAGTTAAAAACCCTTGTCAAAAAATCGCTTTTATTATGTTTAAAACTATTTTTTCTTTACGTCATCTTTTATTACAATCAGATTATTCATTATCTTCATTGCGGTAGTCGGAAGAACAACGTGTTCTAAACCGTCAGCAATACTGATAATTTTACCTGCGCCCAATACTACTTCTTCACCTTTGTAAGTGAATTTGTAATCTGTGTCCCTGTCTGAACGAATTGTAATTTGTTGTGTTGTCATTTTTTTTCCTTTCAAAATCGATAACAAATAATATTATAAAAAATTTTTATCCTTTTTTCAAGCTCTTTTTAAAACTATTTTAAATATTTTGAGCATTCATGTCTGTCAACTGTTTGCTGTTGTGAAGTTTCAAGATTTTTAACGGAAACTTTGTTTTGAGAAATTTCATCTTCGCCCAATATCAAAGCATATTTAGCGGATTTTGATGCTTTTTCAAGCTGTTTTGTAAATTTCTTATTAGCTAAATCCATTTCAATATTAAAACCTTGAGAACGCAATTCTTGAGCGAGTTTAAAGGCTTCCGTCATATCATTTGAAACAATAAATCCGTCTGATATTGTTTGCTTTCTTTCGGGTAATAAAGATATTAATCGCTCCATACCCATTGCAAACCCGACAGCAGGTGTATGTTCGCCGCCTAACTGTTCAACAAGTCCGTCATATCTTCCGCCGCCGCAAACTGCATTTTGAGCGCCGAGATTATTGGATTTTATTTCAAATACCGTCCTTGTGTAATAGTCTAAACCTCTTACTAAAAGTTTATTTTCACTGTATTTTATACCCAATTTATTTAAGTAATCTTTTAATTCAACATAATGTTTTTTACAATCATCACATAAGAAATCGGAATTTATAACTTCTTGAATTTCAGGTTTTGCATAAATTGCCTGACAGGATTCTACCTTACAATCCAATAAACGCAACGGATTTTTTTCAAATCTTTCCTGACAATCATCGCACAATTTATCTAAATAAGGTCTTATTACATTTTTAAGTTTTTCTTTGTATTCTAAACGGCATTTCGGACATCCTAAAGAATTGATTTCAACTGATAAATCAGTTAACCCGACAGATTTTAAGAAGTTTTCAGCCATTAAAATTACTTCTGCATCAGCAGTCGGTTTATCTATACCAAACATTTCAACGCCAACCTGATGAAACTGTCTTTGTCTGCCTGCCTGCGGGCGTTCATAACGAAACATCGGACCATGATACCAGAGTTTAACGGGAGCCGATAATCTTGACATGCCGTTTTCTATATAAGAACGAACAACGCCTGCTGTGTTTTCGGGACGAAGTGTGATTGAACGATCGCTTTTTTCAAAAGTATACATTTCTTTATTAACAATATCTGTCGTATTGCCGACACCTCTTGCAAAAAGCTCTGTAGCTTCAATTATGGGGGTTCTTATTTCTTTTGCTCCGAAAGATGAAAAAACTTTGTTTGCGCAATCTTCTACAAACTGCCAAGTTTCAACATCTTGAGGTAAAATATCTTTTGTTCCTTTTAATACTTTAATCTGTTTCATAATGTTTTTATTATATTACAAAAAAGTTCATTAAAAAATCTTTTATTTTTGAATTAATTTTTATAATTAATAATTAATATAATATATAAATTAATTAATTATATTAATATATCATGGTTGTTGTAAGTAAAATTAATTGTAAAAAAGCTCTAAAAATTAGTAATAACTTGAAATTTTACTGTAAGAAAATTGTAAAATAAAATTAAAAAATTTCTTATTTTTGTAAAATAAAAGCTGAAAAATATCCCATGTAGAATACAAAAATATATTTTACATTACATTTTACATGTATTTAACAGATAAAGCCCGACATAAAAATTTTTTGTAAGGCAGAAATTTCAATATATGTTTTTAAGGATTATACGGATAATCTTTTTTTAATTTCCATCCGTCATACATTAAAAGCGTACTGCAATATTCAGGCGCTTGTTTACATTGTTTGAGAGCATCTTTTCTTGTTTTAACAAGACCCGTACCGTAAGTATTAAATATGTCCAGTTTATTGCCAAAATACGCATTCCTCATATCATCATCAAGGCAATTTAAGAAATCAAAAACATCCGCTCCCATTTTATTCGGTTTATTATCATTGCCGTTAATATCATAATATATGTCAATACAATTGAAGTTCCAAAACTTAAATGATGAACCGTCGGGCAAATAATATTGATAACTCTTATCTTGCAGGGTCTTTGTCTTATATTTGAAATAAGGCGCAAGATACCTGTCAAAGAAAGCTGCAGCATTTTTGTTATTTTCTTCCATATTGTTACTGCCGTTTTCATTATAAACTCTGTCCTCTTTATCCCAATTAATTGCTCTGCAGTTTTTTATCTCGGATATTTGTATGGCTGTTCTCATATTGGAATAAAACTTTTTTAACCTTACAGATGCAACATGAGCCCTATAATTTGATACAAGTGTAGGAATGGTCATAACAGATATCGCTCCTACTATTGCAAGTGCAATAAGTAACTCTGCAGGAGTAAACCCTTTTTTCATACTTTACCTCCATGGTTCTATATATAGAAAACTTTACAAAAATTTTTAGTATTTTATTTCTATGTATGCAACACCTAAACAGCGAAAAATCTCAAAAAATCCTTGAAATACTTGGGCAAATTATCAAACAGGAAAGAGAAAAACAAAAAAAATCTCTAAGACTTTTTGCTGATGAATATGATATTCAAAAATCATTGTTAAGTCGTTTAGAAAGCGGAAAAAATGAACCAAAATTAATATCTTTATGGTCGATAAGCGAAGCTTTGGGCCTAACCTTATCTCAACTAATAAAAAAGGTAGAAAATAAGCTTCCGAAAGACTTTTCACTAATAGAAAAATAATAATGTTGATAAAATGTCAGATTTGGCGATTCTTCGCTTACGTTCAGAATAACCAAAAGAAACTTTTTTATATTTAAATCAATAAACTTCCTTTATGAAAGAAAGTAATATTTGTGATAATATAAAATCAGATTAAAAGAGGTATTTTATGGAAAAGATTATATTAACGGGCGATCGTCCGACCGGAAGATTGCATGTAGGACATTATGCTGGTTCTTTGAGAGAAAGAGTAAGACTGCAAAACGAAGGTAATTTTGACAAAATATTTATTATGATTGCTGATGCTCAGGCTTTGACAGACAATGCGCAGCATCCCGAAAAAGTCAGAAGTAATATTTTAGAGGTTGCTCTTGATTATCTTGCTTGCGGAATAGATCCGAATAAATCAACTATTCTTATTCAATCAATGATTCCCGAACTTTGTGAATTAACCTTTTACTATATGAATCTTGTTACCGTTTCCAGAGCAATGAGAAATCCTACCGTTAAAACGGAAATTAAAATGCGCGGATTTGAAACAAACATTCCTATGGGATTTTTGGCTTACCCGATCAGCCAAACTGCTGATATTACGGCGTTTAAAGCTACAACTGTTCCGGTCGGCGAAGACCAGGAGCCTATGATTGAACAATGCAGAGATATTGTTCATAAGTTCAATGCAACTTATGGCGAAACACTTATTGAACCAAAAATTCAACTTCCTAAAAATGCCGCATGTATGAGATTGCCCGGTATTGACGGAAAAGCAAAAATGAGCAAATCTTTAGGCAACTGCATTTATTTATCAGATGAACCGAATGTTGTAAAACAAAAAATCATGTCAATGTTTACCGACCCTAACCATTTGAGAATTGAAGATAAAGGTGAAACGGACAATAACCCTGTATTTATATATTTAGATGCGTTTGCAACAGATGAACATTTTAAAGAATTTTTACCCGAATACAATAACCTTGATGAGTTAAAAGCGCATTATCGCCGTGGCGGTTTGGGTGATGTTAAGGTTAAAAAATTCCTGAATAACGTTATGCAAAGTATACTTGATCCTATCAGAACAAAACGTCATGAATGGGAAAACAAAAAAGACGAAGTTAAAGAAATTCTTTATACGGGAAGTATAAAGGCAAGAGAAGTTGCCGCACAAACACTGGAAGAAGTGCGCAATGCGATGCAAATAAATTATTTTAACAAATAAGAATTATAGAATTTAATTAAAATAAAATTTTTTATTGTCTTTAGCTCTGTTGCTTTTCATAAAATCTCTTATTGTTGCGGGATAGCGTAAATCATTATATTTCAAAATAAGGGCAAATTTTTCTTCGTCCGAAATATCAAGATGTCTTGGATTTTTAATATTTATTTCTGATTTTGGCTGTAAATGTTTGTCTATATAGTCTTTATATATGTTTTTGTATTTTACAAACATATTTGTTGCAAAATCTGCATCTCCGACCCACGGATCAACTATTATTGTTTTTTTATTATAATGTCCGTCAAATTTTGAACCGTCTTTGTTAAAAACACAAATGCTGTGATCTATAAGGTTTCCGTCAACAGTTAATCTTGCAACACATGGATCTTTAACCCCGTTCATTTTCAAAATTGCTGCTGACATAAAGGCTTCTTCACCGCAATTTCCGAGCTTGTCATATTTAAACTGATTTATAATACTGTCTATTAATTTGACATCGCTTTTACACCCGTAGCGCCAGAAATTTCTGGCAATATTTATTTTATCAACAACTTTTTGCTGCCATTTTATAATGCGCAGCATTTGTATTTCTTTACTTGAAAAAGCAGGTTTGCCGTTTGTTAGAGCGTAATACATGTATTGATTTTTGTCCACGTAATTTTTAACCGATACACAAGTATGAGATGGTGATAAATGCGGAATGGATTTAACTTTACGGCATACCCATTGTGCATCCAGAATTTGAGGACATCTTGAGGTAAAATTTATATTTGTTGCAGAAATATTATTATTCACATTTTCATAAATACACGTAAAAATATTTTTTAATACTGAATAATAAAATTTTTACATAATTTAAAATGAATAATACAATTATTTCTTCATTATTGTAGGGACTGCTACGGGGATATCTCCGTTGCAATCCCTACTCTTATTATAAACCGTTTTTCTTATTTTTTTAATGTTGTTTATTTATTCTCTGAAAGTAATTTGTGCATAGGTTTTTTGCAATTTTTCACGAACCGACTGCATCTGAGCATCAATAATTTCATCTGTTAATGTAGCGTTATCATATTGCATTTTAATTCTGAACGCAACTGATTTAAACCCTGCATCAATATGTTCGCCCTGATAGATATCAAAAATTTCGACACCTTTAAATATATTTTGTTTAACCGAAGTTTTTATAACTTTTTCTATATCGGCACAAGTAACATCATCATTTATGATAAATGCGATATCACGACGTACTTCAGGATATTGCGGGATATGTTTAAATCTTGGTACTGATTCTTTTACCGCATTAATCAATTCATCTAAATTGAGATTAAATAAATATGCTTTTTGATTTAATTTCAATTTATCAACCAAAGTCGGATGTAATTCACCGAAATATCCGATAGGTAACGGTTTTTTGCCTAAAAGTATTACTACGCCCGTTCTGTACGGATGTAAAATATTGTATTTTGAAACTAAATCGGTTTCGTCTAAAGATACGTACTTAATTCTTCTTGAAACTTCCAATTCATCAAACAGATTTTCCAAAATACCTTTTACGTAATAAATGCTTACGGGAATTTTAACTTCCCATTTTGAATTTTGAATTTCGCCTGTCAAAATTCCTTCAAGAACTCTGGTTTCTTTTACGCCCGTATGTTTTTCATCGGCTTCACCGTTTTTAATATAAGTTTTACCGATTTCGTAAGCCCATAAAGTTTTTTGACCGTTATCAAAATTATTTTTCATACAATTCAAAACACTAACAGCCATATTTTGTCTGAGCATTGAATATTCTTCACTTGCGGGATGTAAAACTTTTACTGCATTTTCATCATCGTAAGTCATTTTAAATTTATCTAAAAGAGATTTTCCGATTAATGAACTTGTTTGAATTTCGGTCAATCCTGAAGATAACATCATTTCATTAATTATTGAAACAACTCTTTCTTCTTTTGTTATACTCGGAACTTCCGATTTTGCAGGCAAAGTCGGAGTGATTTTATCCATACCGTTAATTCTTGCAATTTCTTCTATCAAATCGATTTCACGTGTAACATCGTTTGCTCTGAAACTCGGTACAAGGAATTTTGCAGCCATATCGTTTCCGCCGAGTTTTTTAAATCCGAGTTTTTCCAAAATGTTTATACATTTTTCGGGTTCGATTTCACACCCTAAGATACGTTTGATTTGAGGATATCTCAAAGTTATTTCAATCGGAGGAAGTTTATTTTCTCCCGTTTCAACAACACCGACAACCTGAGCATCCGCATAATCCGTAAGCAATTGCATTGCACGCATCAGGGCAGGTTTAATCGCTTCAATATCAATGCCTCTTTCGTATCTTGCGCTTGCTTCACTTCTGTACCCTACACTTCTTGAAGATTTTCTGTTTGATACGGGTGTAAAATATGCGGCTTCGAGTGCTAATGATGTTGAATTTTCATCAATTTCGGAATTTTCTCCGCCAAAAACACCCGCTAAACATACACCTTTATCTTTAGTTGCAATTAAAACAGACTCATTGGTTAAATCTCTTTCAACACCGTCAAGAGTTGTAAGTTTTTCACCCTCTTTTGCACGTCTTACGCACAAATAACCGTCCAATTTATCCGCATCAAATGCGTGCATCGGACATCCGTATTCAAGCATTACATAGTTTGTAATATCAACAACATTGTTAATTGCTCTCATACCTGATGCTTCAAGTCTTTTTTGCATCCAATCGGGCGACGGTTTAATTTTTATATTTTTTAAAAGTCCTAAAGAATAGTATTTGCAAACATCTTTATCTGAAATTTCTACTTTAAATTTGTCTGTTGTTAAATCTTTTGTGCATTCAATAGGATTGAATTTTAACGGTTTATTAAATAAAGCGCACAATTCTCTTGCAACACCAAGAATTGACATTTGATCGCCACGATTTGCGGTCGGTGCAACGTCAAGAACCGTATCTTTTTCAAAACCTAAAACATCTTTTACATCTTCTCCTATTTTTACATCGGGGAAAATATTATTTAAAATTAAAATACCATCTTCTTGCTGATAGTTTCTTCCGGAAACCCCGAGTTCATCATCGGAACAAAGCATTCCTTGAGATTCTACCCCTCTTATTACTGCAGGTGTAAGTTCAAATTGTTCTCCCGTTTTTCTGTCCAAAACTTTTGAACCGACGCTTGCATAAGGAACAATTTGTCCTTCTTTAATATTTTGCGCACCGCATACAACTGTTTTTAATCCTGAACCCGTGTTAACTGTTACAAGATGTAGTCTGTCAGAATTCGGGTGTGCATCAATTTTTTCAATTTTTACGGTTTTAATATTAGTAAATTTTGGTTTTACTTCTTCTATACCCTCAACTTCTAATCCGCTCATAGTAAGCTCGTGAGCAATTTGGGACGGTTCAATATCCGATATATCCACAAATTCGTTTAACCAATTTAATGATACCTGCATTTATATTTTCCTCTTTATTTTTTTAGCTGTTTTATATTATTTACAAAAATGTTATTAGTCGCTTTCGGCAACAACCGTTGCGATTTGTTCGCCGTAACTGTCTACACAGCCGTTAGTTTCCTCAACAATATACATCAAATCTTTTTTGCCCTCGATTGCTTTTTCTGCGCAATCCATAGCATCGTCGTAATCTTTAAATTCACCGATTAAATTTTTTGATAATTGAGATTTATCTTTAGCAGTATAAACTTGAAACATTTTTACTCTCCTTTTCTCTTTTTATACCGCTATTTTTACAAAAAAATAAGGCTTTTTCAAGCCTTATTTTTAATTTATTCAAATGTTTCTCCTAATTTCACTTCAATTGACCTGAAAAACGGAAGCCCCGTTTTGTGCCTGTTTTCAAAATCAAATATTTTTGATTTTTGTTCGGGCTTTTCTACTATATATTCGGAAATTTCATCTTCAATTTCTGTTGTCGGTTTTTGCGGTTTAACATATTTGGAAATTTTTTGGAGCATTAATAATTCGTTTTCATCAATATTATTTGTTTTGTTTTGATAAACCGTTCCGAATTTTGAAGCTCTTGTCAGATTTTCGTATTTCATTGCTTTTGACATTGTTTCATCCAAAGTGTTAGTTAACATTATCTTCTCCCTTATTATTCTATATTATAAAACCTTTGGCAAAAATTAAAATACATCTTTTGGTTGAATATGAGAAAGGTTTACACTATTTGGAGCGTTCGCAAAAACAAAAATGTAAATAAATGTTAAAAAAGTATATACAAAATAAATATATTAGAAATATTACATGTCAATTTCGTACAACAAAAATTCTTTTTAAATACATAGGGGATAATTCAACACATTTAAAGAGGAAAAATAAAGGGGGATTAAGAATGGGAAGAATTCAAAACGTAAAACAAAACGGTTATGGCAAACACTTAAACACTTACAACAACAAAGGTAAAAAAGTCGGACCGAAGAATTTAAAAGAATTAAAAAAACAACGTGCAGCAACACAAAAAGCAAAGGTTCAAACACCTCAAGTACATACACCGACAGCTACACCCGCTGCAACAAATGTTTTTGAAGAAGCAAAAATATTACATCCGCAAAGCAATATTCCCGCAGCCGAAATTGTAACAGGCGAAGCAGTTGAACAAGGTGTTAAAAAAGCAGCA
>Ga0256406_1001107_pt1 | contig 44676 bp, 30 predicted proteins | sample RumenRJG_03DNA_FD_185986 | JGI IMG/M metagenome (GOLD analysis project Ga0256406, IMG submission 185986) | Bovine rumen microbial communities from Lethbridge, Alberta, Canada - RJG_03 | ecosystem: Host-associated > Mammals > Digestive system > Stomach > Rumen | place: Canada: Alberta | collected... | reverse complement strand
TTAGTCGAAAGCCAAAACTTGTACAAAAATGGCATGGCGTCAGGGCTGTATGGGCAGTATGAATATGCAATGCGAATTGAATTTATATAGCACATTTCTGAAAAAGGTACTTTTTCAGCAGCTTCGGGTTTATCCCAGCCCTACCAACAGCGGACAAGATACAAAGCAAATACCCCGCAGCAGCGAGGGTGGGGATAAACCCCACCCCTACGTTGGATGTGTGCTGCAGATGTCTTATTATCAGCGGTTTGCAGAGAAATTAGGGATGGTTAGTGGCTTTTGCCATTTTCCAAGCCGCATGTCAGAACCGGCCTTATGTAGCGGTGTAGCGGTGTAGCGCATGAGCAATGAGCAATTAGCAGTGAGCAATGAGCAAGTAGGGGGGGGAGTTAGGGGTTTTCGCTATTTCTGTTTTCATCAGCATTCTTATTTTCGACTTGCAAATATACAACCTTTTTCGAACTCACCAACTCCCCGCCCTTTTCTTTTCCTCCCCTCATCCGCTACACCGCTACCTCACTGCTCATTGCTCACTGCTCATTGCTCATTGCGTTGCACCGCTACACCGCTACACCGCTACATTTATAGCTATCACATGTCGGAATAAGCGTATTTGTAAAAAAAGAAGATAAACAAACAAATAACATAAAATGCTAATATTTAATAAATTAAATAATAATATAATATATAGTATTATAATATATTTTTACTCTATAGTCTCATTTTCTGTGTTTTCCTCGTCGCATGTCTGTATCGGCCTTATGTAGCGGTGTAGCGGTGTAGCGGTGTAGCGCATGAGCAATGAGCAGTGAGCAATTAGCAATTAGCAGTGAGCAGTGAGCAATTAGAAGTGAGCAAGGATGGGAGTTTAGGAGTTAGGAGTTTTCGCTATTTCTGTTTTCATCAGCATTCTTATTTTCGACTTGCAAATATACAACCTTTTCCGAACTCACCAACTCTCCCCGCCGTTTTTCTTTCCTCCCTCATCCGCTACACCGCTACCTCACTGCTCATTGCTCACTGCTCATTACTCATTGCGTCGCACCGCTACACCGCTGCCTCATTGCTCACTGCTCATTGCTAATTGCTCATTGCATCATCCGTCGCACCGTCGCACCGTCGCATTTATAGCTATCGCATGTCGACAATATTACAAGAAGAAATCAGCTTTGTCGCCTATTACCACATTCCCATTATGGGAATCTGCTTATTGACTCACAAACAATAAATATGCGCTTTTTATACAATAAATACCCGCCCCGTAAACGATAAAGATAGAAAAATGAGGGTTACGGCTTGTTGTTAACAGATTTTAACGGCAATAAAGGGCGAAAATTTGGAATCGGCGTTTTTGTTTGCTACCTTTGCCGACAGATAGAATCCTCGCAAATATCCCATTTCCTCCGGGCGGTCGCCGCCGCTACGACAATCATATATTTCGGCAGTCCCACCTGCCAAAACTGAATGCAAAGATTATTCTATAGGAGCTATAGACGCTATAGGAGCTATAGGAGCTATAGGAGCTATAGACGCTATAGGAACTATAGACGCTATAGGAGCTATAAGAGCTATAGAAAACTATTGCCCCTACAGCAACCCGCTGAGGCTTGGGGCTCCCCCCCATGCCTCGCTCAGAGCAGGCCTTTGGTGGAGGGCAGCTCGAAGTGATAGATATCGCGCCTGACAGCCATCTTTAGGGCTCGTGCGAGAGCCTTGAATATTCCCTCGATTTTATGATGCTCGTTGGTGCCCTCGGCTTTGATATTCAGGTTCATACGTGCCGCATCGCTGAGACTCTTGAAGAAATGGAGGAACATCTCCGTGGGCATGTCGCCAATCTTCTCGCGGTGGAAATCGGCATCCCAGACGAGCCATGGGCGTCCGCCGAAATCGAGGGCCACCTGACAGAGACAGTCGTCCATGGGCAGGCAGAACCCGTAGCGCTCTATGCCGCGCTTGTCGCCCAAGGCCTTGCCGATACAGTCGCCGAGGGCAATGGCCGTATCCTCGATAGTGTGGTGCTCGTCGACGTTGAGGTCGCCTTTGGTGTGGATGGTGAGGTCCATCATACCGTGTTTGCCAATCTGCTCAAGCATGTGGTCGAAGAATCCGAGTCCCGTGTCGATATCGCATTTTCCCGATCCGTCGAGGTTCAGCCGGATATAGATGTCAGTTTCTTTCGTTGTCCGCTTGACCTCAGCCACCCTTTCTCCGGCAAAGAGAATCTCGGCGATTTTGTCCCATGTCATTCCGTCCTTGCCGAGGATGAGGGCCTTGCATCCGATATTCCTTGCCAGCTGTGCGTCACTCTCCCTGTCGCCGATGACAAAGCTGTCGGCGAGGTCGTACTTCTCGTTGCCGATGTATTCCTTCTCCAACATTCCGATACCGGGCTTGCGCATTGGCGAGTTGTCGGCGGGGAAATGGTTGTCGATGAGCTGGTCGTCGAAGGTGATGCCCTCGCCACGAAGAGTCTGAAGGATAAAGTTGTGGACCGGCCAGAAGGTATCCTCGGGAAAGGCGTCGGTACCGAGTCCGTCCTGGTTGCTGACCATGACGAATTTGAAGTCGAGTTTCTTACGTATGAATCCGAGGTTTCGGAACACTCCGTCGACGAATTTCAACTTTCCGAACGAGTCGACCTGCTCGTCGTCGGGCTCTTCGACGATGGTTCCGTCGCGGTCGATGAACAATACCTTTATCTTATTCATTTCTTTGTGCTTTGATTTCGTTGTTTGCGTTTTCCCGTTTCCGTTGCTGCTGGATGTTGTCGCGTGTGAGGATGGCTCCATGAGCGTAGGCCAGGGCGTAAGTCTGCCACAGCTGTGCGAAGAGGAAGAAGAATCCCGTCAGTGCGCCGACGAAGAAGAGTATGAGCGGGAACAGTGTGGGCAGTCCTGAGGGGTCGCCGCCGCTGACACCGATATGGTCGCTGATGACTCCGTAGACGCATATATAAAGGGGTATACAGAGAACGAGCGAGAGGGCCACCATGATGATGCAGCTCATGAGTAGGGTGGAGAAGAGATAGCCCCAGTGCTTGAATCCCGTGAACAGGGCTTTGGTGGGTCTCGGCCGCTCCTCGAGCATTGTCTCCATGGCCACGTTGATACATGGGATGCATATCAGCGGAACGACAAAGAATGGTATGGCCCACATCATGGCCTTGGTGGCCCGCCATAGCTTTTCCTTTGGTTTTCCGCCGTCGATGAGCTGGAAGAGTCGTCCGTTCCAGAATATTGATGCTACAACGAGAGCCGCAATGGCGGCAATCTCGGCGGGTAGATAATGGAAGTAGAAGGCTACGAGGGTCAGTCCGAGGATGACTCCGAAGACCAGTGCCTCTATCCACGATCCGAAAAGTATTGTACGAATGTTGGCCCGGAAGAGTTTGTATCCCGATGCCAGACTTGCAGAGAAACTGCGGTATTTATATATCTGATCCATATTAATTTCTTCGTCTGAATTCAGCGCAGACTATTGCCGTTGCTATTGCCACGTTTAGCGAGTCGGCTGTTGCGCGTCCCTTCGGGTAGTTGGGTATGAGCAGTGGTTTGCTGACGAGCCCCATGACCTCTGCCGATATGCCGTTGCCCTCGTTGCCCATAACGATGAGTCCGGCGGCAGCGAGATCCGTAGAGTAAATGTCGTTGCCGCCGAGCGATGTGCCGTAGACGGGGAATCCCTTGGGGAGAGCCCTGAGCAGCTCCGGCAGGTCGGTGTAGTGCACCCTCACGCGGGCTATGCTGCCCATGGTGGCCTGAATAACCTTAGGGCTCCAGCAGTCGGCAGTCGTGTGGGAGCAGTAAATGTCCTCAATACCGAACCAGTCGGCAATGCGGATGATGGTGCCCACGTTGCCGGGGTCCTGAACGCCGTCAAGGGCCAGCGAGAGCTTACTGCTGTCGACGACGGGAGCACACTCTGTATCTTCCTCAGCCACATAGTTAGGAAATCGGAAGATGCCCACTACACCTTGTGGATGCTGCAAGAAACTGACTTGGCGCACGTCGGCATCATCGTCGATAATCTCGTCGGCGGTGAACCCCGCCGCTTGCAGATCGTCAACGACTTTAGGCCCCTCAGCAACGAAGAGCCCCGTCTTCAGCCGGCCTTTCTTTGTAGCCAGCGACTTGATGAGTTTTATTCTGTTTTTTGAAATCACATTGCAAAAATACAAAAAAGTATCAACAAAAGCCATGAGGTCATAAGTTTTTTGTATCTTTGCCGAAAATTTAGCGAAAATTTATGTTTAGGGATAATAAAAGAGTAGTTGTTCATTTTCTTTTTGCCGTCGTCGTAGTCATGCTGATTACGGCATGTTCGGCAAGTAAGTTTATCCCCGACAACAGATTTATGCTCGACAAGGTGGTAATGAAATCGGACAGACCCGGCTTTGATGCTGCCCAGCTGGCTCCCTACATCCGTCAGAAGTCGAATTCGCGCTGGTTCTCGCTCTTTAAGATTCCTCTTGGAACCTATTCGCTTTCGGGCAAGGACACTACGAAGTGGATCAACCGCACACTGCAGCGCATCGGTGAGCAGCCTGTGCTTTTCGACTCGGCTCAGGCGCGGCTCTCCTGCGAGGACCTGCGCACGGCCATGCAGAATATGGGCTATATGAATGCGAGTGTCGGCTTTGAGGTGAAGAAGAAGCGCAAGTGCCGTCTAGATGCCGTCTATACGCTTCATCCCGGTGATCCGTTTCTCATCCGCCATTTCAGCTACGACATCCAGGACAGCGGTGTGGAGCGGGTTCTGCGGCCGTTCATCACGAAGAATTTTGCGCCCCGCCAGTTTACCGTTGCCGACCTCGACAAGGAGCGCACGCGGCTCACGGCAATCCTCAACGATTCGGGCTATTATCACTTCCATAAGGACTTCATACAGTTCTCGGCCGACAGTGCCCGTGGCTCCCATGATGTCGACGTGACCCTCCATCTGATGAAATACCGTAAGACATCCGACGACAGTGCCGTCAGCCATCCGCGCTATAGGATAGGAAGCGTGAGATTCATTGCCGGCGACAGCACCGGTCTGCACCTGCGGCGGTCGGTGCTCGCCAACAGCTCGGCCATCAGCGAGGGCAGCTATTTCAGCTCCTCCGCCCTCAAGCGCACTTACAACAACTTTGGTCGGTTGGGAGCTGTGAGGTATACGAATATCGACTTTGCCGAGCATCCCGACAGCAATCTCCTCGACTGTAATATTCAGATTTTCAACCAGAAACCCAATACCATCTCCTTTCAGCCCGAGGGCACCAACACCTCCGGCGACTTCGGTGCGGCAGCGTCGCTGACATATCAGAACCGGAACATCTTCCGTGGCTCCGAGCTGTTCAGTTTGCAGCTGCGGGCCGCTTTTGAGGCCATATCGAAACTCGACGGCTATGACGCCCACGACTATGAGGAGTACAGTGTCACCGGGTCGCTGCAGTTCCCACGATTTGTGGCTCCGTTCCTTTCCGACCGACTCCGCTATCGCAGTACGGCAACATCGGAAATAGCTGTGTCATGGGACTTGCAGAACCGCCCTGAATTCCACCGGCGAGTGTTCTCGTCGGCGTGGAAATACCGGTGGAGCGACCATAAGCATGACATAAACTACAACCTCGACCTCCTCGACCTCAACTATGTCTATATGCCGTGGATAAGTCCGACGTTCAAGCACGACTATCTCGACAGCGTCTCGAACCGCAATGCCATCCTGCGCTATAACTACGAGGACCTCTTCATTATGAAGGTGGGTTTCGGATTGTCGTACAGTAATGCACGTAACGCGCTGAGAGCCAATATCGAGACGGCCGGCAACATACTGCGCTTGCTCTCGAAACCATTGTCGTTCAGCCGCGATGCCCAGGGCCACTACCAGCTCTTCAATATCGCTTATGCCGAATATATGAAGTTCGACTTCGACTATACTCACCACATTCCTCTCGCTCCCGAAACTCAACTCGTGTTGCACACCGACTTCGGAATAGCGTGGCCTTACGGCAACAGCTCGGTGCTGCCCTTCGAGAAACGGTACTTTGCCGGTGGCGCTAACTCGGTGAGGGGATGGAGCGTAAGAGAGTTGGGGCCGGGAACGTTCAGGGGCCACGACGGACGCATCGACTTCATAAACCAGACCGGTGACATGAAACTCGACCTCAATGCTGAGATGCGGTCGCATCTGTTCTGGAAGTTCGACGGAGCTGCATTCATCGACGCGGGAAACATCTGGACCCTGCGCGCTTACGCTGATCAGCCCGGTGGTCAGTTTAAGTTTAAGAATTTCTATAAGCAGATAGCATTGGCCTATGGTCTCGGTCTGAGGCTGAACTTCGATTATTTCATCCTGCGCTTCGATATGGGAATGAAAGCTATCAACCCGGCTTACGAGAATAACAAAGAGCATTATGCCATCATTCATCCTGACCTCGGCCGCGACTTCACGTTCCACTTCGCCGTCGGACTGCCGTTCTGATGAATGGCTGAGAGTTCTTCGCAGCTGCGCGATAATACATTGATAATTAATGAGTTGCACCTATCCGCCGTAGGGGCGGGGTCTATCCCCGTCCTCGCAACTGCAGGGTGTATATTTGGGATTTCACACATATTAATGGTTCATCCTCATCCTCGCAGCTGCGTGATATATGTTTTGCATCTCGTCCGCAGCCGGTAGGACGGGGATAAACCCCGCCTCTACGGTGGATGTGTGCTGCAAGCGTCTAAGTATCAACGGTTTGTATGATGTTTTAGGTGTTGTTTAATGTGATTTATTATCCTTTTGTTTTCAGCGTGGGGTGGAGTAGAGGGTACCCGTTCCGCTGTTGAGGGCAACTATCTGCCCTCTTCCTTAATCTGCCGGAAGGTGTAGGCCATGATTGGAACGGTGAGGAAGAACGACAGCACATCACTGCAGCTCTGGCACATTTCCACCCCCGTGAGGCCGAACCAGTGCGGGAGAACGATAATCAGCGGAATGAAGAACAATCCACGGCGTGAGGCTGCGAGGATATTGGCTCGCCAGGGCTTGCGGCACACTTGCGTCATCATATTGCTCGTCATGCTGAAAGCGTTGAGCGGATAGGTGCAGAGCTGCCATACAAGAGCCGCTGATCCAATCCTCACCACATCGGGATCGTCGCGGAAGATGTGGATGATGCTGTCGGAAAAGATTATCCCCACGGCACCGACGATTATCAGAAAAAAGGTGCCCGTCTTGACGGTGAACCAATAAGCGGTCCTCATTCGTGGATAGAGACGGGCACCATAACAGAAGCCGCAGAGGGGCTGGAACCCTTGTCCCAGTCCCACCACGGCCGACATGACGAACATCGTTATTCTGTTGACTATCGACATTGCAGCTATTGCAGCGTCGCCGAAGGCTCCGGCAGCAATGTTCAGGGCTATCGTGGCTATGCAGCCAAGGCCCTGGCGACTCAGCGACGGACTGCCCCCGTAGAATATTTCTTTAATCGTCAGCCACGACGGATGAAAGTTACTCCAGCTGATGGTGATATTTTCCGGTCGGTGGGTCATGGCTATGAGGATGAAAAATGATACCACCTGACCGATGACCGTTGCCCACGCGGCTCCCGCCACCCCCATATCGAAACCGAAGATGAGCAGAGGGTCGAGGAGACAGTTGAGGACAGCTCCCGACACAATGCCGACCATGGCAAGACGGGCGTTGCCCTGCAGACGCATCTGGTTGTTGAGGGTCAGCGATGAGGTGAGAAATGGTGAGCCGAGGAGCACTATGCCCATGTAGCGCTCGGTGTAGGGCAGTATCGTCGGGGTGCTCCCCAGCCATAACGACAGCCGCCGAAGCAGCAACTCGCAGACAACGAGGAAAATCAATCCGAAGAAGAACGAAAGGAAGAAACCGTTGGAGGCCATGACGACGGCGTTCTGATGCCGCTTGGCACCGAGCTCGCGCGAGATGTAGTTGCCCGATCCATGGCCGAAGAAGAATCCAAAGGCCTGAGCTATAAACATTATCGAGAAGACGATGCCTACGGCAGCCGTCGACTGGGTGTCGATTTGTCCGACGAAGAATGTGTCCACAATATTATATATGCTTGTCACGAGCATGGATATTATTGTGGGTACAGCCATCGCCACGACAACCTTGTCGACGGGCTCCTCGGTAAGAAATCTATAGTTGTCCTCTTCTGTGTGCATTAACGTTCCTCGTTTCTCAAAGAGATTATTCGTGGTGATAGGGTTCACCTTTTATAATAGTGCAGGCGCGGTAGAGCTGCTCGACGAAGATTAGCCGGACCATCTGATGGGAGAATGTCATCCGCGACAACGAGATGAGTGCGTCGGCGCGGTTGTAGACATCGGGTGAGAAACCGTAGGGTCCTCCGATGACGAAAACGAGGTCGCGGCCACTATTGCGCCGTTTCTCTACCCATTTTGCAAACTCCATGCTTCGGTATTCGGTGCCGTGTTCGTCGAGGAGCACCACGAAGTCGGAAGGGGAGATGGTCTTGAGAATCATCTTCCCCTCCTTGTCCTTCTGCTGGCTCTCGCTCAGCGATTTTGTCGACTTGAGCTCGGGAAGCACTTTGACGGCGAAGGGAGTATAGTGGCCAATGCGCTTGACATAGTCGTCGATACCCTCGTTGAAGAGTTTGCCGTTGGTCTTGCCCACAAGGATTAGGGTTGTCTTCATCGTTCCTCCTTTTCATCGCTGTGGCTGTCGGTGCCTTCAACTGACGGCCGATACTCGTTCTTTCGTTTGGGGTTCATGGGAAACCATCCTCTTTCCACCCGTTTCTTCTGTGAGAAGAGCTCTCCGATGCCCCAGAGCAGTGAGGCACCGAAGACAGCCAACAGCGTGGATATGAAGTCGTCGGCAACGAAGAGGGCTCCTACGACAGCCGCCAGACCACAGATGAGCCATATCCACCACGGTCGTGTACCGAAGTAATATTCGGTTTTGATGACCAGCGGATGGCAGAGCCCTATAATGAGAAATGTGAAGATAGCGAGCAGCACGCTCTTGAAGTTCAAGTCCATTTTGTCGTGTTATTTCTTTTTCAGTTCGTCGCGAATCTCGGTGAGCAGCTTCTCGGTCGGCGTAGGTTCGGCAGGTGCCTCCTTCTTGGGCTCCGGCTCCGGTTTGCGCAGAATCTTGTTGATGGCCTTAATCATCAGGAAGATGCAGAGGGCTATGACCAGGAAGTCGATGAGCGTCTGGATGAAGTTGCCGTAGTTGATTGTGGCCGACTTCATCTGTATTCCTTCGGCAATCTTTTCGGCCGGGAGGGTGACTTTAAGGTCGGAGAAGTTCACGCCTCCAATGAGCCATCCTATTGGCGGCATGATGATATCGTCGACAAGCGATGAGACGATCTTGCCGAAAGCACCTCCAATGATTACACCTACTGCCATGTCGATGGCATTGCCCTTAACGGCGAACTCCTTGAACTCAGTTAAGAATTTTCCCATAATACTTATTATTATTTATATGTTGTTGCATTGTCTGTCGCGCTTAGTGCATCCTTTGCAATATAGGAATAGCATTTCGATTTTAGTTTCGTGTTGCTATACCTTTTTTAATATTGTTTAATAGTCTAATCGGTTGCAAAATTAAGAATAAATTTGTATCTTTGCGCTCGAAAAGAATAAAATCTTTGTTAATGCCCCAAAATAGTCGAAGGAAATAATATTTTTCTAACAACTTTAAAATAAAAGCAATTAAAATGGCAAATGTTAAAGTAGCTATTAATGGTTTCGGCCGTATCGGTCGTCTCGCATTCCGTCAGATGTTCGCAGCTCCTGGTTATGAGGTAGTCGCTATCAACGACCTGACAAGTCCTAAGATGCTCGCTCAGCTCCTGAAGTATGATACTACTCACGGTGGTTATCAGGGCATTATCGGCGAGAAGCCAGTTCACACTGTTACATTCGACGATACTCCTTTCGAGGAGAACGGTAAAGAGGCTGCTGGTTACGTCGCTGTTGATGGCAAGAAGATTACCATCTACAAGGAGAAGGACGCAGCTAACCTGCCTTGGGGCGCTCTCAACATCGATGTCGTTCTCGAGTGCACAGGCTTCTACACATCTAAGGAGAAGAGCATGGCTCACATCAAGGCCGGCGCTAAGAAGGTTGTTATCTCTGCACCTGCAGGCAACGACCTGAAGACCATCGTCTTCAACGTTAACAACGAGACCCTGACAAAGGACGACCAGATCATCAGCGCAGCTTCTTGCACAACAAACTGCCTTGCTCCTATGGCAAAGGCTCTTAACGACAAGTACCCAATCCAGGCTGGTATCATGCAGACCATCCACGCTTACACTGGCGACCAGATGATTCTCGACGGCCCACAGCGTAAGGGTAACCTCCGTCGTAGCCGCGCAGGTGCTTGCAACATCACTCCTGCTTCTTCAGGTGCTGCTAAGGCTATCGGCCTCGTTCTCCCTGAGCTCAACGGCAAGCTCATCGGTGCTGCTCAGCGCGTACCGGTGCCAGATGGCTCTACAACTCTGCTCTACGCTGTTGTTAAGGGTAAGGACGTCACTGTCGACAGCGTCAACGCTGCTATGAAGGCTGAGGCTAACGAGAGCTTCGGTTACAACGATGAGGAGATTGTTTCGAGTGATATCCTCGGTATGCGTTACGGCTCGCTCTTCGACGCTACACAGACAATGGTTGTGAAGCTCGATGAGGATACTTACGAGGTTCAGGTCGTTTCTTGGTACGACAATGAGAACTCTTACACTTCTCAGATGGTTCGTACAATCAAGTACTTCGCTGAGCTGAAGTAATACCGGATGTTAATCGGTGCTGACAACATTCTGCCGGGCCGATAACAACAATACTACTTGCAGCCGTCTTCCGTTTGGAGGGCGGCTGTTTTCGGTTGTAGAGTTTTGATGTAAGGATTGCGGGGTGTGATGCTAAGATAGCAATTTCAGATGCTAAAATTGTAGAGTTGTTGATGCTAAGATTGCAGAGTCTGATGCCAAAAATCTTTACAACATTATAATAGCGTCCATTTGAGCGTGCAAAACGGGCTGTTTCATCGTCTGAAATGGACCGTTTCGCGTTGCAAAACGGACCGTTTTAGAACACAAAATGGCCGGTTCTGTAAGTCGCTGACAATCAGTTGATAACACGGACGAACTCAATCGGACTTCTGTTTGAATTATTTTTACTTTCCTCTCTCTTCAATTCTCCCTTTTCTTTAGTCTCTCTCCTTATTCTCGTTCCTCACTTTCAAACGCTCAGGCTCATTCGCTCCGATGGTCGCCGGACTGCTGTTGTCATTTCGTGATCCACCTCCTATAGTCATGAAAAAAAGTATGATGCTGACGAAAGGGCACAAAAATCCCTCGCCAAGGATTGATAATGGCTTTCGTCTTGTTGCTTTCATCATCTGCCGTTACTGACAGAATCTTGCTGATTGCAGTCGGACTAAAGTCAATCTTTAGCGAGGGAGAATTCGATTGTAATAGTTACGCCGTCGGCGTCACGCTTATTGATGCTGGTCGCGGAGCAAGTCGTTGACGGTCTTCACGGGGTTGAATGTCGACAGTGGTACTTCGACGAACACCGTGTTCCAGTCGCTCATCGCTCCATTCCACAGTCCCGGCAACTCGAGGGCTTTCAGCTCACGGCCGTTCTTACTCTTCGAAGAGATGAATCCGGTCTTCTTGTCGACGTAATCGGGGAGGTTGAAGGCTTTACCTTTATAGTCCTTTGTGGCGCAGACGAGGTCGACAGGATTGAAGTGTGTACCCTGCTTGAACATCTTCACGTATTCCTCGTTATTCTGGTCAATCTGACTCGACTCGAGAATTTGCAGACTGATGGTACCATCCTGATTATAAGTGAGGAACGGGCCGCCACCGGGCTCACCGACGTTCTTTACCATACCGCATACGCGTATTGGGCGGTTGAGTTTCTTCCTCAGATAAATGACGAGGTCGGCATCCTCAAGATCCTTGATGTCAGGCTTGCGGCAGCAGAGGTCGTGCTGAACGAAGCGGATAATCTCCTCCAAGCGCTCGTGGTTATATTCGCCGCTGTCGAGAATGCGAAGATAGTTGAAAATCTTTTTCTGTAAGCTTACGAGGACTCCGGCAATCAACTGCTTGTAGGTGACGGTGTCAGCTTTCAGTCGGTCGGGGACGACATTGTCAATATTCTTTATGAACACTACATCGGCATCAATCTCGTTGAGGTTCTCGATGAGTGCGCCGTGACCACCCGGACGGAAGAGCAGTGTGCCGTCGGCGTTGCGGAAAGGAGTATTGTCGGGATTGACAGCTACGGTGTCGGTACTCGGTTTCTGCTCAGAGAACGTGATATCGTATTTAACGCCGAACTCCTTCTCGTATTTTGCTACTTTCTCGGCCACTTTCTTCTTGAAGAGGTCCATGTGCTCATGGCTGACGGTGAAGTGGACGTGAGCCTCGCCGTTGGAGCTTGCGTAGAGAGCCGCTTCGACGAGATGCTCCTCCATAGGAGTGCGCGGACCGTCGGGGTAGCTGTGGAAGAGAAGGAGTCCCTTCGGCAGCTGACCGTAGTTGAGTCCCTCGCCGTTAAGCATGTTTGCCACGATAGCTTTGTACTGACCGGCCTCAAGCATCTCTTTAAGGCTCTTGCCGTTGTTCTGCTTGCACTTGTCGCAGAGCTCCTTGTGGAAGGCAAACTTCTTGATACCTGCGAAGAATTCCTTCTCGAAGTCAGTCTGTGGCTCGTCGTGGTCGCCGTTAAGAAAGGCGAACATATTCTTGAACATGCGGCTGGCGGCACCGCTGGCAGGAACAAACTTCACAATGCGATGGCCTGCGGCTTTATACTCCTGCCACGTCTTTATGTAGCTGTCGCGCTCCTCATCGGTGGGCACATAGATTCCTTTACCGGCACTGGCTGCTGCCTCAAGTTTCAGGAATGGGAATCCGGTCTTGAACTGTTCGAATTCTTCATTGAGCTTTTCCTCTGATATGCCTTTCCGGGCAATCAACTCTCTGTCTTTTTCTGATAGCATAAGAAAATGTATTAGGTTTTACTATTTATTCAGCAAAAGTACGTCAAAATATTCAAAATGCCAAAAAATTATGCCATAAATAAGAAAAAATTTATAACTTTGTAGCATAAAAGTTATTCGTTTGCCAATGGAGGAGAAGCTGATATTTACTGAACAAGAGAAAGAAGCCGCTGAAGCACTGACTTCAGAGCTCCGTGAGAAGCTCAAGGGTACTGTCCAGGAGGATGACATTTTGAGGCTGCGCCGTTCGCTGACCGATGCTGTCAACAGTGGAAAACTCATGCGCGACGCGTTTGGGTTGAACCCTGTTGTCAATGCTCTTCAAACGGCTAAGATAGCCATTGAGGACATCGGTTTGCGGCGCGATGGCGTGATGGCCATAATGCTCTACGACCCCGTATCGTGCTCTTGCATCTCACTGGATGATGTGGAGACCGACTTTGGCAGTGGGGTGCGCAATATCATTCATGGTCTTGTGAAGATTCAGGAACTGTATAAGAAGAATCCAAAGATTGAAAGCGAGAACTTCCGCAATCTGTTGCTGAGTTTCGCCGAGGATATGCGCGTCATCCTGATAATGATTGCCGACCGCGTCAATCTCATGCGGCAGATTCGGGACACCCCGAATGAGGAGGCTCGTCATGAGGTGTCGGAGGAGGCAAGCTATCTCTATGCCCCTTTGGCTCACAAACTTGGACTCTATCAGCTGAAGAGTGAGCTCGAGGACCTTAGCTTGAAGTATCTCGAGCATGACGCTTACTATGAGATTAAGGAGGACTTGAACGCCACGAAGCGTGCACGTGATGCTTATATCGACAGATTCATTGGTCCGGTTAAAGCAAAACTTGAGGCTGCCGGATTGAAATTCCACATCAAGGGCCGTACGAAGAGCATACACTCTATATGGCAGAAGATGAAGAAACAGCATTGTGGATTCAATGGCATCTACGACCTCTTTGCCATCAGAATTATCCTCGACTCACCACAGGAAAAAGAGAAGATGCAGTGCTGGCAGGTCTACTCCATTATTACCGATATGTATCAGCCTAATCCTAAGCGACTGCGCGACTGGCTTTCGGTGCCTAAATCGAATGGCTATGAGAGTCTGCATATAACCGTGCTCGGACCTGAAAATAAATGGGTTGAGGTGCAAATCCGTACCGAGCGTATGGATGAAATCGCTGAGCACGGACTCGCTGCCCACTGGAGATATAAGGGCATAAAGGCCGAGGGCGGTCTCGACGACTGGCTGGCCAGCATTCGTTCGGCATTGGAGGCGGGCAACGATTTGGAGGTTATGGACCAGTTCAAGAGTGACCTCTACGATAAGGAAATATATGTGTTCACTCCTAAGGGCGACCTGCTCAAGTTCCCAAAAGGAGCCACGGTGCTCGATTTCGCTTATCAAATACACTCCAAGATTGGCAATAGCTGTGTGGGTGGAAAGATTAATGGCAAGAATGTCAGTCTGCGGACACAACTCAACAGCGGCGACAGCGTTGAAATCGTAACGTCGGCAAGGCAGCAGCCAAAGATTGAATGGCTGAAGATAGTCAAGAGTTCAAGGGCAAAATCGAAGATAAGACTCGCGCTGAAGGAGATGCAGGTCAAGAACGGCAACTATGGCCGCGAAATGATTGAGCGCCGGCTGAAGAACCGCAAGATTGAATTCGACGAGGGCGTAATGGCCCATCTCATCAAGCACCTTGGATTCAAGGAGGCCAGCGAATTCTATCAGAATGTGGGTGAGGAGAAACTCGACATCGGCAACATCATTGAGCAGTATCAGGCTGAGTACGACCATGACCACAGCCTCAACGATAACAAATCGGCAGAGAGCGCGCAAAACTTTGAATATGAGAACCCTGACGAGGAGAAAGCGCGATCTGAGGATGTTTTGGTCATCGACAAGAATCTCAAGGGCATCGACTACTCGCTGGCCAACTGCTGTCATCCTATCTATGGCGATCCGATATTCGGGTTCGTCACCGTTAGCGGAGGTATCAAAATTCATCGCACTGACTGCCCCAATGCTCCGGAGCTCAGAAAGCGCTACGGATACCGTATTGTCAAAGCCCGGTGGAGCGGAAAGGGGGAGAGCCAATATGCCATTACGCTCCGCGTTATCGGTAATGACGATATAGGAATCGTCAGCAATATAACCAATGTGATATCCAAAGAGGAGAAAATCATCATGCGCTCGATAAACATCGACAGTAACGACGGACTGTTCTCGGGTAATCTTGTCGTTCTGCTTGAGGATACGTCACGACTGAGTGCGTTGATGAAGAAACTTCGCATGATAAAGGGGGTCAAAGAAGTGAAACGGTTATAATGATAATAAATTTATCAGATTCATTCATTAATATATTACTAATTAGAAGAAATTTCGTAATTTTGCACTCCAAACTATGGCAATAGAAAAAATGAAACCAACAGCGATATTACTCCTGCACTGTCCAGACCAGTTGGGAATCATCTCGGAGCTGACAAAGTTCATCACCGACAATAATGGAAACATCGTCTATCTCGATCAGTATGTTGACCGTGAGGATGGCATGTTCTTTATGCGAATAGAATGGGAACTGGAGAACTTCCTGATTCCGCGAGATAAGATTGAGGACTATCTGCACACTCTCTACGGACAGCGCTATGAGATGACTTTCCATCTCTATTTCAGCGATGTACGTCCGCGTATGGCTATCTTCGTCAGTAAGATGAGCCATTGTCTCTATGATCTCCTCGCACGATGGAAGGCGGGAGAGTGGAATGTCGATATTCCGTGTATCGTCAGCAATCATGAGGACTTGCGTTATGTTGCCGATCAGTTTGGCATTCCATACTACGTATGGTCCATAAAGAAGGATCATTCGAATAAAGCAGAGGTTGAGGAGGCCGAGATGAAGCTGCTCAAGGAGAAGAAGATAACGTTCATAGTCCTTGCGCGTTACATGCAGATAATCAGCGATGCGATGATTGCGGCTTATCCTCACCACATTATTAATATACATCACTCTTTCCTGCCGGCTTTCGTCGGCGCACGCCCATATCATCAGGCATGGGAGCGGGGAGTAAAGATTATAGGTGCTACCAGCCACTATGTTACAGCGGAGTTGGATGCAGGCCCAATCATCGAGCAGGACGTTATGAGGGTGTCGCATAAGGATACTCCTACAAGTCTTGTGCTCAAGGGCAAGGATTTGGAGAAGATAGTCCTCTCAAGGGCAGTAAAAAAACATATCGAGAGGAAGATTTTGACTTATAATAACAAGACAATAATTTTCTCATAAGCGCAATATACGCCGTTGGATAGCGTAAAACCAGTGAATTAAATGAGCGTAGCTATAATACGATATAATGCGGGAAATATCCGCTCGGTGGTGAATGCTCTTCACCGTCTTGGCGTCGACCCTGTATTGACCGATGATGCCGATGAACTGCGTAGAGCCGATAAAGTTCTTTTTCCCGGACAGGGTGAGGCTCGGACGGCGATGGACTATCTCCGCGAGCATCATCTTGATGAGGTCATTAAGAACCTTACTCAGCCCGTTCTCGGTATATGCATCGGTCAGCAACTGCTCTGCCGCCACTCTGAGGAGGGCGACACCGACTGTCTTGGAATTATCCCTGCCGACGTGAGAAAGTTTGAACCCTCACGCCACGAGGATAAGGTGCCAGCCATGGGATGGCAGGAAATCAATGTCAGGAAAGGCTGCCCGCTGTTCACCGGATTTGATGGGGAAAACCAGACTTCATCGTCTCGGCCTTACGTCTATTTCGTTCATAGCTATTACGTTCCCCTCTGCAAGTGGACAATAGCCCAGGCCGATTATATCTTGTCCTATTCTGCGGCATTGCACATGAATAATTTTTGGGCTACGCAATTCCACCCTGAAAAGAGTGGTAAAGTGGGTGAGCACATTCTTAAAAACTTCTTGGAGCTATGATTGACATTATTCCAGCTATAGATCTTATCGGTGGCAAGTGTGTGAGACTCACCAAAGGCGACTACGGACAGAAAAAGGTGTACAACGATGACCCTGTGGCTCAGGCGCGGGAGTTTGAGGCTCAGGGATTCCACCGTCTGCATGTCGTCGATCTCGATGGCGCAAAGTCGAAACATATTGTCAACGACGATGTGCTCAAGCGTATTACGGATACTACAGGGCTTAAAGTCGATTTCGGCGGAGGAATAAAAAGCGATGACGACATTAATAAGGCTTTTGCCGCTGGTGCCGCTATGGTTACTGTAGGCAGCATTGCTGTTACCAATCCGGAACTTTTCATCGAATGGCTCCATCGCTATGGTGCAGAGAAGATTATCCTCGGTGCTGACGTTCGCGACGGACGTGTAAGCATCAACGGATGGAAAGAGGATTCGAGCGAGGAACTGCTGCCGTTTTTGAAGAAGTATGTCGATGCTGGAGTTAGGAACGTTTTGTGTACTGATATCAGCAAGGACGGTACTATGCAGGGACCAGCAGTGGCTCTCTATAAACGGCTCGTCGACGAATATCCTCATCTGAATATCATTGCTTCGGGTGGCGTTTCGTCGACTGATGACATCGTTGAGTTGGACCGCGAAGGTATTCCCTCGACAGTTGTAGGTAAGGCCTGGTATGAGGGTAAAGTGTCGGCAGAGAAGTGCCGGAGTCTGATGGGCTTCGATAATAGCCGCGGACTCGCAAAACGAATCATACCGTGTCTTGACGTAAAAAATGGCGAAACGGTAAAAGGCGTAAATTTCGTCGACCTGCGCAGCGCAGGTGATCCCGTGGAGCTCGGAAAGGCGTACTCTGATTCAGGAGCCGATGAGCTTGTGTTCCTTGATATCACCGCAAGCTTTGAAGGCCGCAAAACATTCACAGATATGGTGGAGAGAGTGGCCCGCGAAATAGATATCCCTTTCACCGTCGGTGGCGGAATCAATGAGCTCGACGATGTAAAGCGGTTGCTTGATGCAGGAGCTGACAAGATAAGTGTTAATTCAGCGGCACTGCGTAATCCTCATCTTATCAATGAGATAGCATCGGAATATGGATCACAAGTCTGCGTCTGCGCCATTGATGCCCGCAATGATGCTGACGGATGGCATTGCTATATTAAAGGCGGACGGGAACGCACCGAACGTGGGCTCTTTGATTGGGCAAAGGAGGTTGCCGATCGCGGTGCCGGCGAAATCCTCTTTACGTCAATGGACCACGACGGGGTAAAGAATGGATTTGCCAACGACGCTCTTGCTAAATTGTCCGACGAAGTTGCAATTCCGATAATTGCCAGCGGTGGAGCAGGGCGGAAGGAGCACTTCCGCGATGCGTTCTTGAAGGGAAAGGCTGATGCTGCTCTCGCTGCGAGCGTATTCCACTTTGGAGAGATTGCAATCCCTGATTTAAAGAAATATCTCAGTGAGGAGGGTATCAACGTAAGGATATAATATTTAACCGAACCACTTCCTTGGAATGATGATTCCTACGAGGGTCGAGGCCGCAGGTGGTGGGACACAGAATTAATTGACAATGGATATTAACTTCGAAAAAATGGGCGGACTTGTGCCTGCGATAGTTCAAGATGCGAGGACAAAGAATGTTCTCATGCTTGGATTTATGAACAAGGAAGCCTATGATAAAACAATAGAGACGGGAAAAGTCACTTTCTGGAGTCGCACTCGCAAATGTCTGTGGACGAAAGGTGAGACATCGGGAAACTTCCTGAATCTCGTAAGTGCAAAAATAGACTGCGACAACGATACACTGCTGTTGCGTGTAAATCCTGTGGGTCCCGTCTGTCATAAGGGTACTGATACATGTTGGGGCGAGGAAAATATCTATGAGCCTATAAGCTTTCTCGCTGAACTTCAGGAGTTTATAGATAAGCGTAAGGAAGAAATGCCCGAGGGCAGCTATACAACGGCTCTGTTTAAGAAAGGAACCAAACGCATAGCACAAAAAGTTGGTGAGGAAGCTCTTGAGACAGTCATTGAGGCCGTTAGCGGCTCAGAGAAGAGCCTCGTTTATGAGGCTTCCGACATGATTTATCATCTCTTAGTGCTTTTAGCCGATAAGGGACTGTCAATCAATGATGTGGCTATGGAACTCATGAAACGTCATAATCCTGATTGGGATAAGGACAGACGAATTGCCAAATACAACGGAACTTATAAACGAAAGTAAGAAAAATGCTTATTGATTATAAAAATGTAAATGTCTACCAAGAGGATAAACTTATCCTCAAGGATGTCAACATACAGGCTGATAAAGGTGATTTTATTTACCTCATAGGAAAGGTGGGATCCGGAAAAAGCTCCCTGTTGAAGACTATGTACTGTGAACTGGATGTTGACAAGGATGATGTTGATAAGGCGGAGGTCCTCGGACAGAGCGTCGTCGACATCAAGCGTAAGGACGTGCCGGCTCTGCGCAGGCAGATGGGTATCATCTTTCAGGACTTCCAACTCCTGCATGACAGGACCGTATACCGTAATCTCCGGTTTGTTCTTCGTGCCACGGGATGGACTGATCGCGAAGCTATTGATGCCCGAATCGACCAGGTTCTTAATGAGGTGGGAATGGCCGACAAACGCGATAAGATGCCTCATGAGCTCTCGGGTGGTGAGCAGCAGCGTATTGCGATAGCAAGGGCTATACTCAACAAGCCCAAAATCATTATCGCTGATGAGCCTACCGGTAATCTTGATCCCGATACAGCCACACGCATTGTGGAGCTGTTGCGCAACCAGTGTGAGACGGGTGCCGCTGTCATCATGTCGACGCATAACATTCATCTGCTCAGCAAGTTCCCCGGAATCGTTTACAGATGCCAGAAAGGAACGTTTACAAACGTCACAGACGAGTATTTCTCAACTCGTCCTGCGGGTACTAATCCCGTTGCTGACACGAATACAGAGGCTATTGATTTCATCGATGAAGATTCTTCCAACGACACGGATGTCGATGATAATGCCGACATTGCCGTAGGAGAAATCGTTGAGGAGGAAAAATAAATACTATTGTAGAATAAAAAACAAAGTCATCATAATTATGAAGGTAATGAAGTTCGGAGGTACCTCGGTTGGTACTCCTCAGAGAATGAAGAATGTAGCCGACCTCATCACGAAGTCGGGTGAGCCTACGTTCGTGGTGCTGTCGGCAATGAGCGGTACAACAAACTCATTGATTGAAATCAGTGATTATCTGTACAAGAAAAATACTGAAGGTGCGAATGAAGTTATCAACAACCTTGAGAAGAAATACATGAAACATGTTGAGGAGCTCTTCTCTACAGACGAATATAAAGAGCGCACTCGTCAGTTTCTGCTTGAGGAATTCGACTACCTAAGGAGTTTTACCAAGGATCTCTTTACTTCGTTTGAGGCTAAGAGTATCGTTGCTCAGGGTGAGGTTATGAGTACCAATATGGTGACTAACTACCTTCTTGAGAACGGAATAAAGGCTATACTGCTCAACGCTCTCGACTTTATGCGCACAGACAAGAACGCTGAGCCCGACACCCAGTATATCAAGGAGAAACTTGAGAAGATTCTTGATGAGAACAAAGGTTATCAAATATATATCACTCAGGGCTTTGTATGCCGCAACGCTTATGGTGAGGTCGACAATCTGCAGCGTGGTGGAAGTGATTATACGGCATCGCTTGTAGGTGCAGCCATCGGAGCTGACGAAATTCAGATATGGACTGACATTGACGGTATGCACAACAACGATCCCCGTGTGGTCGACAAGACGGAGGCTGTTCATCAGCTCAACTTCGAGGAGGCATCAGAGTTGGCCTATTTTGGTGCCAAGATTCTACATCCTACCTGTGTGCAACCAGCTAAATATGCGGGGATTCCCGTTCGTTTAAAGAATACTATGGACCCTGAGGCCGATGGCACAATCATCGATAACGTGCTCGTCAGAGGAAAAATCAAGGCCGTCGCTGCCAAGGATAATATCACGGCTATCAAGATAAAGTCAAGTCGTATGCTCGGTGCAAGCGGATTCTTACGCAAGGTTTTTGAAATTTTTGAGAGTTATCAGACATCCATTGACATGATTGCCACAAGCGAGGTTGGTGTTTCGATGACCATCGACGACGACAGCCACCTTGACGACATCGTTGACGAGCTCAAGAAATATGGTACCGTTACTGTCGATGTCGACATGTGCATAATCTGTGTTGTCGGCGACCTCGACTGGAGCAACATCGGTTTTGAGACTCTTGCAGCCGATGCTTTGAAGGATATTCCCGTACGGATGATTTCTTACGGAGGCAGCAACTACAATATCTCATTCCTCATTCGTGAGGCCGACAAGAAGCGTACGCTTCAGAGCTTGAGCGACACTCTCTTCAATAATAATAAATAAGCAAAAGAATCCCAGACGGCAAACTGTCGTCTGGGATATAAGAGGATAACAATAAAATGAAAGGTAAATTCCCGGTAGAGAAGTTTGAAAAGGTCAGGACACCTTTTTATTATTATGACACCGACTTGCTGCGGCAGACGCTAAGTGCCATTAACTCAGAGACTGGCAAGTATAATGACTTCTATGTTCATTATGCCATTAAAGCCAATGCCAATCCAAAGGTGCTGAAAATAATCAGTCAGTCCGGTTTGGGTGCTGACTGCGTTAGTGGCGGGGAGATTCAAAGATGTCTCGAAACAGGATTCTCACCAAAGAAAATCGTCTATGCCGGAGTCGGAAAAGCTGATTGGGAGATAAACCTTGGACTTGATAAGAACATCTTCTGCTTTAACGTGGAGAGTGTGGCCGAGCTCGAGGTTATCAACGAGCTTGCGGCAAAGAAGGGAAAAGTGGCACGAGTGTGCTTCCGAATCAATCCAGATGTCGGAGCCCATACAAACGCGAAAATAACCACGGGACTTGCCGAAAACAAGTTCGGCATTGCCATGCGAGATATGGAACCGGCTATTGCTGAGGCAGCGCGCATGGAGAATATCAAGTTCATTGGTCTCCATTTTCATATCGGGTCGCAAATCCTTGATATGGGAGATTTTTCCGCTTTGTGCAATCGGATTAACAATATCCTTGACGAATTGGACAAGAAACACATTAAAGTGGAGAATATCAATGTCGGTGGTGGCCTCGGCATTGACTATCAGCATCCTAACCGCATGCCGATACCGGATTTTGAAGCTTACTTCAGCACTTATGCGCGCCATCTGAAACTACGTCCCGGACAGAAGCTGCATTTCGAGCTCGGACGCTCTGTTGTCGGACAAATGGGTTCTCTCATTACCCGGTGTCTGTACGTAAAGCAGGGGACAGCCAAACAGTTCGCTATTGTTGATGCAGGAATGTCCGATCTCATCCGGCCGGCACTCTATCAGGCTTATCATAAAATAGAGAATATCACCAGTGACGAGCCGCTGTCTACTTATGATGTCGTAGGACCGATATGTGAGTCGAGTGATGTTTTTGCGAAGGCTATAGACATCAACAAAACCCATCGCGGCGATCTGTTGGCAATACGCTCTGCCGGCGCTTATGGCGAGATTATGGCCAGCCAGTATAATTGTAGGAAACTGCCTGAGGGCTATATTACGGAGGATCTTGTTGAGAACGAGTAATGATTACATTTGACAATCTATCTCTTATCATTGGAGGTGTTGTGCTATTTTTGGCGCTTTTAACGCCGTGGATAAACATCTTCGTGCGCCGGCCGTCGGTTCCCTATGCTTCTGATGATGCATCTGAGGACGAGCAGGACAACGGTTCGGAGCATGACAGATACCCAGACATCAGCATAATCATCACTCCCCACGACAATGCACGTGAGCTTGAGGAGAATCTGCCGGCATTTTTAAGTCAGGACTATCCGGGAAATTTCAAGGTTATTGTTGTGGCTTGGAAAAGCGATTCCGATGATGAGGATGTACTGAAACGTTATAGCTCTGACCCTCATCTATATACGACATATATACCCGACAGCTCCCGATATATGAGCCGGAAGAAATTAGCTATTACCATTGGCGTCAAAGCGGCTCAGACAGAGTGGGTTATCATGACCGACATCACCTCGCGTCCCGACTCCGGTCAGTGGCTGAAGGCAATGGCCGCTCACTGCAATGAGGGCAACAGACTGGTTATCGGATATTCGCGCTACGCTGAGGAAACATCCGACTTCCGCCAATTTGAACGGCTTGTGACCGATTTCTACCTTATGAGGGAGACGCAGAGGGGACGTACTTACCGCTGCAACAGCACTTGTCTGGCTTTCCGTAAGAGCGATTTCGTAAGGGAAGAGGGATTCCGCGGGAATCTGAAATACTTACGTGGAGAGTACGACTTCATGGCCAATAAATACGCTCAGCCAATGGCTGTGGCCCTTGAGGCCGACCCCGAGACTGGCTGGATGACAGAGCAGGAGCCAACCGACAAGGAGTGGAGAAACAAACATCTGTTTTATATCGAGAACCGGCGTCATCTGACTGGCTCTGCCCGCCACCGTCTGCCGATAATCATTGACCAGATTGCGCTGTATATCAATTATATAGCCATCATCGGCTCTGCTATATTCGGTTTCATGACGAACCGGCTAATCATCGTTGCAGCCGCTGCCCTGGCACTTGTGATAACATTGATTATCAGGACCGCCGTAGCTTCGAGGGCTATGAAGGCGTGGATGACTGATATTCCGGCTTGGAAAACTGTAGCCTATGAGATTGGACTGGGGCTCTCGTGGCTGTCGTATAAGTTGAGATATATGCACGCTGACAAGAATGATTTTATCAGCCATAAAATTTGATTGAAATGAAAATACTTAACTACATACATGAATTAAAAGACAATGACTTGATGAGCGATTGTCTTCGAGCCGTCGTAGCCGGACTTCAGACTAAGGCTGAAGTGTATGTAGCCACACGTAAGGATGATGTCAGGAAGATGCTTGACGAGCACCATCCCGACATCATTCATATTCATGGAGCATGGGACTATAATGCTTATAAACTCATGCTTTCAGTCCAAAAGCAGGGCTATGCCGTTGTTCTGTCACCGCAGTTCGAACTTGGCATCTACAGTATGCGCCACGAGCAGAAACTGCGCAAGAAGGTTGAAACAATCCATTATCAGAAGTGGATGGTGCAGCATGCTGAGGCTTTAATAGCCGTTTCCGACGAAGAAAAGAATGAACTCCTTGCTTTGGGATGGCAGAAGCGTATTGACGTAGCTCAGTCGTCAGTTCTCGACAATAGCGTTACACTTGATACGCAATGCCCACTGCTACTGAAAATCTACGCGAAAGTTATCGACAGCCGCTATCGTAAGTTGATGAGCGACAGCGAGAAAGAGGCTGTCAGCTCATTGATTCATGTAGGTATGGCCCACGACGAGACGATGCCTCTGCTCGACAGCGAGCGCATTCTTACCTTGCGCAATCTGCGACCCGAACAGTGGCGACGCATTCTTCTCTTTGGCGACGATGAGGACATACGTGGAATCATCAGTGCCGGTGCACAGAAAATGCAGGTAGAAATTCCTTCTATCGACACTTCAAAAATCTGGCGTTATCCCGTGGAGAAACCGAAAGTCAAAGGACTTCTTCCCGACAAAAAGCTCAACAGCGGTAGCCGACCTTCGGAGAAGAAGATAAATAACACCATCGACGGCGACAGTGAGGAGCTCCGGCAGATAACGATAATGCTCGTGAATGCGCGCACTCTGCTGCGAAGCGGACAGATGAGTGTCCGCCATCTTGCTGATTTATACGAAGTTATAAAGTATCTCGATTACGATGAGGACCGCCTTGTCACAATAACAAAAGAATTGAAAATGAGAAAATTCCTGCGTAGAATGTTGCAGGTCCTCGCTGATAAGGTGTACCTTGAAGAAGGATTCCAACCCGATGGACCCGTAAACGACCGCACAACGCGAAAGATAGAGAGTAGAATCTTCTCTACCTGACTACGTTACCGATAATAACTACTGCTTAAAAACTAAGACACTATGAACAAATTTGACAAAGACATTCGCTATCTTCAATTGCTTTCCACCTCATTCCCTACAATTGCCGAGGCCAGTACCGAGATTATAAACCTCCAGGCAATACTCAATCTGCCAAAGGGAACGGAGCATTTTCTTGCTGATATCCATGGTGAGTATGAGGCTTTTCAACATGTGCTGAAGAACGCTTCGGGAAACATCAAGCGTAAGGTTAATGAGCTTTTCGGCAATACCCTGCGTGAAGCCGAGAAGAGGGAGTTGTGCACCCTTATTTACTATCCCGAGCAGAAACTTGAGATTGTCAAAGCCGATGAGCCCGACATCAACGACTGGTATAACATTTCCATCCACCATCTCGTACTCGTCTGCCGCGACGTATCGAGCAAGTACACACGCTCTAAGGTCAGGAAGAACCTTCCCGACGACTTTTCATATATCATTCAGGAGCTGCTCCATGAGCGTACCGACGACAAGGATAAGTCGGATTACGTCAGTGCCATCATCAAGACCATTATCACTACAGGCTGCGCCGACGACTTTATTATTGCTATATGCAATGTCATTCAGCGACTGATTATCGACCAACTGCATATTCTCGGTGATGTCTACGACCGTGGTCCCGGAGCCCACGTCGTTATGGACACTCTCTGCCGCTACCACAGCTGGGACATTCAGTGGGGCAATCACGATGTGCTGTGGATGGGCGCTGCCGCCGGAAACGATGCTTGTATTTGCAATGTCATCCGGATAGCACTGCGATATGGCAATATGGCTACACTCGAGGATGGATATGGCATCAACCTTATTCCACTCGCAACTTTCGCAATGGAGGCTTACAAAGACGATCCTTGCACTGAGTTCATACCCAAAAATGCCCATGAGAATGGTCTCACCGAAAAACAGCTCCGCCTTAACGCTCAGATGCATAAGGCTATCAGCGTTATCCAGTTTAAGGTGGAGGCTCAGTTGTTCGAGAAACATCCGCAGTGGAAAATGACTGACAGGTGTCTGCTGAAAGCCATTGACTATAAGGCCGGTACGTGCTATATCGACGGAAAATTATATAAGATGCGTTCATGCCATTTTCCTACTGTCAACCCGGAATGTCCTCTTGAACTCACTGAGCAGGAAAAGATTGTCATGGACAAGCTTAATCATTCGTTCCGCGTCAGCGACAAATTGCACATGCATGTGCGGGCTCTGCTGACGCATGGATGCATGTACAAGATTACGAACAACAATCTCCTCTTCCATGCCTCAATTCCTCTCAATGCCGACGGAACACTGAAGGAGGTCGAGATTTTCCCGGGAAGAAAATACAAGGGGCAGGAGCTGATGCATCATACCGGCATGCTCATAAGAACAGCTTTTCAGAACGACAGCCAGAGGAGGGAACAAGAATATGCCCGCGACTATTTCCTCTACCTTTGGTGCGGTCCCGATTCACCATTGTTCGACAAGAGCAAGATGGCGACATTCGAGCGTTACTTCATAGAGGAGAAAGCTACTCATGAGGAGAAGAAAGGCAATTACTTCGTCTTACGAGACGATCCGAAAATCGTCGACAGCATCATGGATGCTTTCGGCATGACAGGCTCTAACCGCCACATCATCAACGGACACGTGCCAGTGAGGGCTGTGAAGGGCGAGAACCCCATTAAAGCCAACGGAAAGCTCATGGTCATCGATGGCGGATTTTCAAGGGCGTACCATAAGGACACTGGAATCGCCGGTTACACACTGATATATCACAGTCGCGGATTCCAGCTTGTCCAGCATGAGCCGTTCACAAGTGCGGAGGAGGCCATAAGGAATGGTACCGACATTAAGGGCACTACGCAGATTGTCGAGTTCAATCAGCGGCGGCTGCGAGTGGCCGATACCGACAAGGGCATAGAGATTCGGCGACAGATTACCGACCTCGAGCAACTGCTCTATGCTTATCGTCATGGCATCATACCGGAGAAAGAGGGAAAGATAAAGGTTAAGATGTAGGTCCTTCTTGCAGTCAATTGCTGACAAGGAAAATACACCCTGATTGAATCAAAATACTTTACACCGAAACAATACATATCGTTTGGGCTTCCCAAACGGGCCGTTTCGCACTCTGAAACGGTTCGTTTTGCAAGCCGAAACGGTCTGTTTTGCAATGCCAAATGATATGTTTCTGTAACGCATTGATTATCAATGAGTAAGCAGAGTGGTTTATTTGACTTTTTATTCTGAATTTTTCTTACAGCCTTTATACGATGTTCAGCCTCATGCTAAAGGCTTATAAGCTGCGTCAGAAGTTGAGAGAAAGAGGAAAAATTAGTCATCGATGCTGTTTGGCAGTTGCCCAGTAGCTGATGATGGACAAACAAAAAGCCTTGTCCTCAGCATGTGAAGACAAGGCTATAATTATGCTCTGAAAGATTCAATCCTGCTTACGAAGAGAATCTAAAAGTTATAACCGATGGTAAGCAAGAGCTGCGAGCGGTTGTTCTTAACCTCGCACGATGTGGGGATATTATCCTCCGGACTTGCTGTTGCCGTATTCTCAATGTAGCTGGCGAAAGGATAGAAGTCACCCTTCTGACAGCTGTACTGATAAGCGAGGTCGAAGTTCCACTTCTGTACGTTATAGCCTAAACCAAAGGTAAAGCGGTTTGTAGCCTTCCAGTTGGTGTAGTCGGCTGTTGAACTGTAGTAGATGCCGTTAGAATAGACTGGGTTGCCATTCTGAAGGAATCCCTTTACACCCGACTTCTCGTACATCGGACTGACATAGTTGTAGCCGAAACGGATGGCAAAGTCCTTGACTGGCTTCACCTCAGCACCGAGCTTCAATGTGCTTACACCCTTGAGGGTCTGCGATGTGTGACGGTTCATCTCGGCGTCCTTATGACTTGTCTCCACGCCGTCATAATAGCCCCACTCGTCCCAGTAGTAATCGACACCATCGTTGATGCGGGTCTTCATTGAGCTGTAGTCGGCATACTCGTATGTAGCGCCGAGGGCGAGATAGTTGCCCACGGTGTGACCTAACGAAAATCCGAACTTCCACGGAGTGGTAATCTTGTAGTCGTACGACTCGTTAGGGTCATTGTCGTTGACAGCATACTGGTTCTTTCCGTCACCTATGGTACTGTAGTTCTCAGTTGTGAGGTCGTACCACGTAGGTGTTTTCACATAGATACCGAAGCGGAATGGCGAGGTTTCTATTGGGCGGACAATGACACCGGCGGTAACATCAAATCCCGTTCCGTAAATATGGCGGTGATCAGTGTAGTAGATGGGGTAGGTGTTGAGGGTCTCGTTGTACCATCCGTCATGTGTATAGTGCACGTCCTTTATTCCGAAAGTTACTCCGAGGTAGACGCGGTCCTGTATGTTTCCGCTGATGTTGAAATCGTAGTTGCCGATATATCCTGTGTGCTCACGCGACAGCATATAGTCGGTGGCGGGATAATTAGCCGAATCCTTCTTCATATTGAAGTAGTTGGCGTTGAGATGGTCGACCTGGCTGTAGGCACCGTCGCCGTTGTCGAAGGCACCGTTACGCCACTTCTGATATGTCAGTTTGTTGCTCGACGCATTGTTGAGTCGTCCGGCAGCACCAAGGATGAAATCGAAGTTCCGGCTCTTGCTGTAGTTGAAAGCCAGATTGAGGAACGAGTTGTTGCGTCCGCGCATTGAGTAGACGAATCCGCCCTGGTCGAAACTGGCGTGCGTCTTGTCGCCGTTGGTATAGCCTGGCACACTGCCCTGTGTCACCAGTCCGCCGCTGACGGCAGCAGCGCTGTGGCGATAGAGTCCGATACCTGCCGGGTTCGTGCTGATAGTCGAAAGATCGGCACCGAGAGCCTCCATGGCACCACCCATTCCAACGTAGCGTGCAGTACCGTTGAGGTCGGTGCCTGCGAGCTTGGCATTCTCATAAGTCTCCTGTGCAGCTGCTGGAAGGGCGACCATCGCAGCAGCCAACATTATATATTTTGCTTTCATAATTCGTATTGATAAATAGCGTTGATAGATATATGATGAGTTAATCGCGTTGAAAGAACCGACGTTTTATCGGCGTCCGCCACCGAAGTGACCACCGCCACCGCCGCCGAAGCTGCGGCCGCCGCCACTGAATCCGCCACCGCCACCGAAGCTGTGACCGCTACCGCCGAAGCTGCGGCTGCCGCCGAAACTGGACGGGGAGCTTACGCTGCGTGTAGTGTTGTTGTAGGATGGTGTATAGGAACGGTTGTCGTTGTAGCTTCTGTTCGATGGGTTGTACTGCTGTGAGCCGCGCCATCCGCCGTTCTCGCGCTGTACGGTGCTGTTGCCCCAAGAGCCGCTTGTCGTCGATGTGGCTCTGCTGTTGCCCCACGACCGTGAGCCATTGCCAAAGTGACCAAACTGACGGTTGCCGCTGACCACTCCACCGTTATTGTTGCTTCCACGGTCAAAGCTGTGGCCGTAGGTGCCGGTGTGGCCTCCGCGCCATGCATAGCCCGGGCCCCAGCCCCAGCCGTAGTAAGGATAGCCCCAGCCATCCCAGTACCATGGGTCGTACCAACCGTAGTAGCCGCCCCAGCCTAAGCCATAGTAGCCACGCCAGCCCCAGCCGTAGTAGGGATAGCCCCAGCCACTGCGCCAGTAGGGATAGAAGCCACGTCCATAGTAATAATAAGGATAGTCCCAGGCCAGATCGTCGTAGAAGTACGGGTCGTACCAGCCGTAGTCGTTGTCGAATCTGTTCATTCTGCGGCTGTAGGCAAAGTCGTCGTCGCTGCCGCCATAAGAGTAGTAGCGCTCCGAACCGGGATAGATAGTGTCGAGAGCCACAGAGTCGGGATACTCACCGTTGCCGGCATGAAACTGGATGATGTCATTGCCGAGCGAGTCGGAGCCAATCTTCTGATAGTAACTGCTCAACTTGCCGCGGCGGTTGTATTCATCGACGTTGCGGTTGCTGCCGCAGTAGTACGTAGGGCGTTCGTCGCACTTGCGCTCCTGAGCCTGCGCCTGCTTCTCCGCCTTACTCTTCGAGGGAGTGAAGTAGAGATCGTCCTGAGCCATCGTTGCCAATGGCATGGCGCTGAAGAGGACTGCTAAAAGAACCAACCTTTTCATAACTTGTTTCCGTATCTTTATGTTGTTTTTTAATTTCTTCTTTCGTGGATGGAAGCCTTCTCCCAATCCCACGATGCAAAAATACTGCCACTTTCTGTACAAAATTAAGGAAATTCCCTAATGTATGGTAGGATTTCCCCTATTTTTTATAATTTTGCACTTAAATTTTAACTTATTATGAGATATTACGAGGTAAAATTCAACATAAATCCGGACACTCCGGTCGCTCGCGACATTGTGGCGGCTCTTGCAGGAGAAGCAGGATTTGAGTCGTTCGACGATTCGGGTGAAGTCCTTTGCGGTTATGTCAAGACTGAGGATTTCGACCGCACAGCCCTTGACAAGTCGCTGTCGGAGTTTCCCATCGAAGGCGTCAGCGTCACTTACAGCTTGGCTGAGACGAGCGACGAGGATTGGAATGCCACATGGGAGGACAACGGTTTCGAGCCAATCATAATAGCTGACAAATGTGTCATATACAATGCCAAGGATGCTGACAGAATCAATGCCGACCCCTCCATGCCGTCGCTGCGCATAGCCATCGACGCTAAGCAGGCTTTTGGCACCGGCACTCACGAGACGACGCAGATGATGGTCGAAAATCTTATGGCCACCGAAATCAAGGGCAAGAGCGTTCTCGACTGCGGATGCGGTACGGGAATATTGGGTATTGCGGCAAAGAAACTTGGAGCTGAGCATGTCGTGGGCTACGATATCGACGACTGGAGCGTGCGCAACGCCATGCATAATGCCGAAATCAACGGCGTGGAGATGGAGGTCCTTGAGGGCGACAAGAGGGTTCTGTCGCACGTCTGTGGAGTCTTCGATATTGTTCTTGCCAACATCAACCGCAACATTCTCTTAGCCGATATGCCGGATATGCGCGATATTATGGGTGCCGATTCAACACTGATAATCAGCGGATTCTATGAGGAGGACATCCCCCAGTTGCTGGAAAAGGCTCAGGAACTGAAGCTCACAGAGGTGGGCAGAAGGACAAAGGGCCAGTGGGCCAGCCTGATGCTGAAAGCATAACAAACTTGAGAAGAAGTAAAGAATTATTATCTTTACAAGTTAATAACATTTTTTTGGACTATAATTTGGAAAATAGATTAGTTGTTAGTACTTTTGCAAAGTAAAATAACTAACACTAATCTTTTCCGTTGTCTATGGAGAGCGAAAGAAAGAAGACTATACTTAGCACTATAATACTGTTTTTATTTATCCTCGTCGGCAATGCTCAGGAGGCCACCTTCCGGCGGGTGCCCGCAGATATGGATCTCATAAGTGCGCAAACAAACTATATTATGCGCGACTCGCGGGGATTCATCTGGCTTGCAACGCAATGCGGAATGAGCCGTTTCGACGGCTATCGCTTCACAACTTTCCTCCACGACGACAAGAACAGCGCATCGCTACCTGACAATTCTGTGGAGATTATTCAAGAGGATGGTTTCGGCCGACTGCTCGTAAAAACCGCAAAGGGGTATTGTGTCTTCGACAATATGACACAAACGTTCAGCTCTGACATCAATGAGTATATCAACAATTTTGGTATCAAGGGGCAGGTTAGTTATATTTTTATTGACAAGGACAAGAATCTGTGGTTGTCAATCCTCGACCAAGGCTTGTACAAGATTGATTTTAAGAATGGTGCAAAGCATTTCCTCGCTTTCGGAAAGAATCTGCATCGAGGCGAAACGACGTACATTACGCGGTCCGGAAACAATGTCTATGTCAACTACTCCGACGGATATATGGTTGAGATTGATGCCAACAGAATGAGAATCACCCGCCAGACCGACTTCATTATGAAACATAGGACTTCCGCAAAGGAAAACTATAAGACTGAGGTCGACGACAGGGGGAATCTGTGGGTCATCCAAAACAATAGGACTTTCGTTTACTACGGAGCTGGCAATCAGTGGTTTACGTCAGCAAGCGAGTTCTTTGAGAAGTTGGGGTACAAATTGCCGATAGAGGGAGACTTCGTTGTCAGGACGATTGCAAGCGACAATCTTGGCAACATGTGGTTAGGTTCCGACCATAAAGGCTTGTTCATGTTCAACCACCAAAAGAGGATAGCAAAACAATACTTATACAGTCCGACTGATTTCCTCTCTATCCCCGACAACACTATCCAATCCCTGTATGTCGATGAGTTCGACGGCTTGTGGGTTGGAACCTACAAGAACGGATTAGCCTACTACTCACCACGTCAGCAGAAATTCTCAACAATATTGCTCGGTGATATCTGTACAATCACGCAAGATGCCAATGGACTATTGTGGTGTGGTACTAACGACAGCGGTATAATAACCTACGACATCAATAGCGGGGCCTCAAGAACCATCGATATGGCTGAATCGGGACTGGGCTCCAACACTGTGGTGAGCTCCTTGGCAGCCCGCGATGGCTCACTGTGGTTCGGAACATGGAATGGTGGTATGGCTCATTACGTCAGCGGAGCATGGAAAGTTTATAAAGCTAATGATGGGTCCGGATTGGCAAACAACAGTGTATGGTCGTTGCTCCAACTTCCCGACGGACGAATAGCTGTAGGAACATTGGGGTCGGGAGTTCAGATTCTCGATCCTGCTACAGGGCAGTTTACGACCTACGACTCAAAAAACAACGGATTGATATCCGACTATGTCAGCTCTCTTGCTATGGGCAAGGACGGCCGTCTGTTGGTATCCAACTCAGAAGGCCTTTCGATGCTCAATCTTAAAACGGGAAAGTTTGAGAATATCATGGGCAACCGCACTGGATTAGCATTCCCTTCCAAGCTGATAAATCAAGTTTATCAAGACTCGCGTGGCATCATCTGGTGCGCTACAATGTCGGGGCTTGCGGCCTATGACCCTTCTACCGACCAAATGACGCTATTGAATGCCAACGGCGGCTCTACCGATAATGTTATATGTGCCATTGGCGAAAACAGAGAACACAATATATGGGTGACCAACGAACGCTCATTGGCGAGAATAACCGTCAGTAAGGAAAAAGATGGAACGTGGGGCTTCTTTGTTACGTCATACAGCAGTATAGACGGACTTCAAGATCGAGTATTCAATCAGCGGTCAATAAAACTCCTCCGTGATGGCAATATGGTTGTCGGTGGTCAGGACGGACTGAACATCATTCCAACGCAGCCACGGCAGCGTGTGGCTAACACTGCCAAAGCTCTCTTCGCCGGAATAGTGCTCTTCGACCATCCGATACAGGTTGGCGAGGAATATGACGGGCATGTGGTCATAGACAAGGATATCAATGAAATCCGCGAACTGGAGCTTACGTCGAAAGAGAAAGACTTCACAATTCTGCTTGCATCGAGTGAGGTGAGCCTGCCGCAGAAAGCAAGATTCTTGTACCGTCTTGACGGGTTCTCTGATAAGTGGCTGCTGACTCAGGAGGACCAGAGCTCGCTGACGTTCACAAGTCTCCCGGCCGGACACTACACTCTTAACGTGAGGGTCGTCGACCGCAACGGTGTAGTGGGTAAGGACATTAGCTCGTTAAATATTACAATTCTGCCGCCACCATATCTTTCTACATGGGCTATCCTTATCTATCTGATAATCTTAGCATTCGTAATTTATCAGGGTCGGAAGATTATCATCCGCCGACAATTGGCAAGATATAAATTAGAGCAGTCGAAACGGGAAGTCGCCAGAATTAAGGAGATGGAGGAGATGAAGCTGAACTTCTTCACCAATGTCAGCCACGAACTGCGAACCCCGCTAATGCTCATTATCTCGCCGCTTCAGGCTCTGATAAAGAAAGAGAATGAACCGGAGAAGCACAAGACATTGGAACTCATCTTACGAAACGCCGAACGGCTGCTCCAGATGGTGGGGCAGATTCTCGATTTCAGAAAAATTGAGAAGGACAAGGAACTGTTGAATCTCGTCTCGGGTGACTTCGTAGTGTACATCAGCCATATTGTGGCAAACTTCAAGGCTCTCGGAGGTAAGGACACCAGCATCGAGTTCCGCTCCAACATTTCTTCGCTGATAATGGCTTTCGATGCCGACAAGATTCGGAAGATTGTCGACAACTTGCTCTCCAACGCCATGAAGTTCACACCCGACGGTGGAAGAATAACTGTGGCCGTAAACCTCAGAAACAATACTAATGCCTCTGATAAGGCAATGATGGAGATTGTCGTAGCTGATAATGGTACTGGAATCCGCGACGAAGACAAGAAGCATATCTTTGAGCGTTTCTACATGGGCAGCAATAAGAATCCTTATGGAGGCTCCGGTGTGGGACTGAGCATTGCCCACGACTTTGCCGTTCTTCATGGCGGCGACATCACCGTTGCCGATAATAAGGGTGGAGGTGCTGTATTCACCGTGACAATCCCCGTGCGACACGACCCGTCGTTGCAAGCCAACGATGTCGATGCTGCCGACAAACTCAAGGTTGACATCAAAGATGCGTTCGTCGACAATTCTTCTGTTGCAGATACCCACGAGCCTAAGAATGAGTCTGACGCTCAAAAGGATAGGGTAGAGCAGAAAGACGAAAGCAAAAAAGAAACCTCCGGAATCAGCGACACCGTTGATGACAAACAGCAGGAAAACGATGATAATGAGAGTGTTGAGAGCAACGAGAAGGACGGAAAGAAGAAGCAGACAGTGCTAATCGTCGACGACAGCACCGACTTCCTCGACTTCTTCTCCAATGAGCTCAGCCAGCATTTCAATGTCTTGACTGCTGAAAACGGCCGTCAGGCTCTCGACAGAATATCCGAGCATAAGCCCGACCTTATAATAAGCGACGTTATGATGCCGGTGATGGACGGTAATGAGCTCTGTAAAGCGGTAAAGGGCAACAAGCGTACGGCCGACATCCCGTTCATCATGCTCACAGCCCGACTGGCTCAGGAACATCAGATAGAGGGTCTCGCCAATGGCGCCGACGACTACGTCACGAAGCCGTTCAACCTCGAGATGCTCTATATGAGAATTCATAATCTGCTGAAGTGGCACAATGCAGTGCCCGACAAACAGCAGGATAAGCTCGAGCCAAAGCTGAAACACATCGAGATAACATCGCTCGACAAGCAACTCGTCAACGACGCTACGAAGTATGTCGACGACAATATTTCCGACACTACTCTCAACGTAGAGAGTATGGCCAAAGCCTTGGGAATGAGTCGTGTACAGCTTTATAAGCGGTTGCTGCCGGTGACAGGAAGTACACCGACAGAGTTCATAAGAGAGATCCGCCTGCGCCGTGCAGAGCAACTCCTCCGTGAGAGCCAGTTGTCAATCAGTGAGGTGGCTTATCGAGTGGGATTCAACAATCCACGATATTTCTCGAAGTACTTTAAGGAAATGTATGGCGTTATGCCGTCGCAATACAAGAAGTAAACGGAAGGACACATAATGAGACTTCAGAGTCTTCAAGGCTATGAAGTTTCCTGACAATACAATAGTACAGCCCCATGCGGTCGTCGAACTTTATTCAATTGAATGAAGACTTCTACACCGCATGGGGCCGTATGCTAAGATGAAAATTGAATAATTCAATATCAGAAAAGCACGTAACAAAATGTTCATAGGATAAAAAATCGTGAACTGATTGAAAACAAATCGTGACAGATCACCGTAATATGCTATTCCGTTAACCGATGATACTCATAACCGAAACAAATTGCACCGATAATATTTCACCAAAAACTTGAGAATCGTTTTTGTTTTTTATAACTTTGCACTGCAATAAAATGATACTATAAGAAATCGAGAATATTCAGTCTTGCTAAGTCTTATTTAAGGATATACGGGCATCGATTCAACCAGCTATTCAATTTTCACAGTCGATAGTTCCAAAGAGTATAGACAGAGAGAATACAAGCTCAAAAAATGAAGAATCAATTCTTACTAAATAAATAACTTTACAAATAATGAATAGAATACGAAAACTTCTGACAGGAGTCTTCCTGATGTTGGCGCTGACAACTCAAGCAGCCGACTACACGGTTACAAGCAACACTATTACCATACCCGTAAAATCGCCGACGGCAACCGGAGCCCGTCTTGTAAAGCTCCAAGTCGTCAACAGCAAGATAATACGTGTAGAGGCTACAGCAGCCACGTCATTCCCTCAAAAGAACAGCCTTATCATTCTTCCGCAGCCAGACTATAATAATTTCAAGGTTACGGAGAATGGCTCATCTGTAACCGTAGCCACACCCGATGTCAAGGCTGTGGTTGACGCCTCTACAGGCCATGTCTGTTTCTTCGACCGCAACGGCAAGACTCTTCTCGATGAAGTCGGCGGAGGCAAGGGAAAGGAGTTCAAACCCTACACTGTGCCGAATCGTGAGATAGGAGCCGACAGCCGCCTCACCGACGAACAGAGACATGGATGGACATGGACGGCAACATTTGAGAGTCCTGACGACGAGGCTTTCTTCGGCCTCGGGCAGCATCAGAGTGAGGAACTCAACATGAAAGGTCGCAACGAGGACCTCTTCCAGTACAACACAAAGATTGCCGTGCCATTCGTATTGTCGAACAAAAACTATGGCGTTCTGTGGGACAGCTACAGCTACTGCCGCTTCGGCAATCCCAATGATTATCTTCAGCTCAACAGAGCGTTCAAGCTCTACGACAAGGACGGTAATCCCGGGGCTCTCACGGGCACTTACACCGACCGCGACGGCAACACGATAACCCGTGCTGAGGACAGCATTTACTATGAGTTTGCGCTCCCCGACATTGCAGCACGCGGACTCACTGACGTGGGTGTTGCAAATCTGCCAAAAGGATTCAAACTCAACGGAGCCCATGTCACGTATGAAGGATTCATCGAGGCACCCGAAGAGAACCTCTATCATTTTCTTCTCTACTATGCCGGCTACACCCGCGTGTTCATCGACGGCGAGGAAGTGGTGCCCGAGCGTTGGCGAACAGCATGGAATCCAAACTCCCACAAATTCGAGTATGCTCTTGATAAGGGCACACGCCATCATCTTCTCATCGACTGGTATCCCGACGGCGACGTAAGCTACTGCGGACTGCGGGTGGCTACACCGCGCTCACAGGCTGAGCAAAACCGCCTTTGCATCTGGAGCGAGATGGCCAAGGATATGGACTACTACTTCATTGCCGGCGACAATCTCGACCAGGTAATCTCCGGTTACCGCACTCTCACTGGTAAGGCCCAGGTTATGCCTCGGTGGACCCTTGGTTTCTGGCAGAGTCGCGAGCGTTATAAATCATCAGAGGAGATAGAGTCGACACTCAAGCACTTCCGCGACAAGCACATACCCGTTGACAATATAGTTCAGGACTGGAACTATTGGAAACTTGATTCATGGGGCAGCCATCAGTTTGAGCAGAGCCGTTATCCCAATCCACAGGCTATGCTCGACAGCGTCCACAGTATGCACGGAAGATTCATGATCTCTGTTTGGCCGAAGTTCTACTGTTCAACCGACAACTACAAGGCCCTCGATGCCAACGGATGGATTTACCATCAGGCAGTGAAAGACTCTATCTACGACTGGCTCGGCTTTATGGGCTCATTCTACGATGCCTACAGCGCTGGAGCGCGGAAGATGTTCTGGAAGCAGATGGACGAAAATCTATACTCGAAATATCACTACGGAATCGACGCATGGTGGATGGATGCCTCAGAGCCAAACGTTCGCGACTGCACCCCGATGTGGTACCGCAAAGCACTCTGTGGCGCTACGGATCTTGGCTCGGCTACGGAGTATTTCAACGCTTACAGCATTGTCAATGCCGACGCCATATATAATGGTCAGCGCTCAGTGAATCCTAACCAACGCGTGTTCCTCCTCACCCGCAGCGGATTCGCCGGTGAACAACGCTACAGCACTGCAAGCTGGAGCGGCGACATCGGAACACGATGGGAGGACATGAGGGCCCAGCTCACTGCCGGTCTCAGCTATTCAATGTCGGGAATACCTTTCTGGGGTATGGATATCGGTGGATTCTGTGTCGAGAATCGCTATGTCAAGGCACAGCAGGAGTATGACAACACCGGCAAGGAGAATGCCGATCTCAAGGAGTGGCGCGAGCTGCAGGCACGGTGGAATGAGTTCGGAGCCTTCGTTCCCCTGTACCGCACCCACGGACAGTGGCCTCTGCGTGAGGTATGGAATATCGCCCCCGAGGATCATCCGGCTTACAAAGCCATCGTCTACTACGATAAGCTGCGCTACCGTCTCATGCCTTATCTCTACAGCATGGCCGGAGCAGTCCACTTCGACGACTACACTCCAATGCGCGCACTTGTCATGGACTTCAACGGCGACAGCAAGGTATATGACATCAAGGACCAGTTTATGTTCGGTCCGGCTCTTATGGCCTGTCCTGTAATGAAATACGGTGTTCGGCATCGTTCCGTCTATCTGCCGCAGCAGAAGGGATGGTACGACCTCTACACAAACAAATACTACGGCGGCGGACAGACAATTGACGTCGATGCTCCCTACGACCGCATTCCGGTGTTTGTTCCCGAGGGCAGCATTCTCCTCTTCGGACCAGAGATGGAATGGAGCGACGAGAAACCTGCTGATCCCATCACAGTCTACGTCTACGCAGGAAAGGATGGCTCGTTCACTCTCTACGAGGATGAGAATACCAACTACAACTATGAGAAGGGACTTTACTCGACGATAACCTTCAAGTACGACGATGCATCGCACAGTCTCACCATTGGGCAGCGTCAGGGCCATTTCTCCGGAATGCTGAAGAACCGTAAGTTCAATATCGTTCTCCGCACACCGCAGACCGTCGACGCCACTCTCAATCCCGATTCAGCAAAGGGTAAGACCGTGGCGTATAAGGGTAAGAAGCTTGTTGTAAAGTTGTAAGCCCGAATCTTTCATAAACAAAATATAAAGTTAAAATCCACCTTATATTACTGACAATTCCTGTCCGTTAGCTTTAAGCAATGGACAGGAATTTTAAAGTTAATGTCAATCATGAAGAAAATATTATTCACACTTCTGCTGCTAATCCCTGTGCTGACAGCCACAGCGCGCCAGCGCCAGCTGTTCGATGCGGGATGGCTATTTATCCTCGGCGACAAGCCGTCGATGGCAGCACCCGACTACAATGACGCATCGTGGCGCCACCTTAATCTTCCCCACGACTGGGCCATAGAGGGTGATTTTCGCGATGGAAATCCCTCGGGAGCCGGTGGCGGTGCACTGCCCGGAGGTATCGGATGGTACAGAAAGCATCTGACTATCAGCGAGAAAGAGGCTTCTACGCTGAAAACCAAAAAATATTGGCTCGCCTTCGATGGTGTCTACATGAACTCAACCGTCTATGTCAACGGCAAGGAGGTAGGGCACCGGCCATACGGATACAGTTCGTTCGAATATGACATCACCCCCGAACTGAAAACCGGCGACAATGTCATTGCAGTGAAAGTCGACAACAGCGATCAGCCTAACTCGCGGTGGTACAGCGGTTGCGGCATCTACCGTCATGTATGGCTGACGACAACATCCACGCTGCACTTCGATCATTGGGGTGTACAGGTAGTGACCAACGCCAAGGGCGACGTTGTCGTCAATGCCAAATACACTGATGAGAGTGGCTCTTCGCTGTGCCCTCTCCTGCGTAGCACCGTCCTCGATGCCTCGCAGCGTGTCGTGGCAAGGAAAGAGGGTAGCAACGCAACACAGAAGCTGCATGTCAGTCGGCCGCATCTGTGGTCGATAACCAATCCTTATGTCTACACCGTCAAGACAGAGCTTGTAGTCGGTGGCCGCACTGTTGATGAAGTTTACACCACTACCGGATTCCGCAGCTTCCGCTTTGATGCCAAGACCGGATTCTGGCTCAACGGCAGCAACTTCAAACTCAATGGTGTCTGTGAGCATCATGACCTCGGAGCTCTCGGTGCCGCGTTCAACGAGGATGCCATGCACCGTAAGCTGACACGGCTGAAGGAAATGGGTGTCAACGCCCTTCGATGCACTCATAACCCTCCTGCACCTGAGCTGCTCGACATGTGCGACACTATGGGTATCGTCGTCCTCGACGAAAGCTTCGACATGTGGCGCCGAAAGAAAACAAAGAACGACTATGCCCGCTTCTTCGACGAATGGCATGAGCGCGACCTCTCCGACCTTGTCAGGCGCGACCGTAATCATCCGTCGGTCATAGCATGGAGCGTCGGCAACGAAGTGCTGGAGCAGTGGACATCGACGGGATCCGACGAGCTCACGCTTGAACAGGCAAACATGATTCTCAATGCCGGCCATAAGGTCGTAAATACAGATGGACTGCATCCTAATTCGATACTCACAAAACACTTAGCACAAATCATCCGCGACAACGACCCGCTGCCCGAGGGTAAGGAGTGGAAGACCTCCTTCCGTCCTGTCACCGCCGGATGCAATGAGCCCGACCCCGGCAATCTGCTCTTTAAGAGTGGTGCCATCGACCTCATAGGCTTCAACTACCATCATCAATGGATAAAGGATGTGCCGAAGAACTTCCCCGGAAAGCCATTCTTCATGTCCGAGAGTGTATCGGCTCTGATGACCCGTGGCTACTATCCACAGCCCTCCGACACCATTCTCATGGCTCCGTCGCGGTGGGATCTGCCTTACACCGACCCCTCTATGATGTGCTCGGCCTACGATAATACTCATGCACCATGGAGCGCCACTCACGAGGAGACATGGAACGCGGTGAAGCACACTCCGTATTGTTTCGGACAGTTCATCTGGACCGGCTTCGACTACATCGGTGAGCCTACGCCTTACGGATTCCCAGCACGCAGCTCCTACTTCGGCATCATCGACTTGGCTGGATTCCCGAAGGACATTTACTACATGTATCAGAGCGAATGGACGAAGAAAGATGTACTCCATCTCTTCCCCCACTGGAACTGGCTCCCGGGACAGACCGTCGATATGTGGTGCTACTACAACAATGCTGACGAGGTGGAGCTCTACGTCAACGGCAAGAGTCAGGGTGTCCGCCGTAAGAGCGCTCCTGAGCCACAGGAGGAATGGTACCGGCTGCACAATCGTCTTTGCCTCGACTCAACGGAGTTCCATGTTGGATGGCGTGTGAAATACGAACCAGGAGAGGTTAAGGTAGTAGCCCGTAAGAATGGTAGGGTAGTGCGCTCTGAGGTCATCAGGACCGCCGGAGCTCCCGACCACATCCGTCTCGTCGTCGACTACGATGGCCGCAAACTCGACAAAGGTATCGACCGACCGATGGCCGACGGCAGCAAGGTCAGCCGCCAGCATCTCGTATTCGTCAATGCTGAGGTCGTCGACAAGGACGGAAATGTATGTCCCGATGCCGACAATCAGATATTCTTCAGCGTCGACGGAGCCACTATCGCCGGTGTCGACAATGGCAGCGAGTCGTCGCTTGAACGCTTCAAAGCCGACAACCGCCGTGCCATGTTCGGCAAGTGCATGGTTATCGTGGCACCAAAGGAGGGAGCGGCCGTGAGCCTCAGGGCGCGAGCCGTAGGACTCCACGATGCAACGATCAACTTCTAAGCCTTAGACTACAATCAAGGCATCATGGGCAGGGCAAATAATTTGTCCTGCCTTTTCACTTTTATTGCTATGACTTATTTGCGGGGCAAGGCTTTCCCGGTGCCAATAATCACGCTCCAACGAGGCCTGTTGTTGACTTCCGGTGCATTTAGTCCCAACCATAAGGCCGTAACTCTATAAAAAAGTTTAATAATGAATCGCCGACACGTAATATCTCATTCCTTTTTTGTATTTTTGCATCACGAAATCTTTTAAAACTATAAATACAGAGAACAATGAAAATCAATGATTTCAACTTTGCCGGTCACAAGGCAATCGTCCGCGTCGACTTCAACGTGCCACTCGATGAGAACGGACATGTTACAGACGAAACCCGTATCAAGGGCGCTCTTCCCACACTGAAGAAAATCCTCAACGATGGTGGTTCGGTCATCATGATGAGCCACATGGGCAAGCCTAAGGGCAAGGTCAACGCGAAGCTCAGCCTCAGTCAGATTGTTCCTAACGTCAGCCGCAACCTCGGTGTAGAGGTTAAGTTCGCTCCCGACTGCGCCAATGCTGACAAGGAAGCAGCAGCGCTGAAACCCGGTGAGGCTCTTCTGCTTGAGAACCTCCGTTTCTATCCTGAGGAAGAGGGCAAGCCCGTAGGTATCGACAAGGAAGATCCTAAGTATGGCGAGGCTAAGGAGGAGATGAAGAAGCGTCAGGTAGAATTCGCAAAGAAGCTCGCTTCTTATGCCGATGTTTACGTCATGGACGCTTTCGGTACTGCTCACCGTAAGCACGCTTCTACAGCTGTCATCGACCAGTTCTTCGACAAGGACCACCGTATGCTCGGTCTGCTCATGGAGAAGGAGGTTAAGGCCGTCGACAATGTCCTCAACAACATCAAGCGACCCTTCACAGCTATCATGGGTGGCAGTAAGGTCTCCACAAAGATTGGAATCATCGAGAACCTCCTCACTAAGGTCGACAACCTCATTCTCTGTGGTGGCATGACATACACCTTTGCTAAGGCCAAGGGCGGTAAGATTGGCAAGTCAATCTGCGAGAACGACAAACTCGACATCGCTCTCGACGTCATCAAGAAGGCTAAGGAGAACAACGTGAACCTCGTACTCGGTACCGATTCTGTTATCGCCGACGACTTCTCCAACGATGCCAACACAAAGGTTGCTCCTTCAAACGATATTCCTGACGGATGGGAGGGCATGGATGCAGGTCCTGCAACAAGAAAGCTCTTCGCTGACGCTATCAAGGGTTCAAAGACAATCCTGTGGAATGGTCCTGCCGGTGTCTTCGAGTTCGACAACTTCACCGGTGGCTCACGTGCCATTGCCGAGGCTATCGCTGAGGCTACTAAGGAAGGTGCCTTCTCACTCATCGGTGGCGGCGACTCTGTTGCATGCATCAACAAGTTCGGTCTTGCCGATCAGGTCAGCTACATCTCTACCGGTGGCGGTGCTCTCCTCGAGGCTATCGAGGGCAAGACTCTTCCGGGAGTTGCAGCTATCGAGGCATAAACAACTTATCTAACTATAAACTTTTGAGGGGGATGCGCCGTCGAGGCATGTCCCCCTTTTCATGTCCAGACGGCTGAAACAACGTAATCGGCCTTATGCGACACTGCGACACTGTGGCCAAATTCACACGTCTCACATATCTCATGTGAGAAAACGACATTATAAAATAATTTTTATGATAGTGTACTGCCACAATCTTTGGATGTATGCAACACACTAATTATCAGCATATTTCTTTTCATTCCTGAGGTGCAACTTACCTTATAGCTCAAAGACCGATGCGTAACTAACCTCAAAAGTCTCATTGATTCGTTTCCCCTTACCTCCTCTGCTCAGCGCAGTAAAGTGACCGTCGTGTTTTCGCTTTTCCCCCAAGTTGTCATGCCCCCTAACGACTCCACAAAGTTATAACATCCATTTTGCTCCTCCAAATTTCAGCCGTTTATTGCCGTTAAAATCCGTTAACAGCTGCCCGAAATCATCATTTTCCTCCTTATTGCCATTATAGCAGCTGTCGGTCAACCGATTATCCTATTGCTGCCTATAATTTCCCATGGCTGTCTGTCGAGGCTATGCCAGCCTATCGAGTTTTATGGTTGCCTATAGTGGTCTATTGTCTCCTATATTTCATCGAGTCCTATGGCTCCTATCGAGTCCCATGGTTCCTATCGAGTCCCATAGTTCCTATCGAGTCCCATGGCTCCTATCGAGTCCCATGGAGTCCTATGACTTCCTATGCCTGTCTATATCCGACGAGGGTCGTAAATCGCCGTTTACAAGGCCGTCCCATTTTAGAACCCCCTTTCCTATGCTGAAGGCTGTCCCCCGTTTCGTCATCCCATTTTACCCCGGCAATCTGACTGAACGAATCGTTCACCCAGGTCAACATGGGGTTCCATTTCGTTACCCCATCCTCCCCGTCTCAATAACGTTTCTATCCAATTAGCAATGACCCTTTATTCCATGATCAATTGGCATTCATAGAGGGCGATGAAGAATTGTAATAGCTTGATGATGAGATCATTTCAGCACTCATCCGCCGTAGGGGCTGGGTTTATCCCCATCCTACCAACAGCGGATAAGATACAAAGCAAATGCCCAGCAGCAGTGAGGGTGGGGATAAACCCCACCCCTACACTGGGTAAATGCGATCAATGTATGTGATGGGTGTTGCGATCCTCTTCCCTTGGGGGAGGGAGTTAGAGAAGGTTCCGATACCTATAAATGCGACGGTGCGACGGTGCGACACTGCGACGGTTGATCTTTAGTCTTCTTGTATTTCCTGCTCTTTTCTCCCTTCTGTCTTATGTCCTGGCTTCCAAAGGTTCCGTTTTGGAACGTTAGGAGCAGTGCGATGCTGAACTCCGGAGACGCGATGATCTTCTCTATCATCGGTGTCGTGGCATAAGCCCCGTGGCGACGGATGGAGGGCAGCATCTCGGCGGTGACCCAGTGCTTGAACTTCTTGGCAGAAGGGAGCTTCGAGGAAAGGACGAGGGAGTAAAGACCCGACTCGTTGATGATGGTCATTTTCTGTTCTCTACCGATAGTGTCGCGAAACGCG
>Ga0256406_1001106_pt1 | contig 44739 bp, 43 predicted proteins | sample RumenRJG_03DNA_FD_185986 | JGI IMG/M metagenome (GOLD analysis project Ga0256406, IMG submission 185986) | Bovine rumen microbial communities from Lethbridge, Alberta, Canada - RJG_03 | ecosystem: Host-associated > Mammals > Digestive system > Stomach > Rumen | place: Canada: Alberta | collected... | reverse complement strand
ATGTTGCATCCTTATTTGCCGGAAATGCTACATTGCTAATTTCCGAAATCTGCTACATTCATTTTTCCGAAATCTGCTACATTGCTAATTTCTGAAATTTGTTGGTGCAAAGATACCGATTACATATGGTGTAAAGTTAGTAAAATAAAAGTAGAAAGGCAATTAATTTCATGCTTTTTTTTCTCTTTAACTTTTAAGAAGTTTCATTCTTGGTCTTTACGTTGTTTACATCAAGTTCATTTGATATTCTATTAGTCAGGATTTGAAACTAAACAAAAATGTTTGTATCTCTCTTTTTGGGTAGCCATTGTAGACGTTGTCGAAGCTTCTTGGCTTGTTTAGTAATAGTTGAATAGGCAATAACCATGAAGTTAAAATCTGTATTCAATGACTTAATTCGATTTTTTGTTTGAGGTGGGTAGTGTTTTGTTACATCCAACGGCTATCTTTGCATCTCAAATATAAATAAATGGACAATGAATAAGAATGATGTAAGCAACAAGATTATTGGTAAAGATGAGGCTGAAAGGTTGATTTTGGACTATGAGCGGAAGGATGCGAGTATGACTGGGAAACTTGGTTATCTGAGGAGTGCTGGTACTATAGCAAAAGTGAGGATTATATCGTTTCTTAAGAATGGAGAGTCGCGAGTAAATGCTATTGAAAGACAGTACAAGGAGTACGCTCTGATGAAGCCGGGAAACTATACTCGCTTTACTTTCTGCATTGAGTATGCAATGAGTCATCCGTTGCTGATGGATGATGAACAGAGGCTGAGGAATTTCTGTGGTAGTATTATTCCTGATGGTAGTCGTTTGTCAGTTTACACTGCAGTGAATGAAAGTTTGGAGGATAAGATACTCCTTACTATTATTGCCAGTAAATAGAGACATGTGATGAGCAGAAGTAGAAAGAAGGTTATATGCAGCACTTGGGTAGGTTGTAAATCTCAGAAACGTGGGAAGCGGAAGAGTAATCGGCGGTTCAGACGAAAGGAACATCAATGCATGATGTGTCAGTCGTTTGACAGATTACCAATGCGCCCCATAGAACTTATGGATACCTGGGGTTTAGGTGGCGATGGGAAGGTTAGAACTTTCTTTTAGTGTACATGAGCATTTGTTATTGTAAAGAAAGTTCTAATTGCGTGAGATAAATATTTGCTCTTGTAACAGATTGAATATCAGTATATTTGCAAAAGGTATTTGTTTTGACTTGCAAAAGACTATCTTTTAGACTGCAAAAGATAGTCTTTTGGACGCTAAAACATACCGAATTGGAACTCAATTTGGCATGTGCTGTAATCGTGTAAAATAAATTCAATATTATTATGGGGAAGGAACCATATAGAATCATTATAGCTGGAGGAAGAGACTTTGACGATTACGGCCTCTTGCAATCAAAATGTCTTCCGATTATTGAAAGGCTTATGGCCGATCACAAAGTCATTATTATGTCGGGCCATGCAAAAGGTGCAGACTTACTTGGCGAAAGGTTTGCCAAAGAGCATGGGCTTAAGCTTGAAGTTTATCCGGCAGATTGGAAAGCACACTATCGTAGTGCCGGATTTCGTCGTAATGATCAGATGGGTGACATTGCCAATGGTCTCATTGCCTTTTGGGATGGTGAAAGTCATGGGACCAAGCACATGATAGATTATGCTAAGAATAAAGGACTAGATGTTAATGTTGTTAGATATTAAGTTGCTCTTAAATAAGGGACATGCGACTGATTATCACATGCCCCTCAAAATTATTTATTCCTATGCGATATTAGAAATTCTGGATGATCAATCAAAAATTTATGATAGGTCTCAACGTCCTGATCGTATAATTCCTGATCAGACACACCGGTATAGCTTAAATGGTATGAATCGATAGCCAACTTATTCCTTTTAGCATCGTAATACAGATCGCTATATTTAGAACCTAAATACTCGAAATTATATCCATGATTCTGCAAAAAATCTAAGGAATAGTTTGCTTTGTCTTTATGATACCCAGCCTGAGTTGATCCGCAACATACGAAAATGTCAGCGTCAACATTTTCAATTTGTTGTTCAAGGAATTTCTCATACTCCTTTAAAGCATTCTGAAACAGTTCATCTGGGCATGAAGCAGAACCGCCTTCCTTCTTACAATTAATGTGAGCAAGAGGGAACGAGTCAAGGAATTTAACTACATCTGACTCATGGCTCTGGATAAAATTCAAGGCGACATCTTTGTCGTCTGTCGTATTAGCCAATCCATATGCAATATAGGCCATGCGTTTGCCAAACGAATTATGGTATTTTGATAAGACATGGTCTTCTTTGTCGCTATTTTTCTCTCTGAAAGAATTAATGCGACTATCCCATGCTCCGCCGTCTCCGACATTCTGGTCCTTAGTTAGAAACAGAATTCTTATGGGGGCATTATCCCATAATTCATTCTCTACAGTGTCATTGTCGCTCTCTTTTCTGACCCAATTGTCAGATCCTCCTTCACGGTAAACTTCGCCTTTAAAAAGGATACCGTCCCATGAAAAATTGTCGGCATTGCCACCATTCTTTTCGAAAGCCTTTTGCCATTCGTCAAGAATTCTTTGGTTTTCAGCCATGTAATTTTTTGTACTCATATTATTTGTTTATATACCACAAAAATATCGCTATGGAAGTCATAAAAACTTGCTTAGTAATATTGAGATCTATGTTTTAATAAGCTATCGGTTGTAATTTTACAAAGTAAATTTTATTCCACCAAATGTTTTGAGAAATATTTTATGTTTTTTTTAGATTTACAGAATCTTTAATGCTATGGCAGCACACGCTTCTGCGTCGGCAAGGGCATGGTGATGGTTCTTTAGGTCGTAACCGCAACGCTCGGCGATGATGTCGAGGTTGTGATGCCCGCCGGGCCATACTTGACGGGATTTTATGAGGGTGCAATAGAACGGATAGTCGGGATAGTCCATCTGATACATGCGGAAGACTGCCTTGAGGCATGACTCGTCGAAAGCCTTGTTGTGGGCTACAAGTGGCAGTCCTTCTATCTTTGGTTCAATCTGTTTCCAGACATCGGGAAATATTGGTGCTTCCTCAGTATCTTCACGGCCGAGTCCATTGACACTGGAGCAGACACGGTTATAATAGTCAGGCTCGGGATGGATAAGAGAGTAGAACTGGTCTACTTTCTTTCCGTTCCTGACCACAACCACGCCAACTGAGCAGACGCTTGTCCGCTCGAAGTTGGCTGTCTCGAAGTCTATAGCTGCAAAATCTTTCATTTCTTCTTTGTCGTTCGTATGCTGCAAAGATACAAGTATATTATTACAAAACGGGTTACAGTCAAAAAAATATTTTTCAAAAAAGAAATTATTTTGTTGTGAGTAGAGATTTGTTACAGTCGGCGGTTAACTTTGCTGCCGATAATATATATGTTCAACTTTAAAACTTAAAGATTATGAGTAGAGTATTTAAGATTACGCCTAAGAGGATCAAAAGGTTAAACAATCAGGTCTTGACTCCTGAAATGGAAGTCACGGTAACAATGCCGTCATCTGTCGGCACTCCGTTTCTCAATGGAGAGAAGGAAATCAAGGCAATGTATATGAGGTTGTATGGATTTGATTACCAAAAGTGTGGCTGTCATTCCGGCGACTTTGATTTTAAGGCATTGGATTAAACATTGTGTACAAGATGATAACCACCAATGAGATCATTACGTTTCCACTGGTGGTTGTCTACTGATGTAAATACTGATAATGATGTTTGCAATTGATTATACCAGAACCTTTTACAATAGAAGTTCTGAAGCATGACACAGACTACAAAAAGATTGATGAGTTGTCTTATAGGTTTGCGTATGGCTCTCAGACTATTCATATATCAAGAGACGATGTCCTTTCTTTCTTTTCACAGTTGTCGGTTGTCATTGATACTATTTCTGATAAAGGCGTTGAAAAGAAAGAACGTGTGACGAATTTACTTTTGAAAATGGTTCAATTTCAGGAGCCAATACATTCGTTCAGCAATGCTCTTATCCTTGTACAGACATCCTCGGCAGATGCAATAGGAATGGAGGAACTTGACTCGATTATGAACTTTATTGTTGGGAACCTTACTAAATCCTCCTCAGTGAAGTATGGAATAGGCACGAGAGATTATCTCAATCAGCGAATACGTCTTTTGATAGCTTTAAATAAACCCGTTAATATGCCGGAAATGTTTATGTTTCATGAAAATAATTTTCGCATGTAACGAGAAATGTAACCATCTATTTGTAACTTTGCCAGTGAAATTAAATACAAGCGATTATGGCAGCAAACTTGATTGGACGATACATTTGGGAAATAAGTGAGTTAAGGCACTCACGGCATGGACTTACGCTTAATGAACTTAACGAGCGCTGGGAAAGAAGCAGCCTCTATGACGGCAGAGAGATTATCCGGAAGACTTGGTACTCCCATCGTGAGCAGATTGCGTCACAGTTCGGCATTATCATAGAATGTGATAAGCGGACTAACCGTTATTACATTGCCTACGAAGATACTATTGGCAGGCCGGATATTCAGAACTGGCTGCTCAACAGCTTTGCGGTAGGAAACATGCTCATGCAGGGCAAAGACTTGAAAGGGCGTATCTCATACGAACGAATTCCTTCTGGCTATGATTATCTCACGGATATAATTGAGGCGATGCGGGAGAACCGGATTATCAGTATCTCCTATCAGAGCTATTGGAAGGATGAGCCGTCGGAGTTCGAGCTTATGCCGTACGCATTGAAGGTGTTCAAGCAACGTTGGTATCTCGTCGGGGCTAATGTGGCTTTTGAAGGCATCCGTATCTACGGGCTTGACCGAATCAAGAACATAGAGATAACTCAGCAGAAGTTCAAGATGCCGAAGAACTTTGATGTTGAGGAACTCTTTGAGCCTTACTATGGAGTTTCGCTTGTTGACGGGAAAGTAGAGAAAGTCCGTATCAAGGTTTATGACAATCAGGCGAAGTACTTCCGCTCACTGAAACTTCATGAGTCGCAGGAAGAGATAAAGACAACACCTGAGTATTCAATCTTTGAGTATCACTTCAAGCCGACGTTCGAGTTTGAGCAGGAGTTGCTGTCTCATGGTGAGAGCGTAGAGGTGCTTGAGCCAGCATATCTGCGTGAACGTATCAAGAAGAGATTGGAGTGGTCGTTGGAGCATTATAAATAATATCTTGGTATTATGACCGTTGAAGAAATATTTAAGTTGCCGGACATTATAGATATTGAGAAGCAAATCCTTGATGCACAAAGAGATATTGAAACTGGACGTGGCAATGAAGATTGCCATGCTGCTGTGATCAGGGAACTTATTCGCTTAAGGAAGAAGTTTTTGGACAGAGAGTTCGTAATGAATGGCAATTATAAATCTCTGCTGGCTGATTTCAATAACGCTTTGAGAAATGCGTTAGTCAGCATACGCAAGAAGGCCATCAAAATCTATAATGGTGTCAAACTAGCTGATGCAGATGACAGTTTCGCTGTTATAGGTAAGTGCTTCTTGGGCTATCAATATTCTTCTATCCATCCGGTGCAGTCTATTCGAGCAAAGAAGATGTGGGCAGTGCTGAATAATTCTCTTTACGATTATAATTTTCATTACGAAGATGGAGTAACTGGAATTAGTGGTTGGAAATATCCTGAGGGAGACAATTTTGATACAGAGAATTACATGCTCTATCTAAATAACGATGCAGACAACTGGAATGACTGGTTTGTAGATAAGGATGCGACAAAAGACATGAATTTAATTCATCCTGTCCATTATCTTTTAGACCATACCTGTTTTAGTATTTTTGATTTGCTTTGGGTCCGTGACTTTAATGTTGAGATAACGGTAGAGACTAATTACGATATCTACAGCGAATATTCAGAATACGATGATCTTGACTGGACCAAGTGCGACTATTTATAACAGAGGCATGGGTAAACTGAAGAAGAAATTTACGAAAGAACAAGAGTGGAGCTATAAGCATGACTTTCCATTTGAGGAAGTGTGCGGAACGTATCATGTCTTGGCTAAACTCATAGCGCCAAGACTAAGGTGCTTCAAGGCTCTTGATAAACATGGGTATGCTCCTGGATTCAAAGGCATAGCTGAGTGGAATAATGCTATCCAGAAAATGAAAGATGCCTTTGAGTTGCTTGAGGACACAAAGGCTTTGTCTGATGAAGAAAACAAAAAAGTTGCGGAAGGACTTACCTTATTCTGCAAGTACTTCCGCTATCTATGGGATTAATCTTTTAGTGGTTCAAAATGCAGCATCGCAACATAAGATTCGCTCTTTGGCAATTCTCTGGCGAGAATGGAGAGATGTGTCTCTGTATTAGCATCTAGAACGGTGTCCATCTTGTTGATTGGCTTCATGACTTTTGCCAGGAACTGCCCTTTGATGGAATGAGAGCCTATTGTCAGGACATTCTTGCCATTTAAGAGAAATTTCCGGGGTATCTTCTTGATTCTGCGTCTTAAGTCGGAATCCAGTTTGATTTTGCAGATAGACAGCTCATTTCTGCCTCTGACGCTGATCTTCCAGTCGTTGTAATCAAAGCATACGAGACCATTCCCCGACAAAATATCATGATAGTACAGTTGGAAGAGATTCTTCAACGTTGTGTACTGATTCTTTGAAGGAATCCATAGGTACGAGAATACACCTTCCCATTTATTTGGGGCTGGCTTTGCGCCAATATCGAAGACAAATATGTTTTCGCGAGGCATTTTTTCATCTGAATATTCCGCAGGCAAGTTGGATATATCAACGTTGTCATCGGCCAGGACAAGCAGGTACTTTACTTTCTCGTATCCTTTTTCGATGGTCAGCAAATCTTCTGTGAACCAATTTCCAAGGTCCAGTTTCAGATGCTTCAATACACGATTTGCCCTTTCGCCAGGTGCAATCAGATGGTGGAAAGTATCTTTTTCCACTTGATCATCGAAATTGAAAACAACATTTAGATCTTCCATAGTCTTTGTGAGTTTGAATGAGAAATATCGGCATTAGATGCTAGTATGTCCTATCAGGTTGACTACCACTTTAACCATTGTGTCCTTCTCTTCCGGTCGGCTTTCTGCAATAAGCAGTGTTAGGGCTACGAGTGTGGCATCGTCAATGCGCTTGTTGTGCATGTCGTCATAGAGAATGCCGTTCTCATTCATAAACCAAAGGAACAGAGTGGCGGCAATACGCTTGTTGCCGTCACTGAAACTATGGTTCTTGGTAATGAGGTAAAGGAGCATGGCGGCCTTTTCTTCAACGGTAGGATAGAGTTCCTGACCGTCGAAAGTCTGATATATCTGTCCGATGCTGCTCTTGAAACTATCGTCCTTCTGATTTGCAAACAGGTCGTTGCCACCGAACTTTTCACGAAGCTCTTCAAGAACATTCATTGCTCCTTCATAAGTGGCATGGAACTTCTCTTCCGTAGAACTCTCAGGAATAGTCAATCTCTGATAGTCATAATCGTCAAGACGGTCAAGGGCGTAAGTGTAATCGACAACAACATCAAGAAGTGCGTTGCGGACATCGGTGGTGAGATTTTCAAGTTTGACGGTTCGAGCCATAGAACGAACTAGCTGGACCATCTGCTGATAGTTCTTCTCACGAATGCGCTGGTTGATGGCATAGCCTTTGATGAGGTAGTCCTTTAGAACTCTATTTGCCCATTGGCGGAATTTGACGCCACGTTTAGAATTGACTCTATAACCTACTGAGATAATCATGTCAAGATTATAGTATGGAATAACACGCTTTACTGTCCTTCCGCCTTCAATTCGAACCTGTGCATTTTTTGCACAGGTTGAACTTTCTTCCAGTTCTTCAGACTTGTATATGTTGTGGATATGCCTTACAATAACAGTTCTATCCGTTTGAAACAATTCTGCCATCTGAGCTTGAGTAAGCCACACGGTCTCATTCTCCAACTTTACATCAAGCTGGGTCTTGCCATCATCGCTCTGGTATATAATAATCTTGTTGTCGAGTTCGTTTGTTTCCATATCTGTCATAATGAGTTCAAGTGCAAAGGTACGACGAGAACGTTACAAATTGGGGTACACCTCTATATTTTTTGCCTGATGCTAAAGAAAGCTCATCCTTGTATCAATAGTAAGAAATTTCAAACTGCTCCGAGACGTTCACGTAATCGACGAAGCTGTCGCCATTATACTCTATGCGCAGTCCTTCGTAATCTTTCGGGACGTATAGCTTTCCAGTAACAAAGTTCCATTTGGGCTTACCGTAAACGTATGACTTGCCGGATAGAAGCAACTTCATTGATATTGGGTCAATTTCCCAAAAGCCACCGCCAATGCAAGTGTCATTCGGCACCAGAAGGTCTTTATGCATCTGTACGCTTCCTATGCGCAGATGTCCGTCGAGTGTGAGAATGAATTTAGGCTCCATTAGAATTGAATTTTGTCTTGTGGGATAATGTCTTTCTCTGTAATCTTCCTTAGCACTCTAGCTGGTACTCCTGCAACAACGCTGTCGGCAGGTACATCTTTGAGAACCACCGCTCCAGCACCGATAACAGAATGGTCGCCAATGTGTACACCGCCACAAATAGTGGCATTTGCTCCAATCCAAACACCTTCACCGATAGTGATAGGCTTTGATATTTCCATGCCGAAGCCACGCTGCTCGGAGTCTATCGGATGAGATGCGCATGAGATAACTACTCCTGGGGCAATGAAGCAGCGGTCGCCTATTGTTATAGGGCTTGTATCAAGAATGGTTACGTTGAAGTTGACAAAAGCCATTCCAAGGAAGTGGGTGTTGAAACCAAAGTCGAAGTGGATGCCGTGCTGAATGAATACCTTGTCATTGTATGTACCAAGGATTTTCTTTAGTAGTTCACGTTGCTTGTCTATTTCTGTCGGGCGTGTCTGGTTATAATCCCAAACAAGTGCTTCTACCTCGCGTTGCCTGTCTGATGGTATGTTCCTTGCGTTACCGATGAAACCTTCCGGACCGGTAACGAGTTTCATTATTTCTTCTTTATTATCAGTCATAATAGTTATTCTGTGGCTTTCTTGGATTCGTGCCTTGTGACCAGCTATAGTAATTCTGTCATATAAATCGGCAAATAAACAATACCGTTAACTGTTTTTATGTCGGAAGTATGCAGGACGTAAGGGGTCGAAAGAAATTCCTTATATTTATCAATACATTTCCTTATCGAAGTTAAAGTGTAGTTTTTGCCGGACTTAACCTCAATAGGAGAAATATTATGCTTGTTCGTTATCTTTGACTTTGCAATAAGAAAGTCAATTTCCATCCTGTTCTCTTTGTTCTCTCTGTCTGAATTGCTGTAGAAGTACAGTTTGTGGCCATTGGCTACAAGCATTTGCGCAACAACATTCTCCATAAGCATGCCGGCATTAACTTCCAATTTGTCAAGCATAATCTTCTGGTAAATCTCAGCAGGAACTTTTCCGTTTTCATCAAATGCATGCGACAGGAGTAGCCCGGTATCACCCATATAGCATTTAAGAGTTGTTCTTTCGTCATTCAACCTGAGGCCGACGCTTGGTTCTGTCGTGTTATAACAGCAGTTTACTATCTTTGCGTCATCAAGCCAAAGAAAGGAATTCTCATAATCACGCATGCGAGCATCCGATCCAAGTGAAGACAATTTGAATTTACGCTCATGCTTTTGAAGCTGACCCGGTATTCCATCGAATATAGCGGTCACGCGTAATTCATCATTGTCTGCATACTTGCGGATGTCATTTCTGTAAAGGTTAAGTATCCTGCGCTTTACAATTTCCAATTTATCAAAATCCTTTGTGTCAATGTATTCTTGTACGGCCTGAGGCATTCCTCCTATTACCATATACAGCCTGAACAAATCCATTGCCTTCCGGTGAATAGCCTGCCCAACCGGTGACAGTTTCTTTAAGCATTCACTGAAATAAGGAAACATCATATCATTGCCCAATGCCCAAAGAAATTCCTCAAAATCCATTGGATACATGTCAAGTGTGTCTTCTTCTGACGGAATATTTATTCCCTTAACCTTACTCTTAACGCTTATCAGCGAACCTGTCTCTATATAATCGTATCGTCCGTCAGCAACGAGAAACTTAATGGCCTCTCGTGCACGGGGACAATCCTGCACTTCATCAAAAATGATCAGCGAATGTCTTGAGGTCAATCTTTTGTTATAGTGTAATTGTAAATTGAACAACAACTTGTCTATGTCCTCAAGATAGACTTCAAACCATTCTTTTACGTCATCGGGTGCCTGTGAGAAGTTTATAAGAATGTAAGAATCGTATTCCTTACGGGCAAACTCCTCTACAATGTAGCTTTTGCCTACCCGCCGTGCACCTTCTATCATTAAGGCACTTGCTCCATTGCTGTTCTTTTTCCAAGCGAGTAACTTATCGTATATTTTTCTTCTCATATCACGTTTTCAAAAATTTATATTACGTATATAATCACGTATTCAAGTTTTTTAATGACGCAAAGTTACACGTTTTCAAGAATATTACAAAACAAATGCCTGACTTTTTGTATCACCCTTTAAATTTATATTTGCTAATCTCTCTATAATATCTGTGTTTAACGTCCTTGCAATAATATAGTCCGAAGTTATCTATTGTTATTGGTATGTTGAAGTGTTTTACGTTTCCCTTTATCTTTTCAAAGTCTTCTCGGGAGAGCCTTCGCTTAAGTCGCTTTGTAATAGTAAAGTGAATACGTGCCTCGTGAATAGGCGGTGTTGTCTTTCCATGAAGAGGCTTGCCGATGATTTCATAAAGTTTTGAGCATAGTTCTGTCAGCTCTGTAGGCATGATATGAGGTTTGGCATACAGAACCTTTATTCTGTCTTTCTTATCACTGTAGAAGTAACCGATATCATCTATGTTGATAGGAATTGGCTGCTGGTCTTTGGCTATACTGCTCATTTTCTCTTGAATGGAAGGAACATACTCCCTGCCAACTCTGCCTATGAAAAGCAATGTGCAGTGGAAGAACTTCTCGTCCTTTCCATCGGGTTGGAAAAGTTCTTTCACGTTGTTCGCAACCTTTGTCATTTCAGACAAGGCTATTGGGGGCAGCATGAATGCTATGAATATGTTGACCTTTTCTTCCATCCTAATCTACATTAACGTTACAATTTCTAGACATCCAAGGGTGTATGAAGAGTGTGGAGTGATGGAGGTGTTATTTCTACGTTTCCTTCCTTACTCGATCCATGTTGGCAATATGATTGCACCTTGATACGAAAAAAGAATTAGAGGTTGGTCGGAAGCCCAATCTCCTCAATCGCTTTCCAAACATTGCTGTAAGATCCCTCCCGTGTAACACTGGCCTTGGCTCTTTCGTAAGCCTTGCGCAACTTGCCGTCCGATGACATGCTTTCCACCCACTTCTTATTACGCAGAAAAGAATCCGTCTTGTCGAAATTGGTGCTCCGTTATCCCTGCGCCAATGATGGTGGGACGGACTTCCTTGATATTCTTTGTAGGTCTTCTGCGTGCTATTATACTTGGATGTTTGGGAGCGCACCAAAGTGCCCGTTACGATAAGACTTTTGGAAAGAATGTATCTTGTTGAGACCCTTGAAGTCAGAGAGGGAATAGAGTTCAGAACTGCCATCCTCTCCCTTCTCGGTGAACCATACGGAGTCCTTGCGGATAAGGTCATCGATGGTATTGAGCAAGGGGTCATAATGAGTGGTGACAAGCAACTGGCTGCGGCTGCTCTCCTTCAAGAACTGCTCCAAGATGAATTCGATGAGCTCCGGATGGAGTGATGACTCTATCTCGTCGATGGACAGAAACTCGTCATTGGACATGGCCTGGTAGATGGCAGCCTCAATACCGAACGTCCTCCTCGTGCCCTGGCTTTGCATCTCGTTGGGAAGGGTGTACTTTTCCATGCCCCTCGTGTTTTTGACCGTATGCTCGAAGTTTGTGTCCACCCTGTCATAGACTGGCTTGCCCTGCAACTTCTTCTTGTCTTCTTTCGAAAGGTCGCCCTCGTTCATAAGAAAGTCTCTGAAATCGGCTGGAATGGGTTCGACCTTTTTCTCAACGCTCACATCAGTGATGTTGTAGTCGGCACGATGGATGAAGTCAAGGATGTACTTCTTCATTCGGGCATCTTCCATCATCTTGCGCCCTGCATAGTTGGACATCAGTGTCCTCGGGTCTATCAAGGGCATCGTGTGGCGGCGCATCCAGTCTCGGGCATCGTCGATTGGTCCCAACGAGCAGTTCACCATGTTTCTGGCTGCGAAAAAAGACATATTCGGCAGACACTTGATCGTGATTTCGTCAATGACAGTGCTGCTCACTTTCAACACGGCTGGGTTGAACTTGATGACGGACTGACCGTTTTGGAACATTCGTGTAAACAGCATCGTCGGTTGCACACTCTTGTAATAATACAGCTTCTCCGACACTACATGATGGATATCCAAAGAAAGTACATACCAGTAGCGGGTGTTGCCGATGTAGAATTTCAAGCTGAATTCTGATGGCTCATTAGGAGTCTCACTGTCTAAAAGAAATGGGATTGTTCCGGTCGACTCATCCATGTCATCATGGCGCATAAACCAGAACTTGCGGAGAAAGTCAAAGGCATCAAGCAGGTTCGATTTTCCACTTGCGTTAGCACCGTAGATAAGTGCCAAACGTAACAATCGAACACCATGGGTAACTTCCACCACTTGTGTGCTCTCAAAAGTTGTATCCTTCGTTGCCTCAAAGCTCAGCGTGACTTCATCCCTGAAGGACTTATAGTTCTTTATCTTGAATTCCTGTATCATAATTGACTCCTCCCTGATTTGTTGCAAAGATAATGATATTATAGCTGCTCTCCAAATAAAATAGGCAAAAACTCATATTTTATTTTGGCATTCAGCATGTAGTTGCCTAAAATACGAAATAAAATAATAGTTTATATCATTCTTCGCCTTGCTTATCATTATCGGTCATTATGCAGTGGTTTGGTTTATTCCTTAGCAATATATAGGCTAAACCAAATTAAACCACTGATAACCGTCATTAACATGGTGCGGTTTGTCCTCATGATGTTATTGGCAGGTTTTGTCAAATGCTCAATGTACTTTTGTCCCCCGCTTGTCCCCCGTCGTCGAAAGCCTCTCCTTCTGCCGATTTTAGAGGCTATTGAGCTCACTTGAAGATGCCTTAAGGTTAACGCTTGTTAAAGTCGTTTTTGAAGAAGCCAGCAGGCATACAATTTCTACCAAACGGTAACTATAAGACCAAAAAGTGCCTTCTTGCAGGGTATGTTTATTTACCTTAACTTTGCAACTGAAAACAAGACGAGATGACAACCAAAGCGGTTGGCAATCAGTCAGGTAAAAAACAAAATATTCACTATTAAATACAGAAAGGAAACAAGTTATGGCAAATGTAGTTTTAATCGGTGCAACAGGATTCGTAGGTTCAGCAATTCTCAACGAACTGCTCTCACGAGGTCACAAGGTAACGGCAGTGGTGCGCCATGCCGCCAAGCTGCCCAAGAACGACAACCTCACGGCTGTGGAGGAGGATGTTGCCAACGTCGATGCCATCGCCGACATCGCCAAGGGCAAGGATGCTGTCATCTCTGCTTACAACCCCGGTTGGACCAACCCCGACATCAAACACCTCATCGAGGTGAATTATCCCAAGATCGTGGAGGCTGTGAAGAAGAGTGGCGTGAGCCGTCTGCTCATTGTCGGCGGTGCCGGCACGCTGTTTGTCAAGCCAGGCCTGCGCGTGGTTGATTCCGGTGCTATCCCTGCCGAGATCATGGACGGTGTGCGTCCTCTGGGCGACTTTTACCTTAACGACCTGATGAATGAGCACGACCTCGACTGGGTGTTCTTCTCTCCTGCCGGCACCTTCGACGAGAAGGGTGCTCGCACGGGCAAGTTCCGCCTCGGCAAGGACGACCTCATCATCGACCCGAAGACCAACTCCAGCCACATCTCCGTCCAGGACTACGCCGTGGCCATGGTTGACGAGTTGGAGAAGCCTGCTCACCACAAGGAGCGCTTCACCATCGGATACTAAGCAAGAAGATTCGGGGCGGTCGTTTGGCCGCTCCTTTTTTATAAAAACAAGACGATGATACAACAGGCATTGGACTTTCTGAAGTCTCACATTGAGGTGGCCCACGCCGCCCCTCTTCAAACACTACGACCTCACCAACAACACAGAAGCAAACGGATATGTCGGAGAACGATACAGCAAGGCTTGACAACCTCGACATGCTCATCAACAGTCTGATGAACGACGGCGGCCAGCGTCTCGCTATTCCCCTTGACCTCAAGGGCAAGCAGCAGCTCATGCGTGCCCTGATGAACGTGCGGCCGCCACTGCCCGCCACCGAGGAGTTTCTGCGGCGGCAAGACCGGGAGCTGCAATGGCAACTTGCCGACAAGGGTATCGTGGAGCCTCAGGGCAAGGGCTTGCAGGTGTGGCAGGGCGACATCACCCGGCTCAAGGTCGATGCCATCGTCAATGCCGCCAACAGCGAGCTACTCGGCTGCTTCATCCCCCTGCACAGCTGCATCGACAACGCCATCCACTCCGCCGCCGGCATCCAGCTGCGTGACGCCTGCTACCGCATCATGAGAGCGCAGGGCCATGAGGAGGCGACGGGCACGGCCAAGATCACACCGGGTTTCAACCTTCCGGCAAAGTATGTCATCCACACCGTCGGTCCCATCATTCCCGACGGACAACCTACAAGTGAGCAGGAGGAGCAGCTGGCCTCGTGCTACCGCTCCTGCCTCGACATCGCTGAGGACTATAGCCTCCACTCCATCGCGTTATGCTGCATTTCCACTGGCGTTTTCAACTTTCCACGTCGGCGTGCGGCGGAGATAGCCGTGGATACCGTGAGAAGCTATCCCAAGAAGAATATCGATACCGTCATTTTCAATACTTTCAAAGATGAGGACGACCACGTTTATCGACAACTTGTTCAGTAAGCCAACGGAGAAGCACCGTCTGACTACACAGCCTTTGGAAGAGCGCATCGCCCACGTGCGCCAGCTGCTCAGCGAGGCCGACGGCGTGCTCATCGGAGCAGGTGCAGGGCTGTCAACGGCAGCTGGCTTGCGCTACGACGGCGTCGACTTCCGCCGTGAGTTCCGTCCGTGGACAGAGCACTATGGCATCACCGACCTCTACTCGTCATCGTTCTATCCCTTCAGGACCGAGGAGGAGTACTGGGCTTGCTGGGCGCGCCATATCTGGTTCTGCCGCTACCGTCCCGACGGTTTGCCGCTCTACCGCACACTGCTCAGCCTTGTCAAGGGGAAGGATTATTTCGTCTTCACGACCAATGTCGATGCACAGTTTTCCAAGAGTGGCTTCGATGAAGACCGCATCTTTGCCTGCCAGGGCGACTACGGACTCTTTCAGACCGAGAGCGGACAGTCGAAGAGGCTCTATCCTAACGAGACGATGGTGCGCCGCATGATGGCCGCCACGGTGGACTGCCGCATCCCCTCCGACCTTATCCCGCGTGATGGCGAGACGGGCGAGAAGCTCGTGCCCAACCTGCGTGTCGACGACCGCTTTGTAGAGGACAACCACTGGGATGAGCAGGCCCGGTGCTATCACGAATTTTTGGAGCAGCACCGCAAGGGGCGCCTCGTGCTCCTTGAGCTTGGCGTAGGCTTCAACACGCCCGGCATTATCCGCTTCCCCTTCGAGCGCATGGCGGCGGAATATCCCCACACGGCCCTCGTGCGCTTCAACCGTCAGTCCATGCCCCTGGTGACGGGTATCAAGGACTTCACCGTGTTTGACGGATGCGAGGAAATAGTGAAACTGAGGTGAGATACAATTCGGATAATTCGAATGATTTTGGCAATCATATCTTTGTTCCTCTTGTCGACAAGCCTAGTGATGAGTTTCATAGGTCTTGGGGTCACGTATGGATTGTGATTATCCTCGACAAGCCGCAAGGCTTCAACTGTGTGCCCGTTCTTGCGCGGACTGCCGTTAATAAATAATACTTTTTTCATAATGTTTGTGTGTGTTATTTAATCGTTGTAAAAGTACTAATTATAATGGCAATTTCAGCAAATCGGCAAAACTTTCTATGATGAAATCGGCACCTGCCTCTTGAAGTTCCTCACGTTTACTATTGCCGTATGTAACTCCGATAGCAGAAGCACCGGCATTCTTCCCCATCAAAATGTCGTAAGGGGCATCACCAACAACAACTGTATCTTTCGGGAGAATGGATAAAGAGGACAAGATCTTATTGACTGGCTCCGGATCTGGCTTGGCATTGACTACGTCGTCGGCACCTATAATACTCGTGAAGAGATTGGTAATACCGAAGTCGTCGACCAATCCGTCCAAAGACTCATGTCCTCGGCTGCTTGCCACTGCAAGGATTTTGCCTTGCCCGTGAAGAGTGTTGAGAGTTGAGATTACGCCTTTAAACGGCTTAACCGCTCCCTTGACATTGTTTCTTTTGAAAATTTTTCTGTAGACATCCGCGCATTGCTCCCCTACTTCGTCACTGAGATGTGCGGATACTGTAAAGCAGTCAGCTAGCGGAAGCCCGATGGTTCCTATGCAAGCCTCAACAGTTGGTTTTGCAATACCCAATTTCTCAAAGGTGTCCATCATTGTGCGGACTATCAGACCGCGTGAGTCGCCCAATGTGCCGTCAAAGTCGAAAATATAGAGTTTCTTCATAATAAAATTATCGTCTATTTGCTTGACAGTATGATTATAATAAAACCTGTCATTAGTCTATGGTCATCCTTCGAACAAATACAGATTACAACGAAATAAAGGCGCCAATTAAAAATATAATTGAACGCCTTTTATTTTTTAGACAATATTCAATTGGAATATTTCAAACCAGTTTTTACTCCTCGTAAACGCACTGCTCTAGCTGTTCGGTTATAGCCTTGCGATCCATGTGCTGACCAATGAAGACAAGTTTCTCCATGCGGTCGCCGTACTTTTCATCCCAGTCGTCGGCTACAGCCTTGTTCTTCTTGAGGAAATCCTCAAGCTGAGCCTTTGGCATTGTGGCATACCACTGACCGGCGTTGCGCAGTCCTATCTGGCGTCCAGCCTGTTCGAAGACGTAACAAGTCTGCTGCTCATCCTCAAAATAGCAGATTCCCTTGCAACGGATGACGGTCTTAGGCCACTTCTCGGCAACCCATTCGTCGAACTTCGATAGGTCGAGTGGACGGCGGTCCTTCCATACGAATGTCTCAATGCCATACTCCAGAGCCTCACCCGACTCCTCGTTCTCAAGGTCATCATCGTCGTCGCCTTCCATAGCAGCTATCCAAGCGGCTGATGTTGCGACCTTGTCGAAGTCGAACTTACCGGTATTAAGGAGCAGGTCGAGGTCGACATCGCCATAATCACACTCGATAATGTCAGCCTTAGGCTGTAAGTGGCGCAGTATGTCCTTTACCTTTTCGAGGTCTTCCTTGCTTACTTCCGAAGCCTTGTTGAGCAATATTGTGTTACAGAACTCAACCTGCTGGATGACAAGGCTTTCGAGGTCATCCTCGCCGATATTATCCTTTAACAGATCGTTACCTTTGTTGAACTCATCACGCATACGCAGAGCGTCGACCACGGTGACGATGTTGTCTAGCTTTGCCTTTGCCGTACGGGCTAATTGCGGGTATATTTGTGGATAGGCTGAAATGGTCTGAGCTATAGGCGCAGGCTCACAAATGCCGCTTGCCTCGATGACGATATAGTCGAACTTGCGGGACTGGGCGATTCCGCTGAGCTGCTGTACGAGGTCCATCTTCAGTGTGCAACAGATACAGCCGTTCGACAATGGTACAAGGCTGTCATCGCCCGAGCCAACTATTCCGCCCTCGGCAATAAGGTCCTCATCGATATTAACCTCACCAATATCATTGACGATAACGGCGAATTTTATGCCACGCTCATTCTTCAGGATTCTGTTTACGAGTGTTGTCTTGCCGCTGCCTAGATAACCCGTGAGCAGCAGTACGGGAATTTCCTTAACCTTAGTTTCCATCGTTTATTTTCTCCAAACCCCACATAGACAGGGATTATATATAATAAGAATTATTCTCTGGGATGCAAAGGTACAAAAATAATGCCAATATGCTATGGCGACAAATAATTATTTTTTTGTCGCAATTGTTTTGAAATAAGACAAATTATCATTACCTTTGTGCGCAAATCAAGAATTAGACCAAGGATTCGATATGGTAAAAAAGAATACAACGGCAGCAGAGACACAAGCCTCAGCCACTCAGAAGCCAAGGAAACGCGGAGCCAAAGCACAGAAGAAGCCCGTAAAGCGCGGTCTGTCGGCCGACCTTATTCCTATCGAGGATGAGACATGGCTGATACAGCCTATCGCTGTAACGATGATGCGTCACGACTATTCGCTCATTCAGATTAGGATTTTAGTCAGTGTAGTCGAGAGCCTGCAGAATATTCTTCACGGAATCCTGAACAACAAACGGAGCCAGGAGTTGAGCCTCTTTACTACAACGGAGCTCGACGAGGACGGTCGCCTGCCGGTGAAACTGCCTTTCAAGGAGCTCGGCGTCGACCCTAACCATTATCCTCAGCTGCGCAATTCGCTGAAGATGCTGGCTTCAATCCCTATAGAAATTCCTTACAAAACAGCCGAGGGACGTAAGTATACTAAGGCGACGAACCTCTGCGATGTGTATATTCCTGACGACCATACATATAATAAATATGCCATACTGAAGCTCGACCGTGGTGTTGCCGAGAGGCTTGTTTCAGTCGATACCCTGGGCTATCACAAGTTGGGAAAGCAGATTGTGTTCGCCTGCAAGAACCGGTATACTCAGCGAATATATATGTTCATCGAGTCGTGGCTGCAACAGGGGCGCACCGTTATCAAGACGCTGGAATTCAGAAAGATGCTCCGTCTGGAGAACAACTACAAGAAGTTCTCCGACTTCTGCCGTCGTGTGCTTGAGCCTGCAAAGAGCGAGCTGAAGGAACTTGCCGACAAGGGAGTGTGCGACTGTTACTTCGATTATGACAAGAAGTATGACAAGGGACAGCGTGGCGGTGAGCCTGACGAGCTTGTATTCACCATATACAAGCCTGAGGATCAGCTCAATACTCAGTTGCAGAAGATAACCGACATGCAGCGCCAGCAATTCTCGTCGATGCTTGTAAGGTACTTCTCATTCACTCCTGACAATGCTGACAAACTGGCGGCTCGCATCACTGCCGATACTTATAACAAAGCGGTGCAGAAACTTATGGACCTTCGGCAACGATTCCAGACAACTTACGTCAAGGATCGTGCTGCCTACACGTTCAAGTCCATCGACCAATTGCTGAAGGAGCATGAGGTTCCCAACACCAAGGCTGAGGAACTTTAACCTATCATTTCTTTAAGAAGGCGGCAATTGCCTTGTCTGTTTTCTGCTCTCCTACCCGACGGATTTGACTGAACTTGTCGTAATCGCCACCGCCAAAACGGCGCATTGGAATATCGACAAGGATGTCAGGCTTGTTGAGAAGGATGGCTCGACGGGCGTTTTGCGAGATCGAGATTGACATTGTCTGGTCGAGCAACGTAAAGTAATTGAGGTCGAAGCCCACTACTCCCGGCATTACACGATTGAGGAACTGTAATGCCTTCGAACTTCGAATCTGCCGAGCCTTGGCAGCATGACGGCGTTCCCAGATACTTCCATAATCGTGTCCACTGACATTGACGCCCACGAGCAAGTCGGTTTTCGAGCGTGCCACACGGTCAAGCGGGAACGGATTCGTTATTCCACCGTCTATCAAAATATGTCCGTCGAACTCCACCGGAGCAAACATTCCGGGAACGGAGATTGACGAGCGGATAGCCTGCCAGATACTTCCCTTTCGGAAAACCATCTCCTTACCGGTTTTCCAATCGGTCGCAACACAAGTGAAAGGAATCGGAAGGTCTTCTATATTGCGGTCGGGAGCTATCTTCTTGAGTTCCTCGATGATACGCTCGCCCTTGACGAAATAGGACAGTGATAACGAATAATCAGTATATTGTCGGATAGCTTTCTTGTCAATCTTAGCCATCCACTCCTTGAAATCATCGAGCCGTCCCATCGCATACATACCGGCAACGATAGAACCGAACGATGTCCCCGATACTGACGTGATATTGAAGCCGTTCGACAATAATGAGTCAATCGCTCCAATATGAGCCAATCCACGGGCACCGCCACTCGAAAGCACGAGCGCCACATCACGACGCTCACGCTTGAATATCCTTGCAAGCAACTTCCTTGATTCCATTACCAAAGTCCTTTTTACGTTTCATTTTTATCCAATAAGCAGCCAAACGACTGCTCTTTCATCGGGCAAAGGTAATGATTATATTTGTCAAACCGACAAAGTATTAGAATTAATTAATCCTCCCAAATGTTATTATTGGTTGCATCCATGCCATCTTCCTCACCTGAAAAGGCATTGCCCTTGGCATAGTGAGGAGTATCAGGTTTAGCATTTTGTGTGTTACTGGTATCAACAGTATTCCCTGAAGATTCGACATTTCCCATAATGCTCTCAATATCCATTACACGGACTTTGCAATGTGGTTTAGCGTATTCTCTTTTTTTCATTTTTGTTTTTATTATTATATTAGAGATTCCAACTGACTGCTTAGTAATGGTTTTAGCTAACAGTTCCAGACATTGCAAAGATACATCTAATTTTTTATTTCATGGCAGTTTATATCAAGTTTTTTTCCATAAGAGCTATTTTTTAATGCTTAAGTGACATATTTTAATGTTTAAGTTGCTCAGGCGGATAGTAGTAAGCCAGAAATCCGGTCGACAGCGGCATACAGTCACCCGACATTATTCTTAACGAAAGTCAAGAAACAAAGATTTGCACAGAACAATGAATCAAAATGTTGCGAAAGTATTGCAAGTTCTACTTAATTTTATTACTTTTGCATTCAGAAACAACAGTTGACATGAAGCTTGTAATCATGACTAAGTCCACATTCTTTGTGGAGGAAGACAAGATATTGGAAGCACTCTTCGATGAGGGCATGGACAACCTGCACCTCTTCAAGCCCGGCAGCAGCCCTATGTACAGCGAGCGCCTGCTGTCGTTATTGCCCGAAGAATACTACAAGAAGATTACCGTACACGAGCATTACTATCTCAAGAACGAATACGACCTTGCCGGGATTCACATCGACGACCCCAAGGCACCGGTTCCCGACGGCTATCGTGGCAAGTACAGCCGTACCTGCACCGACCTCGCCGACCTAAAGGAGATGAAAAAGAAGTCGCGCTACGTGTTCCTGAAGAACATCTTCGACTGCATAGAATTCCCCGAGGAGAATTCAACATTCACACTCGAAGAGCTTGCCAAGGCTTCCGACGACGGACTCATCGACCGCAAGGTCTACGCCCTCGGAGGCATGAGCCTCGACAATATGCGCATGGCCAGGGATCTGGGATTCGGCGGAGTAGTGATATGCGGCGACCTGTGGAACCGTTTCGACATACACAGCAACACCGACTACACAGCCATCATCCAGCATTTCGAGAAGCTGCGCAAGGCTGCCGATTAATGATAAAACACCACTAAAACCATAAAACAATGAGTGACAACAACTCTTTTCAGGTATTCTCAGGAACAAAAACGAGATACCTGGCAGAAAAAATCTGCGCCAGTCTGGGTCGTCCTCTGGGCAAATTGAACTACACAAAGTTCTCCGACGGTGAGTTCGCCGTGTCGTACGAGGAGTCAATCCGAGGCAAGGACGTGTTCCTTGTACAGAGCACATTCCCTAACTCCGACAACCTCATGGAGCTCCTGCTGATGATAGACGCTGCCAAGCGTGCTTCGGCTCGTCACATCATAGCAGTAATCCCGTACTTCGGATGGGCTCGTCAGGACCGTAAGGACAAACCACGTGTGAGCATCGGCGCAAAGCTTGTAGCCGACATGCTGTCGGCAGCCGGCATCGACCGACTCATCACTATGGACCTGCACGCCGACCAGATTCAGGGATTCTTCGACGTACCTGTCGACCACTTGTATGCCAGCGGAGTAATCCTGCCGTACTTGCAGAGCCTGCACATCAAGGACCTCGTAGTAGCTTCTCCTGACGTAGGCGGCGCAAAGCGTGCCGGAACTTACGCCAAATACCTCAACTGCCCGCTCGTTCTGTGCAACAAGAAGCGCGCCCGCGCCAACGTTGTCGAGAGCATGCAGATCATCGGTGACGTTAAGGACAAGAACGTTGTCATCGTCGACGATATGGTAGATACAGCCGGAACAATCACCAAGGCTGCCGACATCATGAAGGCTGCCGGTGCAAAGAGCGTCCGCGCATGCGCCAGCCACTGTGTCATGAGTGGTCCTGCCAGCGACCGTGTACAGGAAAGTGCACTCGAGGAGATTGTCTTCACCGACTCTATCCCATACACAAAGCGTTGCGACAAGGTAAAGCAGCTCAGCGTTGCCGACATGTTCGCCGAGACTATCAAGCGTGTTGTCAACAACGAGAGTATTTCTTCTCAGTACCTTGTATAATAATCACTACACAGAAAATTATATTTACAAAATAAGGAACGGAATAAACGGCATTGTAAAAGATAGCCAAATACATCGTAAAAGATGCCCAATCGCATCGTAAAAGATACCCAATTACGATGTAAAAGACACCCAATTACAAGCTAAAAGATACCGTTTCAGAATACGAAAGAAACCCGATTGCATTGCAGTCGGGCTTCTTTTGTTTAATAAATTAGTGTAACCAGCTGTTATTCAATTGGATAACTACTATCAGAATCGTAAGTCACGAAGATAATTCCAGTAGATGGTGTGGAGATGGTCAAGACTTGTATGGTCGATTTGAGTGAGGTAAAAATAGCCTACAAATCGGTTATCCAAGTGGGCGAATGCCTTGAATAATTTATAGAACGAAGGCGAAGCAAGGGCTCGCTGGTATTTGGCAGCCTTGAGCATGAGTGCCTGAAGATAGGCATTGCTCTCAAGATAGTCTTTCGGATTGCCACCGATTATTGCCTTGGCAGCATCTACTCCACTGCGTAAAGCATAGAAGATTCCCTCACCTGTGACAGCCTCATCGAGTCCGGCAGCATCGCCGCAGAAGAAGACTTCATCATGCCAAAGTGGCACGGGCATGGCATTGTCGAACGGAATCATGGCTCCCTTGAGCGGGTATTTCTCCAGATGGCGAAGTCCCAATTCGTTGCAGAAGTTCTCCATTGCCTCCTTTCCGCTGAATTGATTACCATTAAGGCGGCATGTCCCAAGGCAAATCTTATCGCCTTTGGCAAAAGCCCAAGCGTAGGTCTGAGGCACATAGCCGAAGCAAACGTTAATGCCGTCGATGTCAAGGTCGGCACGGTCGACATTAATCTCAAAGGCTAGTGCGTTAGGTTCCTTGGGCTTAAACGATGAATCGTGGCGTTTCAAGAGTTGCTCGACATGGCTGTGGGCTCCGTCGCAAGCTACAAGTTTATTGTAGCTTATCGTTTCGCCCGATGCTAGAATTGCTTTCCGTCCATCGAAATCGATACTCTTTACAGCGTCGCTTTCCAATGCTTTGCCATCCTGAAACTTATAGTATTGCAGCAGCCAGTTGTCGAACGATGGACGGTCGACAAGCACGAAGCGCCAGTCTTCATTGCGGTAAGCGTGCGGAATCTGCCGTTTGTCGGTGAAATCACAGTCGGCAAAGCATTTACCCAAATGCCACAGGCGCAGATGGGATTCGTGGGAGCGCTGAGTCTCGTCGAGCAGAGCCTTGGCCTTTTCAGTTCCCAGCAACTCTGCGAGCACACGGCGCGACTTGCCCGTGGTTACTCCGGCACAAAGCTTCATGCGGGGAAACTTGGCACGGTCGGCTATCATGCAGTCTACCCCAGCCTTCCGCAAGCTTATCCCGCAGGCTGTTCCGGCGGGTCCGCCACCTACTATGAGTACGTCGGTATTAATCACCTTAGAATCTGTAAGATACTTCGAAATCGAGGGTGTTATAGTCGTGGTCCAGAGCCGAGCGGTCGTGGGTGTAGCAATACTCGCCGCTCAGGACGATGTTCTTGGTGAACATATAGTCGAGTCCGAACTCATAATTGGTCTTTTGCTTAGAAGCGTCGCCTGAAGGCTGGTACATGTCATAGCGAGCCTTGGCGTGGAACTTGTTCTTGATGATAGGCGCAATGACGAGAGCGTAGACGCCCTGAGCCTTGTCGCCGTTGGCATAGTTGATGTCGGCATTGTTCGACTTCTCGTCATCGGAGTCCTGATAGCGGTTTTTGAATCCGTATCCTGTCTGATGGGCGTACTCTGTGCGGAAAGTCCAGTCGTTCCACAGATACTCAGCCGAGAATGCATAACGACGCTGCTGCAGGCTCCGCTTGCCGTTATGGGAATCGCCGTTAAGATCCTTCCACTCGCCGTTGCGGGCATAGCTTCCGGTCCAGCCGAACCATCCGAGGCGCATACCCTTGACAGGCATTACCCATACTCCGCCGATGACGTTCTTCTGCTGGTCGACATCCTTAACGTTGATTCCCTGTCCGTTGAACACGCCAACCTGATAGTGGATGAGGTTTCTGCCGTTGGAATTCTTCAGGAAATCACCCTGCAACTGTATACCTATGTCACGGCCATTGCTCGAATGTGAGCCGTCACGACCGTTGAAGTTGGCAAGCTGAGACACTACCTGGGCGTAGCTCATAAAGCCCTGGTCAATAGGATTCATAGGGTTCTCGAATGTGAACGGATTTTTGAACTGTCCTATCTTAACTCGCATCCAGTCAAAGTGTTGCCACTCTACAAAGAGGTCGACAACCTTTGGACTTGAGCCCAGGTTCGAAGTGTTGCCGTTGAACTGTATCTGAGCCTTCCAGTACCAGTCCTTCAGCACACGACCGTCAAGGCTGAAACGTGCCAGGCGAAGATTGAACGAGTTCGACGAGTTGTCCTTCTGGTTGACATACTGGTACTGTACCATGCCGTAACCGGTAAACTTGACGTTGTTAATCCACTTAGGTGTTTGGGCGCCTGCCGTCATTGTCATGGCAGCAAGCATCAAGGTAGTGAGTAACTTTCGCATATATTAAATTTTAAAAATTTGTTGCAAATTTAATAATTAAATATGAATAAACAAAGGCGGATTGGTAAAAAACAAAGAAAAAAGTTAGCAATAATATCCATTATATATATAAAAATGTGTAATTTTGCAGTCGAATAAACTTTTGGAATGCAATCAGAAGAATATAGACAACTACGCACTTACACGCGCTATGACGGACTTTATCTGGCAATTCTGTGGTCGGCGAGTTTTGCCTGCACCGTAATGAGTTCGCTGGGTACTATTATTGGAGCCATCGGCAACCTGCTGGCACTGGCTTCGCCGTTCTTTGTCGGCAACTGGGTCAAGAGGTACCGGGATGACGCACTCGGAGGGAGAATTTCCTTCAGACGGGCGTTATTGTTCTGTTTTCAGGTATTCTTCGACGGAGCCTTTATCTTCGCTATATGTCAATTCCTGTACATGAAGTTCCTCGACAACGGGAAACTGCTGCACGTCTACCAGACGATGATGAGCATGCCGGAAATGAAGCCGGTCATTCAGGCTTACGGCGTCAGCGAGGCTGAGCTCAACCAGGCTATGCAGCAGATGTTCGACCCGTTCGCACTGGCTTCTTACTCGTTCATCGTGGCATGTATTTGTGGTGCAGTGCTGAGCTTCATCATAGCAGCAATAATGAAAAAACAATAAAAATGGATATATCAGTTGTAATACCTCTGTTTAATGAGGAAGAAAGTCTTCGTGAGCTCCACGCCTGGATTCAGCGTGTGATGACGGCGAACAAGTTTACTTATGAGATAATCTTTGTCAACGATGGCTCGACCGACCACTCATGGGATGTCATCGAGGAACTGGCAAAGAAAGATCCTAACGTCAAGGGTATAAAGTTCCGCCGCAACTACGGCAAGAGCCCGGCTCTGTACTGTGGATTCAAGGCTGTGCAGGGCGATGTGGTCATCACTATGGACGCCGACCTGCAGGATTCGCCTGACGAGATACCGGGACTATACAAGATGATAACCGAAGAAGGCTATGACCTCGTGTCGGGATGGAAGAAGAAACGCTACGACCCGCTGTCGAAGACTATTCCGACAAAGCTGTTCAACGCTACGGCAAGGAAGATTTCGGGTGTTCACAACTTGCATGACTTCAACTGTGGACTGAAGGCTTACCGCAAAGAGGTAGTCAAGAACATTGAGGTATATGGCGAGATGCACCGCTATATCCCCTACCTTGCGAAGAATGCCGGATTCGACAAGATCGGCGAGAAGGTCGTTCACCATCAGGCTCGTAAGTACGGTCATTCGAAGTTCGGCATCAACCGTTTCTTCAATGGTTACCTCGACCTGCTAACGCTGTGGTTCCTGTCTCACTATGGGAAGAAGCCTATGCATGTGTTCGGATTCCTCGGCTCTATAATGTTCTTCATAAGCTTCATAGCGCTTATCGTCATGGGCGTTCAGAAGATTATCGAACTGAGCAACAATGTCTATGGTCCGCTTGCCAACTCGGCATGGTTCTTCATCTTCCTCGTTGGTATGCTCATGGGCTTGCAGCTGTTCCTTGCCGGATTTATCGGTGACCTCATTAGCCGCACTAATCCGCGCCGCAACGATTACCAGATTGAGAAGACTATCAAAATAGAACAGTAACTCTCCCACTTGCAGGGGCGTAGGTGCGTCGGTTTCCAAACCGACGATATAAGCTTAGGTTTTCGAACAGTTGCCACTAAAAGTTTCCTGCAAAAGATAGAGAAATTAATGCGAAAGATATTTATTATAATGTTAGTGGGCGTTGTGGGTACTCTGCTCGGTGCCTGCACAAGTCTTGACTGCTCTATTAATAATGTGGTGGCATTGAACGTGAGTATTCCCGACACGGTAAAGGGCGACACGCTGAACGTCTACACAATTGTCAATGGAGCCGATACTGCGCTATATACCAACGGAATGAATGTCACAAGCCTGTCTCTGCCGATGAGCTACTCACAGGACGCCGATGTCTTTCTGTTTGCCTTCAGCGACACGACCGGCGTGACAACCGTCGATACGGTTACGATAGCCAAGACCAACCAGCCTCACTTCGAGAGTGTCGACTGCACGCCGCAGTTCTGGCATTCCATACAGTCGGCTACAACGACCCACAACATGCTCGACTCTATAACCATCAACGATTCAGAAGTCAACAATGACGCATCGAAACAACATATTATACTCCATCTGCATAGCCATTAGCCTGCTGATGCTCGTGCCAATGACTGCCGACGCACAGCACTATGGATTCCACAAGAAGAAACGGACGGCAGAGGAGCAGGCTCTGGAAGATTCTATTCCGCTCTTCCGGGGTGTTGCCGTTGGCTTCGACCTCGTCGGACCGGTGACCCGTGCCGTTGGCGACTATGGCAACTATGAGGTCTTCGCAAGGGTTAACCTCAAGGACAGGTACTTCCCTACCGTGGGGATTGGCTATGGCGACGCTGACCATACTGATGACGTAACTAACATAAGATACAAGACGTCAGCGCCTTACGGCAAGATTGGTGTCGACTTCAATGTAATGAAGAACAAGCACGACAAATACCGGGTGCTTGTCGGGGTACGGTATGCTTTCACATCTTTCAATTATGACATCGGTCCCCTCGATATATCCGACCCTGTCTGGAAAGGCAATGCCGTCTATGAGGCTCACGACCAGAAGTGCTCTTACGGTTGGCTTGAGTTCGGTGCCGGTGTAGATGCTACGCTATGGAAGTTTATACATCTCGGCTGGTCGGTACGTTATCGCTCACGTGTTCATCAGAAATATGATGATGCCGGAGAGCCTTGGTATGTACCGGGCTATGGAAAGAAAGGCACGTCAAGAATCGGAGCAACATTCAACGTTGCGTTCGAGTTCTAAAAATAATAGTTTATGAACAAGAAGAAACTCATCTGGCAAATACCATTTCTCGCCCTGCTCATCATTGGTACAGTGTTAATCGTCATGCAGCAAAGGTCAATACCTTATCAGCACGACGAGGGAATGGTCTTTGGAACGGTTTACAACATTACCTACCAGTACGACAGTGACTTAAAGCAAGATATTGAGGCTGAACTTCAGAAAGTCGACAATTCGCTTTCTCCGTTTAACAAGGGTTCTATTATATCAAAGGTCAACAGGAATGAGAACCCGGAGGTAAACGATATGTTTGCCGATGTGTTCACTCTTGCCGAGGAGGTTTCAGCACAAACCGGCGGAGCATTCGACATTACGGTTGCGCCACTAGTAAACATGTGGGGATTCGGCACTAAACAGTTCCATCGTCCTGACAAGGAAAGCGTTGACAGCCTCATGAAGTTCGTCGGATTCAACAAAATAAGTCTTAAGAACAAACATGTTGTCAAACAGGATCCTAACATACAGCTCGATTGCTCAGGTATAGCCAAAGGCTATGGCTGTGACGTAGTTGCACGCTTTCTCCGCTCTAAGGGAATAAAGAATTTCATGGTTGAAATAGGAGGCGAGGTAGTAACAAGCGGCAATAGCGAAAAGCGTGTGCCTTGGAAGATTGGTGTCACAAAGCCTACTGACGACAGCCTTCAGGAGAACCAGGAGTTACAGACTGTTCTAAACGTTACTGACAAGGCAATGGCAACCAGCGGAAACTACCGAAACTTCTATGTTGAAGGCGGAAAGAAGTTCGCACACACCATTGACCCGCATACTGGTTATCCGGTTCAGCATAGTCTGTTGTCATCTACCGTGCTCGCTCATGACTGCGCAACAGCTGATGCTTACGCAACTTCATTCATGGTACTCGGTATTGACAAGGCAAAGGAAGTTCTGAAGAAACATCCAGAACTCATGGCTTACTTCATTTACTCCGATGCCAAAGGCAACCTGCAAGTATGGTTCTCACCTTCTCTGAAGGATAAGATAGTAAATTAAGAAGTAGTTCCCCTGAGGAATGCTTGGTGGGGAATAACAGAATGACCCTCTACAACCAAATATTAAATCTTCCATTGTTTCAGGGACTTAGCCACGACGATTTAAGTAATATCGTAGCACATACTAAGTTCGACTTTACTAAAGTCCCGGCTGGTTCGGTGATAGTAAAGGAGGGTGAGCCATGTAAGTTCCTTAGGTTTATGCTCAGCGGTACAGCCGTTGTCAACAGCCATGCCGACGACAACAGCTTTAGCGTTGACGAGGAGCTTTCTTCACCGATAATGTTCGAAGTGGAACGGCTCTTCGGACTTACACAATACCACGGTCACACCATCACGGCTCTGACAAATTGCAGCCTGCTTGTTATCAAGAAAGATGAGGTTATGCGCCTTTCTGATAAGTTGCTAATTATCAGGATAAACCTGTTAAACCGTTTGGCAACTGACGTTCAGAAGTTAAGCGGACTTCAATGGCATCAACTACCGACAAGTTTGACAGGACGATTGTTGCGGTTCTTTGCTTTGCACACCTCCTACCCTGCCGGGCATAAGGTGTTCCACATTAAGATGCAGACTCTTGCCGACAATATCCGGGAAAGCCGACTGAATGTTTCAAGGCAGTTGAACAAGTGGAGAGACGACGGACTTATCACTCTGAGCCGTGGCTTTATCGACATTCCACGACTGGAGACGTTGTTACAGTTAAAAGATAACCCATAAACGTTAAAAGTCAGCTACTTGTGATTGCAATATGATTTTTTTATATTAACTTTGTGGAAAATATACGAAGTTAGTATGAACGATAAGATTTCAGAGAACAAAAAGCACATAAATCCATTTCTTCAGCCATATAATACTCCACATAACGCAGTCCCATTCGACAAGATAGAACTGGGCGATTATGAGGAAGCAATGATGGAAGGCATACGCCGTGAGAACGAACAAGTCGAGAAAATTATCAATAATCCCGACGAGCCAACCTTTGAGAACACTATCATCCCTGAGGATGACGTCAAAGGACGGACTCACTATTACGACTTGCTCGACCGCACGACAACTGTTTTCTTCAATCTTCTCAGTGCCGAAAGCAATGACGACATGGAAGCATTGGCTCAGAAGATGAGCCCGATACTTACCAGCCATGCCAATGATATAAGCCTCAACCCAAAGCTTTTCGAACGTATAAAGTATGTCCATGAGCATCACCGCAAGCTGTCAACAGAAGAAAACATGCTGTTGGAAAGAAGCTACGACGGCTTTGTCCGCAGCGGTGCACTTCTCGATGAGGCAGGCAAAGCAAAGCTTCGTGAACTTTCTGAAGAGTCAAGTAAGCTCAGTCTCATGTTTTCCCAGAATCTTCTAAAGGAAAACAAAGCTTTCACTTTGGACATAACCGACGAGAAACAGCTCGACGGTCTGCCTGACACTGTTCGTGAAGCAGCCCGTGACACAGCCAAGGAGCAAGGCAAAGAGGGTTGGGTATTTACCCTTGACGCACCAAGTTACGGTCCGTTCATGATGTATTCCACACAGCGTGACCTGCGTAAGAAGCTTTATATGGCACGGGCAAAGCAAGGCGCTAACGACAATGAGAACAACAACCTTGAGATATGCAAGCGCATTGTCAATGTCCGTCGCGAACTGGCTCAGTTGCTTGGCTATAAGACTTACGCCGATTATGTCATGAAATACCGCATGGCATCAAATGTCAAGACGGTTTATAAGTTACTCGACGACCTTATCGTTGCATATAAGCCTACCGCAATTAAGGAAAGCGACGAGGTGAAAGCCCTTGCCAAGAAGACCGAAGGCGATGACTTTGAGCTTATGCCTTGGGACAGCGCATACTACTCCCATAAGTTGAAATTGCAGAAGTTCGACCTTGACCCGGAGATGCTTCGTCCTTACCTTGAGGTCAACCACGTGATAAAGGGAGTCTTCGGACTGGCTACACGTCTATATGGAATAACATTCAAGGAGAATAAAGACATCCCAGTTTATAATCCCGATGTCAAGGCTTTTGAAGTATTCGATAAGGACGGCACATACCTCGCTCTGCTCTATGTTGACTTCTATCCACGCAAAGGCAAGCAGGACGGAGCATGGATGACAGAATACCAAGGTCAGTGGATTGAGCGTGACGGAACCAATGTACGTCCTCATGCAAGCCTCGTCATGAACCTTTCGAAGCCTACAGCCGACAAGCCGGCATTGCTTCGCCTTGGTGAAGTCGAGACATTCCTCCATGAATTCGGTCACGCACTACACGGCATGTTTGCTGATACTCGCTTTGAAAGTCTCTCCGGAACGAATGTATGGTGGGACTTCGTTGAGATGCCGTCGCAGTTTATGGAGAACTATGCCGTTGAGAAGGACTTCCTCCACACATTTGCATTCCACTACAAGACCGGCGAGCCAATGCCTGATGAGCTCATCGACAAGATCGTTGCCAGCCGTAACTTCAATGCTGCAACAGCCTGTCTCCGCCAGGTTAGCTTCGGATTGCTCGACATGGCTTATTATACTCAGGAGAAGCCATTCACCGAAGACATCATCCCATTCGAGAAGAAAGCCTGGGCTAAGGCAATCATCGGCAAGCAACTGCCTGACACTTGTATGACGACACAGTTCTCGCACATCATGGCAGGTGGCTATGCAGCAGGCTACTACAGCTACAAATGGGCTGAGGTACTTGATGCCGACGTGTTCAGCGTGTTCAAGAAGAATGGCATCTTCGACCGCAAGACAGCACAGTCGTTCCGCGACAACATCCTTTCGAAGGGCGGAACAGAACATCCTATGGCGCTCTACAAGCGATTCCGTGGACAGGAACCAACCATTGACGCACTGCTCGTCCGTGACGGCATACGGCTTCCGAAGCAGACCCTGCTTGACTACCGCTATCTGCGCATGGCACAAATATGGGCAGAGAACAGCTACTGCAAGCGCAGGAAAGTCGGAGCGTTGGTCGTTAAAGACAAGATGATAATCTCCGACGGATACAATGGAACACCAAGCGGATTCGAGAATATCTGCGAGGACGACAACAATGTTACGAAGCCATACGTTCTTCATGCCGAGGCAAACGCAATAACAAAACTTGCACGAAGCGGCAACAACAGCGACGGTTCTACCCTCTATGTCACCGCATCCCCGTGCATAGAATGTGCTAAGCTCATCATCCAGGCAGGGATAAAGCGTGTAGTCTATGGCGAGAAATACAGACTTACCGATGGACTCGACCTATTGAAGCGAGCCAACATCGAAACTGTCTACCTCAATCCTGATGATGCTCCGAAGGATATTTAACTTCCAAGGACAAACAAAGAGTGGTCTTAAGGACAAACGAAAAACGTCTTGGGACAGACAAAGAAGTATTTATACATTATAATTTATACATTATAATTTAGATATAGATGGACAACAACAAGAACAAACGGTACATGCCCATGATTATGGCGATATGCGTCATAGTCGGTATCTTTATCGGTACCTTCTATGCCAATCACTTCTCGGGCAACCGCCTCAACATAATCAACAATGGAAGCAGCCGTCTGAGCAACCTGCTGCACATCATCGACGACCAGTATGTCGACTCTGTCAACATCAACGACCTCGTCGACAAGGCCATACCGCAGATTCTCGCCGAACTCGACCCACACTCCGTCTACATCAGTGCCAAAGATGTCGAGACCGCCAACAGCGACCTCAAGAGTTCTTTCTCCGGCATAGGCATAGAGTTCATGATACGTCAGGACACAATACAGGTGCAGAACGTAATCAAGGACGGACCATCCGAAAAGGCCGGACTGCTTGCCGGCGATAAGATTGTTGAGATCGACGGCAAACCGTTTGTTGGCAGTCAGGTAACGAATGAGGAAGCAACCCATCGGCTGAAAGGTCCTAAAGGAACACAAGTGAAGGTTGGCGTTCTCCGTTACGGCGAGAAGGGTATCAGGGAATTCACCATCACCCGTGACGACATCATAACGAAAAGCATTACAGCTGCTTACATGCTCAACGACTCCATCGGCTACATGCGCATAAAGAGTTTTGGTGAGGCAACTTACACAGAAATGCTTTCCGCCCTCGCCAGTCTGACAGCCCAAGGCATGTCCGGTCTTGTCATTGACCTCCGTGACAACGGTGGCGGCTATCTGCAGGCAGCAGTCAATATGGCTAACGAATTCTTGCCGAAGAACCGTCTAATCGTTTACACCCAAGGACGCAAGAGCCCACGGACGGACTACAAGAGCGACGGACGCGGCAACTTCCAGACTCTGCCACTGGTAGTACTTATTAACGAAGGCTCAGCCTCATCATCCGAGATATTCTCGGGTGCAATGCAGGACAACGACCGTGCCACCATCGTCGGCAGGCGTTCATTCGGAAAGGGACTCGTACAGCAACAGATAGGATTCCCCGACGGCAGCATGATTCGCCTGACCGTGGCACGCTATTACACTCCTTCCGGACGTTGCATACAAAAGCCATACCAGCCGGGAGACGATGCCGACTATGAAGCCGACCTGCTCAACCGCTATGAGCATGGCGAATACTTCTCACAGGACAGCATAAAGCAGACCGGTCCTGCCTACCACACAACCATCGGACGTGTAGTCTATGGCGGTGGCGGTATAATGCCGGACATCTTCGTTCCTGAGGACACGACCAACTACACTTCTTATTACAAGCAGGCAATCATGAGCGGACTGATGTTGCAATATGCATTCATCTACACCGACGCCAACAGGCAGAAGCTGTCCGACTATAACGACATGCGTCCTCTTGCCGACTATCTCAAGCAGCAGGGGCTCGTGGAGAAGTTTGCCAACTTTGCCGACAAGAACGGTATGCGCCGCCGTAACCTCATGATTATGAAGTCGCACAGTCTGTTAGAGCAATTCCTCGACGGACGCATCATCTACAACATCCTTGATGAGCAAGCTTGGAACGAGTTCAATAACGAGACCGACCCGACGATAAAGGCAGCACTGAAAGTCTTCAAGACGGGTGCATTCCCTAAGAAGCCGGAACAGACGAAGAAGTAACCGAACATTCAAAGAATGGACAAGAAAGACCTGCGCCACCAAGTGCGCCTAATGAAACGGCAGTTCACCAAAGAGCAATTGCTCGACATGTCACAGTCGGTCATCCACGACCTGCTGGTAGTCCCACAGGTGAAGCAGGCTCATGTCATTCTCATGTACTACTCTCTCGACGATGAGGTCAACACACACAATGCTGTCGACCGCCTCGTCGAGATGGGTAAAATCGTTCTCCTACCCGTAGTAACCAGCGCTACTGACATGGAGTTGCGTTGCTACACGGGACCAGACGACTTGCGTGGCGGATTCTTCAATATCATGGAACCCGTCGGCAAGCTATATACCGACTATTCCAAAATCGATGTAGCCGTCGTTCCGGGAATGAGCTTCGACCTTCAGGGCAACCGTCTCGGACGTGGCAAAGGCTATTACGACCGCTTTCTGCCACTTATACCGCAGGCATATAAAATAGGTATATGCTTCCCGTTCCAGAAGTTCCCCGCCATTCCGGTCGGTCAGTATGACGTCAAAATGGACATTGTTCTATAACGTAAACGTAACTAAATTTAACATCAATTTAGAACTTAAACGTTTACGTTTTTTTATGTATAAAAAGCCATCTACTTTCAACAGAAATTATTAACTTTGCAAGTAGAAAAACAATCAAAAAAATTATTGCTAACAATTATGTCACAACTTCAATCATTGAACAAGCGCACCGCTCCGAAGAGCGTAATGCCTGAAAGAATCATTCAGTTTGGTGAAGGAAACTTCCTCCGTGCATTCGTTGACTGGATTATTTACAACATGGACCAGAAGACCAACTTCAACTCCAGCGTTGTTGTCGTTCAGCCTATTAATCGCGGAATGGTCGACTGGCTCAACGGTCAGGACTGCCTCTACCACGTAAACCTTCAGGGCAAGGAGAACGGTCAGCCTGTCAACACACTGACACGTATCGACGTTATCAGCCGTGCACTCAACCCATACACACAGAATCAGGCATTCCTGGCACTCGCCGAGCAGCCTGAGATGCGTTTCATCATTTCCAACACAACCGAGGCTGGTATCAACTTCGACCCGGAGTGCAAGTTCACCGATGCTCCTGCAGCTTCTTATCCAGGCAAGCTCGTACAGCTCCTCTTCCACCGCTACAAGTTCTTCAACGGCGATCCTACAAAGGGAATGATCCTCATGCCATGTGAGCTTATCTTCCTCAACGGTCACCACCTGAAGGAGTGCATCTATCAGTACATTGAGCTCTGGAAGGACGATCTGGGTGCCGACTATGAGGGCTTCAAGAAGTGGTTCACCGAGGATTGCTTCGTTTGCGCTACCCTCGTCGACCGTATCGTTCCGGGATTCCCACGCGATACCATCAAGGAGATTCAGGAGAAGATTGGCTACAAGGACAACCTCGTAGTTAAGGCTGAAAGCTTCCACCTCTGGGTTATCGAGAAGGCAGAGAATATGACCATTGAGCAGATGAAGGAAGAGTTCCCTGCCGACAAGGCAGGACTGCACGTCCTCATCACCGACAACGAGAAGCCTTACCACGCTCGTAAGGTTACCCTGCTGAACGGTCCACACACAGTTCTCTCTCCTGTTGCATTCCTCAGCGGAATCAACATCGTTCGTGACGCATGCGAGCACCCGGTTATCGGCAAGTACATCCACAAGGTACAGTTCGACGAGCTCATGCAGACTCTCGACCTCCCGATGGAGGAACTTCAGAAGTTCGCAAGCGATGTCCTCGAGCGTTTCGAGAACCCATTCGTCGACCATCAGGTAACCAGCATCATGCTGAACAGCTTCCCGAAGTACGAGACCCGCGACCTGCCAGGCTTGAAGATTTATCTGAAGCGCAAGGGCGAACTCCCACAGGGACTGGTATTCGGTCTCGCTGCCATCATCACTTACTACAAGGGTGGCACACGCGCCGACGGTACTCCTATCGTTCCTAACGACGACCAGAAGATTATGGATCTCCTCAAGGAGCTTTGGGCTACAGGCGACACACAGAAGGTTGCTGAAGGCGTACTTGGCTCTACCGACATTATCTGGAAGGAGAGCAAGCAGAACCTCAACGAGATTCCTGGTCTCACCGACCTCGTAAAGGCTGACCTTGACCTCATTCAGGAGAAGGGTATGCTTGAGGCTGTCAAGACAATTCTGTAAAACACATCTCTCAGAAAGGAGAAATATACTGAGCCGCTATCGAGGCTCACTATAATAGAGGATGCTTAATCACATAAACCCAGGATTAAGCATCCTCTTTTTTTGCCATTTCCTAAAAGATACCCAATTAGCTTGTAAAAGGGTATCTTTTAGAAGCTAATTGGGTATCAATTACAAGCTAATTGGGTATCTTTTAGAAAGCGTTGTCATATTGCCATTTTGTCAGGACATGAGGCAATAACGGCAGAGGTTAAACGTTATAATATAAGCAAACAACTATTCCTGGATGGACAACACTAAGACTTCAAATGTAATCAAGACTCCCCTCCGCACAGAGGGACATGAAGAGGCTGCGCCACTTACAGTTTACAAGGCATCGGCCGGGTCGGGAAAGACTTACACACTGGCAGTTGAATATATAAGTCTGCTGGTAAAGAAGCCCGACTCTTTCCGTGAGATTCTCGCCGTAACATTCACCAACAAGGCTACTGCAGAGATGAAAATACGAATACTGTCGCAACTGTATGGCATTGCTCATAACTGTCAAAAATCAAAGAGCTACTTGGATTCCGTCAAGGAGAAGACGGGCATCAGCGACGAGCGCATTATCCGTGAGCGTGCCGGCGAGGCACTGAGCCTGCTCATGCACCACTACCACGACTTTCATGTCCAGACAATTGACGCATTCTTCCAGCGAGTTCTCAGGAATCTTGCCCACGAGCTCGACCTGTCGAACAGCTTGCGGGTCAGCCTTAACGACAAAGATGTTGAGGATCAGGCTGTCGATGAGATGATACAGAATCTCAGCCCGGCAAGCAAGGAGTTGAAGTGGATTAGCGAGTACATCAACACGAATATCGACGACAACAAGAGCTGGAACGTCATAGGACAAATCAAGGACTTCGGTAATAATATTTTCCGCGACTTCTACAAGAAGCACCGTGAGGAGATAGACCGCAAACTGACTGACACAAAGTTCTTTAACGCTTTCACTTCGGCACTGGTCCGGCAACGCGAAGGAGCCAGGAAGGCCATAACCGAATCGGCTCAGCGAATCATCGACGTGCTCGACAGCCATGGACTCAACGACCCGGAGCTGTTCCCTTACGGTTACCGTGGCAGCATACTGATGACCATCCGTAAAGTTGCCGACGGGGTTTTCGATGGTTCACCGTCGGGGAGCCGCATTGCAAAAGCTATCGACGACCCACTGTCATGGGCTAAGAAAAACACTCATGCCACTAACGACCTTACGGCTCTTGCCGAAAGCGACCTCTGCCGAATGCTCGACAATATGGAGGAAACAAGGCTGAAAAACTGGAACCCGTATGAGAGCGCTGTGCTTACTCTCCGCCACTTGTCACAGTTGAGATTGCTGCGTGCCATAGGTGAGACGGTCGACGGGATGAACCACGACGCAGGGCGGTTCCCTCTCAGTGAGACCCAGATGTTGCTCAACGGACTCATTGAGAATCAGGACGCTCCTTTCATATTCGAGAAGATTGGTTCACGGCTGCGTGATATAATGATTGATGAGTTTCAGGACACGAGTACCGTCCAGTGGGACAACTTCAAGGTATTGCTGGACAACTGCCTTAGCGAGCGCGACAGCCATTCACTTATAGTCGGCGATGTGAAGCAGAGTATCTACCGGTGGCGAAACGGCGACTGGAAACTCATAAACAGCTTTGCCAATGCCGACGACAAGAACGCCGCCCAGATACCTAACCGCAATAATGGGTTTGCCGACTATCAGGTTCATGTTGAGACTCTGAAAACGAACTTCCGCTCGGAAGAGAAAATCATCAGGTTCAACAATGCTTTCTTCACCCAAGCGGCAAAGAACGAGGGCGAGCGTCTGGCTGACGACGGATTGCCACAGAGCGATGTCAACCAATTGCTTACGGCTTACGAAGATGTTTGTCAAAAGATAAAGAAGGAAAATGGCAACGGCAGTGTCAGAATAAAGCTATTGCCGTCAGAGGATTATCGTGAAAAGGTAATAGGAGAAGTTCTTGACACGGTAGTTGAAATGATTTCCGAAGGAGTAAAGACGAAGGACATTGCCATACTGGTGCGTGCCAACAAGGAGATTCCTGACATAGCCGACGCCTTTGCCAAGGACGACAGACTGAAAGACGTACGTCTTGTATCCGACGAGGCATTCCGTCTGGACAGTTCTATTGCAGTCAACATGATAATAACGGCTATGCGGTTGCTTGTCCATGACGACGACAAAGTGGCTAAGGCTGAGCTGGTAAAGAATTACCATCAGTATGTTTTGCTCGACAAGAAGGCGGCTACTCAACTGATAATGAGCGTTGAGGAGATGGACGACCAGTTGCCAAAGGAATTTGTCGAAAATCGTATAGAGCTGATTACCAAGCCTATAACTGATTTGGTTGACAAGATAATAGAGCTGTTCAACATTCAGTCACTGACCGACCAGAGTGCTTACGTTTGCTCTTTCCAGGACTTGCTGGCTGAATATCTGCAAGACAATACAGCCGACATCAGCAATTTCCTGAAGCTATGGGACGATACACTGCATGAGAAAACTATCCAAAGCGACGAGATAAACGGTATAAGGCTCATTTCCATTCACAAGAGTAAGGGACTGGAATTCCCGAACGTTATTGTGCCTTTCTGTGACTGGCAACTGGAAAAGCTGAACACGATTTGGTGTGAAACCGGGACAAAAGGCAAACCATACAATGAGCTACCGGTTGTGCCTGTCGACTTCTCGAAGAAATCAATGACGGGTACTGTCTATGAAAAGGATTATTTTGAGGAGCATTTGCAGAATATCGTCGACAATCTGAACTTGCTGTATGTTGCGTTTACCCGTGCCGGACAGAATTTGGTTGTGATAGGAAAACGGCGTGGAAAGAAGGCGGCTGCTACAGGAAGTAACCGTAGCGAGCTGATAGAGGATTGTCTGCAAACTGTTGCCGGGGAGCTCGATGCGACTGTTGAGAATATCGATGACTATGACGAACCGATTGTTTTCAAATATGGCAAGTTGTATGTTGGGAAGAAGGACGTAGCCGACAGTGAGGAAGAGGAGGAAGAGGAGAATGTATTCAACCAACCGGTTTCGGCTCGAAAGATAGCCATCAACAGCTATGATTATCCCGTTGTATTCCGACAGAGTAACGAGAGCCGGGACTTCATAAACGGCGACGATACTCCGGAAGCCGACCGCAGAAGGTACATAAAACTTGGAAATGTAATGCACAACATTTTCGCACATATTCGTACTACCGATGATATTGAGCCGCAACTGAGGCAGCTGGAACAGGACGGCGTGATATACAGTGAGGAATTTGATGCCAAGGATTTGCGGAGCTCAATTGAGAGAGCCATGCAGAATCCACAAGTCCGCGATTGGTTTTCGCCTCGCTGGCGACTGTACAATGAGTGTACAATTCTGGAATATAAATCAGGCGAAACCATTGAGCACCGCCCCGACCGTGTGATGACTGACGGAAAGGAGTGGATTGTCGTCGACTTCAAGTTCGGACAACGCAACGACCACGACTATTCCATTCAGGTCGGCGAATACATGGACTTGATAAGTCGGATGGGCGTTAAGAATATAAGCGGATACATCTGGTATGTGATGCGTAACGAGATCGTTAAGGTTAATTCAAAATCCTGAATCTTGAATTAAATAAGTAAGAGTATGAATTCATTCTTAGAATCTGTTGCAGCCGACATGCTGCAGAAATATAATACAGACATGGGACACATCGCTGTGGTGTTCCCAAACAAACGTGCGGTGCTGTTTCTCAACCAGGCAATAGCACGGCTGAGCGACGGTCCGGTGTGGAGTCCGGCTTACATCACTATCAGTGACCTCTTCCGGCAGCACAGCGACCTGACTGTTGCCGACCCGATACAGTCGGTTGCCATTCTGCACAAGGTCTACACCGCGATTACAGGTAGTGTTGAGGATCTCGACAAGTTCTTCAGCTGGGGACAGTTGCTGCTCAGCGACTTCGACGACCTCGACAAGAATATGGGCGATGCCGATATGATTTTCCGCAATCTCGGCGACCTGCATGAGATGGATGATTTTTCGTATCTGGATGATAATCAGGTAAAACTGATAAAGAGGTTCTTCAGCAATTTCACCGCCGACAAGACGACTCTGGAGGAAAGGTTCATCAGTTTGTGGGCAAAGATGGCTGACATTTACCATGAGTTCCGCAAGCAAATGAGGAAACTGGGACTGGCTTATGAGGGTATGCTCTATCGTGATGTGGTAGAGCATGGCGATATACCTTATTTATATGACAAGTATCTGTTTGTGGGATTCAACGTTCTGCAACGTGTTGAGCAACGCCTTTTCACAGATTTGAAACGTAAGGACAAGGCGGCTTTCTACTGGGACTACGACCGGTATTACACCCGACCGGGCAATGAGGCAGGATTTTACATTCGTCAGTGGCTCGATAAGTTCCCGAATGAGCTGAGGAATGACGATGATGATATTTATGACAACATGCTTCGGGAAAAGCATATCAATTTTGTCTCTTCGCCGACAGAGAATCTGCAGGCACGGTATATATCGACTTGGCTTAAGGAACACGGCCGTTATGCCGACGGCAACCGAACGGCTATTGTACTCTGTGATGAGGGCTTGCTGCAAACGGTTGTGCATTGTATTCCACCGGAAGTTGAGCAGATGAACATTACCACGGGGTATCCCCTGCAGCAGACGCCTGTAGCTACTCTCGTCCAGCAACTGCTCGACTTGCAGCTTAAGGGATGGGACAACAACAGACATGCTTTCCGGCTGCATTATATCAATGCAGTTCTGCGTCATCCCTACTCTCGCTATATATCGCCACAGGCTCAGACAATTTTTAAGGAGTTGAATACGGCGAAGGTTTTCTATGTCAGTCCGGTAGAGCTTGGAAAAGATGACGGAATGGCAGAGTTGTTTACACGTGAGGGAATAGCTGTTGACACAAGTGTCCGTGCTGATGGATATGACATCATACAGTTGCTTAGCTGGCTGATGGCAGTCGTCCGTCGGGTGGCTGTCAATGGTGCAGCTAACAGTGACCCGCTGTTTCAGGAATCGTGTTTCCGTATGTACAAGTTGCTGAATAGTTTCTGTAACCTTATCAGTGACGAGACGTTGAATATAGGCGACGCTATAAACATCTATACTTTTCAGCATCTTGTAATGCAGATAATCAATTCCACCAGCGTGCCTTTCCATGGCGAACCTGCAGTTGGTGTTCAGGTAATGGGAGTGCTGGAAACGCGTAACCTCGACTTCGACCATATACTGATTCTGTCTTGCAATGAAGGAAATATGCCGAAAGGTGTCGACGACACGTCATTCATTCCACATGCTCTTAGGTCTGCCTACGGACTGACAACGGTCGACAATAAGGTGGCGGTATACAGTTATTACTTCCATTCGATGTTGCAGAGGGCATCTGACGTTACAATTGTATACAATAGTTCTACCGACGGAATGAACTCTGGTGAGATGAGCCGGTTTATGCTTCAGCTGATGGTTGAAATGCCGCAAAGTCAGAAGATTGGCAGGTTTGCCATACAAGCCGGACAGATTCCACAACCTCTTGTCCCTGAAGTCGTCGGCAAGGGAAAGGAAGTAATGGAACGGTTGAACGAGATGAAGAGCCTTTCGCCAACTGCCATCAATACTTACATGCGTTGCGGAATGCAGTTCTTCTACAGTTATGTGGCAAACATAAAGGAACTCGACGAGCAGGACGAGGATGAAATTGACAACCGAATATTCGGAAACATTTTCCACAAGGCTGCAGAGTTGTTATATTCTCGACCTGAGTTGAAGATTGATGTCATTCTGAATATGGCGTTCAATGAGGAATTGTTCAATCTGAAGGAAAACACGGAACGGGAGCCACAGCTTAACGGAATACAGCTGATTAACCGCACCGTAATCAAGCGCTATCTGCTCATGTTGCAGGACTTAGACAAGAAGTTAGGGAAATTCGAGGTAGTAGCTCATGAGGCGCCTGTATATATGAATGTTAAGCTCAACAACCTTACAATAAGTGTTGGCGGAAGAATTGACCGCCTTGACCGTGTAAATATAGGCGAGCCTAATGAGCGGTTGCGTGTCGTCGACTATAAGACGGGCTCTCGTGAGGCTTCCGACATTAAGTCAATCGAAGATGTCTTCAATTCTGCAAACATCACGACTAAACACAGCGACTATATTTTTCAGGCTATGCTCTATAGTATAATTGAGCAGACAAATGACATCAAGCACAATCCTGCTCATAATAAAGTGAGCCCTGCCCTACTGTTTATACAGAGGACAAAGGCAAAGGATTACGACCCTACCCTTACTGTAAACAAAGAGCCTGTAACCGATATGGGCGTTTACCGTGACGACTTCATGAGGTTATTGAAGGAGAAACTTGAGGAAATTTTCAATCCGGATATTCCTTTTGGTTTGTCATCCGACCCGAATATCTGCCGGGTTTGTCCATACCGTCTGATGTGTGGAAAATAATCGGGCACAAAAAAGGGACATCTCACGATGGCCCTTTTTCATATTCTTACCTGTTAGCTTTCCCTTCTTTATACTCTTAGGGAAGAGTTATATTTTTTACGCAATCGATTTCGCAATTACAGACGAGTAGAGAAGATACCGGTTTTCATAACTATGGTCAGAAGACCGTCAGTATAGAAAGCACCATTGAACTGTGTATTGAAGTGAGCTGTTACGCTTCCGTCCTCACCTGTGATAACCAAATTACTTGGATCGTCAGTAATTTCTCCCTTCTTGTCGCGGCTCATGCAAGTGTAAACACCATTGCTCTGCTTGTCATAAAGCTCGTTCTCAGCAACTGACTTAATAACCTTGTCGTCATCTCCGTCGAAGAGGCGGACAACACCATCCTTACCAATAAGGAGTACATGGTTGTCTTTGCTTGCCATTGTGTACATCTGCTGTCCGTCGAGAGCATACTTTGTATTATTGCCAATCTCAGAAACCTTGCCGATAACGTCCTTACCGTAGTTCTTGACTGCAGGGTTCTCGAAGTCTGTTACGACATTCAGACCATTGCTAGTAAGATAGAAAGCCTTGCCGTCACCGAGGTGAGCATCCTGAATCTTACCGTCTGTGTCAATGTAGCGGAGGAAGTTCTGCTTACCGGTTGTTACATCATACTGAGAAACGAAAGGTTTACCAACCTCATAGCTGCAACCTTCGAGATATGCGAGACCAGTTGAAAGAAGAGTAATACGGTCACCGTCGATACGGATACGCATTGCAGAAGTCTTATCCTTAGGAAGCTGTGAGAACCAAATAACGTTCAAGTCTTCATCCATGCAATACAGATCCTCACCGTCTGCAAGGTAAATCTTACCATCCTGGAAGATAACGTTTGACTTAATACCTGTCCAGTAGCCACGGTCTACGTATGGAGTGAAAGCATAGTCGGCATCAGTTCCATGATTAGTGCTGTGGTCTTTCTTGCTAACTCCTACAGGAACACCATAACGACCGGTGTTGACTGTCATGCGCTTCAGAACACCACCCTGAGGATCAATAAGCATGAGTTCATCAGCCCAAACAAGATAATTGCCACTTTCCGGGAGATACATTACATTGTTCCATCCCCAACGTGTATAGTGAGAAATTGTGTCCTGCCAAAGCTCAGCACCATCAGTAAGGCGATAAGCATAAAGGATATTCTTCTGATGGAATTCAACATCACCATTGAAGCTGTTCCACTTAGCACGGTATCCGTAAACAACATTTGCTGAATCATCTACGTAAACTGGGAGTATATTACGAGTCCAAACGTGGTTACCCATCAGGTTGTCCAGTGTAGTGAAGAATCCGGTGTTACCTTTAACGGCACGGTCGGTATTATTACTGTTAAGGAGGCCCATACGAGTAACCTGGAAGATACCACCACGATTATCCTTCTTCCAACGGAAGCCCTGCTCAACGCTGCTATAAAGCATAGCTTCAGAATTACGCTGCTGGTAAAGAAGCAACATCTCACCACCATGACACTGGTCAACGAGCATAGTGTTCATATTAAGATCGAGGTATTCACCAGAAACGTTTGAGTTTCCAATAAGATTCTTAAGAGACATTCCTCTGTTATCTGCGGAAGCGATAACTGAGATTGCTAAGACTAAAATGGTAAGAATTGACTTCTTCATAATTCGCAGCTTTTAAATTGTTTGTTTCTTTAACTATTGCAAAGGTAGTTTGAAAAAATATGTCATGCAAACGATTTACCAACTTTTTTTGAATTATTTTTTTGTGTTCGAACACAAGTTTGCGCAATCGTATGAGCAACAGCAATATTTGTTATTTTCAAGGATGTACGCATTCCGGAGCAAGTGCAGTCAGTTTTTAGCGTTAAGAGTTAAGCGAAAACTCTTTACAATATAGCATTTGGCGGTGTTTGGTCACTCATTTTCAAGCCCAAAATGAGTGAAAATGTGCCAA
>Ga0256406_1001105_pt1 | contig 44775 bp, 34 predicted proteins | sample RumenRJG_03DNA_FD_185986 | JGI IMG/M metagenome (GOLD analysis project Ga0256406, IMG submission 185986) | Bovine rumen microbial communities from Lethbridge, Alberta, Canada - RJG_03 | ecosystem: Host-associated > Mammals > Digestive system > Stomach > Rumen | place: Canada: Alberta | collected... | reverse complement strand
TTGGGGTTTGTCAAGTACTTTTTTCAGATTTTGTCGTATTTTTTTCGACTTTTTTGCACAAAAAAGCACGCACCTTTCGATGCGTACTTGAACTATTTTATGAATTTCTTAAGTTAATGACATTGCCGTTAGCTGTCAGTGGTTGGCTTAGTGGAAATAGAAAAAGGCCGTATCGAAAGATGCGGTCTTTTTTGTGTGCCTTTGATTTCACGCCGGCTGCCTTAATCCCCCACGGAAAGGCCCCTCCGGGTCCCCGCCTTTGGGTCAGAATCAATGGAGCCCGGTTCCATTCATCAATCAGGCCCATATGTGCCTGGCACGATAGATGAACTTACCCGGCCGCTCCGCGGCCACCCTTTCAGCACTCGAAAGGGTGGAGCCCGATCGTATGCTTTACCATTTCCTCACAGGTGCCATGAGCATGCAGTGCAGTAAAATTTTCTTCGGCACGATCCTCTGGCAGGATAGTTGTCTCTATCGGTCAGCATACTATCGGGCACCACCTTCCCTGGATGGAAAGGTGCCCGTCAGGGCGGATAGGTGTTTGAACGCTGCAAGGCCAAAATGAGGGCCGGCGGCAAAATATAAAACTGCGGCGCCCACAAATATGCGCCGTCCCTGCCCGGGACCTCCGATATTCCAGAAATATCCCCGAAAATTCCCGGGACAAAAGTTTCCCGTCATGAAGTTCCCAATCAAAAATGGGCGCCCCTATTATTTCAAGGCGCCCACCTTCACGGACCACGGACCACGGATCACGGTCCACGATCAGCTCATTTGTCCGAAATCATATCCACAAATAATGACTCTTACTTAATATACGCCGTAGCCTTCAGCATGAGCATGTCATCCATCTTGCGGCCACCCATGTCTTCTGCCTTGAAGCCGTATTCTGCTTCGATGAGGAGTCCTCTCATGGGTACGAAGCCTGCCTTGGCCAGGAAGAATTTCGCACCGCCGTAGTTATGTTTGTTGGATTCTTCAGCACCGAAAGCTGCAATGCCGTCAATCTTGTCGGCAAAGTAGGCCGGGACGTTTTTCATTCCGTTCCAGTTTTTATATACATGGCCCATGTACTGATCGGTGATGGCATCAGAGGAACCGCCGAAATAAGTCCCTGCCTGGCTGTAAACATAGTCCAGGCCAATCTGGTAGGAGCCCTTCTGGAGGATGTTGGTTGTGCCGTAGTGGAGACCATAGTTGAAGGAGTATGGCTTTTCATTGTTCAGCGGGAGTTTCCGCAGGTTCTTGACGTATTCACCCTGGATATGCCATTTCGGGGTGATGTAGTAGGCCCCGGCAAAACCATAAGCTTTGCAGATATTTCCTACCGGACCGTTTGCTTTCATGGCATAGGCATGGAATTCCCAGTTCATCGGTTTCTTGTAAATGTAGGATGCATAAGTAACCGGTACGTCTTCATCTTCGCCCCAGCCCATAACGGTATTTTCTCCCATGGGGTAAAGGATGCTGGTCTTATCATTGAAATAACCAGTAGAAGTGAGAGAATCAAGTGTCTCCTTTGTGGTTTTGGTCAATCCATCGCCAAGGGCAGACATCTTAGCGCCCTGCTGGGAATAAGCAGCCCCCTGAGCAATCATGGTCGGGTTATTGGTCAATTTACCACCTGCAGTCAGCTGAGCGCCCGCAGCAGAAAGTTTTCCGCCAAGGCTGGACAGGTTGGAGCCTGCACTTACCAGGGCACCACCCATTTCCTTTGTATTATTGCTGGTCTGGATGGTATTCAGATTGGAAGCAAGTCCTGCCATTTCATCCGGAGCCAGCTTCTGGAGATCTTTATTGGAGAGGAGTGCCTTTATCTGATCAGAACCAAGGCCTGCTGCTTTTAAAGCCTCGCTTGTCCGTGCAATGGCATTCTTTGTAATCGGAACGGTATTGATCCCTCTCATCATCGGTCCGGTGTAGTTGTAGTTGATATCGGTGGCACGGCCGTGGGCGATGGTGAATCTTCCGCCTTTCTGATAATCGCCGAAGGAGATGAAGGCACCTTTGAATTGTCCGTCATAGGTATAGCCGGTAACGCCCATTTTGACCGGGAACTGGCCGATACCGATGAGGTTTTTGGAGGGTCCGAAGGGGAGTTTAGAGGTGTCCTGTTTCTTGCCGAAGTGATAGGTAGCCCACAGGCGGTTCATGTGCATTTCGCTGTCTCCGTGGCCGCCTCTGATGGAATCATCGTTTTCGGATTTCCAGCTGTACATATTCGGGTCAAAGACGTCTTTGCCGTTCAGGCTGGTGAAGGATTCGAGCTGGCCATAGACGGTGGAACGGGGATTCACATTGGCCATGACGTTCACACGGGTGCGGAGGGAGAGTTCGTCGTATTTTTCTTTATTGGATTTGAAAATATTGGAGTATCTCGGCACGTCCTGTACGCGGAGTTCGGTGATGACGGAAAGATTTCCCGTTTTCTTTTCCAGTTCGGAAACCCGTACGCCCAGGCTTGTCAGTTCGTCTGCATATTCGGCGGAGAGTTTCTGCACGGTTGCTTTCTGGGAATCGCTGAGGTTTTCTTTCTGCATGAGGCGGGCGATGATCTGGGCCAGTTCGTAGCGGCTCACATTCTTGTCCCCGCGGAAGGTGCCGTCCGGATATCCGTCGATCACATTTTCTTCAGACAGCTGGGAAACGGCTTTGTAGGCCCAGGAAGATTCATCCACGCCTGCAAAGGGATTGGCTGCGGAAACGGTCCATGCTGCGCAGGTCATAACGGCTGCGGCTGCGATTTTCAGAAGGCTGTGCTTCATTTCTCTCTCCTTTTGAGCTTGCGCTCTCTTATTAAATTCTCAACAATAATATTTTTAAACGTTATTTCTATTCTGAATGATTTTTCTCTCATGAAACTAAAACATTATACCTTGAATTTATTTAATCTGTCAATAGGGATTAGCACCTGATAATAATTTATTATGGAAAAAGCTGCCGTATCTTTCCCGGAAGAACATCTGTCGTCGGGGACAGAGGGTTCACAATCATTCGTTGCCGAAGGGAAATAATCATGGTTAAGTCCTGTATTGATCGGAGAAATTCATCATTCCTTTCCCTGGAGGATCCTGTTTTCTCCCTGAAAAGTCCCGGGCGGAGCGTATATTTCCATGAATGAAAAAATACGCCCGTTTTTACAAATAAAACAAATTTATTTAAATCGATTGATTTTATGGATATTCTGTTTTAAACGGATCAAATCAGGTTATTTGTCAAACCCGGCCCTGCAGGAAATTTCCATCTCCCATCATTTCGTGCCTGTTTATTGTCATTTTGAGCCGCCTGCAGGGGATTTTATTTCTTCTGAATGAAATGGTCTGAAATGTATATCCTGCGCATATTGAGAATTGTTAACTATATGTTATAATTAATATGGTATATTGTAATATTTTTACATTATAAATAAAGCAGGGACATCTTTATGGCAACCGTAAAAAGCGCCTTCTGCTGGTGGGCATTCCTGCCTTTCTGGCTGAAGAACTGACTGAAGTATTTGAGAAAGAGGACTGGGCTGTCCTTATTCCGGAAAAAGAGCTTTCCGATGAGAATATGGCCGATTATTTTGCAGCAAAACTTCCGGACGTCCTGATTTACAGGCTGGAGCCGGAGCGGGACGACTGCATTGCGCATCTGGACCAGCTTCTTTCTCATGCCATGAAGGCGAAAGTTTCCCACATCCTCCTTCTGGAGGAGGCAGGCGTTTTCCATCCTGGCATCCATGCGTTGGAAGATTCGATTGAGGATCCGCTGAACCGGAAGGGCCGCCGTTTCCGCCGTATGGAATCACTGGCTTCCATCTGGCGGACCAATGAAAAGCTGACCATCACCCTCGTCCGCATTCCTTCTCTCTACGGGAAGGGACAGAAACCGGGAGACGGTCTTATCGGGGAAATCCTGGATCATGCCTTCCGTGGAGAAAAAGCCCCCATCCTCACTGCGTCTTCTCAGCCCTTCCTTTCTGCCGGGGATGCGGCTTACGGACTTCTCCGCTGTGTCCTTTCAGGGAAAGATCTGGAAATCGTCCATCTGGGACCGGGCACTTCTCTGACCTGGGATGAATTCTCTGCCCTGGCAGCTCCTCTCCTTCCGGAAGGAATCCGCCTTCCGGAGACCGATTTCCCGGAAAATCTTTCGGATGAAGAGCTGGACCACCATCTGATTTATGGAAGTGCCCTCCTGGACGGAAGCCTTGCGGAAAATAAACTGGGCTGGTCTTCCCGTAATGATGACCGGGAGGAAATCAGACAGGCTGTAGAGGAAATCATCGGCGCCTATAAGAAACAGCAGGCCGATGAAAAAGAGCTTCAGAAGAAAAAAGAAAAGAAAGACCGGCTGGAACGGCTCGTTCCATTTGCCGAAAATATCGCAGGCTTCCTCATCATGGCCCTCGTACTGGCGGTGCGCATTATTTCCGGCTCCCGCTCTCCTTTTGACTTCAATTATCTTTACATCGGGACCATGGGTCTCCTTTACGGAAAGCAGCAGTCCCTCCTGGCAGGCGCCCTCTCGGTGATTCTCCTGATCACCCAGATGGTGACGAGCGGCAGGGACCCTTATTCCATGCTTTACGATCCCATGTCCTTCCTTCACCTGATTTCCTATTTCTTTATTTCCGTCCTCACCGGTTATTTCGCAGACCGTGAGAAATATGAGGAAGATGCGGCGAAATGGCAGGAAAGCCGGGACAAGGCACAGATTTCTTTCTTAAGGAACCTTCTGAGGGAAAGCCAGAACGTCCGTGACAAGCTGTATCGTCAGGTCGTCAATTCCGAAGACAGCCTGGGCCGCGTATACCATATCATTCATCAGCTGGACAGCAGAGAAGAAGAAGAAATTTATACAGGCACCGCATCGGTCACTTCGGAACTGCTGGATATCTCCGATCTTGCCATTTATGCAGCAGACGGGGACGGCCGTACCCTGCGCCGCAGGGTCCATCTGGGAAGACGGGCCGCCATCCGCCCTGCTTCTCTGGAAATAAGTAAACATTCCTACCTCACCAGTCTCATGGAGAATGGGAAAATTTTCATGAACCGCCAATTCCTTGAAGATGCGCCGGACCTGGCTGCGCCGGTCATGGCCGATGGAAAGGTGGTGGCGGTGATTGAGCTGTACGGTCTTTCCTTCGACCAGTGGAGCTACCACGAAGAATGCCAGCTCTCCCTCATCGCCCGCCTTGCAGGCAGCGCTCTTTCCCGTGCAGCTGCCTGGGACGAAGCGCAGGGGGCCGGGAAATTCCTGCCGGATACCCGCATCCTTCGCAGGGAATCTTTTGAACAGATGATAACAATCCTTCACACCCGTCACCAGAAGCTTCAAGATGATCCGGGCCAGCTTTTCATCCTGGACAGCAATGGTCTGACTCCCGCAGGGCTCAGTGAAAAAGTCTGCTCCTGCATTTACAGCGAAGATTTCATCGGCGAATACAGGGATGGTTATGCAGTGCTCTTCCCGGATACGCCAGGGGATGCTCTTCCTTTGATTGAAGAACGTTTCCGCAAAGCCGGGCTGTCCGTCCTGCGAAAGGAAGAGGTGGTATAGCATGGAGATAGAATATATCTGCATCCATCTGGCCATCACTCTCCTGTATTTCCTTGTGATGAGGCGGAAAGCGGGCTGGAAGCAGGCAGGGGCCGAGACGCTCCTCGTCTTCTGTCTTCCGGTGATCGGTTTCCTTTCCTTTCTCATCTGGCACGTCCTGAGCTTTCGCCATCATAAGAGGATTGTCGGGGCAGATGACCGGCCGGATCAGGATGAGTCTTCTGCCATTAGCGGTATGATCTACCAGTCAGATATCGTGCCCTTCCGGGATATGGATCTCATAGGGAATGACCGGTTGAAACGCCGGCTCTTTATGACAGCCATTACCCAGGAAGTGGTGGATAATCCGGAAATCCTCCGCGAAGCAGTCCATGACGGGGACCGGGAAATATCTTATTATGCCGTTTCCCTCATCACCGCCAGGACGGAAAAGATCACTTCTGCCATTTTCGGGCTGGAAAAGCAGCTGAAAAATGTAATAGGAAACGGGGAGGAAATACCGCTTCTGAAAGAATATGCCCATAAACTCATGGAATTTCTGGACGGCCGTTATGGCGATGAAAACCAGCGGAAGGAAAGAGAAAAAGACCTCCTCAAAGTCCTGGAAAAACTGGCGGACCGGCTGCCGGATGAACCGGAGTGGCTGGTCCATTCCATCCGTCTTGCCATCAAGCTTCATGAATACAGCCATGCGGAAGCGCTCATCACCCTTGCGCGGAAAAATCTGCAGGATTCGGAAGAATTCATCCGCCTTGCCCTGGAACTGGCCGTGGCCCGCCGGGACAGGAAAGCAGTCCTTTCCGCCCTTGAGGAGCTGAAGGCTTTCCCCGGCCGTCTCTCCTATGAATCCCTTAAAGCCATTCGTTACTGGGGAGGCGCCGCATGAACAGGAAAAGTATCGCTATCCTCATTTTCATCGCCTTCCTTGCCGGCTGTTTTTTCCAGTATACCCGCATGAAGGATTTCCTCCACATGGGTTCCCTCACCAATGCCATCGTGCAGCGTGAGGAAGCGGCCACTCCCTGGGCTGATGCAGAAACCATCCCCCGGGACCATTACTACATTCTCTATGACCCTTACCGCGTCACTTCCGCCTATGCAGCCCATAATGCGGAGGTCATGCTGAAAAAGCAGAAAAAATCCTTTGAAATTCACAGGATTGATGAAGAACTGCCTCCCATCGGAGACAAAGTACAGGGCATCCTTCTGGCTGCCACCCGCCCGGCGGAATTGAAATCCATGGACCGGCTCAAAGAATATGCAGAAGGCGGCGGAACGGTCATCCTTCTCCAGCGCATCATGTCTTCCGACCCTTCTTCCACTTCCCCGGAAATCAATGAAGCCCTGGGCATCGTCCATCTCGGCCCTACGGGCTGGAAGGACGGGCTCAGCCTTAAAACTTCCTTCATCCCCGGAATGAAGGGAAAACTGTTTCCTTCCGATGAAAAATACAGTACGGAAGGAAATACGGTCACTTTAAGTGATGATTCCACTGTGGAAATTTCTTCCCTGGACGGGACGCCGGTCATCTGGACCCACCCCTTCGGCAGAGGAAAATTCATCGTTTTCAACGGCAATGAAAGACTGGACAAATCGAATGCAGGCTTCCTGGCCTCCCTCATCGCCCATGCGGGAGAAGAATCCATTTATCCCATCGTGGGGGTAAAAATTTTCTTCCTCGATGATTTCCCGGCTCCCGCACCGAAAGCCATCATCCCAAAGCTCCAGAAAGAGACGGGGCTCAATATGGCCGAATTCTACAGGCAGGAATGGTGGCCCTTCATGGCAGCGCTGGCAAGGAAAAACAACCTCCTCTACACCGCATCCATGATCGAATCCTATAATACGGATGTGGATGGAGACTTTGAAGGACCCGACTCCTCTGTCCGGGAAAACTTTATCGCCCAGGGGAGAGAACTCCTCGCCATCGGAGGCGAACTGGGGCTTCACGGCTACAACCATCAGCCCCTCACTTTGAAAAATATTCCCGACACCGGGTATGAGCCCTGGCCCGATGAAAAATGGATGGCCGATTCCCTCCGGGAACTGTACCGTTATGCCAGAGGACTCTATCCCGATTACGATTTCCGCGTATATATCCCGCCGGCCAATATTCTGGACGAAAAGGGCCTTGAAGCGGTAAAAGAGACGCTTCCCGATGTCAGGGTCATCAGCTCCGTCTACAACGGACCTGCCGATTCGCCCTGGCGGATTCAGGATTTCTCCAGGAAAGACGGGATGTACTCGATTCCCCGCATTTCCTCCGGCTATGTGCCTGATGAGACGCAGCGCATCGCTGCCCTTTCCTCCATTCTGGAAATGGGGGTCTTCTCCCATTTCGTTCATCCTGATGAAATTCTTTACACCGAAAATGAAGGATATACCTGGAAGGATATGCAGGACGGACTTTCTTCCTTCATGGAAGAAACGACCCGCCGCTTCCCCTGGCTCACGCCGGTGACCGTATCCGAAAGCATTCCTTACTTTGATGATTATTTTGACCTGGATTACCGGATCATCAGGAACCCTCACTTCGTGGAAATCCACGCGTGGAATTTCAAAAACGAAGCCCGCTTCCTCCTCCACAGCAGCCATACCCTGGACCATGTGGACGGAGCAGAAGTGGAGAAAATCGATGAGGGCACCTGGTTCATCCGCATGAAAAATCCCGAGGCCCGTCTGTACTGGAAGGAGAATCCATGAAAATCTGTCTTCTCACCGAAGGCTCCTACCCCTATGTGGTGGGCGGCGTTTCCGCCTGGGTCCACATGCTCATGGAAGGCCTTCCGGAATTTGAATTCACCATTTATTCCATCGGCGCATTTGCCAGAGACCGGGGAAATTACAAGTACAAGCTTCCGGAAAACTGTACCGGTATCCGGGAAGTTTTCCTGGACGAAATCCTTTCCGAAAAGACCACAGGCCTCCGGAAATCGGTACTCACCCCCTCCCAGCGGGAAACCCTCACCGCCCTTGTCCGGGGCGAAGGGGATATCGACATGAAAGAGCTCATCCATATTTTCCGTGATCATTCCTGGAAAAGCCCGCTGGACATCTTCATGGCCGGTGATTTCTTCGATATCATCGAATCCGTCTATAAGGAGAAATACAACTATCTCCCCTTTACCGACTATTTCTGGACCATGCGGTCCATGTTCCTTCCCCTTTTCTACCTGCTTCAGCAGGAAATCCCGCAGGCCGACGTCTATCACAGTGTAGCTGCCGGATACTGTGCCATTATCGGCAGCATCGCATCCACCCTCTGCCAAAAGCCCATCCTCCTCACGGAGCACGGCATTTATGCCAGGGAAAGAGAAGCGGAAATCATCAAGAGCGCCTGGGCAAAGGGAGATTTCAAATCCCTGTGGATCCGTTATTTCTACACCCTGGCCCGCCTCACCTACCGGCAGGTGGATCACGTATACACCCTTTTCGAGCATAATGCGGAAATAGAAAAGGAAATCGGCTGCGATCCTTCGAAAATTTCCATCATCCCCAATGGCGTCCATATGGAACGATTTGCCCATGTGCCGGAACTGACGGACCATCCGGGACCGGTAGTCATAGGAGCCGTCGTCCGGGTGGTGCCCATCAAGGATATCATCACCCTCATCCATGCTTTTTACCGGGTGCAGCAGGAAATACCGGATGCTGAATTTTACATCATGGGAAATACGGAAGAAGATCCGGAATACGCAAAGCTGTGCAGACATACGGTGGACGTCCTGGGACTTAACCACTGTCATTTCACAGGAACCATCAACGTGCCGGATTACCTGCCGAAGATGGACGTGCTGGTGCTTTCCAGTATTTCCGAAGGCCAGCCTCTCTCCGTGCTGGAAGGTTTCTCCGCGAAAAGGCCCTATGTGGCCACCGACGTGGGCTGCTGCCGCGAACTCATATATGGAGACAGTACCGACCATCTGGGCGCGGCGGGAGCCGTCGTGCCGCCTCTGGATGAGGAAGCCCTGGCAAGGGAAATCCTGCGCCTTGCGAAAGATTTCCCCCTCCGCCGGAAAATGGCACTCGTCGGCTACGAGCGGACGAAACGGAGCTACACGTATGAACATTTTATTAATTCCTATAGAGAAGTCTATAGAGATCTGGAAAGGAAGATGAAGAAATGGCAGGAGTCGGCTTCGAACTGAAAAAGCTCTTTACTGCCCGTACGGCAGTAGGCCATATCAAAGCTTACACCTATTCAATCATCGTCACTGCCGGGCCTTTCCTTCTCCTCACGGGCATGATGCTGGGAGTGCAGCTCCTTTTCCGCAGCCGCGGTATTTCCATGGATGAACAGAATCTTTTCCTGGCCCCGGTGGTCTATTCTTTCATCTTCTCCCAGATCCTCACCAGCGGTTTCGTCATGATTCTCACCCGCTACCTGGCGGACTGTCTTGCCACCGGTTTTCTAAGGGACGTCACTGCTTCCCTCTTTGGCATGTGCGTCCTTCTCGTAGTACCCGGGGCCGTTCTGGCTGCTTTATTTCTCAAAGGCAGTCCTGTCCCCGCCTTTTCAAAGGCCCTTTCCATCCTTTTATTCCTGGAACTCATCATCATCTGGGTGGAAAGTATTTATCTTTCCGCAGTGAAACGGTTTAAAAGGCTCCTCAGCGGATTTGTGCTGGGCATGGTCACGGCCCTGATTGCCTGTGCGGTCCTTCTTCTTTCGGGATTGCTTCTCCCCCATGCGGCGGCCCTTCTTTCCCTGTGCCTTGGCATGGCTGTCCTCATCACCACATTCCTTGTCCATGTGACAAGCCTCTTCGGACTGCCGGGAAAGGGACTTCTCTTCGGGTTCCTTCCCTATTTCGAAAAGCACTGGAAACTTTTCCTGGGCCAGCTGGGCTATACCACGGGCCTCTACATCCCCAATATCCTCATCTGGCAGGGCCCCTGGGGCATGGTGGTGGCCGATACTTACCGTTTCTCGCCCCTCTATGACGGAATCACTTTCTTTGCCTTCCTTTCCCTCCTGCCCCTGATGGCCCTTTTCGTAACGGCAACGGAAACGAATTTCTATAAAAAATATGCCGCCTACTTTGAAGCCATTACCCGGAAGGGCAGCCTGCAGGAAATAGAGGACGCCCGTCACGACCTCCTCTTCACCCTCTAGTTCCAGCTCCGGCAGGTGGTGGAATTCCAGTTCCTCTTCACCCTTCTCTTCCTGGCTTTTGGAGGTGCCCTACTCTCATGGGCCCACATCCCGGGAAATGAAGTAAACATGTTTGACGTACTTCTCTTTGCGGTCTTCTTCACCGGAGTGATGCAGATCCTCTACATCCTCCTCTCCTACTTTGACCTCCAGATGGCCGTGCTCCGCACGGGAGGCGCCTTTGCCCTCCTGAACCTGGCCGCCGGTCTCTGCGGACTTTACTTCGGCGGTACTGACTCCTATGGTTTTACATTCTTCATTGCGGCAGCCTTTACCCTCATCATTGGATGGCTCGAGCTCTCCCGCTTTACCTCCCACATGAGCTACTACGTATACTGTGCCCAGCCCATTTTTTACCAGCCGCCCAACGGACCTCTGACGAGACTGGCCCAAAAATTGAGCGGCGGACGGATCATAGATATCCCCCGTCTGGGTCCCGGAGAAGGGAGGAAATACTCATGATTGTAAGGAAATATTTCCTCACTCATAAAAGAATCCGCCTCTCCGCCGCCCTTCTCCTGCTCCTGGCAGCGCCAGCCGTAACAGATGCCGCTTACCACGATCCTGTGACAGAGGCGGCGCCTGCCATCACTGCCCTCCGGCAGGTCCGGGAGCAGATTGACTCCGTCCAGTCTGCCCATAGGAACCTCCGGGCTGCGCGGAAAGCCGTGCCGGAAGCGGAAAAGAGCCTTTCCCTTTCAAAAGAATCGGTAGTCTCCGCTGAAAACGATAAAAAAGAAGCGGAGAAAAATCTCTCCGATGCGCAAAATGCTCTTTTCAATGCAGCCAAAGGCCTTTCCGAAGCCGAAGAGCGGTCTGCCCATGCGGATATCCTCCTTGCAGATGCCAGGGAAAACCTGGAAAAACAGCAGCAGGAAGCAGCGGAAAAGCAGGCAGCCCTGGAAAATATAGAAATCACCCTGGACTCACAGAAAGGGCAGATGGCCGGTACCACCCGGGCAGATGCCGTGAAACGGGCCGTAGAGGAAGTGGGTTATGCCCAGAACCGGATGAATGAAGCCATCCGCCTGGCCGGGCTTTACAGCGCAGGACTTTCCTCTGATGCCGGTTCCGGGGATGCGGAGCAGGCCTTCCTTGCCATGAAGCAGAAAGTGAACGAATCAACCGCCGCCTATGCAGGGGCGAAACAGGCCTATGAACAGGCCGCTTCCCTCCTTCCCTCCCCGGAAGCGACGTACAGGGATGCGGAAAAAGAAAAGGCAGACTCCCTCGCTGCTCAGGCTGAAACGCAGAAATGGTATGATTCCGCAGTCCGCTGGGTCGAAGAGAGTAAAAACAATCTCACCCGGGCAGAGGAAAATATCATTTCCTCCAGAAACTGGGTGACAGAGGCGGAAAATGCCCTGGATGCCTCCTTAAGTTCCAGAAAAACCATAGCTAAAGACGTATGGGACATGGGAAACTGGGAAAGCTTCCGGCTCGGTATGGACTACCGCCACTGGAAAAATGGTCCCTACTCCGGCCATCAGATTTACAACTCCTTCTCCTGGTATAAATCGTTCCACACCGATTCCTACACTGGAGAAGAAAACGTCAGCGATGAAGACTGGCCAAAAGGAAATTCCCACAAAGGATTCGAGCTGGGCCTTGACATGGGCCGCCTCGAATCAAATACCGGCGCTTACCACGGAAAATCCTCCGGCTTCACCGATACCACCCTTTACGTGCGCTACCACAATGACCATCCGGTAAACAGCATGCGCTATGGCCTTGCCCTCGTCCTTCCTACCGGGGAAAACAGGTACTATCACAATGCCTACGTACCCAAAGGCCTCGGACTATTTCAAGACTTCGGCGGCGGCTGGCAGATCAGGCCTGAAATCGAAGCGATCCATCAATTGTCGGAAGAAGACCGCCTTACCGCCAGACTTTCCTACAATTTCAAAGGAAGCTACGCCTACTCCAAAGAAGACCCCTCCTGCAAAGTAGGACCGGGCAATGAGACAAGGGCCGATATTTCCTACGAACACAGCGAAAAGAAACACCAGCACAAATTCTGGATCTCCCATACCAATAAAGAACACACCTGGCAGGACGTAAGAAGGTATCCCGACTATGCCCGAAGCCGCATCCGCTACAACGATGGAGACGCCTGGGAAATCGGGGCAGCCGGCAGCTGGCAGATCCGCCTGAAAGACGCTCTGGGCGCCTATATGATTTACGGTTACACCGGAGAAACGACAGGAGGCCTTACAACCGGCTCCCTTTCGGAGGAAGAAATCCTCCTCTCCTTCACCCATACCATCCGGAAAGGCCTCTCCTGGCAGACCTTCCTCTCCTGGTACCACTCCACACTGAACTACGATCCCCTCTACCGCGAGGAATCCGCCCAGGACGGCTGGACAAGAACAGGAATCGGTGCCCGCATCGACTGGGATCAGAATCCCTATGCCCGCTGGACCCTTGCCCTGGAACGATACATCCGCTCCCGGGAAAGTTCACCCGACGCCCAGGGATATGGACTCTCCCTCTGGTATGCGAGGATGCTGTAATCTTCCCGGGCACTTCATTTCATTGCAGCCATTACCGATTTTTAACATAGATGAACCTACCCGGCCCTTCGGGCCACCCTTCCAACACCTGGAAGGGTGGTGACCGGTTACATGCTTTTCAATTCCTTCATACGTATCAGGAATGCGCAGTGCAGCATAATTTGATCAGCACTATCCACTGTCGGCACAAATATCTCTAATCACCAGCATGATACCGGGCCCCACCTTTCCTGGTATGGAAAGGTGGCTGCGAAGCAGCCGGATAGGTTGTAAGATCATGCATGGCACATACGAGGCTGGCCGACGAATCAATTCCATGCCAATTATCTCTATCCAAATGCAAGAAAGCCCCCTTGAGGGGAACTGCCGAACGTAGTGAGCTGAGGGGAAACTGCACTTTCGCCAGAAACCATACAAATCGAAATTTCACGCCGAAGGCCCGTATAAAAAAGCGCCTTCCAAATATAAAGGCGCCACCACCCCTTTCCCCTTTCCCCATTTCTCATTTGACACTTTCCCTTCTAATTCGCTAGCGACTCTAACCAAACGAGGTACTCATGACCCTGAAAAAACTCATCAAAACCATGGCAGCCGGTCTTCTCGGCCTGGGTCTTGCCGCAACTCCCGCGACAGCGCAGGCTGTCTTTACGCCGGAGCAGGCTATGGTGGACCTCGCCAGTGATATCCATGACTATGCACGGGCGAGAAATCCGGATTTCCAGCTTCTTGGAAACGGAGCCATCGGCCTTCTGGAAGTGACGAAGGATGAAAGTGAAAAGAGCGTGGAAAAACTCCTTTCCTCCCTGGATGGATTCCTGGGAGAAAGCATATTTTATATGGAAAAGGACGGAAAAACAGTCCCCCGGAGTCCGGAAGTCCTCACCTACCTGGATGCCATGCTGGCCAAGCCAAAAAGCAGAGGTCTTCCCGTATGGACACTGGACTATGTAACAGGCAGGAAGGCAGCTATCGACCGGAATAAAGGAACCATCCGGTCTTATATTTCCATGACCAGCGCCACCACCGGTCTCGATGAAATTCCGCCGGAGGTGCCTCATGAAAATAAAAAAGATATCAAAAAATTAAAGGATGCGGAAAATTTCCTCATCCTCAATAATCCCATGAAATTTGAAAATAAAAAGGCTTACCTTTCCGCCCTCGCCGCGTCTCCCTTCGACGTAGTCATCATCGACCCCGATTATGGCGGAAGCCCCCTCACGGCGGATGATATTTCTCCCCTCAAAGAAAAGCCCCAGGGCGGGCAGCGCCTCCTCCTTGCCTACCTCAGCATTGGAGAAGCTGCTGACTACCGCTCTTACTGGGATTCCTCCTGGAACGATGAATCCGCCCGCCCCGCCTGGCTGGAAAAGCCCAACCCCGCCTGGCCCGGCGCCTGGCGCGTCCGGTACTGGACAAAAGACTGGCGAAATATCCTTTATGGAAATAAGGAATCCTCCCTCGACCGGATCCTCTCCGCCGGCTTCGACGGAGCCCTGCTGGATGTGATGGACGGATGGATGACGTTTAAATGAATGTGAAAAAGCATTACAAAGAAAATTTCCTTTGTAATGCTTTTTTAATTCTCCGGAAAAGCAAATCCATGAAATGGCAGATACTGTATACATTCGGCCCGCAAAACTTTTGAATCGGGAGTATCGGGGTTCGGGTATGTCGGGAGTATCGGGAAGGATATGGTTTCCTTCGGAAACCAATCATATAGTGCGCTCCGCGCACGGCCTTTGGCGCACATCTTTCAATACAGCAGGAATCACAAAAATATAGTCATTGGGCAGCCAATCGAAAAAGTCAAAACCTCCGCCTGTGTAAAGCCCCCATTTATACCCGGCGGCCATCAGGCCGCCACCTTCCCGAAAACCCCGACAGCCCCGATAATCCCGGTATTCCCGATTCAAAAGCTGCTCTAATTCAAAGTTTCTTTTCGGATAAGAGTTACAGACAAGCTTTATATATTTCCACTATATCCTCTTTCGTAAGAGGCACGAAGCCCTGCACTACTCCCTCCTGGCCTTTCCAGGAAATGACGTTGTCTGCCATCCGTTCGAAGAGGGTTTCGTCGATGGAAAGGTCCGAGAGCTTTGCGGGAAGTTCGAGGGTTTCGCGGAGGAATTTCGTGAGCCGTTTGATACCTTTCCTGGCCACTTTCTCCCGGTCTCCTTTATTCTTGACTCCCATGACGTTGATGGCGAACTGACAGAGACGGGGCAGCGTTTCTTCCCGCAGAGCAAACCGGAGGAAAGCAGGTGTGAGAATCGCAAGGCCCAGGCCGTGAGGAATATCGTAGAAAGCGGAGAGCTCATGCTCCATCCCGTGGCAGCTCCAGGCTACGTGACGGCCGGACTCCACCAGATCATTGATGGCCCATACGGAGTCCCACATGAGGTTTGCCCTCGCTTCTTCATGATTTCCTTCTGCCATGGCGATAGGTGCCCAGCGGATGACGGAACGCATCATGGCTTCCATGTACCCATCGATAGAGTCGAAGCCTTCCTCCTGATTGAGGTACACTTCCAGCAGATGGGACAGGATATCCGCACTGCCGCAGGCAGTCTGGAAGGGAGAGACAGAGTACGTATTCTCCGGGCAGAGGAAGGAAACACGGGGTCTGAGGACTTCCGCGGACCAGCCGTATTTCTGATGGGTTACAGGATTCGTGATGACTGCACAGTCGTTCATTTCAGAGCCCGTGGCAGCCATAGTGGGAATGGTGATAAGGGACACTGCCTTTTCGGGCTGTACTTTATTCACCACCAGGTCCCAGGGGCTTCCCTCATAGAGAGTGCTTCCTGCGATGACTTTGGCCGTATCGATGACAGACCCGCCGCCGGCAGCGAGGATGAGGTCCACCCCGCCCTCCCGGCAGAGCCTTGCCCCGCGGGCGGCCAGAGGCACTTCGGGATTTGGCTTCACCCCGGAAATCTCATAGCCAGAAAGACCGGCTTTGTCTATTTCTTCCACAATTTTGTCATAAAGGCCGTTCTTTTTGATAGAGCCTCCTCCATAGACGAGGAGCACCCGCGTGCCCCATTTGGCCAGTTCTTCGTGGAGATGAGACAGCTCTCCATTTCCGAAATAAATCTTCGTGCGATTATGATAGATAAATGAATCAACCATGGCAGATTCCTCCTTATTGATTTAATTATAGCATTTCAGGAATATGAGAAAAGAGGAAATATAGGAAGAAAAAGAGCCATCCGTTCCTTCACCCCGCCTGTGAAAAGCCCCCATAATACTCGTCGCTGCCTCAGCAGCGACACCTCCCCGTAATCCGCAATCCGAAATCCTCAATCCGAATACCCCATCTGCCTCCATCCACACAATCTGCCAGAGGCCTCAGACAAATACGTTATGCTTACATTCTTTAGTGACATTCCGCTGAATCCTGTAGTACGACCCCTCAGTCCGCTTCACGGCCAGCTCCCCAAGCCAGGGGAGCCTTGAACATTTCGACTTGACCCATATTCTTCAAATATTACCTGTACGTAATTCCTATAAAATCATTAAAGAGCTTTATCGATTCCGGCCAATTTCATTCAAGTCGTTATCGATTTCGCCCTCCCAGGTTTTGGGAGGGTGGCCGAGCGAAGCGAGGTCGGGTGGGTTCATCTACCGGTCTTTCAACTCGCCTGCGTACATCCCCCATATAAATTCGTTGCCACCTCAGCGGCAACACCTCCCCTTTCCCCTTTCCCCTGTTTTTTCGCTCCGCCTGTGAAAAGCCCCCATAATACTCGTCGCTGCCTCAGCAGCGACACCTTCCCGCAATCCGCAATCCCCAATCCGCAATCCGAATATCGCATCCGACTCCATCCATACAATCTGACAAAAGACTCAACTATGTTATAATAAAAGAAAGAATCGTTTGATTTTCAAAGGAGGTGGCTGTATGCGTTCCATCCGGTTGACCCAGCCCGATGTGCTGCTGGATCGGATTCTGCGGGAGGCAGTCGCCGCCGGAGCGAGCGACGTGCACCTGGAGCCTCAGGCGTCGTATCTTCGGGTGCGTTTCCGCATAGACGGCCTTCTCCATGAGCTCTACCGCCAGCCTTTGAAGCAGCTGGATGGATTATCGGTGCGGACGAAGGTCATCGGCCACATGAATGTGGCGGAAAGCAGGCGGCCCCAGGACGGCTCCTGCACCATGGTCATCGATCATGTGCCTTATGATTTCCGTATTTCCATCCTCCCTTCCATGTATGGTGAAAATATCGTCATCCGCATCCTTTCGGGGCAGGTCTCTTTCATCGAGAAGAATGATCTGGGCATGCTGCCCGTCCAGCAGGAAGCATTTCGAAGCGCTCTTTCCCGAAAAGCAGGCATGATCCTCACCTGCGGCCCCACGGGAAGCGGCAAGACGTCCACTCTCTATGCAGCGCTGAAGCTGCTGAACAGGGAGGGAGTCTCCATCGTTTCCGTGGAAGATCCGGTGGAATACCGGGTGGCAGGGGTCACCCAGGTGCAGGTGAATGAGCTGGCAGGCCTCACTTTTGAAAGCGGACTGCGCTCCATCGTACGTCAGGACCCGGATATCCTGATGATTGGGGAAATCCGGGACAGGGAAACGGCGGAAATGGCAGTCCATGCATCTCTCACGGGCCATCTGGTGCTCTCCACCCTCCATACGAACCGGGCATCGGACGCGCCGCTCCGCCTGATGGATATGGGGATACCGCCCTACCTCCTCTCCGCGTCCCTTTCCCTCGTCATGGCCCAGCGCCTGGCAGGGAAAGTGTGCGGACGCTGCGGAAGAGAAGACATATTGAATGAAGAAACGGCAGACGCCCTGAAGATTCCAAAAAGTTTCATCGGCACGAAAGTCCGGAAAGGCGAAGGCTGTAAGGACTGCCACGAAGGACTTACCGGGCGGACCGGAGTCTTTGAACTGATTTCCATAGGCCGGGAAGAGCGGGAAATATTGAGAAATCAATTTTCTTCCGACCGTTTTTTTAAGCAGATGAAAAAGCAGGGCCAGCCCTCCATGGGAGAGGCGGCCCTCGCACTGATGAAAGCAGGCGTGATTCCCCCATCGGAAGCATCCCTGATTCTTGCAGGAGAGGAGTGAGTGTATGGAAATAGAAAAATGGATTCTCGCCAATGGTTCTATGACGGACATTCACCTCACCGAGGGAGAACCGGTGGTGATCCGCCAGAACGGAAACCTCAGGAAGATGAAGGAAATGGCAGATATTTCCCTCTTCCATGAACTTTTTGAGAAATACCTCTCCCCTTCGAAAAAGGCGGAGTTTGGTGAAAAAGGCTCCTGCGACGATGCTTTTTCCGTCGGAAATACGCGCATCCGCCTCCATATCTATCAGAGTTTCGGAAAAATGGCAGCTGCCCTTCGCATCCTGCCGGACCTTTCCCTCCTGCCGCCGGATCCGGATAAAGACTGGCTGGAAAAAACGGCCGCCCTGGACCATGGACTTGTCCTCATCTGCGGCCCTTCGGGAAGCGGAAAAAGTACCACCCTCTCCCGCCTGATTTCCCTCATCAATACAAGGCGGGCCTGTCACATCGTCACCCTGGAAGATCCGGTGGAATATTGTATTTCCTCCGTGAAATCCCTCGTCCACCAGCGGGAGGTGGGAAGAGACGTCCCCTCTTTTGCTGAGGGAATCCGCGATTCACTGAGGGAAGACCCGGATATCATTGCAGTGGGTGAAATGAGGGACAGCGCAACGATTTCTGCAGCTTTGACCGCTGCCGAGACCGGCCATCTGGTGCTGGGCACCCTCCACACCACGAGAGCCGCCGATTCGGTAAGCCGCATCATCCATGCCTACTCCGGCGAACGGGAAAGAGAGGCGAGGTCCCTTCTTTCCGCCAGCCTGAAGACCGTCTGCGCCCAGCAGCTCTACCGCACGGCAAAGGATACGATCCTCCTCCGGGAAATCCTCACGAATACCCCCGCTATTTCCCATCTCATCCGGGAAGGAAAGGAAGAGCAGATTCCTTCCTACATGGAAATGGGCCTTCACCAGATGCGCACATTGAAGCAGGCCGCTTACGGCCTTAGAAATATTTCCGAAAGAGAAAGAGATAAACTTCTGAAATATCTGGAACTGTAGAGGCGCCTATGAAGGAATTCATCTACAAAGCCTATGAAGAAGGCAGCAGCCCCGCCGAAGGATTCATCACGGCGGAAAGCCGGGAAGAAGCGGCAGAGAAAATATTCGGCCGCGGCCTTCACCTCGTCCATCTGGAAGAAGTAAAGGAAGAAAAAAAGGCCCTCCTTTGGGGTGCCCCTTTTTCCTCCCGCCGGACTCTTTCCCTCTTTGCAGAAGAATGGGCCTCCCTCCTGGAAGCAGGCCTCACCCTCACTGAATCCCTCTCCCTTCTCGAAGACCAGGCCAATCAGAAAGAACGGAAAGTGCTGAAAAAAATCGGAAAAACCATTTCCACCGGCCGGGGCGTCTGGGAAAGCTTCCGCCGGGCCCGGTGCTTTCCGCCCTTCTTCCTTTCCCTTCTCCAGGTAGGCGAACTTTCCGGGACCCTTCCCGAAGAACTCCGCCGCATTTCCGTCTATTATGAAAAAGAAGACCTCTTCCTGCAGAAAATAAAAAGCGCCCTGGCCTATCCAACTTTCGTCGTCCTCTTTGCCCTTTTCGTCTTCCTCATCATCCTCACCTTCATCCTTCCCTCCTTCGCCCTTCTTTTTGAAGCCCTTTCCCTTCCCCTGCCGCCAGTGGCAGAAGCCGCCCTCTCGCTGGGCCTCTTTCTGAAGGAAAAAGGATTCCTCCTCCTTTTATTTCTTTTATGTTTCCTCCTTTTTTCCCTCCTCTTCCTACGCACGAAGAAAGGAAAAGGAAAGAGAGATGAAATTCTCTACCGCTCGAAGTTCTACCGGAGGCTCCTCCTCATCCGCTTCTGCTTTACCCTTTCAGCGCTCCTTGAAAGCGGACGGACCATGAGCGAATCCCTCTCCGCCACCAGGGAAGTGCTGGACAACCGGAGCGCCCGTCGGGCGATGAAGGAAATACAGGAAAAAGTCACAAGAGGCGGAGACTTCTCCAAAGTGCTCAAAGAGAGCGGTTTCTCCCTTCCCATCGTCACCCACCTGGCCAGGGTGGGCATGGAAAGCGGTGAACTCCCCCGGTTCCTCCGGCACGCAGGGAAAATCCTCACCAGGGATGCAGAAAGAAAGATCAACCGCTTCCGGGCCATCCTCGAACCGGCAGTCCTTCTCACCGTAGGCATCCTTACCGCAGTCATCGTATTTTCCGTCATGCTGCCCGTTTTCACGGCAGCCGGTTCCCACATAGGAGGTTAATATGGTCAAAGCCGTCATCTTCGATATGGACGGTACCCTTTTCGATACGGAAACCCTTTTCCAGAACGAATGGAATCACATTGCCTCCGAAACGGGCGTGACCCTGCCCGATCATTTCAAGTATGAAATATGCGGCACCAGTGGGGAGCCTATGGACAGGATACTTGAGAAGTATTATCATGTAGATAAAGGAACCCCCATCCAGAAACTCTGCAAAGCGCGGGTCTCGGCCCTTCTCAAAAAAGAAGTGCCCCTGAAACCGGGCGTGAAAGAAATCCTTTCCTTCTTCAAAGAAAAAGGACTGCCCATGGCCATCGGCAGCTCTTCGCCCCTTCCCCTCATCCGGCAGAACCTCGAAGTCACCGGTCTTGGATCTTATTTCCGGGCCCTTGCCAGCGGAAACGAAGTGGAAAAAGGCAAGCCCTCCCCGGACATCTTCCTTCTGGCCGCCCAAAAACTGGGAATCCCGCCTTCAGAGTGCCTTGTCTTTGAGGACTCCCCCAACGGCATCCGTGCCGCATCCGCAGCCGGCATGACACCCGTCCTCGTACCGGACATCATGCCTGTAACGGAAGAAATACGGAAACAATGCGCTCACATCTTCAAAACCCTTGCAGAAGCAGAAGCCTGCTTCAGAATCGCCCTGCCCTGAGCGCTGACAGCGCAGGAAAGAGTCAAAGCAAATGAAAAAATTACATCAGTTATTCTTTGTTAATTTCTTCCTTTTCCTCATCTGCCTCACCGAATTTTTCATCAAAGGAGCCCATACAGGCGCCGGTCTCTCCCCGGACACCCCTATGGTCCTCATCCCCTTCATCATCTTCTTCGGCCTCGTCACCCTGGTCACCGGAGTGGCCTGGGTAGTGGTGGTTTTGAGGAAGAAGTAGGGAGATTAGCAGTTAGTTTTTAGTTTTTAGCCATTAACCGCCGGCCGCTGGCGGTCAAATAAAGTATCCCCGGTAGAGGATGCTTTTTATTTTGTCCATAACGCAGCCATTTGCACCGGGCCTTCCCCGCCTGTGCAGAGCCCCATATGAAATTCGTGCCGCGGGAGCGGCACACCTTCACTTTCCACTTACCACTTTTATCATTACTAACTACTATATAAATTTGGGGCGAATGTACATAGGTGAGAAGAAAATCCCGTTCAGGTCGAAATCCCCCTCCTCCCCAAGTCCGGAGAGGTCCCGGAGCGAATCGGAGGGGAAGGAGTTGTACAATGGGCTTTACCGGAAATGACTCAGAAGATTTCCTGCGTAACGTATTTTCCGGATTCACTTGCCCGCTTCATGAACGAATCCGGTACGTCTGACCTGTTTTCGTCCACAGCCAGCAAAAAAAGAGCCCCCGAAAGGGAGCTCTTTTTGTTAGAACCTTCAGCTATTAGAAGTTGTAGTTCAGGGATACGGTGAACTGATCATCGTAGTCAATCTTGCTGTCGGAGCTTACGTCGAATGCATATTCACCATGGAGACGAACGTTCTTTGCCAGCATTACATCGCCGTTAACGAGCCAGAAGTGGGTATCGTTGTTTGCCAAGTCAGGGGTGTTCAGCGGGAATGCAGTGAAGGTGGAACCGTCGCTGATGTAACCGCCTTTTTCATTCTTTACATACTGAGCGGAGAGACGGAAGGAACCCGGTTTCTTTGCTGCATAGTGGCCATAGCCGATACCTGCAGTCCAGAGGATTGGATTGCCTTTTGCTTCGGTATTCTTATAGTAATCGCCGAATACGTCGAAGTCATCGGTGAGGCCGGCGGTGAGGCCTGCGCCCCAGTAGGTAGCCGGATGTGCATCGCCTGCTTTACCGGTAAGTTCGTAATATTCAACATCATAAGCTACACGGCCAACCTTGCCGAGAAGTTTTGCATAAGCGGTATCTCCATTGATACCGGAATCTTCAGCCCATGCAGTGATACGGCCATAACCGCCTTCGAGAGCTACCTTGCCGGTACCGATCGTAGCCTGTACGCCTTTGAACTGGGTATCAAGAAGGAGACCGGTCTGTCCGGAGAAGATGAAGGAACGGCCCAGGTTAACGCCTACTTTGTCGCCAAACTGATGGTGAACATAGAGGACATCCATCTTGGTATCACTATCAGAATCTTTGAAGTTCATGTTGGTGGTAAAACGTCCGCGTGCGTAGGTGCTGTCATTAATCTGCGCTTTCATATTGATACGCATACGGCCATTCCATTTACCAAAGGAATTACCGGTCTGTTTTGTAATTGGAGTCTTTCCATCCTCTTTGTACTGGATCTTCCCATCTTTATCCAGGACATTAACCTTTTCGTAGCCTTCGTTATAACGCATACGGGCATCGCCGAACCAGGAGATGTTGCCTACTTTCTTTTCCAGGTTGGATACGCGGACGCCCAGGTTGGCCAGTTCGTCAGCATATTCGCCGGACAGTTTGTCGAGAGTTGCACGCTGCTCAGCGTTCAGCTGGTCTTCTTTAGCCATGAGGCGGGCAATGATCTGAGCCAGTTCATAACGGGTCATGTTGCGTTCACCTTTGAAGGTGCCGTCCGGATAGCCTTCGACTACGCCCTGGTCGGACAGGTCGGAAACTGCCTGGTAAGCCCAGTCATCCGGGGTTACGTCGGAGAACGGGTTTGCAGCGTATGCGGATACGCCTGCGGTGAGTGCAGCGACAGCTGCGATTGCGAGAATCTTTTTCATAATATCCTCTCCTCTGTGGAACAATAAAATGGAAATATATGACATGCCCTGTAAAGGAGAGAAATTTCCGTAAGAGTTGCCGTGTTTCCTCTACTTACTTGTTCTCTTCTTTCATCTCCGCGGGCGATTGAGATGCGGATGTTAGTAGTTAGTTGTTAGACAATAGATATCTAACTGCTAAGCACTAAGCACGAAAAACTACAAACTATCCTTATGCAAAGAGTTCATCTGAGAGAACTTTCTTCTTCCCTTCTTCGATGGTGAAGATGGAGGCGAGAAGTTTCTTTGTATAGGGGTCTTTGCCATTGTGGAGGTCGTTAATGGTTTCTACGACTCTTCCGTGCTGCATGATAACGATATTGTCGCAGAACATATTGGCCAGGGCCAGGTCGTGGCAGATGAAGAAATAAGCCACGTTTGTTTCTCTCTGGAGGCGGCGAAGGAGTTCGATGACCGTTTTCTGTACGGATACGTCGAGAGCACTCGTTGCTTCGTCGCAGACGATGATTTCAGGCTTTAATACCAGGGCTCTGGCGATAGCGATACGCTGACGCTGGCCGCCGGACATGTTGTTTGCATAGCGGTTGGCAAAATCATCAGGAAGATCGACGAGGCGCAGCATTTCTTTTGCTTTTTCTTCGACCTGGCTGGATTTGATCATTCCATAATTCAGGAGCGGTTCACAGATGATCTGCTTCACCCGCTGTTTCGGATTGAAGGCGGTGGAGGGGTCCTGGAAGACCATCTGGATGTGTTTTCTGGCCTGGCGGAGTTCTTCTCCTTTGAGGGCAGCGATATCTTTGCCATGGAAGAGGATTCTCCCGCTGGTCATGGTATAGAGACGGGTGAGGATCTTGGCCAGGGTGGATTTCCCGGAGCCTGATTCCCCTACGACGCCCAGGGTTTCGCCTCTGTGCAGGCTGATATTGACATGGTCGGAAGCGGCCAGGGTCTTGCCTCCCCCGAGATCGAATACTTTGCAGATGTCCTCCATGCGAAGGATTTCTTCTCCATAATCTTTCATGCGAATTCTCCTTCCAGTGTTGGGACTGCCGCGAGGAGCATCTTGGTGTAGTCCTCTTTCGGATGGTAAATGACGTCTTCCGCCTTGCCGTATTCCACGACAAGGCCATTTCTCATGACCATGATATCGTCGGCCATGAAGCAGGCAACGCCCATATTGTGAGTAACGATGATGATGGAGGTATTCATTTTCTTTCTGACTTCCATCATTTCCTTGACGATGGCTGCCTGGGTGGTTACGTCCAGGGCTGAAGTCGGTTCGTCGGCAAGGAGCAGTTTCGGATGGAAAGCCATAGCCATAGCGATGCCGACACGCTGACGCATGCCGCCGGAAAGCTCGAAAGTATAGCTCTTCAGAATCTGTTCCGGGTCCGGAAGACGGACCATGGTGAGCATTTCAATCATGCGGTCGTGGGCTTCTTTTTCATCCGTCATTCCGTGGATGGCCAGGAATTCACGGAACTGGTCACCAATGAGGCGGATGGGATTCATCATAGCCCCGCTGTCCTGGAAAATCATGGAAACATCGGTGCCGGAAAGTTTTCTGTGCATTTCAGGGGTTTTGAGTTCGGTATCCTGGCCTTCCAGGAGTGCCTGGCCTTCGGAAATATGGCCTCCCCCCGGGAGTACGTGCTGGATGGCACGGATGACTGTGGTCTTGCCGCTACCGGATTCGCCGACGATGGCAAGGATTTTCCCCTGTTCCAGGTTGAAAGTCACGTGGCGCACCACGGGATCTCTCTTCCCATAGGAGATGCCCAGGTCTTTTACTTCTAACAGCATAATGGCTCCTTTATTTCAAAATTGCCTTTCGGCAGAGAAATTCAGAACGGACGTGGTCCGGTGACTGCCGGATCAGGAGTCGGGGAATGAGGGGGGATGTATCTTTGGGAAAACTTTTTATTGAAAGGATAACTGTATAAACAGAAGCTTTTGTTTCGGGATTATGGGGGTTGTCGGGGATCCCGGGGTTCTCGGGGTGGTGCGGCGCATCAGTGGAAGGCGCCGATTTTTTATTTCCAAAGTTCCCTGTGAGATGACTTTTTCAGAAAAGTATCTTTAGAAACGAAAGTTTTTGGTTCGGGATTGTCGGGGATCCCGGGGATATCGGGAGTGTCGGAGTGGTGCGGCGCGTCAGTAGAAGGCGCCGCTTTTTTATTTCCCCAAATTTCCCGGGGAACACAAAGATTCCGATAGCAGTTATCCTTAAGAAAGTTTCCTGTCGAAGGCGTTGTACAGTCCTTCCCATTCCCCGGCCCCCAATCCCTGTCGGGAACAGGGCCTATAGGGGGCCGGCAGAATCTTATTTCAAACAGATTTCAAATTATTCAGCCGGAGCGATGTCCTTGGTTACCCAGTAGTAGTCGCACGGTTTGATATTCGCATTCTTGACCTTCTTGGAGGAGATCATATTGGTCTGCGGATAGCCGAAGACGAGGGTGGCTGCATCATCCTGAAGGATTTTTTCCATCTTGATGATGATGTCTCTACGCTTAGCCGGGTCGAATTCGGAAGCCAGCTGATCGGAGAGTGCATCGTATTCCGGGTTGGAGTAGCCGGAGGCGTTCTCGGGGGTGCTGCCGTTCACATTGGTCTTCCAGTACATGTTGAGGAAGACTTCCGGATCCCCTGCCGGTTCAGTGAGGATGTTGGAGATCAGGAGATCATATTCGCCGCGGGTGCCGATGCCGTAAAGAACGTTGTAGTCCACATTCTTCATGTTCACCTTGATACCGACTTTCTTAGCGTCAGACTGGGTGGCTTCCGCAAAGAGAGGCAGTTCCGCACGGCCGCTGTAATAGACGAAATCCAGTTCCAGATTCTTGCCGTCCTTATCCACATAGCCGTCGCCGTCGGTATCCTTCCAGCCTGCTTCTGCCAGCAGTTTCTTCGCATTTTCCACATTATAGTTGTCCGGATATTCGGCTTTCAGTTTGTCGAAGTCAAAATCCAGAGACGGCGGAAGGATGGGACCGCCGGGGATAAAGGTGTCTTTCAGGAGGACCTTGCAGTAGGTTTCGCGGTCCAGGGACTGGATCAGTGCCTGACGGACTTTCTTGTCAGCGAGAGGCTTTCCGTTGGAAATGTTCAGGCGGGCCAGACAGTCGCGGAGGGAGGCAATGGAGCTGATGGTGAATTTCTTCTTATCCTGGAAGAGCTGCATATCGCCAGAGCCAATGTTGACAGCCACATCGATTTCACCCTTCTGGAGAGACATAGCACGGGTATTCGGGTCGTCGATGGTATTGATGGTGACATGAGCAAATGGAGCTTTGTCATAGAAGTTCGGGTTCTTGTCCAGTTCGGTCTTTGCTTTGGAGAAGGACTTGACAGCATATGGACCGGTGGAAATCGGACCCTGTTTAGCAAAGTCTCTCGGACCATCTTCGGTCACATCAACAATAATAAAGAGTGGGTCGCCCAGCATGCCCGGGAGGGTTGCTACCGGTTTCTTGGTGTAAATGGTTACATTCTGGCCATCAGCAGTGATGTGGTCCAGTTCAAACATAGCCTTTGCACGGGCAGCTTTTGCGAAAGTACGTTCAATAGATTTCTTGACTGCTTCGCCGGTGACCGGTTTGCCGTTGGAGAACTTAATGTCCTTAATCTTGAAGGTCCAGGACATCTTGTCATCTGCTACTTTCCAGCTTTCAGCAATCCAGGGTTCTGCATTCATCTTGTCATCGAAGTGAACAAGGCATTCACCTACGCCGTAACGCATAACCTGCCAGCCGAAGTAGTTATCGGTCGGTTCCAGGGAGTCAGCGAAGTTGGTAACGCCAACGACCAGGGTGTCTTTTGCAGTCTTGGAGGAAGATCCACCACCGCCGCCGCATCCTGCGAAGGCAAATGCCATGAGAGCTGCTGCTGCCAGAACCGCACCTTTTTTGTAAATAGATTTCATCTTTTGAACGCTTCCTTTCTTGGAAAAAATGTGTGGGAAAATGGAATGGATTTATAAAAAATTATAAATGAAGCCGGATGTTGAGGGACATTTGTCCCGACTATAGTCAGAGTCAATCATCCGAATCGTGATTCGTGGGTCGTGATTCGTGATTCGTATTGGTGGGCCGCATCAGTAAATAAGCGGTCATTTTATATAGGTTAATTCATAGGCATCCGACGAAGGGGCGGCGGAGCCGCCTATAAAAGATTGGTTCCCGCAGGAAACCATATCCGCCCCGCATCCCGCACCCCGCATCCCGATTCAGGATAATGACACAAATCCTTTATGCCGAGGTGGGGCTAATTCCCGAATACCGAAAATGAGCCAGACCACTAAACGGACAGATGACTCCTATAATCAATCCTCATCTCTCGGGTCGAGTACATCTCGGAGGGCATCGCCCCAGAGGTTGAAGACTACGACGGTGAGGAAAATCGCAAGGCCTGGGAAGAACATGAGCCAGGGAGCAGTCTGGAGCTGCTGTCTGCCTTCATTCAGCATAAGGCCCCATTCCGGTGCCGGTGGCTGGGAGCCGAAGCCCAGGAAGGAAAGTCCTGCCAGTTCCATCATCATGGCGCCGATATCGGAAACTGCCGTAACGATGAGGACCGGGATAATATTCGGAAGGATGTGGGCGATAAGGATATGGGTGGAAGTGCCGCCGCTTACAATGGCTGCGTCCACGAAATCTCTCTTTTTGATTTTCAATACGACGGACCTGGCGAGTCGTGCATATTTCGTCCAGGTGACCACCGTCAATGCGATCATGGCGTTTACAAGAGAACCGCCCATGACGCCGGCAATGGCAATAGCCAGGATAACGCCAGGGAAGGAAATCATCATATCAGCCACACGCATAATGACTGTATCCACCATGCCGCCATAATAGCCTGCGAGGACTCCCATGGTCGTTCCTACGCAGAAAATGATAGCTACCAGGGCAAGTACGCTGGTGAGGGAGTAGGTACCGCCATAAAGGATACGGGAAAGGACATCGCGTCCCAGTTTATCAGTGCCGAAGAGATGAGCTGCCGAAGGAGCCTGGTTGGCATCTTTCATGACGGCTTCCAGAGGATTATATGGAGAAATCACAGGGGCCAGGATGACGATCAGAACAAGCAGACCTACCAGAAGAGTGGTATAACGGAAAGTTGGCTTTTCTTTGAAACCGCGAATAAGGTTTTCCATCGATTAACGGCCTCCTTTCCGAAGTCTCGGGTCAAGATGATGGTAAGACAGATCGACGACCAGGTTGATGACCATGTACATGAGGGCAATCCAGAGAACTACCGCCTGTACGGTCTGGAAGTCACGATAGGTAATGGCCTGGACTACCATGAAGCCCATGCCCGGCCAGGAGAATACGATTTCTACGACTGCCGCGCCGCCCAGGAGGGACCCGAAGGCAAGGCCCAGGAGGGTAACCAGCGGGAGCAGTGCATTTGGCAGGACTTCTTTCCAGAGGATATGGGATTCCGAGAACCCTCTGGCTCTCGCGCCCATGACATAGTCCTGATTCAGTTCTTCCAGCACTGTGGCACGGACCTGACGCGTATATTTCGACGTCATGACGATGCCCAGAGTCGTTGCCGGAAGGATCAGGTTTTCAAAGGAAATATCGCCGCCCACGATGGGGAGAAGTCCCAGCTTCAGCGCGAAAATCCAGAGGAGCATGAGGCCCATCCAGAAGTTCGGAACCGATACGCCTACGAAGGAGAATCCACGGATGAGGTAATCAAACCAGGTATTCTTCTTCACGGCTGTATAAATACCGAGAGGGATTGAGAAGACAAGCATGAAAACCGTAGAAGCCAGAGCCAGAATGACTGTGGCCGGCAGGGATTCCGCAATAGCCTCGATAACCGGTTTTTTCATCATGAAAGAGAAACCGAAATTGCCATGAAGCACACGGCCCAGCCAGTCCAGATACTGGAAAATAAATGGTTTATCCAGACCCAGTTCATGACGCAGCGCATCAATTTCCACCTGGCTGACCACGATATCTTCGTTGCCGGCAATCATCTGGCGGACCGGATCGCCCGGAGCCAGCATGACCAGGCAGAATGTGATGAAGCTGATCCCGATGAGGACCAGCACCATCTGGCCCAGCCGGATAGCCAATTGTTTCTTTCCCAAAATTACCATCTCCCGTTTTCTTAAATAATAAATAACCTATATATACACTATCCCCCCGCAGGGGATAGAAATTTCCCACGAAAAAAGCAAGGCCAGAGGGACCTTGTCGGATAATTCAAATAGCAATATTAAAAATACTCCCCAATACGAAACCGGAAGTTTTTCCCAAAACTCCCTAAACCGGATGAAGATCAGGGACCGCAGTCTTCTGGCGTACTGTCTTGCCCGCAATTTCTATCAGCATTTTTTGAAATTCGTATGTTTTATTTCAGAAATAGTATACCATGTTCATTTAATCTAATCAATCGTAAGTTTAATGTTTTTTTTATAATTTGCCAATCTACTATCATGTTTACATTTTGAAAAACTATTTAATTTTAATATCTTCAATTTTATCGCTCATATCAATTGGCTTCCCCACTTTCCCCTGTCGCAAAAAAAGAAATAGTTACAATTCCGTTATAAAGATAAACAGGCCGAATGGATTCCTTTCGTTTCATCCTTCACGGTCCGCCCAGCCATTCCCCTTTTCCTGATTCTTTCATGCACTGCCATGTCTATCCCCGGTAGTTCAGCATGGTTCAATTATTGATTTGTTATACCATTTTGTGTATTATAAGTATGTCAAATCTAAATATTTTATATGCCAAAATATCAAAAAAGCTTAGGACTTGAAAAATTCAATTGCTTTTATTAAAAACATCATATATTATATAGACGCTGAACCAATAGACAATTCTGATAATCTGTTCTGTAAATTATATTTCTGGAAATGTATTTCCCGGAGGAATTTCCATGAATCATTATGACCGGCATTACCTGCGCATCGCGCTCCCTGCAGCACTGGAAGGACTCTTTATGATCCTTCTTTCCTCTACCGACCTCATCCTGGTCTCTGCACTGGGAAGCCTTTCCGTAGCGGCCGTCAGCATCTTCCTCCAGCCCCGTCTGGTGCTCCTCTGCTTTTCCAGGTCCCTGGCCTCTGCGGTCACTCTCGTCACCAGCCGGAGAGCCGGCGCCGGTGAACAGGGAAGCCGCGACGTGCCTCAGCTTCTGAAACAGTCCCTCACCCTCTGTGCTGCTACCCTGGGTGTCCTCCATATCCTTGCCTTTATTTTCATGAAAGAAATATTCCTCCTCATGGGCGCCAAGCCGGACTATCTGGAACTGGCCATGGAATATGGACCTTTCGCACTGCTGGGCGTTTATTTCACCTCCCTCACCCTGATTCTCCAGGCCGTGCAGCTGGGCTATGGAGATACCGCCAAAATCATGAAAGTCAACGTGGGCGGAAATATACTGAATGCCATTTTCAGCTTCCTCCTCATCCGCGGTTTCGGACCTTTCCCGGCCCTGGGCGTTGAAGGCGCAGCCATCGGAACTGCCGTAAGCACCCTCTTCTCCCTCATTCTTGCTTATTGCATGCTTTACAAGGATGGTTTCCTCACCGGAGGCAAATGGATTCCTGACCAGAAATATTTCGATGAAATCGTTCCGATTTTCTCCTCTGTCCTTTCCGAACAGGGCAGCGAGCGAATCGGTATGGTCCTTTTCTCCCGCATGGCAGCCGGCATGGGCACCGTACCCTTTGCGGTTCATTCCATCTGCATGAATATCTGCGATGTATACTGGGATTTCATCATGGGATTCGGCAAAGCCAATATGGTGGAAGCAGGCCAGGCCATGGGAAGCGGAAGCAAAGAAGACTGGCATGCCTACAAGAGAACCGGTTTCAAATGGTCCATGCTTCTCTCCGCGATTTCCTGCGGCGTCACCTGGATCTTCTCAACGGAAATCTTCTCCTTCTATTCCACCGCTCCCGATGCACTTGCCATGAGCGGAATTATCATGCTCTTCGTGGCTATCGTATCCTTCCCCGAATCCATCGCACTCTGGGGCTCCGGAATCCTCCGTGGAAGCGGATACACCGGAACCGTAGCTGCCTACTCTTTCATGTCCGTAGCGGTCATCCGCCCCATTATGACCGCCATTTTCCTCTACGTTTTCGATATGGGAATCGTAGGCACCTGGATCGCCCTCCTCCTGGACCAGTGCATCCGCGCCGCCTGCTCCTCCTACATGGTCTACCTCATTTCTCACGAAAAAACAGTCACCCTCTTTGGGATCACCATGAAACAGCATGTGTGAGATTTATTGGAGTCAATTGTCAGATAAATGACTTGAGTCAGCTGCGGTATTCGTGGATTAGTCTCACCGCGGCAAGCCCCGGTTGAGAAAACCTCGAGATTTCGTGATTCGTGGTTCGTGGTTCGTGGAGGTGCACCGCTTGCGCGGTGCTTTTTTATTGGGATTTATCGGAGTCAATTGTCAAATACTACGGTTTGAGTCAGCTGCGGTATTCGTGAATTAGCAAACCGCGGCAAGGCCCGGTTGAGAAAACCTCGAGATTTCGTGATTCGTGATTCGTGGAGGTGCACCGCTTGCGCGGTGCTTTTTTATCGGGATTTGGCACAGGCGGGTGAGGGGGAACTGCGCATTCCGCCAAACCCCATGTAAAAAATCGTTTTCCATCATTCCGTTACGTATGAAATTTCAGGTGTCAATTGTCATTCTTACGATAGACAGCCCCCTTCACCCGTTGGGGGACGCGGAATACGTCTGACGGCTTCGCCGCCGGAAGAGATATCTTTCACTTCATACTCAGGGTACATACGATACCGGATTCCCCATATGGACCCAATGTTTCAATCCCAAAACAAAAGAGCCGGCTGTCCTCACCCGGCTCTTTTTCTTATTTCTAATCACTAACCGCTAACGGCTCCTCATTTTTCTCCCACCCGTTCGCTGAACCATTTATTGGCCAGTTTTTCGTAGGTACCGTCGGTCATGATTTTCTTTAAGGCTTTATTGACATCGCCCTTCATCTTTTCATTGTCTTTGGCCAAAGCGATACCAAAGTTGTTTTCTGTGGGGATGGAGCCTCCCACGGTGAGTTTTTCGCTTCCTCCGTGACGGAGATAGTCCATGGCTGCCTGTTCATTGGCTACAGCAGCTTCTGTCGCGCCAAAGGTCACGGTCTGGAATACGTCTTCATAATGATCCAGGGATACGACGCCTTTGGGTTCCAGGAGCTTCACCCTGGCTTCGGAAGTGGAGCCTTTCTTGGCCGCAACGATTCTGCCCTTGAGGTCATTTTCATTTTTGATGCGACTTCCCTTCGGCACTACAATGAGATAATTGCTCATTTTGTAGTAGGGATCCGAAAAAACGACCTGCTCTTTTCGTTTGTCCGTAATCGTAATGGCACCGATGGCCATATCCACGTCTTTTTTCGATACGGCGGAAATAAGCTGGTCAAAGTTCATATCCTTCCACTCGACCCTGGCTCCCATTTCCTTTGCCACCGCTTTCATCAGGTCGATTTCAAAACCAATCATCTGGTTTTTGCTGCTTTCATCCCAGTAGCGGAATGGCGGGTAATAAGGTTCTGTAGCTACTTTCAGCACTTTTTCGGAGGCAGCGGATTTGGCGGCTGAAGAAGCAGGAGCGCTCTTTCCCGCGCTTCCGCCGCAGCCTGCTGCCAGGCCCAATGCGCCGGCCAGAGCCAGCAGGAGCAGTCCTTTTTTCATGTGTTTCTTCATAGTTTCCTCCCGGGGGAACAATCGGATCTATCTGTATATTATCATATTACAAATTTTTCTTTTTTCAACTTTTAATTAAATACTTTCATCAAATCAACTTTTATTTTTATTATGAAATAATTTATTAATTATTTAAAAGAAAACCGATTGCATCATTCCTCCCGATCGCACCTTTATTTCCACCTTCCCGAGAGGAAAGAGGCAGGTTTTCCGCCGGCCGAAATGCAGGAAATAAAAATGTGCGGAAGGATATCCCTCCGCACATTCTCAAAATTTTATTTCCTGTCAGCTGCCTTATAGGAGAACCACTTATTGGCCAGTTCATCGTAGGTGCCGCTTTCCATGACTTTTTTCAGGGCTTTATTCACTTCGTCCTTCAGTTTGCCATTATCTTTGGCAATGGCTATGGCGAAATTGTTGCCTCCCGGAAGAGTACCCACCACGGTCAGCTTCTCGCTGCCTCCATGGGCCAGGTAATAATTGGCCGCCTGTTCGTCCGATATCCCGGCTTCTGCCTTTCCTTCGGCCACGGCCTTGTAGATATCTTCATAATGATCCAGGGGAACCACTTTCCCAAATCCCATTTCCTTCGCCCTGGTTTCAAAGGTAGAGCTCTTCTTGACGGCTACGGTCTTTCCCTTCAGGTCGTTTTCACTGCGGATGGAATTGCCCTTCTTCGGGACCACCACGGTATAAGCGCTTCGCTTGAAATAGACATCCGAGAAATCAACCTTCTGCTTTCTCTTTTCATTGACCGTCAGCGTGCCGATGGCCATATCCACGTCCTTCTTTGCGACGGAATCCAGCAGCTGGGAAAATTTCATATCTTTGAATTCCACAGAGGCTCCCATTTCTTTGGCTACCGCTTTCACCAGATCCATTTCAAAGCCCACAATCTGATTCTTTTCGCTCACATACCGGTAGGGCGGGTCATTGGCTTCCGTAGCCACCTTGAGCACCCGGCCTGCCCCGGAAGAAGCGGCAGAAGCGCTTCCTGCCCCGCTTCCGCCGCACCCCGCAGACAGAATCACCACACCGGCCAGAGCCAAAATCAGAGAACCTTTCTTCAAAGTATCTTTCATGGTTTCCTCCTGAGGAAATTTATAACAGATTGTAATCGGCCTATCTCTTTATAATTTATAATATTATATTTATTTTTCAACTTTAAAAATTCAAGTTTTATTCATTTTATAATATAAAGTTTTTATATTAGCTAAAAGGATAATGAAGTTAAGAGCTGCATTGGCGTCAGGCGGGCGATGAGACTTTTCCCTCACCTGCCCCAATCGGAAATGGAATGCCAGTAGCTAATGGCTAATGGCTAATGGGTAATGGCTATTACCTATCCTCCATTACCATCAAATAAAAATGGCCCGCTTCCATTTTTGCAGGCCCCATTCACTGAAACCATAAATTCATATTTTTACCGGTTTTCTAAATTTTATCCTTGAATTTGTCCTAAAATTCACATAGAATATGAAAAAGGAGGTAAAAATTATGATGATCGATACGAACTCTATGGTGCCCATTTCGGCAGCCAACCAGAATTTTTCGAAGGTGGCGAAAATGGCCGATGAACATGGCTCTGTGGTTATTATGAAGAATAATGCGCCCCGCTATGTACTGATTGACTTCAGCCGGCTGGACCACCTGCAGACGGCATCCATGTCCACTCTGGATACTTTGGCGGAAAAGCTCATGGATGAGAATGACGAGACCTTCCGGGAGCTTGCAAAATGATTATCCTTTCTGAAGAGGAAATCATTTTTCTCCATTCCAAGCTGATTCAAAGATATGGAGGCCTTGACGGAATACGTGACCGAGGCGGACTTGATTCCGCTATCAACGCACCATTTCAGACATTTGACGGGCAAGAGCTTTATCCGACAGTGATAGAAAAAACTGTCCGACTGGCTTATGGTCTTATTACCAACCATCCTTTTATCGATGGAAACAAAAGAATTGGAGCCATGGCACTTTTAATTGTCCTGAAGCTCAATCACTACGAATGCACATACAGGCAGGAAGAACTGATTCACATCATTATGTCCGTTGCTTCCGGTTCCAGGGATGAGCAGGACCTTCTCCACTGGGTGACTTCCCATTTAGACAATTAATTACAAACAAAAAGCATCCCGATTTCGAGGATGCTTTTTGTTTTGGTAAATGATTCAGAAAGTCCGCCTTTCATTTCCACTAACGGCTAACGGCTGACTTTTTAAATCTTTTCCGACCTTAAAGTTCCCTTTTCGATAACCAGTTTTCGTTCATGGAACCGATCCAGCGTGGACCGGTGGCCTACGCTGACCACTGTAATTTCCGGCATAGAAATAAGAAGGGAGTAGAGCTTCGTTTCTGTTTCTTCATCCATGGCAGAAGTGGCTTCATCGAGGAAGACCCATTTCGGGCGGTTCAGGAAGATACGGACGAAGGCGAGTTTCTGCTGTTCACCAAGGGAGAGGATATGGCTCCAGTCTCCTTCTTCGTCCAGATGGTCCGCCCACTGGGCAAGGCCGCATTCTTTCATGAGGGAGATGATTTCTTCCGTATTTCCTTCATGGCCGGGGTAAAGGGCTGCTTCTTTTAAAGTACCAATGGGCATATAGGGCCGCTGGGGGATGAAAAGGGTATCCTTTCTTTGAGGCAGGTCCAGATGGCCCTTCGCATAAGGCCAGAGACCCGCGAGAACCCGGAGAATGGTCGATTTCCCGGAGCCCGAGGGGCCTTTAAGGATGACTTTTTCTCCGCTTCCGATTTCACAGGAAAGGTCGGGGAGAAGGGTATTTCCTTTGGGCAGATTCACCTCCACATGGGAGAGAGTCAAAGTATTTCCTTCTTCTTTCCTCGTGAGGAGGCCTTTCTGCTTTTCCGTGTCCGAGAGGATGCTCTTCATATGGTCGTCAAAAGTCAGGAGTCGTTCCACGCAGGACATCCATTCTGCCAGGGATGAGTAAACATCTACGAAATAGGACATGGATTCCTGCACTTTGCCGAAACAGTTGGCCACCTGCATGAGTCCGCCCAGGGATATGGACTTCGAAAGGTAGCGGGGAGCTGCCACCACAAATGGAAATATAATGGCAATCTGGGCATAGGAATTCGTCAGCCAGGAAAGCTGCTTCTGCTTCCGAATGATGTAAACCGTATTCACCACAAGTTTCTGGAAACGGGTGCCAAGGATTTTCTTTTCCTGAGGCGCCCCATTATAGAAGGCCACGGTCTCCGCCGTTTCACGGAGCCGTACCATAGCATAACGGAAATCAGCTTCCATTTTCTGCTGGATGAAATTGAGACCCACCAGTTTGTGTCCCACTTTATGGGTAATCCAGGTGCCCAGGATGGAATAGGCCAGCGCCGTCCACACGAGGTAGCCGTAAATGTGGTAGGTATTTCCACCAATTTCAAAAGAAAGAGGCTCCGAAAGAGACCAGAGAACGAAGATGAAGCAGAAAATCGTGGTAATCGCACGGAGCAGCCCGCTCATGAAGGAAAGGGTCCGGGCCGTGAAAAGATTGATATCCTCGGAAATTCGCTGGTCCGGGTTATCCGAAAGTCCGCCGGAAAACATTTCCATCCGGTAAAACATCTGATGAGACGTCCAGCGGGAAAGATACTCCTCCGTCATCCACCGCCGCCAGCGGAGAGAGAGCTTCTGCTGGAGGTAGTACGCATACACCGCAAAAGCGATATGGGCGAAAGCAAGCCCCGTAAATTTGATCAGTCCGTGGTATACCGCATCAGCATCATAATTCTGGAGAGCCGAATAAAACTCATTGAACCAGTCATTTAAGAGCAATGTCATATAGACCGCCGCAATCGTAAGGACGATGATTCCCAGAAGGTACGCCCAGGCCGATTTTTTCTCGCTGCTCTTCCAGTACCTGGCAGTCAGCGAAAAAAGAGCTTTCACCGTCTGCCGGTTCCACTTGCCATAAGTCGTCATATAATTTCTCCTTTGCAGGAAACAGGTATCATTGGAAATATTTTTAATTATACTACGACAGGGAAATTTGGGGAAAATGATATAATGGAAATAGAGGAAATCGTGATTCGTGGTCCGTGAAGATGTGCAGGTGTACCTCAGCCGGCATGAGTATGATGGGGACTCTACCCGAACGAGTGAGGAAGAACCGCAATTTCGACGGTAATCATACAAGTCGAATTGTTCAAGCCCTCCCAAGTCTTGGGAGGGTGGCGCCGAAGGCGACGGGTGGGTTGATCTATCGCTGCATGTCGAAAATGAACCGAATTATTCTTAGCGTTACGTACCATCCATTCCCACGAGGATGTGAATTTTTTAGAATTACCTACCGGAATATAGCAATGACAACCATCCGAAAATCAATCAGCCTTAAAAAGTCGTTAACGAAGAATCAGCAGAAAATGATAAGAAAGGCTCAGAACAAGCCCATCATCTATGATTATGACTCCCCAGAACTAGCAGAGGAAGACTTCACCCATTTTAAGCCTGCAAAGCAAAAAGGCAAAACACCCATTAGCTATTAGCTTTAACTGCAGTCGCCTCGTATGAATGAGATTCTGCAAACTGATAACTGCTGACTATTAACATTTATAAACCTTTTCCCCTGAAAGGAGCAAACGTCAATGAAAAAATCATTCAAACCCCAGTCCTGGATTTACCCCCAGCCCTGCGTCGTCATCGGCACTTACGACAAAGAAGGAAACCCGGATGCCATGGTGGCTGCCTGGGCCGGCATTTACGATACGAATAAAATCGGAATCATGCTGGACCATCACCATAAGACCATGGACAATATCAAAGAAACAGGAGCCTTCACCATTTCCATGGCTACCGTCACTACTATGGCCGAATCCGACTACTTCGGCACCGTCAGTGCGAACAAAGTGGAAGGAAAAATCGAAAAAGTCGGCTTCCACACCGTAAAGAGCGAATTCGTCAATGCACCGGTCATCGAAGAATACCCCCTCACCTTCGAATGCAAAGTAGAAAAACTCATTCCCGAAGGCGAAGATTTCCATGTAGTAGGCACCATCGAAAACATCCTGGCCGACGAATCCATCCTCACCAATGGAAAACCGGACCCGAAAAAACTCCGCCCCATCTCCCTCGATGCAGTCAACGGAGACTACCTGGTCGTCGAAGAATCCGTGGGCAAAGCATGGAGAGAAGGAAGAGTTTTTATTAAGAAATAATCCATTTCACGTATTGAGTCATTAGCCTGAATCGTGATTCGTGATTCGTGGGTCTTGATTCGTGAAGGTGCGGCGCAAAGTCATGGGCGCCGCATATTTTTTCAGGAAATCATTCTGCGGGCAATGGTTTGGAGTCATTTGCCTGTATCGTTCTTCGTTGTTCGTTCTTCGTTCTTCGATAAGGTGGGTGCCCTGAAATCCCAAAGCACCTTTCATATAGGGCAAAACAAAAGCAGGGCCTTTGCGGTCCTGCTTTTCATTTTTTGTACTGCTTTCCTTAAGCCCGGCTTTCGTTGATGGTGATATGATTTTCCCTGGCCATTTCGCGGATTTCTTCTTCTTTTATATCAAATAAGGATTCCAGAGTAACAAGGGGCAGCTGCTGCCTTATGCCTTTGAGAATCAGATTATTTCTTTCTTCTTTCTGTCCTTCTTTATGAGCCTCACGCCGCTCTTCACGAATTTTCATTTCATAGGTCATATCATTCAACCTACTGCCATACCAATATACCATTCATCCTTCATTGACAGGCAGATTGTTTTCCGCTGCCAGTTTACGGATCTGGGTTTCACTTAAGCTGAAATTCCTTCAAGTACTTTAAGAGGAACTTTTTGACGCAGCCCGTTAAGGACAAGAAGATTCCGTTCTTCTTTCCGTTCCTCTTTTATTTTCATTTCGTAGGTCATACAATATCCCTTCCGCCGGATTTTCTTTTATTCAAAAAGTATGATGCCCATTCCGAATCCGGTAATATGCTTTTGATTTTATTCCAGAGAAGCTCTCAGCAGCTGACTTCAATGTGATTGTCTTTTGCAATAGCTTTTATTTTATCAATAGTGAGGCCGCTTACAGATGCAATGATTGGAATGGAGACTTTATTTCTAAGGAGATTTGTCACCATTTCCAATTCTTTCCTTCGCTCACCAATTCTTTCAGCTTCCTTCCGCTCTTCTTTGATTTTCATTTCGTAAGTCATATATGTCATCCCCTTTGATTGATCAGCTTTCTCCTTTTTAATGGTCTGGTCGATTTCCTGCACAAATTCATCGTTACTCAAAACGCCATTGACGTAATCAAGAAATCTCTGCACGTCCGGCTCCACATCATTCATGGTGCCTCTGGTACTTAGAAGTATCTTCACAGCCCCGTCGGGAAGGGCGAGATTGGTATCCTCATCGCAGCGATTCCGGAATGTATATTTATGGCGTCCGTCTTTGAATATGGGAAATGGGCAGATAAAGATAATGTATGTCTGCTTCAGCTCATCATAATCTTTTCCTGCATCGGTCTGGTCGGCGTCGATCATGGACTGGTAATAGCGGAGACGTTTGGAAAGGCCATCACCTTCCGGTTTTCTGACCTGCATTTCGATATCATAGATGGTATTTTCTTTATCTTCCACATAGACGTCAAGGCGGACTCCTTTGCTGGTATAGCGGGCCTGAATGGATTTTTCTTCTTCGATATACCTGATTTCCCTGATTGGAATCCGCAGGATTTTTTCAATCATCTTCTTGCAGATGTGGGGATAGCTCATGACCAGCTTGAACATGTAGTCATCCTGAATGGTCAAATCTTCCCAGGGCTTGATCCGATAACTGTCCATGATGCGCCTCCTTTTTCATCTTTATTGTATAGAATTTTTTATATAGATGCAAGCAGAATCGTCCTGCCGGATAGGGGTCCGGTGAAATGGAAATATGATTTTCACTGCTTTTCAAGTATAGAGGAAATATAAATCTTCCGGATAGAGCGCTGCGCTTCTCCCCTTCCCGCGCAGGGCCGGGAATACACTGTGCCCCCCGCGCGGAGGTACAGGCTCGCGCAGGGCCGGGAATACAGGGACATGTCGAAATTGTAGAGTCACCGCCTGCGTACAATCCCGGACAGCACTTATGCAGGCCAACAGCCCGTGTGCGGAGCGCACTATATAAATTGGTTTCCGCAGGAAACCATATCCACCCCGACAGCCCCGATGATTCCCGAGATTCCCGATCATCCCCGACACAAAAGTTTCCAAAGATTCCAGTCTTCCTTCCGAATGAAAAGTTTATCCCCCAAATCCCCTATAAAAAAGAGGCGCCTTCACAATTTCAAGGCGCCCACCTTCCCGACAGCCCCGATGATTCCCGAGATCCCCGATCATCCCCGATTCAAAAGCTTCCAAAGATTCCGGTTTCCTTTCGAAGAAAAAGTTTATCCCCTCTCATACATTCTCATGCTACAATATAATAGTAATTATAAATAAAAGGAGGATTTCCCATGCGCATTGTGGTCATTGGTGCCGGAGATACGGGCCGCATGATTTTGGAGCTTTTGTCAAATGAAGGCTATGAAGTTGTAGTGGTGGATACGGACGGAGACAAACTGGATACGATCCGGGATGATATGGATGTACTGACCATCCAGGCAGACGGGACGAGTCCTTCTTTCATGAGAAGTCCCGACGTGGCAGGAGCAGATCTGCTGGTATCGGTGACGGACCTGGATGAGGTGAATATCATCGCCTGCATCCTGGCAAAGAAAAATGGTATCACCCATACCATCGCCCGCATAAGGGACCCGAAGTTCCTGGCGGAACCGGCGGAGTATATCGAAGGAAATTTCAGTATCGACCTTATTCTGAGTCCGGAGCTCATTACGGCTCGTGAAATTTCGCGGCTCGTCATGACTCCTTCGGCCCTCAATATCGAAGATTTTGCAGAAGGAAGGGTCCGTCTCGTAGAGGCCAAAGTGGATCCCAAATCCCCTTTCTGCCATAAAATGCTGAAAGATATCAAACTGCCGAGATCCGTCCTCATCGCCCTCATCATGCGGGACCATCATATGATCATCCCTCATGGCACCGATCAGCTGCTGCCGCTCGATAATGTCTATGTCATCGGAAGTCCGGAATCCCTGAAGGAAATGGCTGCCCGTTATCAGGGAAATGCCCAGGAGCAGAGAAAAACGATGCGGGCCCTCATCATCGGGGCAGGCCGCACGGGACAGGCCCTGGCGCCCATGCTGGAAGCCCAGGGGATTTCCGTCAAAGTCATCGATAATAATGAAGACAACTGCAAGGCCATGAGTTTGAAACTGAAAAAAGGCCTCGTCCTTCATGGAGACGGGACGGATATCGATATGCTCACTTCCGAAGGGGTTTCGGAGGCAGATACGGTCATCTGCACCACCCGGGACGAAAAGCAGAATCTCCTCATGGCTCTTGTGGCGAAACATTTAGGCGCGAAACAGACCATTGTCCGCGTGACCCGGACCGAATATATTTCCCTCATGCGCCAGGTAGGCATCGATATCGTCCTTTCCACCCGAATCCTGGCAGCAGCGGAAGTCCTTTCCTTCGTACGGAGCGGGTCCGTCGTTTCCGTTTCCCTCCTGGACGGAGCCAAAGTACAGGCTATGGAAATGATTCTCCCTCCGGGCTCCCCCATCGAGGGCAAACCCCTCATGAAAGCCAATATCCCGAAATCCTGCCTCATCGGCGCATTTGTGCGGAATGGACAAGTCCAGATTCCGGGCGGCCTTTCCGTGCTGCAGGCGGGAGACAATGTGATCCTCATCGTCCAGGCCGACAAAGCCCAGGACGTGATTTCCTATTTCAAAGGGAGCAAATAATATGAACCGGTTCGTCATCGAAGGCATGCTGGCCCGGCTTCTCCTCTATGCGGGCCTCGTGCTTCTCATCCCTCTGGCACTGTCCCTGATTTTTGGCGGGTCCATCATCGCCTTCCTGCTGCCCCTTCTCATTTCCATAGGGCTTTACTATTTCCTGAATAGAAATAAAGCGCCCCTCAATGCAGGCCTTACGCCCCGTGAAAGTACGGCCATCACCGTCCTTTCCTGGCTGGCCGTATCCCTTCTCTATACGCTCCCCTACCTGCTGAGCGGCTATCTGTCCCCTCTGGACAGCCTGGTGGAAAGTATTTCCGGCCTTACCGGCACGGGAGCGACGGTCATCGAGCATCTCGAATACCTGCCCGTTTCCTTCCTCTTCTTCCGTTCCCTCACCGAATGGCTGGGAGGACTGGGCATCATCGTCATTTTCGTCGCCCTTTTCCCCCAGGCGGGGCGAAGCATGACCCGCATGGTGAACCTGGAAAGTACCGGCGTCAGTTCCTCGAAAGCCCTTCCCCGCATCAGAGATACGGCCCGTTCCCTTTTCACCGTCTACCTCTCCCTCACCCTTCTGGCCATCCTCATCCTCTGGATTTGGGGAATGAATACCATGGATTCCATCAACTACGGCATGTCCGCCATCAGCACGGGCGGCTACTCCATCCAGGGAGAAAGCATCGCCTATTTCAAAAGCGGAACACTGGAAATCATCCTCATTTTTTTCATGGTTGTCCATACTTCGCTGGTCATTCCATAGCAGTATTTAATAGAATAGTTATAATAAAAATCTGGAACAAAGCGAAAAACTTTCTCTTTGTAGCTAACTATATTTTTTATAAATATTATGATGATTATTTTCTGCCAACCAACAAATTTTAGCTTTTAATCTACTTTTAGACCGCAGATTCATCGGTATCCCCTTTCTTTCAAAACAATCCTATATGCTATAATGAAATTGCAGGATGCTGGCTTGTTTCGCAAGAAACAGCCCGCCCAAAGAGAATGACCGGCCGTGGCCAGAGGCTATCGGTGGACGCGCATGGCTCTCTCTTTCTATATCCCTAGTATTTTTTCCTAAAGGAGGTATTTGTATGTCTTTTGTTAAAGTCATGAACAAGAAAATCTGTCTGTTGGCCTGCCTTCTTGCTTTTTCCTGCTTTGCAGGATATGCACAAGCAGATGCCTCCGATGCCCGGCTCTATGAGCTATACCCAACCCAGAACATTTACACATTTCTGAAGCTGAATACCAAGACCGGACAAATCTCCCAACTGCAATACTCAATTAGTGCTAATGACGATCGTATGGAGTTAAATGTAAATAGCACAGCCTTTGTTGACGAATCATTGTCCGAGGAAGGCCGCTTTAAACTCTACCCTACCCAGAATATTTACAACTTTCTGCTTCTCGATACTCTAACCGGCAGAGTATGGCAGGTACAATGGAGCAGCAACGATGCAAACCGTGGCATAATTGGTGAAATCGAATCGAATCCCAGCACTTAATCAAGGTCGTCATCCTTTTCTATAATATATTTCGAGGAGTTTTGACAAAAGTTTTATAAGCTGATAACGCTCGATACTTTATGACAAAATCAATAATATTATTACTTCCTTTTTTCCCCTCTTATTGTAATTTATTGGGGCTAATTTGTTTTTTTGTTGCTATCATTATGCTTTTATGCGTTTTCTTTTCAAAAAATTCTTTGTCTCAAAATCCCTTTTGCATTCTCAATTTCAAGTATAACATATCTTCTGTCTTTTCATGAGAGGCTTTTCGGAGTATTATCAGAAAAGACTTTCGGAGTTTATTGTTTTGGGGGAATGTATCAATGAAGTATTTTGGAAAATATACGCAATTGTTTTGTCCCGTTCCTACTTCTATAAAAAGGAGCGGGTCTATTCCATGGAAAGATTATCCTAGAATTTTGAAGCAATATGATGATTATATGGCTGAATCTCCTATCCAGGAGCGTTCGGTCTTTTTCCGGCATGTGAAGGATGCCACTGCTCATCGCTTTTGCCTGCATTTTCCAGGGACATATGGATATACTGACTTCCATCCGGGAAGCTTTTTTCCATGCTGCTTCGTCCTCCTCCACCACCTGTTTCTTTGCCGCAGACTATGATCAATGGCCGGCGCTGGCGAAATATGTGATTCTTCTCCTCTTCATGGTAGGCGGCTGCGGAGGATCCACAGCGGGAGGACTCAAAGTCATCCGCATCATCCTCCTCTTCAAATGCTTTTCTGCCCTTCTGAAGCTCCATCTCCATCCAAGGGCCGTAGTCCATATGACAGTAAAAAGGGAACAATTTTCTTTAAATACAGTCCTCCAGACTCTGGCCTTCTTCTTCATCTACATGTCCCTCTCCGCCCTCTGGGCCGGCTGCTTCATGCTGGACGGGCAGAATTTCATCGATTCCATCGGCCTGGCCTTTGCCACCATGAGCAACGCAGGCCCGGCCTTCGGAAACTTCGGACCCACCGCCACCTACACGGCCCTGCCGCCCTTCAGCAAAATCATCGCCTGCCTCTCCATGCTCTTCGGAAGACTGGAATCCATTACACTTCTTGCTGTGTTCATCCCTGGCTTCTGGAGGAGGAGCGGGTGGTGAGCGGCTGAGTCACTCCTGCTATATCTATGCTGAGTCACATAGTGCCTTTCGGATTACGGAAGGCGGATTGCGGGAATGTGGCCGCCAAATTCATAGGGCGGCCTTTTTTTATTTGGTTGACAACTGATGAAGAAGGCCCGCACTGCACAATCAAGGTACAGATGAGGATAAAGGGTAAATTGACAATCGGTCACCACCCTCTCAGGTGTTGAGAGGGTGCCGGAGCGAAGCGAAGGCGGGTGAGTTCATCTATGACAGCCGGCACATGTGAGACTGACTGACGAAACAATCCCGTGCCGATTGTCTCTATCCAAAAGCAAAAAGGGTCCCCTCTCAGCCCCCGAAGTTCACTATAAAACCATTATCCCGAAAAACCCAAAAAAGGGCGCACTTACCCCAGGGTCCATTTTTTAGCTTTTTTCAGTTAGCGATTGCCATGGTAGATGGAATTTCTCCGGCCCAACCCAATTTTATTA
>Ga0256406_1001104_pt1 | contig 44847 bp, 40 predicted proteins | sample RumenRJG_03DNA_FD_185986 | JGI IMG/M metagenome (GOLD analysis project Ga0256406, IMG submission 185986) | Bovine rumen microbial communities from Lethbridge, Alberta, Canada - RJG_03 | ecosystem: Host-associated > Mammals > Digestive system > Stomach > Rumen | place: Canada: Alberta | collected... | reverse complement strand
AAAGACATCTCCATGCGGGAAATCTACGGACTGGATAAAAAGTTAAGCCGCTAGAGCGGTTTCCTGTATTCCGGTCTGGCGGTTTCCGCCATTCCGGAATGCCGGTTTATTTTTGCCGGAATATTCACTCCAGAGATACGAGTATTCAGTAGTGGCATATCTAACACTTGAATGTCTGCTTTAAGTACTGTTGTAATGTATTGCCATTGTTCTTTAATTTGTTGGTAATCGCGACCCAAACGATCGATGGAAAGAATCACGACGCAATCTCCTTCATGCAGAACAGGAAGAGTATGTTCTGTGCCGACAAGGCTTAGATAAGCTTTTCTTTCGAAGTTTTTCCCAGATGCTTTATCACAAAAGATGTAGCGGTCATCTTTTACATATGGGCGTAACGCTTCTAGTTGACGGTCAAGGTTCTGCTCTGTGCTGCTAACACGAGCGTAAGCATAGGTTTCACTCATAGAATTACCTCGTTTTTGGACTAAATTGTGGTTGTTACTTTTTGTCGGTTCGAAAAAATAAAATGGGGGATTTTGGGCGTTAAAAAAGTCTTGTAAAGCTTTTTGTCTAGACCGTATAAAAGGTATACCTTTTATCCCACTTTTTATGGGGTCAATAGGGGTTTCAATGTTGTAGGGTTGTGTTATGTCTGGGAAGCTTTAGGGAAAAATGTTGATGGTTCAATGCCAAAAACAATTGTAAGGGATCTCTATAAACTTTAGTGTAACTAATAGGGTATATATTCTTAGTAGACCGACATCGTTTGGTCTACTAAGCCGCGAAATAGAAAATTCATTTTGCGCACATATATAAACTATAAGTACCTTGCGGGTTGAAGGTACCTGGCTAGATATCCGTAAGGGTCGAAAAACTGCAAAACAAAACTGACGGGTGCGATAACTGGTTCATGGTTTCCCTTGCCCGTCAGTTTTGCGTTTTTACTCTTTCGTTCCTAAGATGTACTCTACAGCGCGTTCTGCTCGGCTGGCTGCTATCGCGATTAAACTATAATCATTTTTTAGCGCAGCTATCCAACTTTGAATGTAGGCGGCGCTTTGCTCCAAAGTTCTTGAATTATCTATACCGACTTGTTTAAGCAAAAATGAACTGCCCATTTCAGCGACTAACTCTTCTCGCGAATAATCGGGTGACCCATAGGGTGACGATGTGTCATTCACTCGGAAACGATTGAGTCTTTTTTTGTGCCCGCTGGCGTGGACCATTTCGTGAAAAAGGACCGCTGCGTAGTTTTCAGGACTATTAAATCTTTCAAGTGGGGGCAGATTAATATAATCGTATCTTACCGAATAGTACGCTTCATTAACATTGTTGTGCTTTAGTTCGATTTTTTCTCTATCGAGAAAATCCTTTGCGATTTTTTCGGCGGATTCTATGGGCTTATTGTTTTTCACGGTAAAGTCTTGAGGAATCCATCGTTGGGGGAGTCCCTCGCAGTCACAGACATGAAATACAGTGTATGTCTTCAGATAAGGGATTTTCCTAATGACCTTTTCGCCGTTTTCGTTTTCTTCGGCTTTATCGAAGGTGCTCCAGAAAAAGACTCGCTTTCCTTTGCTTCCTTTGCGTAAGTGCCCCTTCAGCATGTTCAATTGGTGCCAAGTAATGTAGTGGCCGGCTTCACCGCCCAAAATAAGCTGGTTCAGAAAAGAGTATGCTTTGTTGGTATTATAGCTTCGTGCTCCGCGAACTCCAAACCAAGGCTGCTCCCACGGCACACAACCATTTTTAAGTTGGTCGATGATTTTATTGGTGATTTCTTCATAGGCCTTATTCATGATAACCTCGTTTGTTTTTATCTTGTCATAGAGTAGAATAGAAGACAATGGCAGTCCCGTCATTGCTCTGCCAGTCGGTATGATAAGGCGTAAAAGAAAAATCACCCAACTCCTCCAAGTTGGGTGATTTGTTGCTTAAGGAAGAAAAATCGTATTAGCCGGAAACGCGCTTTTTGCCAGGCCTGTAGATGATTCGTTTTTTAGCCATTTGTAGCCTCCGGTGTTGTGATGGATTGCTGGTATTTTTCCAAAACGGCGGTTTCGATATGCTCCCGCAAGGCTCTTGTAATGGGATTGCATAGAGTGCGGAAATCGTCGCCCTTGAAAAACGGGTCAACGGGATAGCTTACAAATAAGCCGTTTTCGCCGTCCATTACGCGAAGACCACGAATCATGAATTGGTCTCCAAGAATAATGCTTGCGATGGCCTTGATGTGCCCCATTGACGGACCTTCGTGGAATGGGAATACCTTGCAATCGGTCACTTGCATGGCAGAGCTTGTTTGGCTTTCGAGCTGTTGGATGCGGGTGATAAGGTCTGCCTTTTTCATTGTCTGATAATTCATAATGAATCCTTTTGTTATTGTTTGTTGTGTCATAGACATTGAAGTGATAAATGGTCTAGGCAGTCCCATGGATTCAGTGCCAGTCCCTAGCAATCATCAACAAAAAAAGAACCCCGTTTGGGGTTCTTGCCTAGACCGCCATTGAGTAGCAGTCTTCACACCAGCCTTGTATGTAGTCGGGGTAGTCGCCGTAAGAGCCATAGTAGAAGGTAACGCCTTCAGCTTGGTTATCGGCGATGATGTCCTTGCTGTGTGCCATAAGGTAGGCTCGGTCTTTCGCTGTGGCAAGTCGCCAATCAGCGGCGAGCTCGTTCTCGTTTGCCGTCCACTTGGCATGTCCATACAAGCGTTCTCCGGCAAGTCTGACTGCTTGAATCGCATCTGCGCGTTTTGTGAGGTCGTATCCGTACTTGGTCGCGGCTTCGCGGACATACTGTTCAAGCTCTTCGCCGTCACCCATGCCCCAGTTTTGATATATGTATGCGAGGCATTTGCCGCCATGTCTTATTTGAAATATAATCCTATCGCTCATAATAATTCACTTTATTTATGAAGCTCATGTTATATGATGGCAGTCCCGCCGCTGCCGTGCCAGTCTGATGAGGGTTCGGCAAATAAAAAAAGGGGCATAGCCCCTTGTACTAACAATGCTCCATAGGGTCATAATCGCGAGCGTCATAGGTACATACATAGCGGCACTCAGCGTACAGCGTGCCACCCTTGACGAGGTGCTTGGGACGGCTCTTGTAGGTCTTGTGCTCGGTACTCTCGACTATGTGGTGGTCTTCGATGTGGCGCACCTTGCGAGTCACAACCCATCCAAGCACTCCGACCAAGACCGCATTGCAGGTGTACTTGTCAGCCCAATCATCGACGAGGGGGTTCGGCTTCTTGCTGAAGCGTTCCCATCTTGCTGAAGTCAGTCGTTCTTTGGAATGGATGCTCACAACTACGCGATTGCATCCGTCTCTTTCGCATGCTTGCTGTTTCCTCCAGTAGTCTTTGAAATCCTCCGTGAAGTATCCTGGTCTGACCAGGACGTTGTGACTTTCTCGTTTTACGCCATAGTGCATAAAGCATCTCCTTGGTTAAGTTTTCGTGTCATAGATATTGATATCGACTAGGTGCAGTCCCGTGCAGATTGCGTCAGTCGCTTGGATTTGTTATGGGCGAAAACGCCGTAAGGGGCTATTTAACGGGCTTTGTTGGTTTACGTTCACAATAAAAAATCAAAGTGTTTTTTAGGGTACGGGTTTTTCCTAAAAAAGGAATCTCCATATCGGAGAAAGCGCTTTCGAAATCGAATGAATAAAAATCGGTTGTCAATAACCCCATACCCCAAAAGTGAGCAAAGTCAGAAGGGGCATTTTTCCAAAATTTTGGGGGCTGGGGTATTTGACGCATTCCTTGATTTTGGCTATATTTGAGCCACCTCAAACGAGGTCTCGCCGTCGTAGCTCAGTTGGATAGAGCAGTTGCCTTCTAAGCAACGGGTCGTGGGTTCGACTCCCGCCGACGGTAGGTAAATACTGGGACGATCGCTGATTAGCGGTCGTCCTTTTTTGTTTTATGGTGCTTTTGTAATAGAATTGTTACCCGTGCTATTGTCGTGCTGTATTTTTGTAGCATGGCGATAGCTACGATGCCAGTGATGATATGGCTTTACGGCTTTTTGGCATGCCGCGAAACATGCTTGACATTTCTCCAAAATCGTGCTATATTCGTGCTATTGAATAGAGCGGTAGGGTGCGGTAAATAGCACGACAAAATCGCTCTAGACTAATCAAATATTGACTTAAACGAGCTTTGGAGGCGCACGATTTAGCACGATTTGACTGTAGAAGGGTCTGTAGATGTTTCTGTAGAGACTTTCGGCCTAAATGATGCAAAAATACGGATTTTAGAGCGAAAAGGCCAAATTTAGCAGCATGTTTGTGGCTCTATCCAATAGTACGCGTAGCTCAGTTGGATAGAGCAGCTGCCTTCTAAGCAGCGGGTCGTGGGTTCGACTCCCGCCGTGAGTACGAAAAAGGCTCCCCAAAGGGAGCCTTTTTCGTACTCACAGGCGGGGCGAACCCGAAGGGTTCGATTACGGCGCAGGGCGAGAGTCGCGGACAAATTTATTTGTCCATGACCGAGCCCCAGCTGGAACTGCTCGGCAAAGCCGAGCAGCCTCCTGCCGGCAGATGCAATAGAAGCGGTGTAGCCTCCTGCCGTGAAATTTTCATTGCCGACGTAACACAAGCGGTGCAGCCTCCCGCCGTGATGAAGCCTGCTGCGAGATTTCCCTTAAGAAAAAAAACGCCCGGTTCAAAGAACCGGACGTCCATAAGGAGACAGACTTTCTTGATGCTTCAGATTACATCATGCCGCCCATGCCACCCATGGAAGGATCCATGGCAGGAGCTGCCGGCTTCGGTTCCTTCTTTTCTGCGATCACGCAGTCAGTGGTAAGAATCATCGAAGCGATGGAGGATGCATTCTTGAGAGCCGTACGGGTCACCTTGGCCGGGTCAATCACGCCAGCCTTGATGAGGTCTTCGTAGGTGTCAGTCTTCGCGTTGTAACCGAAGCTGTCCTTGCCTTCCTTCACCTTGTTAACCACGACAGAGCCTTCGAGGCCAGCGTTCTGGACAATCTGACGGAGAGGTTCTTCGATAGCGCGGCGAATGATGGCGGCACCAGTCTTCTGGTCGGCGTTATCGAACTTGAGGGCGTCAATAGCCTTTTCGGCGCGGATGAGGGCAACGCCACCACCCGGAACGATACCTTCTTCGACGGCTGCGCGCGTTGCGTGCATAGCGTCGTCGACGCGGTCCTTCTTTTCCTTCATTTCAACTTCGGTAGCTGCACCGACCTTGATCACGGCAACGCCGCCAGCAAGCTTGGCCAAACGTTCCTGGAGCTTTTCGCGGTCGTAGTCGCTCGTGGTAGCTTCGATCTGCTTCTTGATCTGGGCGATACGGCCCTTGATAGAAGCGGCGTCACCGGCACCTTCAACGATCGTGGTGTTGTCCTTCGTGATGGTGATGGACTTGGCCTGGCCGAGCACAGTCACCGGAGCATCTTCGAGCTTTGCACCGGTGTCTTCGGAAACCAGCATACCGCCAGTGAGGATAGCGATATCTTCGAGCATTGCCTTACGACGGTCACCAAAGCCCGGAGCCTTAACGGCAGCAACCTTCAGGGTACCGCGCATCTTGTTCACAACGAGCGTTGCGAGAGCTTCGCCATCGACGTCTTCGGCGATGATGAGGAGAGATTTGCCCTGCTTTGCCACATGTTCGAGCATCGGCAGCAAATCCTTCATGGTAGAAATCTTCTTATCGTACAGGAGAATGTACGGATTTTCGAGAGCGACTTCCATGCTGTCCGTGTTCGTGACGAAGTACGGAGAGAGGTAGCCACGGTCGAACTGCATACCTTCGACAACGTCGAGGACAGTTTCAGCAGTCTTGGATTCTTCGATGGTGATGACGCCATCGTTGCCGACCTTTTCCATTGCGTTGGCGAGGAGTTCGCCAATTTCGGGGTCGTTGTTAGCAGAAATCGTTGCGACCTGGGCAATGTGTTCCTTGCCGTTGATCTTCACGGCCATCTTGCCGATTTCCTTGATCACTGCTTCGACGGCAGCGTCCATACCGCGCTTGATGTCCATCGGATTTGCACCGGCGGCAACGTTCTTGAGGCCTTCGCGAGTGATAGCCTGGGCGAGAACGGTTGCAGTGGTGGTACCGTCACCAGCAGCGTCAGAAGTCTTGTTGGCGACTTCCTTGGCCATCTGGGCACCGAGGTTTTCGTAAGCGTCTTCGAGTTCAACTTCCTTAGCGACAGACACGCCGTCCTTGGTGACGTTCGGGGCACCGAAGGCCTTTGCGATCATCACGTTACGGCCCTTAGGACCGAGGGTAACCTTAACTGCATTGGCGAGTTTGTCCACACCCTTCATCAGGGATTCGCGAGCTGCTACATCAAACTTAAGTTGCTTTGCCATTTTATTTTTCCTTTTTTATTTAAAACCTTTTGTTGCGCTATTACAGAGTAGCGATGACGTCGGATTCCTTCACGATGAGGTAGTTTTCACCGTCGACGGTGACTTCGGTGCCACTGTACTTGCCGTAAAGCACCACGTCGCCGACCTTGACTTCCATGGCAACGAGTTCACCCTTGTCGTTCTTGCGACCCGGGCCCACGGCCACAACCTTACCCTGCATCGGCTTTTCCTTGGCGTTGTCCGGGATAAAGAGACCCGAAGAGGTCTTCTGTTCGGCTTCTGCCGGCTTGACGACGATTCGATCTGCAAGAGGCTTAATCATTTTCACTTTTCCTTTTTTGCGGGTGATTTCGCACCCATTGATTGAACTGTTTTGCCCAAATTGGTAGTCCAACTTGGACTATTTATTTTGTTTCGCCCATTATTAAGCAATTTCCGTGCCAAGAGTCGGTGCGGGCACGAGGGGGTAAAAAAACGCCGAAATTCTACTAAAACCGCAATATTTTACGGAAAAACGCCCCGTTGCAAGGTAAAAAAGAAAAAGGAATGTTCCTTTTTGAAACATTCCTTTTGACTTAAACTTATCTGTTTAAATTTGAAACAATTACTTGATCGTGCTGGTCAGGCGGAAGGCGAGACCCACGTCGCTCAATTCGTTTTCGCTGTAGACGCTGAACTGGAGCTTAGCCTTGCCGATGCTCTTGACGTAGGCGACTGTCCATGCCCAATCGTCGTAGGTGTGGTTCGGGACGGCGTAGAGGTTGTCGCGCTTATTGATGTATTCCCATTCGACCATGAGGTGGCTCATCAGGGTGTTCAGGATGCCTTCGCTCGGGGCGAAATCAAGACCCAGGTAGAAGGGCTGGTAGTAGATGCCCGGCTGGAAGTACTTGGATTCGGGGGCGATGTAGTTGTCGACTTCGGTGTTGATGTCGTCGTCCTGCGTGTAGATGCAGGCGTATTCACCGTAGGCACGGAGAATGGGGAAGAGGTTGTAGCTGGCGTAGGCGGCCACACGGTGGGTCACGTAGGCGGTGTTCTGCACCACGTCGACGAGGTTAGAACGGTAGGCGACCTTGACTTCCAGCGGGAAGGTGAACTTCATGTCGTCTTCGATACGGATGTAGCCCTGGTTGGCGGTGCCGTTCTTGGCGGCGACCATGGCGTTCAGCTGGTTGAGGCCGCTTTTCCAGCCGAGTTCAACGGCGTTGTGGCTGTAATCGCGCATCCAGAGACCGCGCTTGGTGAGGTCCTTGTCCACATAGGTACCGAAGTTGGTGGACTGGGACCAGTCGGTCTTCCAGCGACCGATCTTCAGGTTGACCTGGTCGGCTTCGCCGAGGGCCCACTTGTAGTTGACCCAGTAGAGGTCGGCGAGAATCTTGTCCTGTGCCGACTTGGTGGTCTTGGTCTTGCCGTCAGCGTCGGTGGACACGTCGGTCACGTTCTTGTTGCCGAATTCCGGAGCGAACATACGGATCATGATGGTTCCGTCCAGGTTTTCGCTCTTGTACTGGCCGCCGATGTTGGCGCGGATCCAGCCGCTGCTGAAGTTGTTGTCTTCGTCGGCGATGGACTTGGTGACTTGAGTCTGTACGTTACCCTTGAGGGTCATGTTGTCGGTAACGTCGGCTGCGAAGGCGGAAACGCCCATAGCGAGTGCGGCCGCTGCGATTTTCCTGAAGTTCATGAATACTCCTTGGAGGTTTAATTTCTTTTGCAAATTTAGAATATGCGATGTGTTTTGCAAGGATTCTTTGCCGGATTTTTTCTATTTTTGGCGCGTTTTTCTAAGGAGTGTCCATGAATCGTTTCGGATTTTTCGTTTTGGTTATCTTTCTGTTTGCGCTCTGCCTGCCCGTGTGCGCCCGTGACTTGGAGCCGAACAAGACGCATGCCGTGTTGACCGTGACCTTTACCAACGAAGAAGACGTGCCGCAGGCCAAAAAGAAACTGATGTTCGTGGGGCAAAACGACCCGAAGAAAAAAATCACGGTGACAACCGATAGCGAGGGTGAGGTGACTTTCCATATCCCGCGCGAGGAAACCTACACAATCTTTTGCGAAAGCCTGACCGGGTATTTTGAATGCGGAAATACGCCGTATGTTTCGACGACGGCAAGTACGGGCGGAATTACGGTGACTTTTGACGATACCCGCGTGGAACTGACCGGCGTGACTTTCAAGGCGGGAAGTGCCGAACTGGAGCCGAATTCGCTTACGACTCTCGATGCGGCCATCGCGGGGCTCAAGAGGAATCCGAAGGCACGAATCGAGATCCAGGGACATACTAGTTCCGAAGGCGACGAGGATATGAACCAGAGGCTTTCGGAAGCGCGTGCCTATGCCGTGCTGCAGTATATGAAAGAAAACGGCATTGACTGGGGACGACTGTCTGCAAGCGGTTACGGTTCATCGCAGCCGAAAGCGAGCAACAGTACCGAGGAAGGCCGCAAGAAAAACCGCCGAATTGAGCTTCGCGTGTTGAACGAAGACGAAGTTCCGGTGGAATATAAGTAGTTTCGGAATTTTGGATTAGCTCTTGCGGAAGCCGTCGTCGCCGAGGACGATTTTGCCTTCGCGGAAGAGCGTGCCCAGAATCTTCTTGAAAGTCTTCTTGGACATATTGAATTCGCGGCGGATCACTTCGGGTTCGCTGTGGTCGCCATAGGGGAGGAATCCGCCCGCTTCTTCAAGCTTCTTGAGAATGGCGGCGGGGCTTTCGCTCTTCATGATGCCCTTGTAACCAACGGGAGTCAGGTTCAGGGTAATCTTTCCGTCTTCGGTAAAACGCTGAATGTAGCCGGACATCGTGTCGCCGATATAGATGCGGGGCGTGTTCGGCGTTACCATAAGGCGACCCGTGTAGCGGTAATCGACGAGGAAGTCGATGTGGTCGCGGGTGACCTCGTAGGCGGCGAGCTGTACGTGCTGCCCCAGGCGAAGTTCCGAGGTGTCCGTATCGAGGAAACTCTTAATTTTTTCGGTTGCGACAATGCGGTTGCTCTTGTCGTCTTCGAGGATGTAGACGACGCAACGGTCGCCGCGGCGGAGTTCGCCGAGCTGCTGCTTGAACGGCAGGAACAGATCCTTGTTGAGCCCCCAGTCCAGGAAGGCTCCGTAGCGGTTTACGTCCTTGACTTCGAGGACTGCGAATTCACCGACGGTGGCGTAGGGCTTGTCGAGGGTCGCAATGGGGCGGTCTTCGGAATCCATGTAGACGAATACGTCGAGAACTTCACCCTCTTCGAGCGTGAATTCTTCCCTTTTTCCGGGGAGCAGCACGCGCCCGCCTGTTTCAAGTTCCAGGTAGTAGCCCTGCGGCATGATTTCTTCGACGCGGGCGCGGTTGTATTTGCCTAATTCCATTTGGACCTTCCGTTCAATTTTAATTTGTATAAAGTTCTATAGCCCGTTAGTCAAAGAGTTCCGGGTCGGATTCGTCGGAACCTTCGTCGTCATTGCTACCATCATCGAAGCTGTCGGGCGGGGTGATTCGGGTGGCGCGTTTCACCTTCTTGGCGGTGAACTTGCTGCCCAAGGCCTTGTAGCCCTTGATTTCGGCGACTTCGGTCAAGTCGAGTTCTTCCTTCTGGACTTCGCGGCCTACCTGGTATTCCATGAGTTCTCGGGCGTCGTCTGTCGCGAAGAATTCAATCATCTGCGTATCCTTGTGATCGGACACGAGGCTGAATTCCGTGGTCATGGGGCAGCCTTCCAAGTTGAAGCGTTTCACCATGTAGTTGAAGTTACCGCCTTCGAAGTAGAGAACCGTAAAGACCTGTTCCGGGTCGAACTTGTGGATGTACTTGATACCTGTACCCACGAGAATCGGGTCGGCCATGTCGTGCACGCGGGCCGTACCGTTTTCCTTGACGATGAGGATCTTGTCCTTTTCGCCGAATTCGCCGATGCGGTCGCCCTTCTTCTGGGTGCTGATGATGCCGGCGAGGGCGTCAAAGTAGAGAACTCGGGCACCCAGGGTGCTCACGCCCTTACGGACGCGCTTGATGCTCTTGACCGGGTACTTGGTAACGATGTTACCCATGGCGCCACGGCCCTTCACGTCGATGGTGCTGAAATCCACCTCGAAATTGAGCTTGGTGCGCGGACGCGGCTTGAGTGTGACTTCCACGACTTCGGCTTCGCCGTTCAGGTTGCTCGACATGTACAGAATCTTGCTGCCGGGCGTGCCCTTACCCATAAAGTAATCCTTGTCGCGGGTGACGCCACCCACGTTGAATCGCTTGATGTAGTAGGCTCCGTCTTTGCCGTCCTGGTGAATCACGTTGTAAATGTGGCGGTCGTCGTCCTTCTTGAACTTTTCCACGAGCAAGATGTTCTTGCCCACGAAGTCCTTGTCGCTGACCTTCACGACCTTGAAGCTGCCATCGGCCTTGAACACGATGAGGTCGTCGTATTCGGACACGTCGAAGAGGTATTCTTCCTTCTTCATGCCGGTGCCGACAAAGCCTTCCTTGCGGTTCACGTAGAGCTTCTGGTTGGCGAGAGCCACATGCACGGCTTCGACCTTGCCGAATTCCGCAATCTGAGTGCGGCGTTCCTTGCCTTCGCCGTACTTCTTGAGGATGTTCTTGAAGTGGTCGATGGTGTAGTCGGTGATGTGTTCCTGGTTGTACTTGCAGGTCGCGATGCTTTCTTCGAGTTCGCGCAGAAGCTGGTCGGCCTTTTCACGGTCGTAATGGCTGATGCGACGAATCGGAATTTCAATGAGCTTTCCGATTTCTTCGTCGGTGATTTCCTTGCGGTGCAGTCGCTTCACATAAGGCATAAGGCCTTCGCGCACGAAGTTGATAATCTGTTCGCGGTCCTTTGCCTTCTTGATGACCTCGTAGACTTCCTTTTCGATGAAGATCTTTTCGAGGGTGGTCATGTGCCACTTGTCTTCGAGGTGCTTGAGCTCGTTGGCGAGTTCCCATTCCAGGAGCTTGACCGTGTGCTCCGTGTTCATGCGGAGAATATCGGAGACGCCGAGGAATTTCGGGTGCTTGTCCACAATCACGCAGGTGCAGGGGGAGATGGACTTTTCGCAGTCGGTAAAGGTATAGAGCGCATCGATGGCGACCTGCGGGTCGGTGCCCGGCTGCAGGTGCACGAGGATTTCGACTTCTTTACTGGTGTTGTCGTCCACGTGTTTGATCTTGATTTTACCCTTGTCGTTTGCCTTCACGATGCTTTCGATCAGGCTTACGGTGGTGGTGCCGTAGGGGATTTCGCGGATGGCGAGCGTCTTGTTGTCGACCTTTTCGATCTTCGCGCGCACGCGGACCTTGCCGCCGCGCTGGCCGTCGTTGTAGTCGCTCACATCGATGATGCCGCCGGTAAAGAAATCCGGGTACAGCGTAAATTTTTTGCCCTTCAGAATCGCGATGCTTGCTTCGCAGAGTTCGCGGAAGTTGTGGGGGAGGATCGAGGTGGAAAGACCCACGGCAATGCCGTCTACGCCCTGGGCGAGCAGGAGCGGGAACTTGACCGGAAGGGTCACCGGTTCCTGGCTGCGACCGTCGTAGCTCGGAATCCATTCGGTGGTTTCGGGGTTGAATACGACGTCGATTGCGAACGGCGTGAGGCGGCCTTCAATATAACGCGGTGCTGCGGCGCGGTCACCGGTGAAGGGGTTGCCCCAGTTACCCTGGGTGTCAATCAGCAGATTCTTTTGACCGAGGCCCACGAGGGCTTCGCCAATGGAGGCGTCGCCGTGCGGGTGGTAGGCCATGGTTCGACCGACGATGGTGGCCACCTTCTGGTAGCGGCCGTCGTGGTTTTCGAAAAGGGAATGCAGAATGCGGCGCTGCACCGGCTTAAGTCCGTCTTCGTAGTACGGAACGGCGCGGTCCAAAATCACATAGCTGGCGTAGTCCAGGAACCACCCGTCGTAGAGTTTTTCAAGGTGGTTCACGTTCGAAAGTCCAAGGGTCGAATCTTTAATTTCTTCGCTCATTTTTTACTCTAACTAAACTCTATGGATTGCTTTGTCGCCTAAGGCTCCTCGCAATGACATTTTTGCTTTAAATTCAACTTACGGACACAATGTAGTAAAAAATCCTGTCGAAAAAATGACACTACTGCACAAAGGTGCAAAAAATCCCCCGGCAGGTGCCGGAGGATTCAGACTGAAGTATCTATCTTCTGGATTAGAAGCTGAATACAGTTTCAACACCGAACTTGAGGTTCAGATCTTCGCCGTAGTCTGTGGTGGAAACCCAGGCTGCGTGACCGTCTTTTTCCCAGTCGTTACCCATGGGGAGGATGGCCATGGCAAAGCCCGTGACATCGAGACCGTCGACCGGAGAGAAGTAGATGCGGGTACCGAAGTTGAGGGTGCCGAGGTCGGTGTCGTCGTCAAGAGAGTTTGTATGCAATTCGCCGAGGAGGCCGATGGTGACGGCGTCGGTCAGCTTGATGTCGCCTTCACCGTAGGCGAACATGTATTCGGGAAGTTCGTTATCGTGAACGGTCGGATTCTTGTCATCGAGCAGGGCGTAGAAGAAACCGCCCTTGATGTTCACGTTAGCAACCTTGAAGGAAGGTTCTGCCAAGAAGGCGTGAGTGGCCTTCGGATCGTCTTCGGTCAGGCGGTCGGCATGCAAACCGTAAACGGCGTGGATGGCGAACGGGCCAAATTCGAGGGCTGCTTCCAAACCGGCATGCAGTTCGTTAGCCTTGGCTTCCTGCCAGCTCTTGTAGTGTGCGAACGGACGCAGGGACTGGCCGGCATAGTCAAACTGGTAAGCGACATGAGCATCGTAGCTCTTGCCCGTGCTGGCGTAGCAGTTGGGAACCGGATTGCCATCTTCGTCAACGGTGTTGTTGCAGACGGTGTAGAAGTCGTTGTTGCCACGACCAAAGCCCAAGCCGAGCTGCAGACCATAGAGGTCGAGTTCAAGACCGCGAATGTCGTGTTCCTTCATACCGGCGGCATTGTCTGCGGGGTCATCGTAGTCGTAGTAGTTGAATGCGCCTTCCGCATGGGTTAGGTCACCGAACTTGAGTGTGAAGTTTTCACCTTCGGTGTACTGGACGTAGGCACCGTTGTAGACGGCTCCCGGACTGGTATTGTCGCCGTCAGCTTCGAGTTCTACGAAGGCAGACCACTTTTCATTGAACTTGACTTCGAAGTCAACGTCGAGAGTAGACCAGTAGTCGTGGGTCAGTTCCTTCTTCTTGTCATTTTTCCAGTAGCCATAGGCGTCGAATTCGGCGGCACCGGAAATCTTGAATTCCATAGCCTTCTTGGCTTCGGGGGCTTCGTCGGCCTTGGTGATGTTCAGGCGGTCAACGAAAGAACCTTCGCTAGCTTCAGACTTGTTTTCTTCAGCCTTGGCCTGTTCAGCGGCCTTGGCTTCTTCGGCCTTCTTGGCTTCTTCGGCCTTCTTGGCTTCTTCGGCCTTCTTGGCTTCTTCAGCCTTCTTAGCCTCTTCGGCCTTCTTAGCCTCTTCGGCCTTCTTGGCTTCTTCGGCAGCCTTGGCTTCTTCAGCCTTCTTAGCCTCTTCGGCAGCCTTCGCTTCTTCAGCCTTCTTGGCTTCTTCGGCGGCTACGGCCTGCTGGTCGGCGGCCGGTGCTGCGTTCTGTGCGGCAGGCTGGGCGACGTCAGCCTTGGGGGCTTCGGCAGCGGGTTGAGCAGCGGGTGCTGCGGCCGGGGCGGCTGCATTTGCAGGAGCGGCCTGGGCAAAGGCGCCAGCGGCGGCGAGGCCGAGCACGATTGCGGAAAGTTTCATGGATTTCATTTTTACTCCTTTAAGCGGATTGGTTAGTAATTCGGCTAAAATATAGCTAGTTATCTCATTCTTGGTGAAAAAAGTTTACAAAATGCTTTTTCAGATTCTGTATTGGCGAAATTGAGCGAAAAATGCGCTTTTGAAAGGTCGGGACGGTTCCTTTTTATGTATTTTCGGGGTATGAAAATTGCTTTTTCTGTTCTTTTCTTATTCGTTGCGCTTGCCTTTGCCCTTCCGCAGACGGGGGTGTTTGTTGATGTTCGTGACGGTCACGAGTATCGCACAGTAGTCATTGGTTCCAAGACCTGGATGGCCGAAAATCTGGATTACAGAACGAAGGAATCGGAGTGTTACGACGGCAAAACCGAAAATTGCAAGAAGTACGGTCGACTCTATACATTCGAGGCTGCCCGCAAGGCATGCCCGGTTGGTTGGCATTTGCCTGAAAACGATGAATGGATCCGCTTTAAGAACTTTATCGAAAATAGCGACGGCAAGGAGGCTGCATGGGTGAGTCTGAAATCGCGCGACAAGTGGGACGGTTCTGACCGTTACGGCTTTGATGTCGTTCCTGCTGGGCGTGCGACCGATGAATTTGTTGGTATGGGCGAGTCGGCGCACTTTTGGAGTTCTACCGAAGAAGATGGCGATGCCTACGGTTGGCACCTGATGCCTCCCGGAGATTTCTCCCGTGACATAGACCCTGCAACGAACATGTATTCCGTTCGCTGCTTAAGAAACTGATTGCTTGTATTGATATAGCAGAAATTGTCTCTGTCAAGCCAAATTGTAAAAAATGGCAAGCAAACTTTTTGGAGTTTGTTTGCCACTCGAAAAAGATGCTTTATTTTTTTATTCGCCAGTAAATACCGGTCGGACAGAAAAGCCGAACCAATCTTTGTTATAACTTGTATAAGAGATAACCTGGATCGCTGCAGTAAAACTATAGTTGTACATAGATAACATGTACTGAGAAGTATAAACACTTTTGTTATCAAAGGTTGTGTCATTATACATGCCCGCAGAAGGCAGGGCGATTTCCGTCTTGTGGACGGGGTCGATTGCGTTTATGCAGATGGTGTGGTGGTCAATGATGGTTTCTTTCTTTTCTCCGTTATACAAGTATTGATAAAGACCGCTTATTTCTTTATATCGCGGTAGTCTCCATTTTCCTCCTAGCTTGGCACGGGCTATGTCGTAGGCGTCGCTGCCGGCAATGTCGATAGAACTACTCAAATTCATTGAGGTCAAGTAGAAGTAGCCACTGGTATCCCCAAAGACGAATAGGTCCAGTGTATCAGCTTCGATATCGTAGTACATTTCGTTGTGGTACTTGACGCGAGCTCCCTTTGAAATGATCCCGGGTGACGCAGGGACTACGCCCTCGTAGTTGCCTTCGCCTTTCTTGACCAGAAGCAGGTTTGCTTTGGCGAAATAGATTGGTTTTACGCTGACAATGTTCTTGTCGCTGTCGAAGGTGGTGTCGTTCGCCCCGATATAGACTCCATCGATTCCCTTTTCAGTGGCGGTCAGGGGGTAGAGAGCTTCGTTTAGGCAGACTTTCTTGAGGGTGTCGTAGGCGGTGCCGCCGCATTCCACCTTGACTGTCCCCCCGTCACAGGTCGCGACATCCGGGTTATATTCGGATTCGCCGCAAAGTCTGTAGATTGCGGATTTGTATGTACGCCTGCTCCGGAAGCAGAAGGCGGTATCGGTTGTGAATTTTTTGGAATTGCAGGTTAGGGTGTCCGGTGCAGGTGCCATCAGTACCGAGGACGAGTGTGCTTCTTCAGAACTGGAAGAAGATGGTTCTTCTTTGACGGAAGAACTTTCTGGGTTTACAGAAGACGAGGACTCTTTCTGCTTTTCGGATGAGGATGAATTCTCCGACTTTACGGAAGAAGAACTTTTTACCGAAGAATCTTTTTGGCTGGATGAGGAATCTTTTGCCTTGTCGTTCGAAACATCTTCGTCTTTGCCGGACGAAGAGCTATTGCCCATGTTGTTCGAAATGTGTTCGTCCTTGTCGGACGTCGAGGACCATACGACGCGCGTGGAATCCCCGCAGGTGATTCTCACACCTGCATTCCCGGACGTGTTGACAGTGTCTTTTATGTGGCAGGATCCCTGTTCGGTTTCTTCGTTATAGATGGTTTCAATGGAATTTCCGTTGCAAATAATGTCGAAGCCGTCTGCGGATTCCTTGACGATGCAGCCGGAGTCAACTTGGCTCGTATCTTTAGGGGGCGTGATTTCGGCAGTGTTGGACGAGTCGTTTTTTGATGCGCTTGTGGAGGAGTCGTCCCCGCAGGCGACGAAAAAGAACAGGGCGCAGGTCCCGGCCAAGAGAGCGATTTTTTTCATATGGCGGTCTCCTAAGAAAATTTTTCCTTGTAAAAATAAATCAAAGAGGTGAAGTGTGTCAAGTAAAAAAGAATGGTGACCATATCGCAATCTTCTCGAAATAACTACTCAATCGTCCAAAAAAGACTGGATAGAGTAGATAAAATGGTTCTGTTAGACAAAACTGTATTTTTGCGTGGCGGTGGTCGCTATGACCGCTTGCTCCGAATCCTCTAGTTCCGGCGGGGGAGCGACGCAGCCTTGTGCTGATGCATCTTGCGCTAATTTGCCACAGAATCCGAATGATCCTTTTGATAATTCGCAAGCTTCAAATGCTTCGAAATGTGATTTGGCAACCCAGAAACTTCCTGCATCTTCTCTCGCTTGGCAGCCGACCTTTGGCGGTGGATGCGAAGTCAGTCAACAGATTGCTTTGGATGAATTGCAGATGTTTGATACATTGCTAATTGCAGCGGGGTATGAAAAGAAAGAACTTACTCAAGGTTCTTATCGATATACGTTGGAAACTCCTAATGTTGAAACGGCAACATCTATCAACGATACTTTGGAGTTTACTTATATACAGGGAACTTTTGCGGGCTTTTTCCGATCGGCGACAAATCCGATTGATAAAGTGACGATGAAGAAAATTCTTGTAAAACAAGCATGCCCGTCACTTATTCCTGAGATTGTATTTGAAAAAGATGTGTGTGTTTCTGTTGATTATAATGGCGAAATTGCTCCAGAAAGTTTTCTTGCTTTAAAAGATGCTGCGTCGATTTTGAGTGATCTGAAAAACTATGGCTGGATGTGCGATATACAAAATGGCATGCTTTACACCTGTAGTGTCAATCATAATGGAAATCAGTATTCATTGCAGTATATTTATCAAACGGATACCGTTTATGGTCCCGATGGATCGGCTCCTTTAAGTGTTACACGTATTACTCATTTTAATTTTCAAGTGAGTATATGATGGTTGTCTAAAGCGAGGGAATGTTGAGGGGTGGCCTCGCCTAGGAATCTGGCTCCTAACCCCCAAAGAGTTGTACCGACTAGATTCTTAAAGCGATACCGCCGCTCATGAAGCCGCGGTAGCCTGCGCCCATTTCTGCATATACACTTACATACGAGAAAGGGAATTCTAGACCGACAGGCGTCAACTGGACAGAAGGCAACCCAACTCGTTCTAACCCGCCGTCAAATTCAAGCAAGGCTCCGACGCCCACACGACTGTATGGCCTGAAATGGTCGAAAAGAGTAAACCAGTTGAACTTACCCTCAACTGCGACATGGACCAGGTGGTGGTCCAGGAAATCGCCTGCCTTACAGTACATTTCTTGGTCCGTGCCTTCGCAGATACTTTCATAGGAACTGTAGTATTCGTAAGAGGCGGCCAGGCCCGCTTCGATATGAGGGGTGAAAATGTAACGGGCACCAAGGCTTGCAACCGCATAATTTGATTCGTAATCGATTTCGTCGGGTGCGTCGCATTTCCCATTATTGCAATAATCAAATTCGTCCATAGCCCCACCAAGAACGGTAAGGCTGGAGTAGGTCGCAAAACCGCCACCCACATCGATGACAAAGTGTTCCTGGGGTTTCGCTTCTTCGGCAAATACGGTAAGGAATAGTCCCAAAAGGGATGCCAGTGCAAACTTTATCTTCTCCATAATTCATCAATATACAAAATTAGTCCTTTACGCAGCGGATTGACAATCCGTCGTTTTCGCTATCACTGCAGATGCTTACCATTCCTTCGGAACCGTCGCCAACATAGACCATTGTAGGGCAATCGTGATTAAGCTTGTCTATTGTGGATGTCCAAAAGAACGCAAACGAACCCGGTTCAAGAAAATTTTGAAATTGTGCTTGATATTTCCCCGCGGGCAAAATTGCAAATCCGTAAACATCTTTTGCCTTTCCCCATCCTTCAATGCCATAATCGTAAAACGCCGAGTAACCACCATCTCCTTTTGTAGGCCATTCGTCAACAGAAGGCAAATGCCAATCGGGTGGACAAGCAGTCTTTGCGGCTGATAGAGTGTACAGACGACCGTAATTATCGCAATTTTCACTCTTGTTTCCATTGCACCAACTTTGTATTCCATCTTCAATTTCAAAGTTGAGGTTTTCGGCCATCCAGGTTTGTACGCCGAGTTGAACGGTCTTGTAAATCTGTCCGTCGCGGGAATCTATCAATTCGGGGCCTTCGTCTGCTTTTTTTGCTTTTTTCGAAGGCTCTGGTGCGGGGCCGGGGGCAATTTTGTAGATTTTTCCGCTGAACTTGAAATACCTAATGTCCTTGTTTTCGGGGGCGATATCGAACCAGTGGTCGCTGAAGCATGTGCACGTCGATTCCGCATAGGGGAATCCGTATTCGATTTCCAAGGTATCACCCGAACGTTTTGTCAGGAGATCTGCCTCGACATAGCAGAGATCCATTATGTTCAATACGAATACCTGATAATTTCCATTGCCGTCGTTAAGGATGTACGCCTTGGGTAAATCCTCTGCAGAATCTCCAGCTACGTTTACTTCTGCGATGTTGGTGTTTTTTGCGGCTCGCTTTGCTAAAATGGGCAAATCTCCCAAATCCGCTAGACAAGAGCCGAGTTTGAAACCGTTTTTCGTATCTGTTGCGAAATATTCTGAATTGTTGACGTTTCCCGCCATCGTATTTTCGGTTTCTGTGGTTCCAGCTTCATTCGGCTTCTCGGAGCATGCCAAAAACAGTGTTGTCGATAGTGCGATTAGGAGTTTTGTTATGTTCATTTGAGTCTCCTTTTTTCCGAGGTGAAAACCTTATCCGTAAGAGGAAAAAACTGCAGATTCATTTGATAGACCTGATCAATATTTTGACATTCGTTCGCGATGTCAATAATCTTTTTACGGAAGATGTCAATCTCCTTGGTAATGCGGTCATAAACAGACTTGTTTATCCCCATGGTAATTCCTGAAAAGTTTCGTTCTTCCACGGAATCTTTGGAAATGGACTGTATAGCCAATTCGGACATTTTTCGGTTCATCGTGCGAATGACTAGTGGAATCGTTTCCTTGGAACCTTTGATGGCTTTTTGCGTTTGCTCATAGGTTCCGTCATCGTGTTTTTTTAGTAGATCCATCTTGACAAGAAATTGAAGAATGTCATGGACTTGGGCTGCCGTAATGTCGTGTTTTATTTTGGATGCAATTTCTCCAAACGAAGCTTTTGGCATGAGGGGGGCAAGTTCGCGAATGGTGGGATAGTCGGGATTTTCGTAATAACGGAAAGCATCTGCATCAACGATGCGAATTTTATTTATTTGCGCTTCATGTTTGAGTTCTTGGAGCGCCAATTCTTTTTCGGTGTCGTTTTTAGCATTCCCGAATTTAACCAGCAATGTAAAATAGGTGTAGTCGAAACCTTCGAGCCCCATCGCACGAGCAGCTTTGGCTACACCAGGCTTGCTGAGGCTTGTTTTCCCATCGCTAACCAGTTTCAAATATGCGGGAGATGCAAATCCAGCGAGACTTGCAAATTTTCGCCAAGTGAAATACGAATTTTTCTTGCGTTCGGCATAGAAATCTCGCATATACTCACGATAATCTTGATATTCGGTAATGGGTCTCATAATCGTAAAAATAAAACAAAAATGCGGAATATGCAATAAAAATGGCAATTTTTATAGAATTTTTTTTCTGAAACAAAAATATGATACAGAAGTGTTTCATAAACACTCCCTTGAAAGGATGAATCTAAAACGAGGGGGGAGTATTCACCCCTTAAACAATCTATTTTTCCACCACGTTCCCAAGGATGTGGTGGATTTTTTATTATAATTGTATTGTATGGTAATCTATTCTGAACCGTTTGACAAGAAAATTCTGTTGGAATTGCAGACGCATTACTTTGGCGATATGGTCAAGGGTGTCGTTGATGTTTTCGAAAGAAAAATTGCTTTGGATGCGGAAATGCATGCTGACTTGGAGACTCTTCTTTTGCAGGAAGGGTCCAAACAAGAAAATCTTTGGGGTTTTAACCTTTATCCAGAAATGGATGGAGATGACTTCCTTGAATTTGATTCATTGATCAACATTCGTCCTAATCAGGGGAATCGTAGCCGCGGCGTCGAAGATCCTATCATTCAAGAAAAAATCAAGGATATCATTAATTCCTTATGCAAGTAGAGAGCGCTCAACACAAGGAACTTGCGGCGGGGCGATGGGCCGAAATGCCGTTGTCGATGCAGATGCTGAATATTGGCAGTGAGATCTCGCGTGCAAATCGTTGGAAAGCAAAGGGAAACCAGAACCAGGTTGAAAGGGCTGTTTTCAGAGCTCTGGAACTAATTGACCTTACGATTGAGGCACAACGTGGCAAGCACAACCTTAAGGAATTTACTCGAATGAGGGAAACCGTCTGCGACTACTACCTTGGGGATAATTTCTACAGGTCCACTGGGGAACAAATACAGCGTGATTTTGATATGTTTTTCCCTTGCGCGAAAAAATGATTTCCCCCTTTAAACAATCTATTTCTCCACCACGTTCCCAAGGATGTGGTGAATTTTTTTGATGCCGTCGAATGCCGAGGGGTTGCTGATGTAGTAGAAGATTTGTTCTACGAGCGCGTCAGTGTTGAAATCGTAAGAGGGGATGCGCAAGAGGTAGCTTTCCATGGAGTTGTCGAAGGCGATGTAGGTGGGCCCGATGTTTGGCTGCGGGATTTCCATATTGTTCTCTTCGGCCATTTCCATGAAGATTCCTGCGACTTCGTCGTTCACGCAAATCCAAGGCATATTGTTGCCATTTTTCGCCTGGAATTCGAGGGCGCGTTCGGCGAGCGCCTTGAGCTTGTCCTTTTCGAGGGTGCGTGCCATGATTTCCACGGAGAGCTTTTCGACTCTCTTGCGGGCAATTTGTTTGTAATCCCAGGGGCTTGCGAATTCCGCGTCCACGTAGGGGTGTACCACGAGCCCCGATTCTTCGAGACCGGTGAGACGGTCCTTGGACCAGGAACTGTTGTGGTACGGCGAGAAATATCCGACTTCGGTCACGCCGAGGCCGAGCAGGTAGCGGCCGATTTCCTTGCCGGGGGTCTTGCCGAAGGTGGAGTTGAAGAATATCCAGTTGTCCTTGCGCAAGAAGCTGCGGGGGACGGCGTCAATGGGGTGTTCCCACCATACGGCCACGGGGAATTTGGCGTCGGCAAAAAATGTCAGGAGCGGCCTGAAGTTCTGCACCAAGAGCGTCGAAAGTACGGCGCCCACGGCGTTCGGGTGCTCCGAAAGTTTGCAGGGCTTGCCGCTTCGGTCGATGAGCTTGCCCGAGGCATCGTCAATGCCGAACAGGGTGAGCTTGTAATGGTTTTTACCTGCGGTCTTGTAAATCAGTCGCAAGAAGTCCAGTTCGCGTTCACTTTCGGCGCTGAATCCGCCCCAGCTGTTGCATCGGGTCACGAAGATGAGCTCGCTGAGTGGCGCGTTGTCTTTTTGCTGCTGTTTGCGGTAAAAGACATACTGGCGACCTTCTTTTTTCAGGATGCCCAAGGCCACCTTTTCTTCTAGGAATTTGCGGAGCGTGCCTTGTGACACGTTGTAGCGGGCCGAAAGTTCCTTGGAGAGCGGAAGCGGCTGCGAAGGCTTCAGGTAGCCTTGCGCAAAGTCGCGTTCGAAAGCCTTGGCGAGCTTTTCGGAAACGGTCTCGTGAATGTAGGGAACCTTGGTCCGTAGGGGAGACGTGCCCCAAAAGCAGCCCTTTCCCTGGATCTTGCAAATTTTTCCAACGGATTCCAGCTCGGCGAGCGCCGCCTGCACCGTGCCTGATGATGCTCCGAAGCTCTTGATCATGGAACGCACCGACGGGAGTCGGTCGCCCTCGGCGAGGTTCATATCGAGCAAAGCCTTGATAATCCGCTGTTTCATGTTGGAAAAGTAATAAATTTACGGCGAATTTGCGGTCTGTGTGAGCCAAAAGCGGCTCGGCGAAAGCGAGCCGTGTTGGCGAGAGCGCGAGCCAATGGGAAGCACCGACTTGTTTGCAGCTCGCGCGGTCTGTCGTGAGCCACGAAGCCCCAAGCGTTAAGCTGGGGCTGTGGCGAGAGCGCGAGCCAATGGGAAGCACCGACTTATTAGCAGCTCGCGCGGTCTGTAAACAAAAGACCCGCACAGGGGAGGTTCCTATGCGGGCCGGGGTTGTTTGGGGTTGGATGAATTTCTAGAAGTTGAAGTCAACCTGGTAGTTGGCCTTGTTGTTCGGGTTCACGCGAGCGCCCTTGGCGTTGACCGTGCCACGAATATCCTTGTTCTGGAGCTTTACGCGAGTCGGGAGGATTCCGGTCGGGTCGGCAGAAGAACTGGAAGACACGAATGGGTTGTTTTCCTGGCTGCTGGAGCTAGGCGGATTGTACTGCACGCTGCTGGAAGAAGCAACACTGCTGGATGACTGCTGCTGTGTGCTGCCGTTAAATTCGGCATCACCTTCGGCGTCTTGCGGAACCTGACCATTGAAGTTTTCCTGCCCCTTGCGAGTGAGAGCCAAAATCAGCATGCCGTCCCTGGAGTAGATATTTTTGTCAGTGAGGTCGACGCGGTTGCCGTCAAAGGTCCAGTCACCCTTGCCCCAACGGGAACCGTTAAAATTATCGAAATTGTCAGCCCAGTCAAGTGTAAAGTCGCTGCCGTTAGGACCTTGGCCCGGTGTATACTTGTATGCCTTGACCCAGTTGATGAACTGGAAAAGCGGAAGCTTGGATTCGTCAAAAGCTCCAACCCATGCTTGGGATTCCGAGGACCAAAGGTTAAAACGCAGACCCTGGGTTCCGATAAGATTGGCAACCTGGTTCTTTTCGTCGTTTACACCTTTTTCTGTTTTACGGACTTCCACGCCATCGACGGTCCAGCGGACATAATTCGGAGTCCATTCGAGACCGTAGGTGTGGAATCCCTGGTCGGCGGCCGGGTTTACACTGTGGTGCTTTTCGCTAGTGACCTGTGCGCCAGCCTTGCCGGTAATGATGTTGGACTGGAAACTGTTGGGACTCTTCCCAAGAACTTCGATATCGACTTCAACCCAACGTTCGGCAGAAGCCTGTTCGGAACCGTTCTGGTAGAGGAACATGGAACTGACTGTGCCGGAGGCGGCAGCCATTTTCATGCGGGCTTCGTACTTGCCGTATGTATATTCGTCAAAAGTATAAAGCTCTGCGCCGCTAAAGTCTTTTGCCATAGTTGCTACCGCCGCGATTGCGAGTACGGAAAGAGTCGATTTAAGATGCATTATGCCTCCAATTAACACATCCACATTCACCGATTAAGAATTTATAAAGAAAAAAATGACACTGCAATATCTGCAAATGTCATAATGTTATAAGTGTATCGTTTGATTTTTTTTGAAAGGGGAAAGCCTTCCCCTCGCAAGCATTTCATTGCTTGCTACCCCTTCTGCGGGCACATCCCGCAACGCCCTTTACAGACCGCTCGACTCTATTGCATACTTTGAATTGTGATATCGTCTCGCTCTCGCCACCGCTCCAGCTTAACGCTTGGAGCTTTGTGGCTCACAATAGACCGCTCGACTCTATTGCATACTTTGAATTGTGATATCGTCTCGCTCTCGCCACCGCTCCAGCTTAACGCTTGGAGCTTTGTGGTTCACAATAGACCGCTCGATTCTAGTTACAAGTCGAGCGATTCCTGCATTCCGGATTCGGCGAGTGCTTTTGGAATGCTCTTGTGGAGCATCTCGTAGGCGGTGCGCGTGGCGGTACGGCCACGCGGCGTTCGCGCGAGGAGCCCCTTGCGGATGAGGTAAGGTTCGTAGACTTCTTCGAGGGTGTCCGGCTCCTCGCCGAGCGCGGCCCCGATGGTGCCCAGCCCCACGGGGCCACCGCCGAACTTGTCGATAATCATCGATAGAATCTTGCGGTCCATGTAGTCGAGGCCTTCTCCGTCGATTCCAAGCATTTCAAGCGTCTTGCTCGCCGACATCAGGTCGATGACTCCTGTGCCACGTACCTGGGCGACATCCCTGCAGCGTCGGAGGACGCGGTTTGCGATACGGGGCGTTCCGCGGCAGCGGCCGCTTAAGAGTTTTGCGGCATCCTCTTCGAGTCCGATGTTTAAAATCTTGGCGCTACGCATCAGGATGCTCTTAATGTCATTGTCGTCGTAAAGTTCCAGGCGGTACTGGAGACCGAATCGGTCGCGCAGCGGGCCCGTCAGCAACCCGCTTCTTGTTGTTGCGCCCACCAGCGTAAAATGCTTGAGCGGCAGGTTCACGCTCCTAGCTGCAGGTCCAGAATCGAGCATAATATCGAGCCTGAAGTCTTCCATGGCGGGGTAGAGGTATTCTTCGACCACACGGTTCAGTCGATGGATTTCGTCGATAAACAGGATGTCGTTTTCCTGCAAGCTAGTCAAAAGCCCGGCAAGGTCGCTCGCCTTTTCAAGAACGGGACCGCTCGTGATATGGATGTTCACGCCCATTTCTTTGGCGATAATGCCCGCGAGGGTCGTCTTGCCGAGACCCGGAGGGCCGCAGAATAGGCAATGGTCCAGTGCGTCGCCACGGTGCTTGGCGGCTTCAATCGCAATCGAAAGGCTCTCCTTAATATTCTTCTGTCCGGTAAACTCGTCAAGGCTAGGCGGTCGGAGTGTGCGTTCAACATCGCTTTCGTCGCCTGTCCTGCGTTCCGGAGAAATAATGCGCTGGTCGTCCATATTCAAATTCTTCTAGAGTTTGCTTCGCTATGCTCGCAATGACATTTAAATTCATTTAATTAAAGATACTTCAATGCTTCAGGAATCAGTGTCGCGGCATCGGCAGAATCTCCCAAAACTTCTGCCGCCTTCATCACGGCCTTTTCTGCCGCGGGGTCCTTCACGCCGAGGGTATGCAGGGCGAGAACCGCTTCCATCTTGGCTCCCGTGAGTGCACCCATACTTGCGATTCCCGATCCTTCGACACCGCCCAGGGCTTGCAGCATGGCTCCCGCCTTTTCCTTGAGCGAAAGGACCATCTGTTCGCAAGTTTTCTTGCCGAGTCCCTTGATTTTCCCCAAGGCGCTCTTGTTGTCGCTGGCGATCATGTTCAGAAGGTCTGCCGGGGTGCTTCCGCTCAATATCCGCTGGGCGAGCTTGGGGCCGACCCCGTTCACGTCTAGGAGCATCAGGAATGTGTTTTTTTCAGTCTTTTCGGCAAAACCGAAGAGCGTCATGGAGTCTTCGCGTACAACTAGGTTCGTATACAGTTTCACTTCGTTATTGACCTCGGGGAGTTTCCCTGCCGTATATGCTGAAATATTCACGCCGTAACCTACGCCGTTCACGTCAACGACCACGAAAGTGGGGGACTTTTCAACCAGGATTCCACGAATCTGCTCAATCATGACAAGACCTTTTGCATCAAGTTTTGATTATAAACATCTGTTCACTGCACAAATATATACTATGTAGTGAAGAATGTCAAGACTTTTTTTGTTTTTGAGTCAAATTTTATAGGTTAGGGTCACACGTTTTTGCTTCAGTTTATTTAATACGACCATTAAGTTACGAAATAATTTATATTGGTGCAAAATGGGAGGACAATGATGAATATCCGCAAATGTAAGGTCGAAAAGAACCGGGAATGGTCAGCTTCTACCCAGAAGCGCTTGGCTGCGGCATTGGGTGTTTCGGCGCTGGTTTCGCTGACTGCCTGTGACCCTGTATCGACAAGTGGAAGTGTCACGCCTCCCGACGATAATTCGTCCTCTTCGGAGGGCGCAACTTTGTCCTCTTCGGACCAAGAAACTCATTCTTCTAGTAGTATAGCCCCGGTAAGTGGAGTGTCTTCGGCTTTTGACGAGTTCCCGAAAAGTTCGTCTTCGGTCGAGATTGACACACTGGAAGTGACCGCTGGCGAAATCGTTCCGCCGCTGGAATCATCCAGTTCTTCGGCTAGGCTTGAGCCACCCATGAGTTCCTCGGTTGAATATCCACCCTTGGCGGGAATTCTTCCGCCGGATCTTCCTCCCGTAAAAACGCTCTCGAGTTCCTCGCAGGGCCGTATCGAGTCAAGTGCTGCGACTGCGGGCTTGTCCTCTTCGTTCAGCGACGTGGTTCCGCAATCCAGTTCATCTGAGCCTGAGCCATTGGCCGGCGATCCGGTTGAAATTGCGCCTCCTCTGGCGGACGTTATTGAGAATCAGCCTGTCGAAAAATGAATCTCGTCCTCTCTTTAACGGAACGGTGCAACCTGCGTTGCACCTACTGCTATTACAAGGTAAGCCACGAGGCGCGCAGCCTGGTGATGACGGATGACGTGATGGAGGCGGCAATTCGGCTTGCTTTTGAACGAACTCTTTCGCTGGGTCAACGCTTCCTGAACATCACTTTTTTCGGGGGAGAGCCCCTGCTTCGCATGGATTCCATTGTTCGTGGGGTGGAGTTTGCCAAGAATCTTGTGCGTGAACGGCTTGGCGAGAGCGAATTTCGCTTGCGCTTTGCGGTGAATACGAACGGAACTTTGCTCGATGATTCCGTTGTTGAATTCCTGGAGCGGGAAAATTTCCGCATCTATCTTTCGCTCGATGGCCACGAGGCTCATCACGATGTTTGTCGCAAGCAGGTCGGCGGGGCGGGTTCTTTCAAATTGATAGAACCGCATATTCCAGCACTCCGTAGACTTGATACGGTTGTTCTTTCAGTCGTGACTCGTGAAAATATGGGCTCGCTTTCGGATGCAGTCCGCTGGATTCAATCCCAGGGTTTCAGGAATATGACGACGGCGGTCGATTTTGATGGCAAGTGGACGGGGGAGGAATTTGATATCCTTGCCCGTGAGTACACGAAATTGGCCGAATTCTGGCTTGAACTTAAAAGGAACAAGACTCCTTTTTACCTGGGCACGATTCAGGACAAGCTAAAATTTCGATTGACGGGCGCGCGTCACCGTCTTACGAGCTGCCATGTGGCCGAAGGCATTGTCGCTTGCGCCGCGAACGGAACCCTTTTTCCTTGTACGCGTTTTATCAGCAGCAAGAATGACGCCCCCTACGTCATGGGGAATGTCTTTGACGATCCTGCTCAAATTTGGAATGGCGCGGTCGCACGGGATATTCTGGATTTCTTCAACCGCGACAAGGAAGATTGTGTAGGTTGCGCCCTGCGTTTCCGGTGCCATGCGCATGAATGTGCCTGTACGTCTTTTTATTCTACAGGTTCCATTCACGGAGTTTCGCCGGAAGTCTGTACGCACGAACGAATGCTCGCCGCAATTTGCGACGACGCCGTTTGCGATGAAACTGTTGGCGAAAAGACTCTAGGCGGAAACTAGAACAGGCTCGGGGGCGGATTATTGTCGTCGAGGCCGGCCAGGTTGCGGTCGGCATCGGACATTTCATTCGCGTTATAGTTGTCGAGCGGGTCTTCGGGTTCCACGATCAGGTTGTAGTAGACGTTGTTCTTGAGTTCGTCCTCAATGTAGAACAGCGTGCCGCCCATGGCGGAGCCGCATCCGGCGCAGGCTCCCTGGTAGCGGATTTTCAGTCGGTTGTCGTCGGTGAGGTCCAGGATTTCTACGTCGCCACCATCGCCCTGGAGCATTCCTCGGACGGACTGGTGCAGCCAGGCTTCCACCTTTTCGATCTTCTGTACCTTGGTAAGGGCGTTCCATTCGGCATCGGCTTCGGCGCGGCCTTCGGCGGTCTGCGTGCGGTACTTGATGCGTTCCATCTTTTCGCGAACGAGGATGGCGGTTGCCTTCTTTTCGGGGTACTCCGAGAGAATTTTTGCGATGAGCGTGTTCATCTGCTTGATTTCCGGAGCGTTCTCGGGGATGGCCCGCACATCGGGGGTGTCGCGGAGTTCAAGTTCGATGCTTTCGGCGGTAATGGCGCAAGCTTCGTCTACGGTTACCATCTGGATTTTCTTGCAGAAGGTATCGGCGAGAGCGGTAAAGATGGGACCACCGTAGGTGAAGAATCTCGTTTCCAGAATCTTGTCGCATTCCGGGTCGATCATCAAGTAGACTTTCAGGCTCGCTTCCTTGACGTCGACGAGGGCGAGTCCCTTTTCGTCTGCTTCAATCTGGAAAATGGCGCCCCTGTACTTGGGGGCCTTCGCTAAATCCTGCAACTTTTGAGATAAATCTTCGACACTCATTGCTTAATCCTGTTATGCTCTCACCTGACCGTTGCCGCGGAGAATCCACTTGTAGCTGCAGAGGCTTTCTACTCCCATCGGGCCGCGCGCATGCAGCTTGTCGGTCGAGATGCCCACTTCGGCGCCGAGGCCATATTCGCCACCGTCGGCAAAGCGGGTACTGGCGTTCACCATTACGCTGCTGCTGTCCACGTTCGCGACAAAGTAGTCCTGGACGGAGGTGTCTTCGGCAACGACCGCTTCGGTGTGGCGGCTGCTGTTCTTTTCGATATGGTCGCAGGCTTCGGCGACGTTATCGACGAACTTGACGCTTGCCTTGAGGGCCAGATATTCGTGGTGGTAGTTGGAGTCGTCGCCAATGTCCTTGATGCGGCTGTCGTGGCTCTGGGCATCCTTGTTGCCAAAGAGTTCCACGCCGCGGTCGGCGAGGCAATCGATCAATTTCTTCGTGGTGGCTGCGTCAATATGGCGGTCGATAATCACGCATTCCATGGCGTTGCACACGCCGGTGCGCTGCGTCTTGGCATTGATCAGAATGTTCACGGCCTTGTCCATATCGGCGGACTTGTCCACGTACACGTGGCAAATGCCGTTGAAGTGTTTGATCACGGGAATCTTGCTCTGTTCTACGACCGCGCGGATCAGGCGTTCGCCACCGCGGGGAATTACGAGGTCGAGGCAGTCGTTGCGCTGCAGGAGCATACCCACCAGGTCGTGGCTCGTTTCGGTCACGAGCTGCACGGCGTCTTGGTCGATGCCTTCTTCGGCGAGGGCTTCGTGGAAAATGCCGGCGAGGCACTTGGCGGAATTCAGCGATTCCTTACCGCCGCGCAGAATCACGGCATTGCCCGCCTTAAAGCAGAGGCAGGCTCCGTCAATCGTTACGTTCGGGCGGCTTTCAAAAATAAAGAACACGGAACCGATAGGCACGGCGATACGGCTAATCTTGATGCCGTTCTTGAGTTCGCGGCTCTCGAGCACCTTGTTCAGCGGATCGGCAAAAGAGGCGATTTCTTCGGCGCCCTTGGCCATGGCTTCGATGCGGGCGTCGTTCAATGTGAGACGATCCATTTTCGAGTCGTCGAGCTTTCCGGCGGCTGCTTCAAGGTCAATCTTGTTTGCTGCAAGGATTTCTGGCTTACGTTCGCGCAAAATCTGGGCGACACGGTTCAGCACGGCGCTACGCTTTTCGCCCGGGAGGGTACGGAGCGTCTTGCTAGCCTTCTGGGCGTTTTTTGCCAGAAGGTCGGAGTATTCTTCCAAGTTGGAATATTTCAAGTTGGAACAAGTCATAAGCCGTTTTTATCCTTTTTTGAGCATTTTTTTAACTGTTAGTCTTATTTTACAATATAGAAACTTGTTTTTTGATAGACAAGAATATATGTTCGAAATACAGGTTTGTTTTTACCCGCGACGTTGGTTTGTTGTCGCAAGGTATCGGACTTGGGTGTTTTGACTCGGTGCCGTCCTTCTCTCTCGGGGAGGCACCGGGTCTTTTTTATGAGCCTCTGAAAAATTCTATCTTTTTACCCATGGCAAAGAAGAAAAAAGTTTGGAAGTCTCCTGCGATGGCACAGGCCATGCGCAGCAAGGAAGATAAACTCCGTGATACGCTAACGCAGATCGTGAGCGGACAGAGTCGTTTGTTGAACCGTCCCGAAGACCTGTACGAAGAAATTGCGAAGGGACTGGACGATATCGAAAACTTCAAGGATCCGAAGGACCAGCTGGAACTTTTGGCGTGGACGCTCCGTGCGGACTTTATTTCGTTCAAGGCGGACAGCGACGAAGAAAAGGAATACTGGGACAACCTTTTTTACGATGCGGGAACGTTCTTTGTGGAACTTGCTTCGCAGTACAACAACAAGGACTATGTAGCGGACTTGGTCCATGACTTGGCGATGCGCCATGTGGGTGGCGAGGGCCGTTCGGTCGTGTTCTTGAGTGTCGAGGAATTCTTGCCCAAGGAACGAGCCCAGGCCTTGCTGGTTGAACTTATAGACAAAGTAACGGAAGTCGATCAGGGGAACCGCGAGGATATCCTGGATGCGATTTGCGACATGGCGGACTCCATCAAGGATGCGGCAAATTTTGCGAAGGCTGCACTGTTGAAGGATCCTGACAAGAGCAACGCGACACTTATCGACATTGCCAATGCGCAGTTTATGGCGGGTAACCTTGAACTGGCCAAGCAGTGGCTCGGCGATGTCCGTAACCCTGGTTCCGAAGACGAAGAAGCGTACCTCGATTTGCAGGCCGCCATTGCTGACAAGGAAGGCCGCAAGTCCGACTGCATCAAGATCGCGCGCACTCTGTACGAGACTTTCCCGAAGGTGATTAACCTTGGTCGCTTGGCGGCGTTCCTGCCCGAAGCGGATGCGGACCGTGTGCTCAAGGAACATGAGCAGTTCCGTAACGGCAATACCGCTGATTTGGAATTTATGCAGCTGCTTGCCGGGATGAAGCGTTACGAACAACTTTCGGGCTACGTGGACCGTTTCGAGAAGGACTTGACGACTCTCGATGCCGATGAGCTGACGGGACTTGCCGATTCCATTGAGCATGACGGGCAGAAGGCTCTTGCTGACCACATTCGCGACTGGATCGTGGAAGAACCCGAAGACGCCCAGGCCTTTGATAATAGTGATAAGTAGACGAACGATTTAAGTCATCTTGGAGACCGTAGGTCGATACCGGACAGCACTTGGCAACTTGTTGCCTTAGTGCGCATGGTCCCCGAATGGGGAGGATCTAGTACTTATTATTCCAGCAGCAGTTCCTGCGGGATTGCCCCCTCAATTACGAGGAGCCTTCGCTTGAGGTCGAGCCCCAGGGCGTAGCCGACCAGGCTTCCGCCCTTGCCCACCACGCGATGGCAGGGGAGGATAATCTGTAGCGGGTTCGCGTGGAGGGCGGCGCCCACGGCACGCGTGGCGCGGGGCTCTCCAACAGCTTCGGCCACCTGCTGGTAAGTCCGCGTTTCTCCGTAAGGAATCTCGGCGATGGCATCCCAGACCTTCTTCTGGAAATCGGTGCCGTAAATCTTGAGCGGGAGCGAAAATTCGCGGAGTTTACCCGCCAAATACAAATTAAGCTGTTGCACGGCCTTGCGGTAGGCGCGGGCCACCGTCGAAGATAGTGTCTGAACCACATCCGGCTCGGCATAGGCGCAGGCCTGAACCGAACTCGGCACACCTTCTCCCGTATAGCGCAGGCTACACAACTTGGATTTTTCGAACACGAAAGTCCACTGCCCCCACAAGTTGCGGTGCGCAATCGTCGTGAATCTTGAATCCGAGAAGTTCATGGTATGAATATATAATTTTTATTCTCGGTTTTACTACTTTTCCGTATATGGAATCTTACTTTTTTATCGGTGTAGCGGGCGTAGGCATGAGTGCCATTGCCCAGTATCTTGTTGGCAAGGGTGTTGCAATTAGCGGTTCTGACCGCCAGTTCGGTGAGTTTTTGGCAGGTAAGTGCGAAAAGCCCCTCGTCATGACCCAGCTCGAGGAATGTGGCGTCAAGTGTTTCGCTCAGGACGGTTCTGGCGTCGTAGAGGGCCTGAATGCAGTGGTCGTGAGTACCGCCATCGAAGATTCGAATCCGGACCTCAAGCGCGCCAAGGAACTGGGAATCCCGGTGATGCACCGCAGCGAAATGCTCGCAAAGATTTCTAAGGAAGCAAAGACCATCGCCGTTTCGGGCACCAGCGGAAAGTCCACCGTGACCGCCATGATTTATCACATTTTGCAATATGCGGGCCTCCAGCCGTCGGTGATGACGGGTGCTGGCCTCGTGAATTTGCAGAAAGAAGGCAAGATCGGTAACGCCGTTTCGGGCAAGGGTGAATGGCTCGTGGTCGAAGCGGACGAAAGCGACGGAACGCTCGTGCGCTATGAACCTGAAATCGGTTTGATTCTGAACGTGGATAAGGACCATAAGGAATTGAGCGAACTCCAGGAAATCTTCCTCAAGTTTAGCCACAACATTTTGGACAACGGCAAGATTCTGATTGTGAACGATGCGCACCCGCTCGCCAAGAAGTTCAGCGCTGGCCGTGAATTTGACTTCGGTTTTGAAAACTACGTGGGCGTGCAGGGCACGGACTTCAAGTCTGTCGGGACTTCAATTCAGTTCCGTGTGCGCCACCAGGCAGAACTGGTGAAGTTCGTCGTGCCGCTTCCGGGTAAGCACAATATGGAAAACGCCTTGGCCGCAACGGCCGCCGCTCTCCGCGCAGGAGTCTCGCTGCATACTTGCGCCGACGCCCTTGCGACATTCCCCGGCGTGTTCCGCCGCCATCAGATTCTCGGAACCTTCAACGGCGTGACGCTTGTCGATGACTTCGCCCATAATCCGGCGAAAATAGCCGCCAGCATCAAGAGCGCACAGGACTTTACCGAAGGCCGCGTTATCGCCTGGTTCCAGCCGCATGGCTTTGGCCCGACGCGCTTCCTTCGCAAAGACCTTGTGGAATTTATCGCGAAGACGCTCCGCCCCAAGGACATTGCAGACGACCGTGAAAACGACGTGATGTTCTTCAGCCAGATCTACTATGCAGGCGGCACCGTCACCCGCGACATCAGCGCCGGTGACCTTGCCGATGACCTCCTGCTCAAGGGCTGCGAAGCTATCTACATCGAAGACCGCAACGAATGTGCCGAAAAGATGGTGGAGTACGCTCAGCCCGGCGACACGATTCTGCTGATGGGTGCGCGTGATCCGAGCTTGCAGGCCTATGCGCAACACGTGCAGAAGTTACTCGAAGAAAATTTGATGTAACTCTTCTAAAAAAAACTGTGATTTTCAAGTCACAGTTTTTTTGTTGTGAGGATAAATAGTTAAAAAGAACAAATGTTCTTCATCGACAAGGTCCTGGCTGCGTCGGCCACGCCTTATAAACTCTCGTGCTTGCTCATGCAATGCAGGCTGCCGCCTTCCTCAATCACGGTGCGGCAGTCCAGCCCGATAACCTTGCGGTTGGGGTACACGCTTTCAAAGTAGGCTTTTGCCTTGGCATCGTTCGGCGACTTGTACTTCGGGAAAATGAGTGCCCCGTTTGCATAGATGAAGTTCATGTAGCTTGCCGGCAGAATTTGTCCGTCGTCGAGTTTGCGCTGCGGCGGAAGCGGCAATGTATCGACCTTCGCCGACTTGCCGTAATGGCTCTTGAGCCAGGTTTCAATCAGGTACTTCGCTTCGGTCAGAATCACGTTGTTCGGGGAACGCTTGTCGCTCGCTTCGCACATCACGATGCGGTCCTTTGCTACAAAACGTGCTACGTTGTCGATGTGTCCGTCGGTGTGGTCGCCGTGGAGGCCGTGGGGGAGCAGCAGCATGTCGCGCAGGCCGAATGCCTTGCAGAGAGCCTTCACGACCTTGTTTACGTCCTTGGCCGCATTGCGGTTCTTGCCCGTTAGGCAATCGAGCGTTGTGATAGCGAGGCCGTCACCGTTGACTTCGATGGCACCACCTTCAAAGATGTAGGGAACACTGGTCACGAGCGGGTAGCCCGTCTTCTGGGCAATCGCTTCGGGAATCTTGTTGTCATAGGTGAACGGAGGGAATTTCGCACCCCAGGCGTTAAACACGGTTTCTGCGATGACAGTCTTGTTGCCCTTCTTCAAGAAGAACGGACCGTAGTCGCGAATCCAGATGTCGTTGTTCTTGATGACCGAAATCTTTGCCGGGAAAGGCCTGTCGCTCAGGTAGCATTTCTCGTCTTCGGTAAAGAACTTCTGACAGGGGATAATCACGTTTACCTGCTGGTATTCCGTAATGGTGCGGATCAGCTTCAGGTAGAATTCGCGGATTTTCTTGGCGCGTTCGCCGTACCAGTTCTTGGGATTATGCGGGAAGGCGAGCCATGTGGCGGCCTGCGGTTCCCATTCGGCGGGGTAACGTACGTTTGTTTTTGTCATAAAAATATCTCTCGTCTTTCGTCTCTCGTCTGTAGGGCGAAGCCCGTTCTACTTATCGCACCAGATTTTCAGGATGTCGCCATAAAGGTCTACGCGACGGTCACGGAAATGCGGCCACCAACGGCGATTTTCTTCGGTTTCAGCGAGGTCAATCTCGACGATGCTTGCACCCAAGAAATCGGTGTCGCACTTGTGAATTAAGTAGCCATCAGGGGCTGCCACGAAAGAGGTTCCCCAGAAGGTGAGTTCGCCTTCGGTACCGATGCGGTTTGCCGAAAGCACGAAGGTGCGGTTCGCAATGGCGTGTCCGCGCATCACCGTGACCCAACTGTCCTGTTGGCGCGGGTAAATTTCGGCGGGTTCAGACTTCATCCAACCGATAGCAGTGGGGTAGATCAAGATGTCCGCACCCTTCAGGCTCATGATGCGGGCCGCTTCGGGGAACCACTGGTCCCAGCAAATCAGTACGCCGAGCGTACCGGCGCTCGTCTTGATGGGTTCAAAACCCGTGTCGCCCGGAATGAAGTAATACTTTTCGTAGAAAGCCGGGTCGTCGGGAATGTGGCTCTTGCGGTAAAGGCCTGCGATTGAACCGTCGCGTTCAAAAACGAAGGCGCTGTTATGGTATATGCCGCGGGCGCGCTTCTCGAAGAACGGGAAAACGATCACCGCGTTGATTTCTTTTGCAATATCCTGCCACTGCTTGACGATGGGGCTATCTTTTTCGATGGCCATGTCAAAAAAGTCGGCATTTTCTTCGAACGGAAAATACGGCGTGTGGAACATCTCGGGGAGAACGACCAGGTCAATTCCCTTGCCCTTGAGCGCAAGCGCCTGTTCCACGTACCACTGGTTATTGGTTTGGCTGTTGCCCGTCCACTTGCCCTGCAGTGTTGCTGTCTTGATTTTGTTCATTTTGCAAATCTTTGTTGTTCAGTTTTAGAAACCAATAATCTTCGCTGTTAATGGAACTAGCGTTAAGGATAGGATCGTTTTCTAAATCGTTCATAGTTTAAATATAGAAATTAGCGGAGGGTGTCACGAACAAAACCGTCTTCAGGCGGTTCGCCAAAGACTTCGAAGGTTCCCGAACCAATCACGGCCCCGTTCTTGTACGCGACTTCGACGCGGTACTTGCCCGGGGGCGTGTTCTTTTTGCGTGTGAACGTCCTGAAGCCCGATTCGCGGCCTCCGTTTAGCGTCATGCGTCCCGAAGAAATGCGGTCCGTCAGTTTGTACTTGCCGGTTTGAGGATCCTGGTAGTACCATAGGTATTCCAGTTCGGCCTTGAGTTTTGCCGGTGCGTAAATCGAGGCGAGGAAATAAACCTCGGAAGAATCAACCTTGTGTACGCTCGGAATCTGCAACCCGATGCTCTGGAAAATATTTGGGTCATCGATGTCGCAGGTGTAGGTTGCCTTGTCGAAATTCTGGCAGGCGATTTTTTGCTTGAGCACGAGCGGAACGGGCGGAACCCAGTTCATAATGTAGGCGACCACCAGGAGAATGCTAATGAGCGCCGGGGCCACGAGAATGCTCTTTTTGCGGTGCGAAATTTTCCAAATAAACATGCACATTCCGAACGAAAGTAGCGTGCTCAGGAAAAACCAAATGAATCCGATTCGATGAACCACGTGCGGAATGGCAAAGTTCATGAACATGGTGCCCAGCAGACAGAAAAAGGCGAGGCTCACTCCGAAACTTTCGTATTTCTTCTGCAAGAATTCGTTACCGACCAAAAGGATTGCTAACAAAATAACGAGTAGGAACGAGGCGAGGGATCCGCTGCTTTTGAAATAGCAGACAACAAGGGCGCTAAACAGGCCGCCGAAGCAGAACTGGACTGCCCAGGTGAATCGCTGCTTCCAGGTTTCGCTCCACTCGCGGTCTAAAAAGCGGTGGCGCACGACAATGGCGTTTTCGGGAATGGCGATCGATTCGTAGCCGACGTTCTTGGCGAACTTGCTAGCGGCATCTTTCGCTTTGACTGCGGCATCCTTTGCCTGGGCGGATGCCTTGGCGGCGGCGTCTTTCGCTTCTTGTGCCGCTCGGTTTGCCGCTTCGATTGCCTTGGCGGGAGCCTTTTCTGCAAGGAGAGCTGCTGCCTTCTTGAATTTAGATTCGACGGCCGTTTCTACGGGGGCGTGAGTTTTGGGTGGTGTAGTTGCTGATGACGTATTTTGCTTGGGTTTTGCCTGAGCCTCCGCCAGCGCTTGCAGGCGTTCTGTGGTCCAGCCTTCGGGGTGTTCCAGCTGCGCCGAAAGCAAGATTACCAGAATAAGCGCACCGGTGTAATAGGCGAGTAGGATAAGAATGTCGGACCCATAGACCATTTGCCCGAGCGTAATGGAATCCCATGCAAAACCGCCCAAAAAGGCTATCGCGGGGAAGAATTTCTCAATTTTTTTGACAGCGGGCTTTTCCCGCAACTTGTTCACGAACTCCATGGCAAAAAAATACAAAAAAAACTAAATTTACGCCGTAAAAAATTTTAAAAGGCAAAAACCATGAAACTCTCCAAGTACTTTTACGTGACGCTCCGCGAAACGCCCAGCGACGCTACCATGCCCTCCCACATCTTCCTCATGCGCGGCGGTTACATCAAGCCCGTCTCTACCGGTATCTACTCCATGATGCCGATGGGTTTCCGCGTTATCCAGAAGATCGTGAACATCATCCGCGAAGAAATGAACAAGATCGGCGGTATCGAAGTGGACTTGCCGGTGGTGCAGACCGCTGAACTTTGGAGCGAATCTGGCCGTTACCAGGCTATTGGCGAAGAACTCCTGCGTTTCAAGGACCGCAACAACCACAACATGGTGCTGGCCATGACGCACGAAGAGGCCATGACCGACCTGGTGCGCTACGTGCTCAACAGCTACAAGCAGCTGCCGGTGATGCTCTACCAGTTCAAGACCAAGTACCGTGACGAAGCCCGTGCCCGTGGTGGCCTTATCCGCGTCCGCGAATTCCTGATGAAGGATGCCTACAGTTTCCATACCAGCCAGGAAGACCTGGACCGTCACTACCAGGAAGAATACGACGCCTACCTGCGCATCTACCGTCGCGTGGGCATTGAACCGGTGGTGGTGCAGAGCGATACCGGCATTATGGGCGGCAAGGTCGCTCACGAATTCATGCTCGATACTCCGAACGGCGAAGACTACTTGATCCTTTGTAAGAAGTGCGGCTACCAGGCCAACCGCGAAATCGCCAAGTTCCAGCGCGTGCCGTTCAAGGGCGACGAAAATGCTGCCCTCGAAAAGGTCGCCACGCCGAACAGCGGAACCATCGAAGAACTCACCAAGTTCCTGAACGTCCCGGCTGAATCGACCGCCAAGTGTGTGTTCTTCGACTTCGAAGGCAAGCTCATCACGGTCGTGGTTCCGGGCAACCTCGATGTTTCCGAAATCAAGCTTCACAACTTGCTGAAGGCGAAGGAACTTTACCCCGCCGAAGATTGCCTCATCAAGGCATGCGGCATGGTTCCGGGCTTTGCGTCCCCGATTAACGCACACGACACCCGCATCATTGTCGATGAAGCAATTGCCGATTCCTTCGACCTCGTGACCGGCGCCAATGAAGAAGGCTTCCACTTCAAGCATTGCAACCCGAAGCGCGACTTCCCGAAATTCGAAGTGGCCGACATCGCCGAAGCATCCGAAGTCTGCAAGTGCCCCTGCTGCGGCGAACTCCTCACCGAGACCCGCGGTATCGAAATGGGCAACATCTTCAAGCTGGGCACCAAGTTCTCCGAATCCATGGGTGCGAAGTTCCTCACCGCCGAAAAGACGACCGCTCCGGCCATCATGGGCTGCTACGGCATCGGCGTGGGCCGCTTGATGGCATCCGTCGTGGAAAACAGCCACGATGACTTCGGACCGATTTGGCCCAAGTCCATCGCGCCTTTCCAGGTCGAAATCGTTCCGATCGGCAAGGAAGCCGAACTTATGGAACTCGCCGAAAAATTCGAGAAGGAACTGGAAGCTGCCGGCATCGACGTGCTCGTAGATGACCGCGACGAACGCCCGGGCGTGAAGTTCAAGGACGCCGACCTCTGGGGTTCTCCGGTGCGTATCGCCATCGGCAAGAAGGGCCTTGCCAACGGCGAAGTCGAATGGAAGTTCCGCAACGAAAAGGAATTCTCCATGGTCAAGGTCGAAGACGTTATCGCCAAGGCCAAGGCTTACTTCGCTGAGTAATGACAAGGGAGGGTTTTACCCTCCCTAAGCCCCTCCCTGCGCTCGAAACTAGTTTCTTCGCAGGATCCTTCGGTACAAAGATTTTAAGTGCGGCAGAAATGCTCGCACTTTTTTTATAAAGTTGTTTGAATAGTGTCATTTTTCTATATTTTCGCTCGGAAAAATTTTCTCTAAGGAGATTCTTATGGACATGAAGAAAATTGCTCTTGGTTCTGCAGCTTTGGCAGCATTTGGTCTTATGGGTTGCGACCAGTTGGGTGGCAACAAGGCCGAATCCAAGGCTCCTGCTGCGATTACCGCTAATTCGACCGACGACCAAAAGTTTGCCTATATGTTGGGTGCCCAGTTCGGTGGTCAGAACTTTACGATTATTCCGCGCCAGATGGGCGAAGAACTTTACGAAGATGCCCTGTTGCAGGCTATTCGTGACAATGTAAAGGCGAACAAGGACACGAACTTCAAGGTTCAGATGATTCCTGATTCCTTGCAGGCGGTGAGCAACCGTTATACGGTGATTGCCCGTACCCGCAACGAGATGCTTCGCCCCGATAGCGCCCTGTTGGCCGAAGGCAACCAGGAAAAGATCAAGGCTTATGTGGATTCTGTTTCGAAGACTCTGCCTGTCGCAAAGGCTCCTGCTTCTACGGGTGCTGCAGTGACGGTTGCTGGTGATTCTCCGGACAATACCAAGTTCTCTTACCTGCTCGGTCTCCAGTTTGCAAACCAGCTTATTGCAATCGGTAACCAGTTCCAGACCGAATTTGATGTCGACTATTTCATTCTGGGCGTCAAGGAATCTGTGGCCAAGGTTGCGGACTCGACCGTTGCTCTGTCTCTCCCGCAGGATTCTCTGGCTGCAGTCGGCCAGCGTTACCAGCATAAGATGCAGGAACTTCGCCAGGCTGCTTTCAAGAAGCAGCAGGAAGAAGAAGCCAAGCTGAAGGAAGAAATTGCTCCGCTCCGTGGCGATACCCTTGCTAACGGCATGCCGCAGAAGTTTAACCTGAAGGTGAAGGCTACCAAGATTTCCGTGGACAAGGCGATTGCTTCTGGACTCGAAAATCTCGAACCGTTTGCCAACAAGCCGCTTCTGGTGATGTATTTCTCTGCAACTTGCGGTCATTGCGCTCACGCAGCACCCGAAGTTCTCGCTATTGCAAAGGAATTTGCTCCGAAGGGTCTCGTGACGCTCGCTGTTGCTAGCGGTGGAAACCAGAAGGTCGGCATCCGCAAGTTCATGGACAACGCCAAGTGGGACGAAACCATCAACGTGGTTTGGGACGAATCCCGCCAGTTCGGCGAACTCTATAGCGACGGCTATGTTCCGAAGGTCTACGCGGTGAATCCGGATGGCACGTACAAGATGTACGCCGCTTTTGAAAGCGAAAAGGAACAGCTTAAGAAGGACCTCGAAGGTATCCTTTCTGGCAAGAATGTCGAATGGAAGCCCGAAGCTCCGAAGACTGAAGAAAAGAAGTAATTTTTTGCTTGTCATCCTGGAGCATCCGTTAAGGATGCGACGGGATCCATTGTTTTGTGGATCCCCTCCCGTTGGTCGAGGATGACTCTTGTGTCAGGATGTCAATAATTTCGCAATTTGACGTAGTCGTTGTCGGTGGTGGCCATGCCGGTATCGAGGCGACCCACGCCGCTTGGAAATTGGGCGTAAAGACCGCCATGCTCACGATGGATATTAATGCCATCGGGCGTATGAGTTGCAACCCGGCCGTAGGTGGGGTGGCTAAAGGGCAGATTGTCCGAGATATTGATGCTCTCGGTGGCCTGATGGGATTACTCACCGACAAGGCGGGCATCCAATTCCGCATGCTCAATATGAGCAAGGGGCCGGCCGTGTGGGGTCCGCGAGCCCAATGCGACATGAAGTACTACAGCGAAGTGGCACGCGAAGTCATTACAAGTCTTCCGGGTCTTTCGGTGATTCAAGGCGAACTCGCTGCCTTTTCGCGAATGGCTGACGGTCGCTTGGAACTTTCGCTCCTGAATGGCGAACGCTACATCACGCGCTCGCTCGTGATTACGAGTGGGACCTTCCTTGCTTCCAAGATGTTTACCGGGCTTGAAACCAGCATCGGTGGGCGAGTGGGGGAGCCGAGTGCCGATAAACTCTCGGAATGCCTTGCAAGCGAAGGAATTGCGCTCCGTCGCCTGAAGACGGGGACTCCCAGCCGCTTGGATCCTGATTCCATCGACTTTAATGAGTGCGATATTCAGCGTGGCGACGATACTCCGTGGCCCATGAGCGATCGTCACTTGGCGAATACGGTGCCAGGCCGCGATGCGGATTATTTCTGGGGTGATCCGACGAATAAATTTGTTCGAAACGATTGCGTGTGCTGGATTACCCGCACGAACCTGAAAACTCACGATATTCTGCGCAGTGGCTTCAAGGATAGTCCGATGTTCAGCGGACGCATTCATGGAAAGGGCCCGCGCTACTGTCCGAGTATCGAAGATAAGATTAATCGTTTTGGCGATCGTGACGGTCATCAGCTTTTCCTGGAACCGGAACAGGCCGATATCGGTCGCGTTTATATCAACGGTTTTAGTTCGAGTTTGCCGGCGGATATTCAGTTGGCCGCCATCCATACGATTCCGGGGCTTACCCGCGCCCGTGTGTTGCAGATTGGCTATGCTGTGGAATATGACTCGGTGGATGCCACGCAGCTTTTCCCGACGTTTGAATGCAAGAAGGTTCCGGGGCTCTATTTTGCGGGTCAGGTCTGCGGTACGAGCGGCTATGAAGAAGCTGCCGGTCAGGGGCTTTTGGCGGGTATCAACGCCGCCCTGAAGGTCAAGGGCGAAGAACCTTTGATTCTTGGTCGTTCGGATAGTTACCTTGGCGTGATGGCGGATGACCTGGTGAACATCTTGCTTGACGAACCGTACCGTATGTTTACGAGTCGCGCCGAATACAGACTGTTCCTCCGTAGCGATAATGCCGAAGCCCGCCTCAAGGAACGCGCCCATAAGATTGGCATGATTTCGGACGAGGATTATGCGGACTTCAAGCGTCGGCAGAATCTGATTGAAACCGCCCGCACCCGTATGGCCGAGGAATCGGCGACGCCCGATCAGGCGAACCCGATTCTTGAAGCGGGTGGCCAGGCGCTTTCGACGGAACGCACCCGTTGGATTAATGTGTTGCGTCGTCCGGGAATTGACCCCGAGCAGCTTTTCAAGGCTGCCGTGCCCGACCTGAATCTTTCTCGTCGCGATCAGTGGTATATGTATGCCGAAGAAATCTACGCAGGCTTCTTCGACCGGCAGGCCCGCGAAATCGACGACCAGAAGAAGATGGAATCCGTGCGCCTGCCCGAAAACTTCGACTATATGCAGGTGACCGCCGTGAGTATCGAAAGCCGCCAGCGCCTGAATGCCCACAAGCCCCTGACGCTCGGCCAGGCTAGCCGTATTCCCGGTGTCCGCCCGGCCGATATTACGGTTCTCGCGCATTGGCTCGAGAATAGGAAATAGGGGGGTGGTCGGATACGGCGTCCGTGGCTACGGCTCGAATATGCGAAAGTAAACTTTCGCGCATTGCTCGCCTTGCACACTTTTGTTATTGATCCCCTATTCCGCGACACTTACCGAGAACGGAACTCCGAAAAAACTTGTCAAAATCGGTGCGAACTTCGACAAGGAAAAACGCACACTCGGTGAATGGAAAATCGTGGAAGCTTCCTAACTAAAACCCCGGCGCATCAAATAGAGGCCGGGGTTCATTTTACTTTTTACTTCTTCTTTTCTCCGTACCTATATCGGTATCCGTAGCCATATCCATAGCCATAGCCGTAGCCATAACCATAACCGTAAGCCCCGCCATCGTGTACGCACTGGTTGAGTACGATTGCCTTCTTGTCAAGTTTTGCCATGCCAAGCTGATCCACGATTTCTTGGATGTTTTCCATGGAATGCTTTTTATATTCGACAACGATTAGGCCAAAATCAGCCAACTTGGCAATAGCCTGGGCATCCGAAACGAGCGAAATCGGCGGGGTGTCGATTACGACGACATCGAACTTGGCCTTGCATTCATCAACGAGATCGGCAAAGGCTTTAGAGCTTACCATTTCACCCGGATTCGGCGCGTGCGATCCATTGGGTAAGAAGAATACGCTATCGCCAATATCAATAACGCAATCATCCAGCATTGCATTGTTGATTACAATATCGGAAACGCCCTTTTCGTGCTTGTGAGAAAGGCGGGACTTGCGCAAGTCCGCATCGATAAAGACAGCGCGCTTGCCCTGTTGCGCAAAGAGGTATGCCAGGTTCAGCGAGACGAATGATTTGCCTGCACCCGGAGCGATACCCGTCACCATCAGCACCTTGCCGCCTTCGTCGAGGAAAGAAAATTCCAGCGCCGTGCGCAAAGCACGAAGTTTTTCAATGGCCATATCTTCGCTATCAGCCTTGGCCAAAATAAAGCGTTTGTCATTATGATTGGGAAGCTTGTGGCTAATATGAGTCTTCGGAATTTTCGCATAGACGCTCACGCCTGTTTCACGCTCGATTTCAGAAGAAGAGCCGACGCCACGGTTACGGAGGCTATGCAAAATCAAGATGAGAACCAGACTGAAGACGAATCCGCCGCCCATGCCCGCAAGGGTGATGAGCTTGCGGTTTGGCTTAGAAGGCCTTTCATGAATGTAAGCCGGGTCCACAATGCGCACGTTACCAATTTCGCTGGCACGCACCACTCGGAGCTGCTGGATGTTATTTAAAACAGAAGTGTACAGTTGGTTGTTTATTTCGACATCCTGCTGCAATTTTAGCACGTCCTGCTGGGTGGTGGGCAGAGTCTTCGTCTTGCCTTCTTCTTTGCCGATTTCCTTGTTCAGGCGCTGTTGCTGCTGCAGGATAGCCTGCATGGCTGGGTGGTCTTCCTTGAACAGGCGGGCCTTTTCTTGGTATTCCTGTTGCAAGGTGAGCAACTGTGTCTTGAGTTGAACCTGACGCTCAAGCGTTCCGCGGGCTTCGGCGCCTAAGTCAACTGTCCCGACGCGGTTGCGGTAGTCTGTCAACAACTGCTCCGAGGAATCAAGCTTTGCCTTGATGGACGGCAGTTGCTCTTCCAAGAACTCAAGGGACTTTTCGGCTTCGGCGCTACGCATTTCCACATTCTGGCGCACGTATGCTTCTGCAACCGCATTCAGCACATTTGCGGCACGGTCGGCGTAGTTGTCCGCAAAAGAAATTTCCAGGATGTTCGAGTTCTTGTCTTTTTCAACGGCGTTGATTGTTTTTTGAAGATTCTCGGCGACATCGAGGATGGAAGACTTTCTTAAGCGGAAAGTTTGCCCGGGCATGGCATAAATGGACTTGATGCAAATGGCCACGGTGTCCGCTCCCAGCGGAATACGGTAAGTCTCGCCGACATTTCCCTTGACAAGACTTGCGCCAAAGGGCGAAAAAAGTTCGTACGAGTCGGTAGAACGAACCTCGGCAATCCATCTGTAATCCTTACCCATCAGTGCGCTTGGGATTTCGAAAAGGTCTACATCCATGCGGCCTTCGCGACGCATAAGCCTATCGACAATGCCCTGAGGCTCCGCCGTATAATTGAGGTGAAGCTGTTCCACCACGGGCATAAGGACACTGAGGCTTTTTATGAGATGGATTTCGGCAATGGCAGGACTTTGTGCGTCGAACAGGTCGCCAATATCGGCTAACGCCTTGCTGCTTTTTGATTTTGTGTCAAGTTGCAACATCGTCTTGTTCTCGAAGGAATCTCGCGTGTAGCGGGCTACGGCGATACCGACGATCAAGCCGATGATGGAGAACGTTACGATGATTTTCCAGTGGCGCCAGAAGATGCCGACCAGTTCGAAAACATCGATGGTGTTGATGGGTTGCTGTATGTTAGTTTGTTTGTTTTCTGGTTTTGTATTCATAATTTAGGCGGCCTCTTTGTAAAAAATTGCACTTTCTTGCAAACAGTTGTTTGCAAAATGAAGGGGTTCGGCGTTTTTCGTGATTTTCGTTTGTATATTTCGCTCTTGCATTTTGATAAAGGAAAGATGATGAAGAATTCGTTCAAAAGAAAGAATGTTATGCGCAAGGAACCCATTCCCGCTAAACTTGTCGGACAGGCATTCATTGATCCCACTTACGACACTGGTTTTCAGGAGCTG